>Ga0164293_10000018_pt1 | contig 112137 bp, 102 predicted proteins | sample GEODES118metaG_FD_111487 | JGI IMG/M metagenome (GOLD analysis project Ga0164293, IMG submission 111487) | Eutrophic lake water microbial communities from Lake Mendota, Wisconsin, USA - GEODES118 metaG | ecosystem: Environmental > Aquatic > Freshwater > Lake | place: USA: Lake Mendota...
AGTTCGACACGCTGTGCGTCCGTCGCCGAAAGTGGAGATCTTCCCGTCATGTCACCCCAGATGTCCAACACGATCAGGGAACCAGTCCAACATTCGTTGGTCAACCCAGTAATTGCTGCTTAGCGTGCCTTCGGCGGCCAGCGCAATGGCCAGGTCTTGACGCGGTCCACGAGATTCTCGACCAGCACCTCATCCTCGCTGGCGAAAACCCGGCCTTTCACCGAAACGCCCACCTCGATCACGGTGTCGGGCGTGCCGGACACCAGCGGGTGCCACCACTTCAGGTCCTCCCCATTGGCCACCAGCCTGTAGCCGCAGGTCGGAGGCAGCCAGCGCAGCGTGCGCACCTGCTCGGGCGTCAGCGTCACGCAGTCCGGCACCTTGGCAGCCCTGTTGCCATAATCCTTGCAGCGGCAAGAGCCGGCATCGAACAGCGTGCACCCCACATCCGTGGCGTGGATCGCGCCGGTGTCCTCATCCTCAAGCTTGATCAGGCAGCAACGACCGCACCCGTCACAGAGGCTTTCCCACTGCTCGGGGCTCATCTGGTCCAGCGTCGTGGTCTTCCAGAACGGAAGGTTGCTCATGTCGATCTCGCGCGTTTGCGCCATCGCCGGTGTTTAACGTGGCGCCATGTCCGGTGAACCGTTTTTCTGCATGTCTTGCAAGGGGCGCATGGACGCGGTGCCAGACAGCACAAGCGATCGCTTCTTCCTCTGTTCCCACCCCCCTTTCCAGATTACGAGGGTCATTCCATACTGCTTGCCAGCAACGAAAAGTGGCCGGGATTTCCGGCAAGGAGAGCCGTCATGATCAACCGCCGTCTGGCCAATGCCGTCTTCGCAGGCCTCATCCTGACCACCAGCGCGCTGGCAAGCCTGCCGGCGATGGCGCAGGTCGTCTACAACCGGGGACAGGAAGCCGATCCAGAAACCCTCGATCCGCAGAAGATCTCGACCTCGGCCGAATTCCACATCATGCGCGATCTCTACGAGGGCCTGATCATCCACAACGGCCAGGGCAAGGTCGTGCCCGGCGTGGCGGAAAGCTGGACCAGTTCCGACGGTGGCAAGGTATACACCTTTACGCTGCGCGCCAACGCGAAGTGGTCGAACGGCGATGCGGTCAAGGCGGGTGACTTCGTGTTCGCCTGGCGCAGGGCTGCAGCCCCCGAGACGGGCGCGAAGTACACCAACGTCCTGTATCCGGTGAAGGGCCTCGAGGCTGTGCATAAGGGGACTGCCGGCGCGAAGCCTGAGGATATCGGCATCCGGGCCATCGATGACCGCACCCTCGAAGTCACGCTCAACAACCCGACCCCTTATTTCATCGAATTGCTGACCCTCCCTGTGGCAGGGCCACTGCATCCCGCCTCGGTGACGCAGCACGGGAGCAATTTCGTCAAGCCCGAGAACAAGGTGTCGAACGGGGCCTTCCGCCTGCGCGAGTTCACGCCCGGAGCGCAGGCCTCGCTGGTCAAGAATCCATCATTCCATGACGCGGCCAATGTGAAGATCGATCAGGTCAACTTCATTCCACTGGCCGACTCGGCCGCGGCTGCCCGCCGCTTCCAGGCCGGGGAAATACTGTCGACGGTGAACATCCCGGCCAACCAGATCAAGAGCCTGCGCCAGCAACTCGGCGCTCAGGTCTCGGTGACGCCGCAACTCGGCACCTGGTATCTGACCTTCAACAACGACAAGCCGCCCTTCAACGACGCGCGCGTACGCAGGGCGCTGTCCATGGTGCTCGACCGCGAGTTCATCGCCGAGCAGGTCTGGAATGGCTCGATGCTGCCGGGCTATTCGTTCGTCCCACCGGGCACCAACAACTACGGTCCCCAGATCGAACTGGGCTTCAAGGCACAGTCGGTGATCGACCGCGAGGAAGTGGCGAAGAAGCTTCTGGCAGAGGCCGGATTTGGGCCGGGCAAGCCGCTCAAGGTCGAATATCGCTTCAACATGAGCCCGGAGAACCAGGCGACCTTCGTGGCGATTGCCGACCAGTGGAAGTCGATCGGTGTCGAAACGACCCCGATCTCCACCGACGGACGCACGCATTTCGCCTTCCTGCGCGATCGCGGGGCCTACGATGTGGCCCGCGCCGGCTGGATCGCCGACTATAACGATCCCCAGAACTTCCTGTTCCTGCTCGAGTCCAGCGCCATTCCCGGCCTGAACTATGCCCGCTGGTCGAACGCCCAGTATGACGACCTGATGAAGCGCGCCGCCGCCGAAGTCGACATTACCAAGCGCGCCGGAATTCTTGGCCAGGCCGAAACGATCCTGCTCAACGAAGCGCCCTATACGCCCGTACTGTTCTTCACCAACCGCAATCTGATTTCGCCAAAGCTGGAAGGCTTCACGCCGAATCCGCGGGCCTCGAACCCGACACGTTACATGTCGATCAAGGGTTGATCACCTGTCAGCGCACCAGACCGGCCATGCGCGGCGCCAGCCTTCCGCCGCTGCCTGAACCTGTTGTTAGCAGAGGCGGCAGCGCTGCATCCCGGACCTGCCAACCAGCTGGGCCGGGGATGGGGTCGAGCGGGCCCGCATACCTGAAAGGGCCGAGCCAGCCATGTTGATTTATATCCTCAGGCGGCTGACCTCGGCCTTACCCACGCTTTTCGTGGTGGTGACGCTGTCGTTCTTCCTGATCCGGCTGGCACCGGGCGGTCCGTTCGATCTCGAACAGCCACTCGAAGCCAAGGTGATGGAGAACCTCAACCGGATCTACAAGCTGGATCGGCCCCTTACCGAGCAGTACTGGCTCTATCTCAGCCATCTGGCGACCGGGGATTTCGGCCCGTCCTTCTATGCGCGGGATTTCACCGTGGCCGAGCTTCTGGCACGCGGGTTGCCGGTCTCGATCACGATCGGGGGGCTCGCCTTGCTGCTGGCCCTCGCGATCGGGATCGTGCTCGGCACCGTCGCTGCCTTCCGGCAGAACCAGCCTGCGGATTACTCCGTGATGGTCTTTGCCACCTTCGGCATCACCATTCCGACGTTCGTGGTCGCGCCCGTGCTTCAGATCGTGTTCGGGCTGATGCTGGCATGGCTACCGGTCGGTGGCTGGAACAATGGCCATGTCCGCAACCTGATCCTGCCTGTGATAACGCTCGCCTTGCCGCAGGTCGCGGTCGTCGCACGCATGATCCGCGCCTCCATGATCGAGGCGCTGCGGTCCAACCACATCCGCACCCTGCGCAGCCAGGGGTTGCCGCGCAGCACGATCGCGATTCACGCCCTGCGCGGCGCGATGCTGCCCGTGGTGTCCTACATGGGCCCGGCAGCGGCGGCCCTGCTCACCGGATCGGTGGTGATCGAGACCATCTTCGGGCTTCCGGGTGTCGGGCGCTATTTCGTCGAAGGCGCATTGAACCGGGATTATACGCTGGTGATGGGCACCGTGGTGATGGTGGCGGTGTTCGTGCTGGTCTTCAACCTGATCGTCGACATTCTTTACGCGCTGCTCGATCCGCGCGTCAGGTATGACACATGAGCGATGTCCTGGCCCAACCCGTCCCGGTCGGACGCTCGCTGTGGGCTGATGCCCGCATCCGCCTGTTCCGCAACAAGGCGGCGGTCACAAGCCTGTTCTTCCTGATCCTCATGGGCGTGACCGCGATTGCCGGCCCGTGGTTCTCACCGCACCAGTACGAGCGGGTCTACACCGAGTACGTGCGGGTGCCTGCGAGCCTGACGGCCTACCCCAAGCCCGAGCAGATCGCGCCGGCCGTGGAGCGGATCGCCGCGCGTGTCCGCGCGCAGATCGAAACGCAGCAGGTCGTCGGCGGTTCGGTCCGCGTGACGCTGGTCAGCCCGCGTGCCATCGACGAGCGCAACCTAGCCTTCTTTGGCCGCTCTGACCTGTTCCAAGGTGCCAATGTGGTCGAGCGGGCGGATGAGGGGCGCAAACTGGTGATCGACGCGCCAATCCGCTGGCGCACCTTCCTGTTCGGCACCGATGGAAATGGCCGCGACCTGTTCACCCGCACGCTCATCGCAGGGCGGGTGTCACTGGCCATCGGTCTCCTGGCGACCGGCGTCGCGCTGCTCATCGGCGTGGCCTACGGAGCGACCGCGGGCTATCTGGGCGGGCGCATCGACACCGTGATGATGCGCATTGTCGATATCCTGTATGCGCTGCCGTTCATTTTCTTCGTGATCATGCTGGTGGTGTTCTTCGGGCGGAATTTCATCCTGATGTTCCTGGCGGTCGGTGCCATCGAGTGGCTCGACATGGCCCGGATTGTCCGGGGGCAGACGCTGTCGATCAAGCGGCAGGAATACGTGCAGGCCGCCGAGGCGCTGGGCGTCACCTCGAATGGCATCCTGCGCCGCCACATCATCCCGAATACTCTTGGCCCGGTGGTGGTCTACATGACGCTTCTGGTGCCGAAGGTCATCCTGCTCGAAAGCTTCCTGTCTTTTCTTGGGCTTGGCGTTCAGGAGCCGATGACCAGCTGGGGCGTGCTGATCTCCGATGGTGCCCGCAACATCCAGAATGCCGAGTGGCTGCTGTTCTTCCCGGCGCTGTTCCTTGTCACGACGCTGTTCGCACTGAACTTTCTCGGCGACGGCCTGCGCGACGCGCTTGATCCGAAGGATCGTTGATGTCCGAACCGATCCTCAGTTTTCGCGACGTGGCGATCCGTTTCCGCACCAATGACGGCTATGTCGAGGCGGTAAAGGGCTCGACCATCGATATCCATCCCGGTGAATTCGTTGCCATTGTCGGCGAGTCGGGTTCGGGCAAGAGCCAGAGCGTCATGGCCGCCATGGGTCTCCTAGCCCAGAATGGCGAGGTCACCGGCTCCATCCGCTATCGCGGCACGGAGATCATTGGTCTGCCTGCCGGCGATCTGAACGAGCTCAGGGGGCACAAGCTCTCGATGATCTTCCAGGAGCCGATGACGTCGCTTGATCCGCTCTATAAGATCGGATCGCAGATTTCGGCCACCTTGCGCCAGCATCAGAGGCTTTCGAAGGATCAGGCCCGGGCCCGCGCGCTGGAGCTGCTCAAGCTGGTCCGCATTCTGCAACCCGAGCAGCGCCTCGATTCCTATCCGCATGAACTGTCAGGAGGTCAGCGGCAGCGTGTGATGATCGCCATGGCGCTCGCCAACGATCCGGACATCCTGATTGCCGACGAGCCGACCACGGCCCTCGATGTCACCATCGAGGCGGAGATCCTGGCGCTGATCGCCGAGTTGCAGCAACGGCTCGGCATGGCCGTGGTGCTGATTACGCATGATCTCGGGATCGTGCGCAAGTACGCCACCTCGGTCTACGTGATGCGCACCGGCGAGATTGTCGAGCACGGCGACGCAAAGGCGATCTTTGCTGCGCCAAAGCATCCCTACACACAGATGCTGCTGGCTGCTGAGCCGGAAGGACGGAAGGCGCCGCCCCTGCCCAATGCCCCGATCATGATCGAGGCGAAGGATGTGCGCGTGACATACCGCATGAAGCGCGGGTTTTTCGGCCGCGATTCCTCAAGCATCAAGGCTGTCGATGGCGTCAGCCTGACCCTGAAAAGGGGGCAGACCATCGGCATCGTCGGCGAGTCCGGTTCCGGCAAGTCGACGCTGGGCAAGGCCATTCTCAAGCTCGCCCCCGCCGCGGGCCAGATCACCTTCGAGGACCGCGCCCTGCTGCCGCTCTCGCGCGACGAGATGCGCCCGCTGCGCAAGCAGATGCAGGTCGTCTTCCAGGACCCGTTCGGCTCGCTCAGCCCGCGCATGACGGTCGGCGACATCATCACCGAGGGTCTGCTGGTTCACGAGCCCGGCCTTGGCCGCCGCGAGCGTGACGCCCGTGCCGCCCAGGCCTTCGGCGAGGTGCAACTCGATGCAGCTATGCGCAACCGATACCCCCATGAGTTCTCGGGAGGCCAGCGGCAACGCATTGCCATCGCCCGCGCCATGATCCTGAAGCCGCATGTCGTCATTCTCGACGAGCCAACCTCGGCTCTCGACCGTACAGTACAGAAGGCGATTGTGCTGCTGCTGAAGGGCTTCCAGGACAGGTATGGCCTGTCCTACCTGTTCATCAGCCATGATCTGGCCGTGGTGAGGGCGATGTCCGACACGGTGATGGTGATGAAGGACGGGCAGGTGGTCGAGGCCGGACCAGCCGATACGATCTTCGACGCACCGCAGCACGATTACACACGCACGCTGATCGCCGCATCCCGCAAAGGGTGAGCGGCGACACTACAAACCGTACGACCGTGTGGATCGCTCGGATACCAGCCAGCGGCACCGGAGGTCTTTGTGCCGGCGATGGCCGCGCGGGCGGCTCCGCAACCCCACCCATCGGCAAGCCGTCCACCGCCCGCGCTGGCGTCGAGGCCGTCAATGCACCAACATTCCATCCGGACCACTCAGTGGCATGGTCAGACTTCGGCCCGATTTGCTCCTGCTTTGCCGGTCGTAGAACCAGCATTGCAGATGCCGCGCGCGCCGGCGCACACGATGTGGATGCGGTGAAGGCAGAACTGAAGGCTGACACCAACTGCGGCTCGTTCCAGCCCGAGATCAGCCGGATCATCAGCGATGTTACGCTCCCGCAAGGCGTCGCATACACGTGGATGCCTGAACCCTTCCGTCGCGCTCAGCGAAGCATCCAGGCCAGCGTGCAGGCCGCCGCCAGCAGGGCAAGGGCCGAGCCTGCAAACACCGCATCGCGCAAGGCCAGAACCGGTGCGCCAAGAATTGTTCGCCCACCTTGGCCGGTGAGCCCGCGCGCCTCCATGGCGATAGCTGCGCGGCTGGCCCTGCGGATGGCGAAGGCGAGCAGCGGCAGCATCAGGCTGAAGCCTTCGATGAGGCCGGGAATGCGCCGTGGCGATCCGCCCCGCCTCATGGCCCGCGCCAGCCTGATCTGCTGAGCCTCGCTTGCCAGATCAGGCACAAGATTGAGGGCCGAAAACAGGGCATAGCCGATGCGAGGCGACAGCCGCCAGTCCCTCATCAAGGCCTTGACCAGACCGCCGGGGTCCGTCGTCAGGGTGAACAGCGCCGAGACCATGCCGCAGGCAATGGCTCTGAGGAACAGCACGATCCCGGCCGAGACACCTTCCGACACGAACGGCGCTTCGGCGGCCATCTTGCCAGCGAAATCGCTGCCATCGCGGAACAGGATGCTGGTGGTCAGGAAGCCGACGCCGAACAGCGCAAACGGGATCATCAGGCCGAGCACCAGCCAAGGCGAGGAGCGGTTGAACAGCACCAGCGCCGCCGCGGCCAGCACGATCGTGATGAGCTGGAAACGCGCATCGAACACCACGATCGCGGCCACCAGCCAGATCAGGCAGACGATCAGCTTCGGCAGCGGATGAAGCCGGTTCAGGCGAAACTGCCAGAGGTGATCAGACAGGCTCATGGTGCTGCCTCGCTGAACCAGTCAAGCACCGGCTTGAAGACAGGCGGCGCAAGGCCCGCCCGGGCCAGGAGTGCGGGGTTCGCCATTACCTTGGCAGTGGACGCATCCGCCAGGATGGTGCCTTCGCCCACCACCACGCAGCGGCGGCACAGGCGCAGCGCCAGGTCCATGTCATGCGTGATAAGCGCAATGGCGTGGCCTGAAGCGGCCAGCGCCTCGATCCGCAGCGCCAGATCGGCGGTTGCCGCCGCATCGAGGCCCGCCATCGGCTCATCGAGCACCAGCAGGGGCCAGCGCCCGCCCGCTGTCAGCGTTGCCAGCGCCAACCGGCGCTTCTGTCCGTGGGACAGCTCGAACGGATGCTGGCTTGCCGCGTGGCCAAGGCCCCAGCCGGCGAGCACCTTGTCTGCCGCTTCGGGCCGCGCGGCTTCCGTTCCGCGCACCGCCAGCGCTGCCTCGATCTCCTCGCGCACCGAGCCGGATACGAACTGGTTCTCGGGATTCTGGAAGGCGACACCACCCGGCTTGCCTTCCCGCGCGCCGCCTTTGAGGCGGACGAGGCCGGCAAGGCTGAGGCCCAGCGTGGACTTGCCTGCACCGTTGGCACCCAGAATGCCGAGGATTTCGCCGCGCGCGATCGTCAGGTCGACATTGCGGAGCACAACCGGGCCTAGGAAGGGCGCACAATCCGCAGCCGACAGCTGGACGATGATCTCCCGGTCTGGCGGCTCTGCGATGAGCGCACGCGGCAGGGCCGCTGTCACCAGCGGCGTCAAGGCCTGGCGGGCCATGGCCCGGTCGGCACGGCCCAGACCGGCCAGATGCCCCATCACATCGTCGATGCTGGCTGGCGGCTGGGGTGGGGCGACGCCCCTGGTAGCAAGGGCCGTGTCGAGATGGCTGGCAAGCGGTCGCCAAACACCGGCGGCGTCGAGCCGATCTGCATGGGCGCGGAACAGCGCCGCCGGCGGTCCTTCGGCAGCAATGCCGCCATCGATGCCCAGCACCGCCACGCGGTCGATAGCCGCGATCAATCCGTCGAGGCGGTGATCGACGATCAGGACGCCGCGCCCCGGCGCGCGTGTCATCAGCAGTCGATGCAGGCGGTTGGCAGCCAACGGGGCCAGATGGGATGTGGGCTCGTCGACCAGAAGCACGCGGCTGGCCTGCGCCAGTGTGGCGGCGAGGGCGACAAGCTGGCGCTCGCCGCCTGACAACGTGGTGGTGCGCCGACCGCGCCAGGCCTCGTCGATTCCGACATCGCGCATCGCTGCCGCAACACGCGTGCGGATCGTCTCGGCTGCCAGTCCCTGATTCTCCAGCGCGAACGCGATCTCGTCATCGACACGCATGCCGCACAGCGTCTGGTCGGCATCCTGGAAATGGCGGGCGATGTGCTGCGCCCACTCGGCTGGGGAGCGGCTGCCCGCAGCGACCCCGAGCGCCATCACGGCACCGCCGACCGCAGCCGGGATAACATGGGGGACAAGCCCGGTCAGCGTGTCGAGCAGGGTGGATTTGCCTGCACCCGAGGGGCCAAGCAGCAGAAGGTGTTCGCCGGTCTCCAGCTCAAGCGTGACCGGGCCGACCGCATCCCGCTTCTGGTGCGGGTAGCGGACGGTGACGCCGCGCCACGCCGCGACGTGATCAGGATCAGGCGCTGGCAGCGCGCCGGGCATGGTCGATCGGCAGGCCCGACAGCACGCCGGTCTTGTAGAGGGCTTCCACGATCAGGTAGCCGAGAACCCCGGCCAGCAAGGCCCCGCTCAGGCAGCGCAGCGCGAACATGAGCACAAGAAGGCCGGGAGCCAGCGCGCCATAGTTGAAGCGGATCCAAGTGTAGATGAACGAAAACACGGCTGCACCGATGCCGGCGGCGATCAGCACAGGCAAGGTGTATCGCTTCCAGCGTGTGGCGGCGAAAACCGCTTCGGCACCGGCCCCCTGCACGAAGCCGGTCAGCAGCAGGATCAGGCCAGCCGGACTGCCAAGCAGGATCTGGATGCCGGCGGCGAGCATCTCCGAGAACAGCGCGGCTCCAGGCTTGCGGATGATGGCCGCAGCAATGATCGAGACGATGAACCAGAAGCCCATCACCACATCCATTGTGACGGGCCCGAGGAAAGCCTGCGCAATGAGCCAGACCTGCACCCAGCCGAGATACAGCACGGCAAACACGGCACCGAGCACGGCGACAATCAGGATTTCGCGCTGGGTCCAGACGAAGGAGGTTGGTTCGGATGTGGTCATGGCAAGATGCCTTTTCTGGGGAACAGAATGGGAGGTCTCGCCCCTTGGACGGGCGCCGGCTGCGTGCCGCACAGCAGCGTCAGAGCTTGCTCGGGCTGTTGGCGGAGACCGTCAGGTCAAGGGCCACATGGCCTTCGGGCGCGCCAAAACGCAGGAAGGCTTCGCTGAGCGTGGCGAAAACCGGGCCGGCATCGCCGCGCAGCTTGGTGCAGAAGTTCTTGGACTTCTCGAACACGCCCGAGGTCTTGAGAAAGTCGATGCAGCCGTAGATCTCGTCCATGTGGTGCCCGTCACCGAGCGGATAGAGCGAGAACTGGGCCGCGACCGACTGGCCCATGATCTGCGCCTTGGCAACAGCCTGACGGGCGGCTTCGATGCGCGCCTCCAGCGGCTTACCGTGGCGGCTGTCGTTGATCGGGGTGCAGATCGGATCATCCGGCTCGCCGGGGCAGCCGCGCGAGACCGCCGCGGACAGCACGCAATGGTGGCCGCTTGTGGCTGCCGAGACGAACAGATCGCGCATGGCTGGAAAAAGCTGCTCCGGCGGACCGACGATCAGCGTCGAGACATCGTCTGTCTCGATGCGGAAATGGGGGCGATAAGGATCGAGCGCCTTGATGGCCTTGAGGATCACGCCGACGAAATCGTCGGTCATGGGATAAAGAGATATCTGCGCGCCTGAAAACATCGTTTACCTCGCTCCGCTGGCATTACCCAGATCAGCTAAAGGGTCCGCGAGGCTTGCCGCCCGCATCTCAGCCCCTGCACTTCGGAGCTCCCCTGACGGACTGCTCATAGACCGCCGGCGGGCCTGTCCGCAAGCGGGAAGTTTGCCGGCAGCCGAAACCTCCGGGTCCGGGATCAGTCGGTCTCTAGCCGTAGCGGTGCAGGCTGGCACCATGGCGCTTGAGCCAGGCCTCGGCTTCCTCGGTGGCGGGACACAGCTTGTGGGTCAGCGTCCAGAACCGGTGGGAATGGTTCATTTCCTTGAGGTGGGCCACCTCGTGCGCGGCCAGATAGTCGAGCACCATTGGCGGGGCCATGATCAGCCGCCACGAGAAGCTCAGGTGGCCTTTCGACGAGCATGAACCCCAGCGGCTGGATGTGTCCCTCACGGCGATCTTGCGAGCGGGGATGCCGAGCGCAGCACTGTGGCGATCCACGGCGGCGGCCAGATCCTTCAAGGCTTCCTTCTTGAGAAATTCCGTGACCCGGCGCGCGACATGCCCGGTCTCACCGGAGACTGCGAGGATGGCCTGCCCTTCCCGATCCACGGTCGTGCGCGTCAGGCCTCGGATGGTTGACCAGTGCACGATGCGGTGCGGGACACCCCGCAATGGCACCAGCGCTCCGGTCTGGAATGGCACGCCGTCCGGGCGTTTCAGCAGCCGCGTGGCGATCCAGCCGCCATGGGCTTCCGCGAACAGGCGGGCGGCCTTGAGATCACCCCGCTCTGGCAAGGTGAGCACGACCTCGCCGCTGGCATGTGAGACCCTGAGCGTGAACCGGCGCGCCGTCGAGCGCCGCTTGACGGCAACCTTGAAACGACGCTCGCCATGGCTGACCTCGATATGGTCAGGGTCCGGGGTACGGGAAAACAGAGACAGGCGCATGGATTGAATCTGGAAGATTCGCGCTGCGAAGGAAAGCCGCCGCGCCATATCGGCCTTGCCAGACCGCATGGCCGGGTGCTGATCAGGCACTCTTCACCGACCGAATGGCCTTGCGGGCGACTTCGACGTTGCTCTGGCTCCGGCTTCTGGCGGCTTCCATGTCGAGCGTGAGCATGAAATCGGCAATGCGCGGCGCGATTTCCGAGCGGAAGCGGGAGCCGTTGAACACGCCGTAGTGGCCGACGCCCAGCTGCAGGTGATGCACGCGCTTGGCCTCAGGTATGTTGATGCACAGGTCTTGGGCTGCTTCGGTCTGGCCGACACCCGAAATGTCGTCATTCTCGCCTTCGACCGTCATCAGCGACACGCGCCGGATCGCCTTCAGGTCGACAGGCTTGTCGCGGTGCATCATCTCGCCCTTCGGCAACTGATGCTTGCAGAAGACCTTGTCGACAGTCTGGAGATAGAACTCCGCCGTCAGGTCCATTACCGCCATATACTCGTCATAGAATTCGCGGTGCTTCTCGGCCGAGTCGCCGTCGCCCTTCACCAGATGCTGATACATGTCGTGGTGCGCCGAGATGTGGCGGTCGAGGTTCATGGCCATGAAGCCGGACAGCTGCATGTAGCCCGGATAGACCTCGCGCAAAGCGCCGGGATAGACGATCGGCACGCGCACCACGCAGTTGCGCTTGAACCACTCGATGCCGCGCTCCTGCGCCACCTTGTTGACCGCCGTCGGGGCGCAGCGCGTGTCGATCGGGCCACCCATCAGCGTCATCGAACGCGGCACAGACGGATCGTTCTCGGCTTCCATGCGGGCAATCGCCGCGATCACCGGCACAGCCGGCTGGCACACGGCCATGACGTGCGTGTCAGGCCCGAGCATCTGGAACATGGCGATCAGGTAGTCAATGTAATCATCGAGATCGAAGGTTGTCGCGATCGGCACCATGCGGGCGTCGATCCAGTCGGTGATGTAGACCTCGTGCGCCGGAAGGAAGGCCTCGACCGTGCCGCGCAGCAAGGTGGCGTAATGGCCAGACATCGGTGCCACGATCAGGACCTTCGGTCCTGCCTTCTGTCCGGGGTTGAGCGCCCGCTCGAAATGCACAAGCCTGCCGAAAGGCCGCTCCCAGACCACACGCTCGGTCACCGCGACACGCTGCCCTCCTACGAGGGTGGTCGGAAGATCGAAGGATGGCTTGCCGTAGCGGCGCGTGGTGCGCTCGAAAAGCTCTGCTGACGCGGCCATCGCCCTGCCGAACGGGGTGTAGGTCAAGGGATTGGCCGGATTCTTGAAAATGAGTTGGGCCGCATCGGACATGGCCCGCACAGGCGCGATCATCATGTGAGCGGTCTCGTAGAGATTGTAGGACAGTGGCATGTGATCCCCGCAAGTGCGTGTCAGTCGTCCCCGCCGGAAATGACGGTCTGCTTGTGGTGTTCCGAAGTGCCTGCCGATGCCGCCGCTGCCTTGTTCCGGGAGCGGCTTCACACTTCCTGAGCGCCACCCATGTTGCAGCGCACAAGAACGATAATTTAGTCCGATATTCAGGTTATTCAACCATGCATTAGGCTAAGGAACTGTGTGTAGGTGTTCTTACGATGATGAGCCGTCCCTGACGCGTGACGCATGCCCTGCAGCACTATAATCTGGTGCCGGGTCTTGCCGCGCCGTGCTTTACCGGGGATGGAGACTCAACCCTCGATCGACGGACAACGGAATGGCAGATCATATCGAGATTGCGCCGGGCCGGGCCTCGCGCCGCTTGCGTCTTGACACGCTGGTGCGCTTGCGCTGGCTTGCGGTGCTCGGGCAAGGGCTCGCAATCGGCCTTGTGCACCTCGGTCTTGGCTTTCCGGTTCCGGTTGCCCCTTGCGTGATCCTGATTGCCATATCGGTCTGGCTCAACATCGCGCTGAGGCTGCGCTATCCGATGAGCCATCGGCTGAGCGATCGCTCGGCGCTGGCACTGCTCGGTTATGACGTGCTGCAACTGGGCGCGTTGCTGTTCCTGACCGGCGGGCTGGAAAACCCTTTCTCGCTGCTCTTCCTCGCGCCCGTGCTGATCTCGGCCACAGCACAGCCGCCACAGCATACGCTTGCGCTCGGCGCGCTCGTCGTGCTCTGCGCCAGCGTCCTCGCCTTCGCGCACTGGCCCTTGCCGTGGAATCCCGCCAGCCCGCTGAACCTGCCGAATCTCTACATCGGCGGCATCTGGGTATCGATCCTGCTCGGCGTCGGCTTCACCTCGATCTATGCATGGCGGGTCTCGGCGGAGGCCGACGATCTGGCCGAAGCGCTCACGGCCGCCGAGATGGTGATGGCGCGCGAGCAGCACCTGTCGCAACTCGATGGTCTGGCGGCGGCCGCAGCCCACGAACTGGGCACGCCGCTGGCCACGATCACACTGGTCGCCAAGGAAATCGCCAATGTGGCCCCGCCGGGCTCTGCGCTGGCGGAAGACATCGGCCTGCTGCGGCAGGAAGTGGACCGTTGCCGCACCATCCTGGGAACCCTGACCTCGCTCGACGAGGATAGTGGGCCCTTGTCCAGCTTCGTGCTGCGCCAGGTTCTGGAAGAGATCGCCGGGCCGCAGCGGCCTTTCGGCGTGCCCATCGACATCATCGCGGAGGGCGAGGGCGAGGAACCGGTGATGCGGCGCAATCCTTCCGTGCTCTACGGCATCGGCAACCTGGTCGACAATGCGGTGGATTTTGCCCGATCCACGGTGACCCTGACAGGCCGCTGGACCGAGGCGCGCGTGATCATCGAGGTCAACGACGATGGACCGGGGTTTACGCCAGAGATCCTGCTGCGGGCGGGCGAGCCCTATATCACGCTGCGCGGGCGCAACCGGGATCGCGATCCTGGCAGCGTGCGGGAGGACCGGATGGCGCGGCAGGGTCTCGGGCTCGGGCTGTTCATCGCCAAGACCTTGCTGGAGCGCTCCGGAGCGACCATCACCTTTGCCAACAACCCGCGCGCCAACAGCGGCGCACGCATCACCGTGACCTGGCCGCGCAAGACCTTCGAAGCGCGCAAAGGTGTCGCCGATGCCGCAGGCCTTGAACATTGGAACCCGATGCCCAAACTGTTCAAGAGACAGGCTTCATGATCCAGCACCCGCCCTGCGCGTATGCAACTCAGGGGGCAATTGCATTGTACCTTGGAAGGACATGACGTCGTGACAGGTTTGGAAATCGGCTCTCCCCCGGCACCGCCGGAGATGAGCCTGCTGCTGGTGGATGACGACAGGCCCTTCGTGACCCGTCTGGCGCGGGCGATGGAAGCCCGCGGCTATTCGGTGCGCACTGCTGAAAGCGTGGCAGATGGGCTGGCCGCAGTCGAGGCTGCCCCGCCGGCCTTCGCCGTCATCGACATGCGCCTGCGCGATGGCAACGGGCTTGACGTGATTGCCCGCCTGAAGGAGCGACGCCCTGAGGCGCGTGGCGTCATCCTGACCGGTTACGGTAACATTGCCTCGGCAGTTAGTGCCGTGAAAATGGGTGCGGTCGATTATCTGGCCAAGCCTGCCGATGCCGATGAAATCCACGCCGCTCTCGGTGCTGCGCCCGATGCCAAGCCGGATATGCCGGAGAACCCGATGTCAGCGGACAGGGTGCGCTGGGAGCATATTCAGCGTGTGTACGAACTGTGCGACCGCAATGTCTCCGAGACGGCGCGCCGTCTCCAGATGCACCGCCGGACCTTGCAGCGCATTCTGGCCAAGCGCGCGCCGCGCTAAAGCCCTACCAACCGGCGCTGAAATCGGGATCCTCGATCGCCATCAGCCGCGCCGAAACCAGTTGCGCAAAGGCCAGCGTCACAGCCTTGCGCCGGGGCGGGGCCAACGGTGATCGGAGAGGCTCGCGCAGCATCTCGCCGCCAAAGCCATCAGCTACGATCAGCCCGATCTCAGGCGGTATGACCTCCGCTGGGAAACTCTCCGGCACGGCGAAGGCCAGCGCATCGCAATAGTCCGCATAGGCATTCCATTTCTGGTCGGCGCGAAAATCCGCAAGCCCTGACTTGACCTCGATGATCCATATCTCATGGTTGCGCCGCAATCCGACGAGGTCGGCGCGGCGGCCGCTGGCGAAGGTCATCTCGCTGGCGACCACGAAACCCGCCTGACGCAGCAGGCGCGTGGCACCGCGCCTTACGGCACAGGTCAAATCAGGACGCGCCGGGGTTGACAGCGCATGGGCGGATCTGGACATGGCGACGTTGATCCTAGGCGTGGCCGACCCTGGTCAAGGCCCAGCTTGCCAAGCTTCAGGGTCGTGCCTATTGGACAACGCCTTCGCTCTTCCGTCCAGCCCTGCATCGGCTGACGCCAACGGCAGGGGCAGGACCGCGCCGATCAGTGCATGGTTTCGCGGGGGGTCTCGAGCTTGTCGATCAGTTCGCGCAGGCCACGCAGGTGCGGATCGATCTCGAGCGCGATGGTCAGTGCCGCCTTGGCTTCGACATGGCGACGCTGGCGCACGCACAGCTGCGCAAAGCCCGAAATCGCTCCGAAATGCCGTGGTTCCAGACGCAAGGTGCGCTCGATGTCTGCGAGGCACGCCTCGTCCTGACGGGCGATGAAGGCCAGGATGGCGCGCTTGTTCCACGCTTCCGGCCAATCCGGATAGCGCTCGACAAGTTCATCAAGGATGGGCTTGGCCAGGTCGAACGCACCGGCGGCCATGGCCTCGCAGGCATTGGCCATCGCGGTTGCCGCCCGACCTTCAGGGTGGCTGATCCAGAGGGCCCAGATCAGATCCTCGATGTCATCAGGATCGTTGGCTGGCTCGGGTTTGCCAAGCTCGCGGAACAGGCCGTTCAGCCGCTTCGGCAGATGGTTGGCAGGCATCCGCGATCTTGCATCGAGCACAAGTTCAAGCACCCGGTCGAGCCGGTCCTGCTTGTCCTGGTCAGGCGCGTGGGGGGACGCAGCCATCATGAAACTCTCCAGTTCACCGGTCGGGGCCCAATGTGGTCCAACGGCATGACCGGCACGGTGTCACGTCGCGAGCAATAAGTATTTTCCACTATAGGAGGTCTTACGGAAATTGCACCATGCAAGATCACTGGCAGGTCACATAATTGCGTGATGCGGTATCGGCTGATGCCGATCATGCCCTCAGGCAGTGGCAAGACCCTGACGACGGCGCTCCACCAGCATCGCGGCGGCCAGATCCTCCAGAGAGGCCCCGACCGATTTGAACAGCGTGATGTCGTCGGTACTGCGGCGCGGCGCAGCCCGCCCAGCCACAAGATCGAACAGGGTGCCGAGCACGGCATCCGCCTGATAGTGGCCTGATGCTATGGCGATTGCCACATCGCCGCCTTCTCTGAGTGCGGCGTCGGTGTCAACAAGGACGCGTGCACGGTTGAGCGCTGCGTCATCGACCTCACGCATCGCCATGTTGAAAGCGCCGACCAGATCGAGATGGCAACCAGGCTTCAGCCAGCGGCCCATGATTAGCGGTGTCTGCGACAGCGTGGCACAGGAAATCAGGTCGGCGCGCTCGCTTGCTTCCTCCAGGTCCTCACACAGGCTTGCTGCAAGCCCGCTGGCGCGCAGGTCCGCCACCAGTCGCTCCGCCGCAGGCCGCGAGCGGTTCCAGACCGCAATCTCGGTGATGGGCAGGACCGCGCGATGGGCAGCGACCAGAAAGCGCGACAAGGCGCCGGCCCCGACCATCAGCAGGCGGCTTGCATCGGGGCGCGCCATGGCGCGCGAGGCCAGAGCGGACGCGGCTGCGGTGCGCCACAGCGTGAGCCTTGCCCCGTCCATCGCGGCCAGCGGCATCCCTGTCCGGCCATCCATCAGCAGGTAGAGACCCGCGATGCTGGGCAAGCTCAGGGCGGCATTGCCGGGGAAAACCGTGACGATCTTGGTGCCTACATAAGCCGGCTCCGCATCCTTGCCGGTCCAGGCTGGCATCAGCAGCAAGGTCGCGTCGGCGTCGGGCCGGGCGATGTGATGATGATGGCGCACAGGGGCCACGATGCCGCCCCGAAACGCGGTTTCAAGAGCCGGGATCAGTTTCTGGAAGGTCAGAAGACGATCAATCTCGGCGGCGGTGATGACCTGCATCGGATCAGCGCGGACCGGTGAGGCTGGCGAGCGACGATTCCGGAGCGACGGCGCGCAAGGCGGCCGTTTCGACCAACAGCCGATTGACCTCGCGCTTCAGTTGGCGCTCAGCCTTGCGGTGGCGGCCCTGGGCGAGCCAGGCCCCCACCCCGCCGATGAGCACACCCAATGCGAGGGCGACAAGGGCGAGCGCAAACAGCGGCATGTCGACAAAGGCGGCAGTCGCGTCGCGCGACAGGGGATCAAAGGACACGCGCACCGATTGCCGGTTGGCAACCGCGAACAGCACAATGGCCAGAACGATCGGAATAGCGAACAGCAGTTTCAGAAAGCGCAGCATCGTCAATCTCCGCACGCCGGGCCGGACATCCGGATCGGCGCATCATGGCAGACGCATGGTCACGCCGTGCCGTTCAGCTTCAGCCTGAGTTCCTTGCCGGTCTTGAAGGCCGGGACGACCTTCTGGTCAACGGTCACGGACGCGCCGGTCCGCGGATTGCGACCGACACGGCCCTCGCGCTTCTTGACGGCAAAAGCCCCGAAACCGCGCAGCTCGACACGGTTGCCATTGGCGAGCGCCTCGACGATTTCATCGAGGATGGCGTTGACGATATTCTCGACATCCCGCTGATACAGGTGCGGATTGCGGTCCGCAATGCGCTGGACGAGTTCTGACTTGATCATGGCCGCTTCATAACCAATTGAGATATCTCATTTTTCAAGCGCAGGTTGCCAGAGTGCCAGCGCTCCGTCAAGGCGCACCCCCGGCTCGATGGCGCCGGCACGGGTCAGGACCGAGGCAAAGGCGTCAAAACCTGCTGCTGCCGCAATCCGGCTGGCGGCAGACCACAGCCCCAGAGCGTCTGCTTCGCTCCGGCGACGCCACTCACGAATCGGCAGTGACTTTGGCACATTGCGCTCCGTCTCCAGCCAATCGACTGCCTGCCGCTCGCCGCCGAGGACATCGACGAGCTTGCGCTCGATGCCCTGGCGGCCGGTGTGCACGCGCCCATCGGAGACAATCGCCAGTTCAGCGTCGTTCAGCTTGCGGCGCTCCCGCACCAGTCCCTTGAACCAGTCGTAGTGATCCTTAACCACCTGATCGAGGGCGGCGCGAGCCTCTGGCGAGGTCGGCTCAAAACCACTTGGCGCTGCCTTCAACGGGCTGGAACGGATCGATTCGACGTTCACGCCAACCGTGTCGAGCAGCCGGCTGACATTCGGTATCTGGAACAGCACACCGATGGAGCCGACAAGCGAAGTCTGCTGGGCCACGATCCGGTCGGCGGCAGCTGCGGCAATGTAGCCGCCCGAAGCAGCCAGGCCGGTCACGACAGCCGCAGTCGGCTTCTCGGAGGCAAGCTGGCGCAGGGCGAGATAGATCGCTTCCGAGCCCGAGACGGTGCCGCCGGGCGAATCGATCTGCACAATCACGGCCTTGACCGATTTCGACAGGCGCACATCTCGGATCAGCCGCAATGTGCGGTCATCGCCGGAAATGAAGCCCTGGATCCTGAAACGAGCCACATGCTCGCTGCCGCCGCCAAAGAGCTGACGTCCCCCGAAAGCATAGGCCAGCCCGACGACCCCGATGAGCGCACCGACAACGGCGAGCACCCGCCAGAGGCTCAGGCGACGCCGCATGCTGCGACGGTCTGCAATCAGATCGGCCTGGATCGACATGGCTTCCCTTGCCCGGTGAATTATCACGCTGTCTTAGAGCAAGTGCACATAAAGGGGAAACCGCATTTGGACTGCGGGTGGGCACACGGCAAAAAAAGACACCCGCGCGGCTAATTCACGCGGGTGTCCAACAGATCGGGTGGCGGTGTGGTCAGGCACAGGCGCAAGGCCGGACCGGACCGCTCGATGGTCACTTCTTTTCGCCGGCCTTCTTGAGGGCAGCGCCGAGGATGTCGCCGAGGGACGCACCGGAGTCGGACGAGCCGAACTGGGCGATGGCTTCCTTTTCCTCATGCATTTCGAGCGCCTTGATCGACACCTGGACCTTGCGGGCCTTCTTGTCGAACATCAGCACGCGGGCATCAACCTTCTCGCCGACGGCGAAGCGTTCCGGACGCTGGTCGCCGCGATCGCGGGCCAGTTCGGCGCGCTTGATGAAGGTCATGAAGTCGGTTCCGACGATCTTCACGTCTAGACCGGCTTCCTTCACTTCGGTGATCTCGCAGGTCACGACCTGGTTCTTCTTCAGTTCGCCCGCTTCGGCGAACGGATCGCCGCCTAGCTGCTTCAGGCCGAGCGAGATACGCTCCTTTTCGACGTCCACATCAAGCACGACAGCCTTCAGCATGTCGCCCTTCTTGTATTCCTCGATAACCTGTTCGCCCGGACGGTTCCAGTCGAGATCGGAGAGATGGATCATGCCATCGATGTCGTTCTCGAGACCCAGGAACAGGCCGAACTCGGTCTTATTCTTGACCTCGCCCTCGACAACGGTGCCGGAGGGGAACTTCTCGGCAAACAGTTCCCACGGGTTGCGCAGGGTCTGCTTGAGGCCGAGCGAGATACGGCGTTTGACCTGATCGACTTCCAGAACCGACACATCGACCTCCTGGGAGGTGGAGACGATCTTGCCCGGATGCACGTTCTTCTTGGTCCAGCTCATTTCCGAGACGTGGATCAGGCCTTCGATGCCCGGTTCCAGCTCCACAAACGCACCATAATCGGTGATATTGGTGATGCGGCCCGACAGCTTGGCCTGGACCGGATAGCGGGCGGCAATACCATCCCAAGGATCGGCCTGGAGCTGCTTGATGCCCAGCGAGATGCGGTGCGTGTCCTGGTTGATCTTGATGATCTTGACCTTGACCGACTGGCCGATGGTGACAACCTCGGACGGATGGTTGACACGGCGCCAGGCCATGTCGGTGACGTGCAGCAGACCGTCGATGCCACCCAAATCGACGAATGCGCCGTACTCGGTGATGTTCTTGACCACGCCGTCGACGGCCTGACCTTCTTCGAGGCTCGCGACCAGTTCCGAACGGGCTTCGGCGCGGGTCTCTTCCAGAACGGTGCGGCGCGAGACAACGATATTGCCGCGGCGGCGATCCATCTTGAGGATCTGGAAGGGCTGGACCTGGTTCATCAGCGGGCCAACGTCGCGGATCGGACGAATGTCGACCTGGCTGCGCGGCAGGAAGGCCGTCGCGCCGTCGAGATCGACCGTGTAGCCGCCCTTGACCGCATTGAAGATGGTGCCGTTGACCTTCTCGTTGGCTTCGAAGGCGCGCTCGAGCTTGACCCAGCTCTCTTCGCGGCGAGCCTTGTCGCGGCTGATGACCGCTTCGCCCATGGCGTTCTCGACGCGATCAAGATAAACCTCGACTTCATCGCCGACAGCCAGTGCGACCTCGCGGCCATGGCCCATAAATTCCTTGAGGGCCACGCGGCCTTCGGTTTTGAGGCCGACGTCAATGACGGCCATATCCTTCTCGATGGCGACGACGCGGCCCTTGATGACCGCACCTTCCTGCACATCGACCTTGGTGAAGGACTCCTGAAGCATCGACGCGAAATCTTCGCGCGACGGGGCATAATTCAAACCAGACATATGATCTCCTTGGACGCCAGGAGCACCTTGGGTTGGTGTTGATCGGCCAGACACGCGCTGCAGGCGGCCCATCAAGAACCCTGGCAGGCTCGAAATCGGGGCGCTTTGAAAAAGCGGGCCGCACTTGACGCGGCGCACCGGTGCATTGACCGGCAACATGTGCATGCATCCGCAGGGCAAACTCCTTGCGCGACACGCGGCTCTTAGCGGATTGCACGGTCAGGAGCAAGCGCAGCCGTCAGCGCCCATGAGCCGGAGCAGACACGCACGAGGAAGCACCCCTGAAAGATGGGTCTTGAATGGACGGACGTCGCCCGGCCAGTTCCGGAAAGGCTGCCGATCAGGCCGAGGCCAGACCGGCCAATGCCGCATCAGGACGTGGCGGGCGCACGCGCCTTTGAGCTGCAGGTATAGCCGCCCTGCTCGTTCTGCGGTGGGTTCTGCTGCGTGCCCTGCGCTTGGGCAGAGGCGATGAAGAGGCCGGTTGCTGCGGCAAGCAGCGTGATGATGGCAAGGGATCTTCCGACGGTCTTGCGACGTGTCTTCATGAGAGGTTCTCCGCAAAGCGAGGCCCGACACCCGAGCTCGGGCCGATCATGGCGCAAGGGGCTTATCTCGCACAGGGCCAGTTTGCGCATGATGAACCGCGTCATAAGGTCGCAGTATGTGTCAGGTGGCGTGTTCCTGTTCCATCGTGTCGAGCAGGAAACGTCGTCTTTCGACGACTGCACGCGACAATTGGTCCATTGCAAGCCTGTAAGCCGAAAGTCCGGAGCCATCGATGTACTGATGCGCCATGTTGTCGAGGGTCGCGGCGAGGATGGCGTCGGCTTCCAGTTCGAGCGTCAGCAGCCGCGCCGGATCGGAGGTTTCCCGCGCTTCCGATATCATGGCCACGATCCGGGTCAGTCCCTCCATGGCAGTACGTCGCCGTACCATTGAGGCTTGGCTCAGCAACGCTGCCGTTCCAGACCCCAGAAGGGACATGGCCATGACGCCGAGATAGAACCAGTCGCCATACCGGTCAAAAAAACTGCGTTCCGTGCCATCCAGATAGGCGATCGCGCCATCATGGACCGGCAAGGACGCATCACGAGCCGTCGACGGAGCCTCGATGCCCTGGATGGTCGGCACCTCGGAAGACAGGGCGCTGCGTTGCGACAGGATCCTCCTGGTCAGTTCGGAGACGGCGTTGTCATCGACATCGGCGTGGGCAACCAGCCGGTGCGTGATGGCGATGGTTGTCATCGGGTCGCCCGGCTTTGGCGGATCGCCACCGAAGGCTCCCCGCAAGATCTCGCCGGTCTCGATGGCGCGGTTACGCGAAGCCAGCGCCTCCGCCTCGCGGATCGGGATGAAGACGGCGTCCGGGCCCCAGGCCTGCCGGATGATCCCCACGCCCTGCGACAATGTCCGGGCGCTCAGCGCCCCGACCGAGAATATCGCATCTATCCGGTCATTCTCAACCGCGGATGGAATGTCTGGCGGCAGAAGCCCGACAATCGTCACATTCGCCAGCGGCACCTCGTAAAAGGCCAGGATCGTCCTCATCAACTCGATGTTGGCCGCTGGCACGCTGACCACGCCGATGCGCTTGCCCCTCAGATCGGCCACCCGCTCGATGCCCTTGGCGGCATTGGTGGCCATGAACGGCAGGAAGCGCCGGGTGATCAGCACCGTCTCGCCCTTGGCGGGAAGCTTGATGTCGGGACGGATGATGGCCAGTTCGGCCTTGCCGTCGTCGATCAGCGCCGCGCTCTGGGCGAGCCCCTCGGTCAGCACGATCTTGACGCGGATGCTGCTCTTCTCGCGGTTGAGGGCCTGCACGAAGGCTGCCGCCATGCGCAGATCGTCCGAGCCGATCGGCCCCACGGCAAGCCGCAGGATGGTGGGTGCTGTCGCGAGGTGGAAAGACAGTGCGACCACGGCCGAGAGCGCAAAAAGCCCTGCCATTATCAGAAAGCCGCGACGTCCCATCAGCCGATTGTCCCTCGTAACGCTGCCGTGCTTCGGATAAGCACGATCATGTCACAACTGGGGCGTCCAGAGCGAGCCGTTTGCAAGAGTCGATGATGGATGAGGCGATCACAATCAAGATGTGCGGGCTTGGAAGCCACGACATAATGGCGGCGGCACTGGAGGCCGGCGCCGACATGGTGGGGCTGGTGTTCCATCCAAGGAGCCCGCGCTTCGTGTCCGACGATCGGGCGGCCGCGCTGGCCTCGCAGGCACGTGGACAAGCCCTGATCGTGGCGCTGGTGGTCAATCACGACGATGCGGCGCTCAGCCGCATCATGGATGTGTCCGCGCCGGACATGATCCAGTGCCATGGCAACGAGACACCCGCGCGGGTGGCCGAGATCCGCGCGCTGACGGGCCGGCCGGTGATGCGGGCGCTCGGTATATCGGGGGCCAAGGACCTGCTGGATGTGTCGGAAGCCGCCGCTGCCGCCGACATGGTGCTGCTTGATGCCAAGCCGCCGGCCGATGCGGCCTACCCCGGTGGTCATGGCCAGCCCTTCGACTGGTCGATCCTGTCCGGGCTCGATCCGGCCCAGCCGTTCATGCTATCGGGCGGGCTCAATGCCGGCAATGTCGGCGAGGCGATCACGCGGATCAGGGCTGCGGGTCAGCGACTGACCGGCGTTGATGTATCCTCTGGCATTGAAAGCGCGCCCGGCATAAAGGACATCGGAAAGATCAGGGATTTTGCTCAGGCGGCGCGTAACGCTGCCGGGGCTACAGCGTGAGAAACCTGCCATGACCGTCAATCCGGCTCCCAACTCGTTCCGCAACGGCCCCGACGAACAAGGCAGGTTCGGCATCTTTGGTGGCCGTTTCGTGGCCGAAACGCTGATGCCACTGATCCTCGATCTGGAAAAAGCCTATGCCGAGGCCAAGGTCGATCCCGCCTTCCGCACCGAACTCGACGGCTATCTGAAGCACTATGTCGGCAGGCCATCGCCCCTCTATTTCGCCGAGCGGATGACCGCGCATGTGCGGACGCTTGCCGAGGCAAAGGGCGGCACAGGCGGCGCGAAGATCTACTTCAAGCGCGACGAACTAAACCACACCGGCGCACACAAGGTGAACAACGTCACCGGCCAGATCCTTCTGGCCATGCGCATGGGGAAGAAGCGCATCATCGCAGAGACCGGCGCCGGCCAGCATGGCGTGGCGACTGCCACGCTGTGTGCCCGTTTCGGCTTGCAATGCGTTGTCTACATGGGCGCGGTCGATGTCGAACGCCAGAAGCCCAACGTGTTCCGCATGAAGATGCTCGGAGCCGAGGTCATCCCTGTTCAGTCGGGCACCCGCACTCTCAAGGACGCCATGAACGAGGCGCTGCGCGACTGGGTCACCAACGTCGCCGACACCTTCTATTGCATCGGTACTGCCGCGGGGCCGCACCCCTATCCGATGATGGTCCGCGATTTCCAGTCGGTGATCGGGCATGAGACGCGGGCGCAGATGCAGGAGGCCGAAGGGCGCCTGCCCGACTCGCTGATTGCCTCGATCGGCGGGGGGTCGAACGCGATCGGCCTGTTCCATCCGTTCCTTGACGATCCGTCGGTCAAGATCTGGGGCGTCGAGGCCGCGGGCCATGGCGTCGAGTCAGGCCAGCATGCCGCATCGCTGACCGGCGGGCGTCCGGGCGTGCTGCATGGCAACCGTACCTATCTGCTCATGAATGGTGATGGGCAGATCACCGACGCCCACTCGATCTCAGCCGGGCTCGATTATCCCGGCATCGGGCCAGAGCATGCCTGGCTGCACCAGATGGGCCGCATCGACTACATCTCGGCAACGGACGCCGAGGCGCTTGAGGCGTTCCAGCTCTGCTCGAAGCTCGAAGGCATCATTCCGGCGCTCGAGCCGTCGCACGCGCTGGCCAAAGTGGTGCAGCTCGCGCCCGACCTGCCGCGCGATCACCTGATGGTGGTCAACCTGTGCGGGCGCGGCGACAAGGACATCTTCACCGTCGCCGAACATCTCGGCGGAATGTGAGGAAACGATCATGACCACACGCCTCGCAATACGCTTCGCCGCCTGCGCTGCTGAAGGCCGCGCCGCTCTGGTCACCTTCGTCACAGCAGGCGACCCGGACCATGCCACCGCACAAGCGATCCTACATGCGCTGCCGGGCGCCGGCGCGGACATCATCGAGCTTGGTGTGCCGTTCACCGACCCGATGGCCGATGGAATTCCGATCCAGCTTGCGGGCCAGCGCGCGCTGAGGGGCGGACAGACGCTGCGCAAGACGCTCGCCATGGTCCGCGATTTTCGCAAGATCGATGCGGCCACGCCGATCGTGCTGATGGGCTATTACAACCCCATTTATGTCTATGGCGTCGATGTCTTCCTCAAGGATGCGCTGGAGGCGGGCGTCGACGGCCTGATCATGGTCGACCTGCCGCCCGAGGAAGATGCCGAGCTTTGCCTGCCGGCATTGAAGGCGGGGCTGAACTTCGTCCGTCTGGCGACGCCGACCACCGACGACAAGCGCCTGCCGAAGGTGCTGCAGAACACCTCCGGCTTTGTCTATTATGTCTCGATGACCGGCATTACCGGTGGTGTGATTGCCTCTTATGACGCTGTCGGCGAGGCGGTGGCCCGGATCAAGGCTCACACGAGCCTGCCCGTGGCGGTCGGCTTTGGCGTCAAGACGGCGGCCGATGCCGCTGCCATCGCAAAAGGGGCTGACGGTGTTGTTGTCGGCTCGGCCCTGGTCGAGAAGGTTCGCCTGTCGCTCGACGGCGCCGGCAAGGCGACACCCGCCACCTTGTCGGCGGTGACCGACCTTGTCTCGGAACTGGCGCGCGGGGTTCGCTCGGTGCGCAAGGCGGCTTGACGGGGCGATGCCCTGTTTCCCATGTAAGGTTAAGGGTCCCGGCCTGGCCATCATCCTGGCCCGGTCTGCCCGCTGGAAGGATTGTCAGCGATGAACTGGATTTCTGACGGGGTTCTCCCGAAGATCAAGACGCTGTTCAAGCGCGAGACGCCGGAAAACCTCTGGATCAAGTGCCCCGATTCCGGCCAGCTCGTCTTCCAGAAGGATGTGGAAGCCAACCAGTGGGTCATACCCGGCTCCCAACACCATCTGCGCGTCAAGTCGCTCGACCGTTTGCGCATGATGTTCGACGAGGCCAAGTGGCTTGATGTTGCCTTGCCGGAAGTGGCGAGCGACCCGCTGAAGTTCAGGGACGAGAAGCGTTATGTCGACCGGCTGCGGGATGCCAAGCTCAAGACCAGCATGCAGGATGCCTTCCGGGTCGGCTTCGGCCGCATCGAGGGCGACCCCATGACCATCGCCGTGCAGGATTTCGACTTCATGGGCGGCTCGCTCGGCATGGCGGCGGGTGAAGCCTTCATCAAGGGGGCTGAAACCGCTGTCGAGAAAGGCACGCCCTATGTGGTGTTCGCGGCATCGGGCGGCGCACGGATGCAGGAGGGCATCCTGTCGCTGATGCAGCTGCCACGCACCACCGTGGCCACGCGCCTGCTCCGCAACGCCGGGCTGCCCTACATCGTGGTGCTGACCAACCCGACCACCGGCGGCGTGACCGCCTCCTATGCCATGCTCGGTGACATCCACATCGCCGAGCCCGGCGCGCTGATCGGCTTTGCCGGCCCTCGTGTGATAGAGCAGACCATCCGCGAGAAATTGCCCGATGGCTTCCAGCGCGCCGAATATCTCAAGGATCACGGCATGGTCGACATGGTCGTGCACCGGCACGAGATGAAGGCCACCGTGGCGCGGCTGGCGCGGCTGCTGATGAAACTGCCCGCTCCCCAGGCGGCGGCCTGAGCCCTCGAAGCGGCCCGGATCAGCGCCCCATGACGGTCTCTTCCGATGCGCTGATCGCGCGCTTCCTGGCCCTGCATCCGAAGGCCATCGACCTGTCGCTCGGGCGCGTCCAGCGGCTTCTGGAAGCGCTTGGCGCGCCGCATCGACGATTGCCACCAATCATCCATGTGGCCGGAACCAACGGCAAGGGCTCCACTGTCGCCTTCATGCGCGCCATTCTGGAAGCAGCAGGGCTTTCGGTGCATGTCTACACCTCGCCGCATCTGGTACGGTTCCATGAGCGCATCAGGCTGGGCAAGCCTGGCGGCGGGCGCTTCGTCGACGAGGACCGGCTGGTCGATGCGCTGGCCCGCTGCGAAGCGGCCAATGCCGGCGCGCCGATTACCGTATTCGAGATCACCATGGCAGCGGCGTTCGTGCTGTTTCACGAGAACCCGGCCGATGTGCTTCTGCTCGAAGTCGGACTGGGCGGGCGTTTCGACGCCACCAACGTGATCGACCATCCGGCGGCGGCCATCGTCACCTCGATCGGCATGGACCACGCGGAGTATCTAGGCGACACGCTGGCGCGGATTGCAGCCGAGAAGGCCGGCATCTTCAAGCGCGGAGCGCCCGCCGTGATCGCTCCGCAGACCTACAAGGAGGCGGATGAGGTTCTGGTGGCGGAATCCGAGCGGCGTGGTGCCGGCCCGGTCTGGGTCGGCGGACAGGAGTTCAGCATCCGCGAGGAGGCGGGGCGACTTGTCTATCAGGATGAGGAACGGCTGCTTGACCTGCCCTTGCCGCGCCTGCTCGGACGGCATCAGCACATCAACGCCTCCACCGCCATAGCAGGCCTCAGGTCGGCAGGCTATGATCTTGCCAACAGCGTCTTCGAGACTGGGCTCGCCCAGGCAGACTGGCCAGCTCGGATGCAGCGGCTGGCCCGCGGCCGACTGGCCGATCTATGCCCGCCCGGTTCGGAACTGTGGCTCGATGGCGGCCATAACCCCGATGGTGGCCGGGTGCTGGCCGCAGCCATGGCCGACCTCGAGGATCGCAACCCCGCCCCTCTGGTGATGATTGTCGGCATGCTTGGCACAAAGGATACCGCCGCAGTGCTGAAGCCCTTTGCCGGCCTGGCGCGGGAGCTGATTGCGGTGCCGATTCCGGGCCAGCAGGCGGCCCGCACCGCAGATGATGTGGCCGCGCAGGCGCGCTCCGTCGGCCTTGCGGCGAGGCCATCGGGCTCGGTCTCGGCCGCCTTGGAAGAGATCGCGCAGCAGTCCTGGCCGACGCCGCCGCGCATCCTGATCTGCGGCTCGCTCTATCTGGCGGGCGAGGTTCTGGGTCTCAACGGCACACCGCCGACCTGACGTCGGCCATCGCGCTGGACAGGAGGCCTGCCAGGCGCTGCGTGATCCAGCCGGAAACCACGATTGGCAGCAATGCTTTACGGCGTGGCGGAAACGCGGTTCACTGGTCTAACATGCGTGAGATGCGGCGTCAGGGCTCCGGCCCCAGCCAAGAGGTGTGTCATGTTGCGTCGTAGTCTGACGGTCCTCGCCGCCGTGTTTGCCCTGTTCGCAACCGTGACCGCTGCATCGGCACGCGTCGAAGTCCAGGTGGATCTGGCCAGCCAGCGCATGCAGGTGACAACCACCAATGGGGAAAGCTACAACTGGGTGATCTCCTCGGGCAGCGATGGCTATCGCACCATCAGGGGCAGTTTCAGGCCCTATCGCCTCGAAAAGAAATGGTACTCGCGCAAGTATGGCGGCAACATGCCGAATGCGATCTTCTTTCGCGGCGGCTTCGCCATTCATGGCACCGGCGCGGTCGGCATGCTCGGGCGGCCAGTTTCGCATGGCTGCGTCAGGCTCCACCCCGCCAACGCTGCCAAGCTGTTCGCCCTCGTGCAGAAGCATGGCAAGGGCGCAACGCGGATCGCGATCAATGGCATTGCGCCGGACCAGATCTCCCGGTTCGCCAAGGCCAAGCGGGTAAAAGCGAAGGTTCAGGTGGCGAAGGCCAAGCGCCAGAGCACCAACTGGGCGACAGCGCGTGGCCGCGTGCTGCAACCGGCACAGGGCTATCTCGACCCCGGTGCAGCCTTCGGCTTCCGCCCGGTCGGCCCATCTCAAGGGGATTGGTTCTGGCGGCGCTGATCTGCCGCAAGGCCGGGCACCTGGCCTGAGGTTGTGGGCAGGCGAGACAGGGTTTACACCCCAAGGTAACCGGTCCCCGCCCGCCTGGGTCCGGGATGCGTGGCCCTGTGGTATGATCCTGATGTCGCTTTCAAAGTTCTCCACACCGACGGCCTCAACGCCCTCGTCTGAGACCGGACCGCCAGTGCTCGACCTCAGTGGATTGAAATGTCCGCTTCCGGCCCTGCGCACGCGCAAGGCGTTGAAGGCGCTGGCCTCCGGGGCGCGGCTTTCGGTGATCTGCACCGACCCGATGTCAGCCATCGACATTCCGCACCTGCTCCGAGAGACAGGCGATGCGTTGACTGGCCAACACGAAGTCGACGGCAAGCTGACCTTCGAGATCTGCAAATCCTGAGAAGCGCATTCCTGACATGCGCACGTCCAGAGCCTGAAAGAAGACCCATGAGCATTGCCCCTTCCGATATCCTGCGAGCCCTCGAACTGGTGCCGATGCCAAGCGGGCAGGCGCTGGGCACGTCAGGCCGCGTCAGCAACGTCGTTGTCGAAGGCGGCAAGGTGATGTTCGCCATTGCCATCGACCCGACCGAGGCAGCGGCCATGGAACCCGTGCGCGTGGCGGCGGAAAGCGCCGTGAAAGGCCTGCCCGGTGTCGCGCAGGCCTTCGTTTCGCTCACGGCAGACCGTGCACCGCAACAGAAATCGGCGGCGACGGCAGCGCGGGCGCAGGCTGCCGGTGCAGGCCCCACGCCCAAGGCTGCGGGCGTGCCCGGCATCAAGCACATCATTGCCGTGGCCAGCGGCAAGGGCGGTGTCGGCAAGTCCACCACGGCGGCCAACCTTGCGGTGGCGCTGTCAGTGCTCGGTCTGAAGGTCGGCATCATGGATGCCGACATCTATGGCCCGTCAGTGCCGAAAATATTCGGTGTCACGGGCCGGCCACGGCTGGTCGAAGGCCGCACGCTGGCGCCGATGGAGGCTTACGGGCTGAAGCTGATGTCGATCGGGTTCCTGATCGACGAGGAAACCCCGATGATCTGGCGTGGCCCGATGGTGATCTCGGCCATCACCCAGATGCTGCGGGAAGTGGCCTGGGGCGAACTCGATGTGCTCGTGGTCGACATGCCGCCCGGCACAGGCGATGCCCAACTCACCATGGCCCAGCAGACGCCGCTGGCAGGGGCCGTGATCGTCTCGACACCGCAGGATCTTGCCCTGCTGGATGCACGGCGCGGGGTTGCCATGTTCCAGCGCGTGCAGGTTCCGATCCTCGGCATCATCGAGAACATGAGCTATTTCATCGCACCCGATACCGGCAATCGCTACGACATCTTCGGCCATGGCGGCGCGCGCAGGGAGGCCGAGAAGCAGGGCGTACCCTTCCTCGGCGAGATCCCCCTTGCCATGCCGATCCGCGAATTGTCGGACAATGGTCGACCGATCGTCGCCAGCGATCCGGACAGCCCGCATGCCAAGGCCTACGTGGCCATTGCGCGTCAGGTCAAGCAGACGCTCGCGAGCGGGTCCACACGGACCGCGCCACGCATCGTGATCGAGTGAAGGCGGGCGAAAGAAGCCCGAGCCAGCAACCGCCCGGCGTCAGAGCCGAACGGATGACGGCGCGGCGAATGCCTCCGAGGCCTGACGCTGCTGCATGTCGAGAACGCCGAACCAGACGCAGGCTGCGACGACGCTGAAAGCGACGGCTGCAAAAAAAGCTTTCATGGCAAATCCTCCATTCTTGTGGTCAGGCGCGAAGCACACGCCGATATTGCGATTAGTCTAGTCTGCCGAGCGGCGGCATTCAAGGCTCCGGTCGACAGGCTCCGGCCGACAGATCGCGGGCCGGTCATCACACCAGCCCGCGTGCCAGCAGGGCTTCGGCGGTCGACAGGTCATCTGGCTCGTTTGCATTGAAGAACGGATCGATCGGTTCGGTGGGCCACGTCACGGTTGCGAGTGCGAAGCGCTGCGTGAACCGGTCGATCTTGCGTTCCTGCTCGACGGTCAGGGCATGGCGCAGTTCGTCCCGGATGGTGACAGGCCAGAGCCCGATGACAGGATGGCTCCAGCCGCCGGACGCAGCGCAGGCCAACTGCGCCTGCTCGGCTCGGGCAGCTGCGGCCAGCCGGGTCACCAGATCGCGCGGAATAAACGGCGTATCTGCCGCAACGCTGACGACATGGCGGATGGCAAGCCGATGCGCCGCAGCCCAGTCCAGCCCGGCAAGAATGCCGGCGAGCGGCCCGGCAAAGCCCGCCACACTGTCAGACACCACCGGCAGGTGCCATGGCGCGAAACGGGCCGCATCGCCGTTGGCGTTGATCACCATGTCGCTGCATTGCGGGGCCAGACGCTCGATGACGTGATCGAGGATCGTCTTGCCGGCGATCATCCTGAGCGGCTTGTCGCCACCGCCCATCCTCCTGGCAAGGCCGCCAGCCAGCAGCACCCCGATGACGGGGCCCTCAGCCCCCATGGACGCATCAATCATCAGCGCCCGCTCCCTTGCGCCGGCTTTTCGCGCTCTCGTCCTCCACGAAGTCCAGATCCTGGTCGAAAACGATCCGCTCGGCTCCCGCGAGCGCCAGGAAACGTTTGCCGCGCGCGCGGCCAATCAGCGTCAGTCCCGCCTTTCGCGCCAGTTCGACACCCCAGGCGGTGAAGCCGGAGCGCGAGACCAGCACCGGAATGCCCATGCGGACGGTCTTGATAACCATTTCCGAGGTGAGACGTCCAGTCGTGTAGAAGATCTTGTTGCCGGCCCCAATGCCATGGCTGAACATGTAGCCGGCGATCTTGTCGATGGCATTGTGGCGTCCGACATCTTCCATGTAGATCAGCGGCCTGTCGGCTTCGCACAGCACGCAACCATGGATCGCACCGGCTTCCAGATAAAGCGACGGCGTGGTGTTGATCTTGTGCGTGAGCGCATAGAGCCACGAGGTCTTCACGATTGCTGCCGGAAGGCTGATGCCTTCGATCACCTCCATCAGGTCACCGAACGCAGTCCCCTGTGCACAGCCAGAGGTCTGGGTGCGCTTCCGGAGCTTGCTCTCGAAATCGGTCTGCGTGCCGGTGCGGACCACGACCACACCGAGTTCGTCATCGACATCGACGCCCGTCACCGCATCGGCGGGATCGAGCATGCCCTGATTGAGCAGATAGCCGATGGCGAGTTCTTCGGGATGATCCCCGATCGTCATCATCGTGACGATTTCCTGTGCGTTCAGATACAGCGTCAGCGGCTTTTCGTGGATCACGCGCGTGATAACCTTTTTCCCGCCCTGGTCGATGCCGCTGACGGAACTCGACAATCGCTGATCGTCAGGGTCGGGGCGCACCAGGTAATCTGGCCACTCATCAGTGTTGGTCGGCATGGGCGGTTGCACTCGCAGGGGAGGTCAGTTGCCGGCAGATAGTCACGCCCTGACCGATCCGGCAAGCGGTCCGCGCGTGCAAGTCCGCTAGCGGCTGTTGCCTGAACCCCACAGACGCGGCACGCACTTTCGGGTTACGTTGCGTCGAAGGGGGTACCATCCACTTGGCAAAGCAGATGCTAAGCCATGACGGGTGTGTGACGACGACGCATGATCGACAGACGGGCAACAACCGGGCTTGACCCAGCAAAGGACTCGGCGCTGTTGCTGCAGCGCATGGGCTTCTTCACGCTTGGCATCGCGCTGCCGGTCTCGGCGATGGTGTCACGCAGGGCAGCGGTTGTCCTCGCGCCCATCGGCGTGGCGCTTCTGGTGATTGCCGCCTTCCTGTCCGAGCCGGAGCGGTTCATCCGCTCGCTGAAGCGCCGGAGTATCAAGGCAACCGCGCTTGTTCTGGCCCTGCTGGTGGGCTGGAGCCTGCTCTCGACCACATGGGCACCGGCGGGTGCACGCGGCATCGACCGCATCGTCAACATGCTGTTCGCGCTGGTGATCGGCATCATGGGCGTGGCAGCCTTGCCCGAGCGGGTTCGCGCCGCCAACCTGAATGCCCTCGCCGTCGGGGCCGGCTTGGCGACCGTCATCGCCGCGATCACCCAGGCCACAGGCTACGGGCTTGGCGATACGGAGGACGATGCAACCATCCTGGCGCGTGGCATGGCCCTGATCGTCATCCTCACCGGACCTCTCGTGGCCTGGCTGCTCAGCCGCGGGCGGACCAAGGGCGCCGTCGCCCTGTTCGCCACCGTTGCCGCAACCTCGGCTCTGGTGCGCGATCCCGTGCTGGTGGCCGCCCTTGCTGCCGGAACGGCTGCGTTTGCGCTGGTTGCCGGCTTTGCCGCCAGAACGGTGTCGCTGGTGGCAACCGGCTGTGTGCTGGTGGTGGTTCTGGCCCCAGTGATGCCCTGGGTGATCAAGTTTAACCTCGGCAGCGCGCTTGGGCTCGAACAGGCTCTGATTGGCCGCTTCGCGAACTGGGCGTCCACGATTGCGGCAGCGCCTGTGAAGCTGATCACGGGCCACGGCTTCGGTGCCGTGCTGGCTCCGCTCTCCAGTACTGCGCCCCGCGGGCCGCTGCCGACATCGATTCTCGTGGACATCTGGCATGAACTCGGACTGGTGGGCGCTGCTGCCTTTGCGGCAGCGATCTGGTTCGCCATGCGCGCCGTGCGCGTGCTCTCACCGGTCATCCAGGCGGGTGCGATCGCGGCCTACATCGCTGCGCTGTCGCTTGGCATCCTGGGATTTGCCGCATTCCGGGCCTGGTGGCTGATGACACTGGTGGCGCTGGTGATCATCAACACAGCCGTGGCGCGCGGACAGGCACGAACGGACCGACCGCTTGTGCGCTTTGCGCGGGCGGAAACCGCCGCAGCGGAGCTGTCACGGCCAACCATGGCAACCCGTTCGAACACCGGCAATTCCTGACAACGAGCCGCAGGGAAAGGCGGGACGCGCCTTTCGCTTGATGGATCATGCCGCGACAGGATGGGCCAGCGTGCGGCCTTCAACCACCGCATGGCAGGCCACGCCATTGATCGGCAACGGGTTCTCGGCCTTGCAGCGCTCGTTGGCGAGGGGGCAACGAGGATGGAATGTGCAACCCGTCGGCGGGGTAATCGGGTTGGGGATCTCGCCGGCCACGGGAATGCGTGCCCGGCCGCTCATGGCCAGATCGGGCACCGCGTCGAGCAGCATGCGCGTGTAGGGATGCCGTGGATGGGTGAACATCTCCTTGGCATCCGAAACCTCGACGAGACGGCCCAGATACATCACCCCGATGCGCGTCGCCATGTGGCGCACAACTGCGAGATTGTGGCTGATGAACAGGTAGGTCAGCCCGAACTTTTCCTGAAGATCGCGCATCAGGTTGAGAATCTGGGCCTGCACGGAGACGTCCAGCGCCGATGTCGGTTCGTCGCAGACGATGAAATCGGCATTCGAGGCCAGCGAGCGGGCAATGGCCACGCGCTGGCGCTGGCCGCCCGAGAACTCATGCGGGAACTTCTTGCCGTCATCGGGATGCAGTCCGACGAGCGTCAGCAGTTCGCCGACACGGGCCACGATGTTGGCCTCGCCCTCAACCACGTTGAAGGCGCGGATCGGCTCGGCGATGATCCGGTCGACGCGCCAGCGCGGATTGAGCGAGGCGTATGGATCCTGGAAAATCATCTGCATCTTGCGCCGGAGCTTGGCGCGCTGGGCCCTCTGCTCCGGGTCCGTCATCGAGATGCCATCGATGGTGACCTCACCCCCTGTCGGATTCAGCAGGCCCACGACCATGCGCGCGACCGTGGACTTACCCGAGCCGGACTCGCCCACCAGTGCAAAGGTCTCGCCTTTCCTGATGTCGAAGGAGACTCCGTCAACAGCCCTCAGGTACTGACGCGGCGCACCTTCCAGAACGCGGTTGAGCCAGGGCTTGGAGACATCAAAAGTCTTCTTGAGGTCTGTGACCTCGACATACGGGCGCGGGCTCATCGGGCCACCTCGGAAGTCTTGAGCCGTTCGTTCTCATAAAGATGGCATGCGACCTGGCGGCCCTGAACGGGGAGCGGCAAAGGCTGGTCGACATGGCAGCGTGCGAACACGTCGGCGCAGCGCGGATTGAAGGCACAACCACGCGGGATCGACGAAAGCCGCGGCATCGAGCCCGGAATCTGCACCAGTCTTTCGGTAGAGGCTTCGAGTGTCGGGATCGCTCCCATCAGGCCTTTGGCGTAGGGGTGCATCGGGCGCTGGACGACATCGCGCACCGGCCCGATCTCGGCCAAACGGCCGGCATACATCACTGCGACGCGGTCGGCTGTCTCGGCGATCACACCCATGTCATGGGTGACCAGCATCACGGCCATGCCGCGCTCGCGCCCCAGCTTCTTGATCAGCGAGATGATCTGGGCCTGCACCGAGACATCGAGCGCAGTGGTCGGCTCGTCAGCGACGATGAAGTCGGGTTCGGCACACAAGGCCAGTGCGATCACCACGCGCTGGCGCATGCCGCCGGAGAACTCGTGGGGGTATCCATCGATGCGCTTTTCGGGCGCGGGAATGCCGACCTCCGTCAGCAGTTCCACGGCGCGGTCGCGCGCCTGTCGTTCGTTCATCGGCAAATGGGTGCGAATGGTCTCGACGAGCTGTTCGCCGACCCGGAACAGCGGATTGAGCGAGGTCAGCGGATCCTGGAAGATCATCGCCACCTTGCGGCCCCGGACCTTGCGCATCTCCTCCGGCGACAGGTTGTCGATGCGCCGCCCGTTGAGCAGGATCTCCCCGCCCGAGATGCGGCCCGGCGGCTCGATCAACCCGATGATGGCAGCGCCAGTGACCGACTTGCCGGCCCCTGACTCGCCGACGACGCCGAGAACCTCGCCCTTGTGGATGTCGAACGACACACCATCTATGGCGCGCAAGGTCGCCCGCCGGGTGACGAACTCCACCTGCAGGTTGCGGACTGAAATGACTGGTTCGCTCATGCCAACTCCACACACATGTGCATCAGGGTCTCACCTCAGTTTCGGGTTCAGCGCATCGCGCAGCCAGTCACCCAGCAGGTTGATGGCGAGCGCGAGGATCACCAGCATCATCGCCGGGAAGAACAGGATCCACCACTCGCCGGACAGCAGGAACTTCTGACCGGAGCGGATCAGCGTGCCAAGCGAAGGTTGCGTGATCGGCAGGCCAACACCGAGGAAGGACAGGGTTGCCTCCTCGATGATGGCCAACGCCAGATTGATCGTAGCGATGACCAGAACCGGCCCCATCACGTTGGGCAGCACATGCCGCGCCATGATGCCGAAACCGGAAATGCCCATCAGCTTTGCTGCCTGCACGTATTCCTTGTTGCGCTCGACCAGCGTCGAGGCGCGGACCGTGCGGGCGTACTGCGCCCAGTTCGAAAGGCCAATGGCAATGATGATGACGAAAACGGCTGTCGTTTCGTATTGCTGCGGCGGGATCAGTCCGCGCGCGACACCGAAGATCAGGAGCGCGATCAGGATGGCCGGGAACGATAGCTGGATATCGGCAACCCTCATAATCAGCATCTCGATCTTGCCGCCAAGATAGCCGGCCAGCAGGCCAAGCCCGATGCCGAGCACCATCGAGAAGATCACCGACGCGACGCCAACCAGCAAGGACAGCCGCGTGCCGTAGAACAGAGCTGAGAATATATCGCGGCCTTGTTCGTCCGAGCCCATCACGAACAGCATGTTTGAGCCCATGCCGCGCTCCATTGGGTGAGCGAAGCCGTCAAGCAGGTTCAGCGCCACCGGATCGAACGCATCCTGCGGCGCCAGCACATCGGCCATGAGCGCCATCAGAATGATGATCAGCGTCACGGCCGCCGAGACAATGGCCACGGGTGACGACTTGAAGGACAGCCACAGGTCGGAGTCGCGCCAGATGGCGACGCGCTCGCTTAAGCTCAGCTTCAGATTTGGTGGCGTTGTCGATGGCACATTGGTCGGTGACGGCGGTTTGGTGGCAAGATCGCCCATGATGTTACCTCGACGGCACGGTAATGCCGCCGCGAAGTCGCGGATCGACGAGGAAGTACAAGACATCGACGATGAGGTTTACCACCACGAAAACAAGGCCAACGAACATGAGATAGGCCGCCATTACGGGGATATCGACCACCTCCACAGAGCGCACGAAAAGTGCACCAAGGCCGGGCCAGTTGAAAACCGTCTCCGTGACAATCGCGAAAGCGATAATCGAGCCAAGCTGGAGACCTGTGATGGTGATCACCGGGACCATGGCGTTACGCAGGGCATGACGGAAATGCACCGAACCATCCGAAAGGCCACGTGCCCGCGCAAACTTGATGTATTCCGTTCGCATCACCTCAAGCATTTCTGCCCTGACAAGGCGCATGATCAGTGTGAGTTGGAAGAAGCCGAGCGTGATCACCGGCATGATCAAGGACTTGCGGCCCGAATCCGTCAGCAGCCCGGTCGTCCACCAGCCAAACGCGACCACCTCGCCGCGACCGAACGAGGGCAGCCAGCGCAGATAGACCGAGAACAGGAAGATCAGGCCGATACCGATCAGGAACGTTGGCAACGATACGCCGATCAGAGAAAGGCTCATGACGATATTGGCGATGACGCCTCGCCTGTTAAGGGCGGCGTAGATGCCGAGAATGAGACCAAGTCCGAGTGCGACTGCTGCTGAGATGACTGCAAGCTCGATCGTTGCCGGCAAGCGCTCGATCAACAGTTCAGCGACCGGTCGGCCCTGACGATACGAGATGCCAAAATCACCTTGCAGTGCATTGCCGAGAAAACGAACAAACTGCAGCGGAAACGGGTCATTGAGCCCGAGCGAATCAGTCAGTTCCTGCCGATCCTTCAGCGTTGCGTCCTGGCCGACAATCGAGGCAACAGGATCTCCAACATAGCGGAACATCGAGAAGGCAATGAACGCGACCGCCAGCATCACCAGCGTGGCCTGCGTCAGACTTCTCAGAATGTAAGCCAGCATGGACGTCCGTTTCAGGTTTGGAAAGAAGAAGGCCGGAATGGGCGCGTTTTGCCCATCCCGGCCTGGGGATTTGACGTCAGATCATGAACCGCGTGCGTTAAGGAAGCGCATCTTCGGGGTGTTCTCGACATCAGTCGGGATGTTCCACTCTGAGCGCATCGCTCCGGCGATGAACTGCATGTGGATCGGGGCATAAACGTCGTTGTCCTTGATCCACTTCCAGATCGCCGCGATCGTCGCATTGCGCTTGGCGGGATCGATCTCGGAGTTCAGGCTGTCGATCTGCGCGTCGAGCGTTGCGTTCGACAGGCCGGTGCCGTTCCACGTGCCTGCACTTGGTGTCTTGGTACGGTACAGGTCGTTGAAGACATAGTGGCTGTCGAAGGTCGGGATGCCCCAGCCGAGCAGATAGAAGTCGTACTCGCCCCTCTGGATGGCCGGGAAATGAACGCGCAGCGACTGCGCCACCAGCGTTGTCCTGATCCCGATCTGGCCGAGCATGGACACGGCAGACTGACAGATGCCCTCATCGTTTACGTAGCGGTCATTGGTGCAGTGAAGCGTGACCGAGAAGCCGTTCGGATATCCGGCATCAGCCAGCAGCTTGCGAGCCGCCGCGACGTCATATTTCGGCCAGGTGTCCAGTTCCTTTGTGTAGCCATTGATGTAGGGCGTGGCGATAATGCCGAGCGGGGTTGACTGGCCACGCATGGTGACGCGCTGGATGGCCTCACGATTGAGCGCTGTGTTCACTGCCTGACGCACACGCACGTCGGCAAACGGGTTCTTGCCCTTGACGTCGGAGGACCTCAGTTCCGGCAGGCCGATATTCATGCCCAGGAAGATCGGGCGGTTCTCGGGGCCGGGATTGACGCGAATGCCCGTCGAGGTCTGGAGACGGGCAACGTCCTGGACCGGCACATCCTGAAGGTAGTCGATTTCGCCTGACAAGAGCGCGGCAACGCGGGTCGCGGCTTCCGCGATCGGGCGATAGACAATCTCGGTAATGCCGTGATTGGCTTCGCTGGCCCCCCAATGACCGGCAAACACACGCATCACCGTGCGCACGTCCGGCTCGCGGGTGACAAGCTGGAATGGACCGGTTCCAACGGCCTGGCGGGTTGCGCCGTTTTCGACCTTTTCGCGCAGGTTCTGCGGAGTGGAGGCGTTGTTCGCTTCGGACCACTCCTTGTCCATGATGAAGAGGTTGGTCAGGTTGTTGACCAGCAGCGGGTTGGGGCCGTTTGTCTTGAAATGTACCGTCAGGTCATCGACCTTGGTGATGTCGGTGACGCCGACCAGCAGTGACTTCATGTCAGCGGCCGGCATCAGCGCGCGCTTCATAGAAAACACCACGTCATCGGCAGTGAATGCATTGCCGTTGTGGAACTTGACGTTCGGGCGAAGCTTGAACTCCCAAGTGGTCGGGTCACTGGGCAGCACGCGCCACGAGGTCGCCAGCGCCCCGGTCAGCTTCCCGTCGAAAGAGCGGATAACGAGCGGCTCGTAGATGTTGTGCGCAAGCACATGGTTCGGGCCGGTATTGCCGGCATGCGGATCAAGCGTGGTGGCGTCCTGCGAACGCGCCCAACGCAGCGTCTTCGCATCGACCGCCACGGTCGTCAGGAACGTCGCAGCCATCAATGTGCCTGCGATAGCGAGTGTCTTGAAGGGTTTCATGTGGTTTCAACCTCCCGATCCCGCTTCGTGCGGGACATCAAATGCCGCAAGCTAGAGCGCGCTTGACGATCTGTCACGTGGGACACCGGACAAATAAATCCATGCCCTGCTCGATTGGTGAAATGTGTGCACGTTTTCTATGCTGCATTCAGCGCAGCTTGGGGTTTAGCGCATCGCGTAGCCAGTCGCCGAGCAGGTTGATCGCCAGCACTAGGATGGCGAGCGTCAGGCCCGGAAAGATCACGACCCACCATTCGCCGGAAAACAGGAACTCGTTGCCGAGCCTGATCAGGGTGCCAAGTGACGGCTCGGTCGGCGGCAGGCCAACTCCCAGAAACGACAAAGTGGCTTCCGTGATGATGGCCAGCGCCATGTTGATGGTGGCAATGACCAGCACCGGGCCGACCACGTTCGGCAGCACGTGGCGGAACAGGATGGTGATGTTGCCAAGGCCGATCAGGCGCGCGGCCTGAACGTATTCCTTGTTGCGCTCGACCATGGTGGATCCGCGCACCGTCCGGGCATACTGGACCCAGAACGACAGGCCGATGGAGACGACCAGCACCCAGAACACCAGTACCTCGGACCGCGCTGTGCCGACTAGCGCGCGCATGGTGCCGTCGATCAGGAGTGCGATCAGGATGGCGGGAAAGGTGAGTTGCACGTCGGCAATCCGCATGATCACGCTGTCGACCGTACCGCCCAGGTAGCCTGCGATCAGCCCCAGCGTTATGCCGATGCTGGCTGCCAGGAGCACGCCGAGAAACCCGACGATCAGCGAGATCCGCATGCCGAACAGGATCGATGACAGGACGCAGCGGCCCTGCTGGTCTGTCCCGAGTGGAAAGCGCCACTCTCCGTCCGCTGACCAGAAGGGCGGCTTGGAGCCGTCGAGCAGGTTGAGGGATTCGAGGTTGAACGGGTCATTCGGCGCGATCTGGTGGGCGAAGATCGCCGAGACGATCAGGACCAGCGTGATCAGCGCCGCCAGCATGGTGATCCAAGAGCGGGTGAACGAGTACCAGATGTCGGAATCGAGAAAGCTGGCCATGACCGAACGGCTGCGCTGCACCTCGCGGGTGGACAGTGTCGCCGACATGGCATCTTCGGGTGTGATCTGCATGGCGATTTCCCTCAGGCAGCGCGACCAGAAATCCGAATGCGAGGGTCAACCGCCACGTAAAGCAGGTCAACGATCAGGTTGATGAGGACGAACAGGCTGGCGACAAGCAGCAGATAGGCGGACATGATCGGGATATCGACGGTCTGCACGGCCTGAAGGAACATCAGCCCCATTCCGGGCCATTGGAAGACGGTCTCGGTGATAATCGCGAAAGCGATGATCGAGCCCAGTTGCAGGCCGGTGATGGTGATCACGGGGATCAGCGTATTCTTCAACGCATGGCCGTAGTTGACAGCACGCGGCTTCAGCCCGCGCGCCTTGGCGAACTTGATGTAGTCGGTGCGCAGAACTTCCATCATCTCCGAGCGTACCAGACGCATGATCAGCGTCATCTGGAAGAGCCCAAGCGTCACCGCTGGCAGGACGAGCGAGCGCCAGCCTTCAATCGTGAGGAAGCCGGTTGTCCAGTAGCCGAGATTGACCGTGCCCTGCCGACCGAACGAGGGTAGCAGGCCAAACGAAACGGAAAACACGAAAATCAGCAGGATGCCGATCAGGAATGTCGGCAGCGAGATGCCGATCAGCGACACGGTCTGGAACAGGCGTGCCAGCAGCGATTGCGGCTTCAGCCCGGCATAGACGCCCATCGGAATGCCGGCGAACAGGGCGAACAGGGCGGATGCGAAGGCCAGTTCTATGGTGGCGGGAAAGCGGTCACCAATCAGCGTGGCCACCGGCTGGCGTGTCTGATAGCTCAGGCCGAAGTCGAACCGCAAAGCCTTGCCGACGAAGCGGCCAAACTGGACAATGACCGGGTCATCGAGGCCGAGATTCTTGCGGATCTGGAGCCGCTCCTCGAGCGTGGTGTCCTGGCTGACCATCTGCTGGGTCGGATCACCCACGAAGCGGAACAGCGAAAAAGAAATCAGCGCGACCGTCAGAAGGACCAGGATGGCCTGTCCGATCCGTCGCAGGATGAAGGCGAACATGAACGCAAACCCTTGAAAGAGAAGGAACGGCGGGTGGCCGCCGTCCCTTTGATATCAGCAGATCATGCCGTGGATGGACCTTGCCTGGTCGAGCGCAGTCCATGCCACGGCGCTGCAATGATCACTTCTTCTGGACCCAGTAGAACAGCGGCTGGTTGTCCGCGCGCTGGGTGAGTTCCACGCTTTTGGCAACGCCCCAGGCCAGGGCCTGCTGGTGCAGCGGGATGTAGCCCACCTCGTTGTGCAGGATGGTGAAGGCCTCGAGGATCATCGCATCGCGCTTGGCGGTGTCGATCTCGACCAGCACTTGAGCGGTCAGCGCATCAACGCGGGCATTGGAATAGCCCCCGTTGTTGAACTGGCCGCGACCGCCCGAGCCATCGGCCGTGCGGGTGTGCATCAGGTCGATCAGCACGTTGTGCGCGTCGCCGGTGCCGGGCGTCCAGCCAAGCAGGTAGAATGGCGTGTTGTAGATCGGCGAGTTGATCTTGGCGAAGAAGGCCGCGCGTGGCACGGCTTGCAGGTTGATCTTGACGCCAATGCGGGCCAGCATCGCCGTGACAGCCTGGCAGATCGGGCCGTCATTGACGTAGCGGTCGTTCGGGCAGTCGAGATCGACCTCGAACCGGATGTTGTCGGCACCGGTGCGCGGATAGCCGGCCTCATCCATCAGCTTGTTGGCGGCCGCCAGATCGAACGGATGACGTTTGATCTGCTCGATCTGCGGGAAAAACAGCGGCGAGATCAGCGACGCTGCCGGGACGGCGGCGCCGCGCATCACCTGACGGCGGATCGCCTCGATGTCGACCGCCTGATAGAAGGCCTTGCGCACGCGAACGTCCTTGAACGGGTTCTTGCCCTTCACGGAGGAGGCGGTGAGTTCGGGCCGCATCTGGTCGAATGACAGGTAGATCGTGCGGACTTCCGGCCCTTCAAGCACGCGGGCATTGGCAGAGGCGTTGATGCGCGGCACATCCTGCAGAGGAACCGGATCAATCACATCGACTTCGCCCGAGAGCAGGGCCGCGACACGCGTCGGAGCCGAGGTGATCGGGGTGAAGATCACGCGGTCGAGGTTATGCTCGGGCTTGCCCCACCAGTTGGCATTCTTCTCGAACACGGTGCGCACGCCGAGCTGATGCTCGGTGATGCGGAACGGACCCGTGCCGTTGGCGTTGATCGTGGCAAAACCGGGCGTCGTGGCCTGTGGAGCGGGTGGGATCTGGGCGTTGTTCGCCTCGGTCCACTCCTTGTCCATGATGTACCAGGTGTCCCAGGCATAGTGCAGGATCGGGTTCGGGCTCTGGAGCTTCACATCGACGGTAAAGTCATCGACCTTGACGAACTCCGGTCCGCCGGACAGGCGGCTGGTGAGCTGCGAGTTGTTGGCAACCACGCGCTGCGCGGAGAAGACCACGTCATCGGCGTTGAAGTCGTTGCCATTGTGGAACTTTACGCCCTTGCGCAGGTAGAAGCGCCAGCGCAGGCCGTTGTCGAGAACCTCCCAGCGCTCTGCGAGGCCCGGGATGATCTTGAGATCCTTGCCGCGCTTGGTCAGGCCTTCATAGACGTTGCCCTGCAGGCCGAGGGTGGTGGTTTCGTTGATCCCGTAAGGATCCAGCGTGTTCAGGTTGCCCTGGAAAGCCCAGCGCAGTGTCTGCTGGGCGCTGGCGGGCGCGGCGCCGAAGCTGGCGCCTGCGACCAGCGCGACGCCGGCGGCGAACGAAAGAAGCCGTCGCTTTGAAAGCATGATGGGTAGTCTCCCTGTTGGATGGAACCGGTCCCACTGAAGAACCGCGCCCGATCTGTTTCCGATCAGACTTGACCTCAGTAAATAGACGAACCGCGCCCGCGTCCAGCACTGACGTGGGGCTTTGTTTCACGCAGCTTTGCCGGCGACCGGCCGGGGCACGGTCTGGCCGGACTAGACCCCGAACCGGGTCCGCCACGCAGCCAGATCATCCAGCGCCACGTTCGAGCCGCACAGGATGAGGCCAACTTTGGCCGCCTTCGGCAACTCATCGCGTTGCCGCAAGGCCGCCGCGAGCACGCAGGCGGCGGCAGGCTCGACCAGAACACGCTCGTTCTGCAGCAGCCAGACCAGTTCGCGGACGGCTTCCGCATCAGGCACAACCACGATCTCGTCGAGGAACAGGCGCGCTGCGGCCATCGTGCGTTCCGTCGCGAATGGCGCTCCGAGCGTGCGGGCAATCGAGGTCGGGCGCATCGGAACAGGCTTGCCCGCGGCCAGCGCCTCGGTCATCGTGGTCGCGCCCTCGGTTTCCACCCCAATGATGTGGAGGGCGGGGTTGAGCGCCTTCAACGCTGCACCCACACCCGCCGCGAAGCCCCCGCCGCCGATCGAGATGAACAGGTGGGTCAGCCCCGGAGTCTGTCCAGCCAGTTCGAGCCCCAGCGTGCCATGGCCGGCGATGATCAGCGGGTCATCGTAGGAGTGCACGTTGGTCATGCCGCCGGCGGCATAGTCATCGGCCCTGGCAAAGGCGGCGATGGCATCCTCGCATAACTCGACCGTGCCGCCCGCAGCTTCGGTCAGGGCGATGTTGAAGGGAGCCACCGTCTTCGGCATCAGCACAAGCGCCTTTGCACCCAGAGCCTGCGCCGCCTGGCTGACCGCGATGGCATGGTTGCCACCGGAGACCGTCACCACGCCGCCGGCGCGCTCCTCTGGCGACATCGCCAACAGCTTGTTGAAGCAGCCGCGCACCTTGAATGAGCCCGCCTCCTGGAGGCATTCGAGCTTCAGCACGGTCTCCGCACCGAGACGCGCCGAGACGGCCGGGCTGCCATGGGCCGGCGTCATGCGGACACGGCCTGCGATGCGCTGGCCAGCGGCGCGGATGTCGGCGAGGGAAACGTCAAACTGCATGGAGTGAGGTCCGCAGCATGCGCAACCTGCAGGCTGCGGCAGCGCATCCAGCGGCGCTGGCGCGCTTGTGTCAAGCCGGTCGTGGCGCTACGCCTTGGTCCAACGACGAGGACGATGGAATGGCCCTGACCCTGACGCACACTGAAATGCTGGCACGGCTTGTCGCCTTTCCCTCGGAGTCGCATCGCAGCAATCTCGACATCATTGATTTTGCGCGGGACTACCTCGCGGGGCATGGCGTGGCCTCGCAGATCGTGCCGAGCCCGGATGGCCAGAAGGCCAACCTCTTCGCTACGATCGGACCCATGGTCGATGGCGGCGTGGTCCTGTCCGGCCACACCGACGTGGTGCCGGTGGCAGGGCAGAACTGGAGCAGCGATCCATGGACCCTGGCCGAGCGGGATGGCCGGCTTTATGGACGCGGCACCTGCGACATGAAAGGCTTCAATGCGCTGGGTCTGGCCCTGGTGCCCGAGATGCTGACGGCCGGCCTGAAGCGGCCCGTGCACATCGCGTTGTCCTATGACGAGGAGGTCGGCTGTTACGGTGCACCGATCATGATCGACGAGATGGTGCGGCAAGGTCTCAAGCCGTCCGCCGTGATCGTGGGCGAGCCCTCGATGATGCAGGTCGTGACCGGCCACAAGGGCGGCACGCGCATCATGACGACGGTTCGCGGGCATGCCGTGCACTCGAGCCGGATGGACCTTGGCGTGTCGGCGGTGATGGTCGCGGCAAAGCTGATCGGCTGGTTCGAGGACCAGATGGCGCAGCGAGCAGCCAGCGCCGACCCCACTTCGCCGTTCATGCCGCCTTACGCGACCTTCCATTGTGGCACGGTCGAAGGCGGCACGGCAGCCAACATCACCGCCGAGCACTGCCGTTTCGTCGGCGAGTGGCGTGCCATTCCGCCGGAAGACCCGATGGACGATTATCACCGCTATCTCGCTTACATCCGTGACGTGATCGAGCCGCCCCTCAAACTCAAGTCCGCGGAGGCCGGCGTGACGGTGGAATTGCTCAGCTCCATCCCGCCGCTCAGGCCCGAGGCCGATGGCGAAGCGGAGCGGCTGGCGCGGCGTGTCACCGGTGACAACGGCTCACACGTGGTCGCCTACGGTACCGAGGGCGGGCAGTTCCAGGCCGTCGGCTGGTCGACCGTGATCTGCGGGCCGGGCGACATCGCGCAGGCCCATCAGCCCAACGAGTTCATCGCCGCAAGCCAGATGGCGGCCGGCGAAGCCTTCGTGCGCCGGATCATGACCGAACTGTCGCGTTGACACGGTGTGCCTGGCGGCGCTTTCCTGTTACCCGACCGATTTTCAGCCCCTCCAGCACCTTCAGGGACACTGCAATGACCATTCATCCCCGCATCGAGGCCATGTCAGGCGAGATCGCTGAATGGCGTCGCGATTTTCATCGCAATCCGGAACTGCTGTTCGATGTCCATCGCACCGCGCAGGTCGTGGCCGAGAAGCTGAAGTCGTTCGGCTGCGACGAGGTGGTGACCGGCATCGGCCAGACCGGCGTCGTGGCCGTCATCAAGGGCAAGCGCCAGGGCTCCGGCAGGGTTGTTGGCCTGCGGGCCGACATGGATGCCCTGCCCATCGAGGAACAGACCAATCTACCCTATCGCTCCACCGTGCCGGGCAAGATGCATGCCTGCGGTCATGACGGACACACGGCCATGCTGCTGGGCGCAGCCCGCTACCTGACCGAGACCCGCGATTTCGACGGCACGGCCATCCTAATTTTCCAGCCAGCCGAAGAGGGTGGCGGTGGCGGACGCGAGATGGTCAAGGACGGCATGATGGAGCGCTTTGGCGTGCAGGAGGTCTATGGCCTGCACAACATGCCGGGCCTGCCGATCGGCTCGTTTGCCGTGAGGCCCGGCCCTATGATGGCTGCTGCCGACCGTTTCCTGATCACGGTCGAAGGGCGTGGCGGCCATGCGGCCAAGCCCAATGAAACGATCGATCCGGTGGTGGCGAGCGCGCAGATCATCTCCGCGCTCCAGACCATCGCCTCGCGCAACTGCGACCCGCTCGATTCGGTCGTGGTATCGGTGACGGCGGTCAAGGCCGGAGAAGCCTACAACGTCATTCCGCAGACGGCGGAACTGAAGGGCACCGTGCGCACCTTGTCCAAGGACATGCGCATCCTCGCCGAAAAGCGCCTGCGCGAAATCGTGACCGGGGTTGCCGGTGCGATGGGCTGCACGGCTGTGATCGACTACGAGCTTGGCTATCCGGTGACCTTCAACCACGCCGAGCAGACCAGCTTCGTGGCAAAGGTGGCAGGATCGCTGGTCGGCAGCAGCAATGTCGATCTCGCCGTGCCCCCGACCATGGGATCGGAAGATTTCTCGTTCATGCTCGAGGAACGGCCCGGCTCCTACATCTTCATGGGCAATGGCGACTCCGCCGGACTGCACCATCCTGCCTATGATTTTAACGACAGGGCCATCCCCGTGGGCGTCTCCTACTGGGCCAGCATTGTCGAAACCGCGATGCCGGCCTGACCGACGCCGGCGTGGCGGATATCGGTTGCATTGTTGCTGGAGCCGGCGTTGTCGGCCTTGCCGTGGCGCGCGCGCTGGCGCTGGCAGGTCATGAGGTTCTCGTCATCGATGCCCGCGAAGGGATCGGCACACAGACATCCTCGCGCAACAGTGAGGTCATCCATGCCGGCCTCTACTATCCCGAAGGCTCGCTGAAAGCGCGGCTTTGCGTGGCCGGCAAGATCGCGCTCTATCGATATCTCGCCGAGCGAGGTTTGCCGTTCGCGCGCTGCGGCAAGCTGATTGTGGCGACGGCCGAAGCGCAGGTTCCCCGCCTTGACGCCATCATGGCGCGTGCGGCGGCGGCGGGCGTTGCCGATCTCAGGCTGATTGGCGGTGACGAGATCAGGGCGCTGGAGCCGGAACTGACAGCCATAGCCTCGATTGTCTCGCCCTCGACCGGCGTGCTGGACTCCCACGCGTTCATGCTGTCGCTGCAAGGCGACATCGAGAATGCCGGCGGAATTTTCGCCTTCCATGCGCCGGTGACCGGCCTCAGGCGCGATGGGGAAGACATCGTGGTCGAGACCGGAGGTGCGGAGCCGGCGACGATCCACACCCGCCTTTTCGTCAATTGCGCAGGCCATGGGTCGCCGGCGCTGGCAGCATTGCTGGCCGCCTATCCAAGACAGCTTCTGCCAACGCAGGCCTATGCCAAGGGCAACTATTTTTCGCTGCAAGGCCGCCAGCCGTTTTCGCGCCTGATCTATCCGACACCGGAAGCCGCCGGCCTCGGCGTGCATGCCACGCTCGATCTGGCCGGGCGCGTCCGGTTCGGGCCGGATGTAGAATGGGTCGCCGATGATCAGGATCTCGCCGTCGATCCAGCGCGCGCGGCAAGTTTTTATGCCGCTATCCGCAGCTACTGGCCGGCCCTGCCTGATGGGGCGCTGACGCCCGACTATGCCGGCATCCGCCCCAAGCTGCACGGCCCCGGCGAACCGATGCCGGATTTCCGGATCGAAGGGCCGCGCGAACATGCCGTGCCTGGCTTCGTCACGCTGTTCGGCATCGAAAGCCCCGGCCTGACGGCCAGCCTGGCGATCGGGGATGAGGTCGTGTCGCGGCTTGATGTGGCGTGAGCCGGTCTGCCTTGCAGGCACTTGGCCCCGATTGCAGGGCTCAATCCTTGGCGCGTTCGACGTAGCTGCCGTCCTCGGTCTGCACAACGATGCGGGTGCCGACCGCGATGTGGGGCGGAACCATGACGCGCACGCCGTTGTTCATGATCGCCGGCTTGTAGGAGGACGACGCGGTCTGGTTCTTGATCGCAGGTTCTGTCTCCACCACCTCCAGCACGATGCGCGCGGGCAACTGGATGCCGACGGCATTTTCCTCAAAAATCGACAGCTGGCAGATCATGCCTTCCTGCAGGTATGGCGCATAGTCGCCCACGACATCGGCCATGACCGTGAGCTGCTCGTAGTTCTCAGGGTTCATGAAGACGAAGTTGTCGCCATCCTGATAGAGATAGGAGAACTCGCGGTCTTCGACGAAAGCACGCTCGACCTGCTCGGTGGTCTTGTAGCGATGCGAGGTCTTCACGCCGTCCGACAGGCGGCGCATGTCGATCTGGGTGGTCGGCGTGCCCTTGCCAGGAAAAAAGCTCTCGGCGGACAGCACGGCATAGAGCCGGCCTTCGACTTCGAGGATGTTGCCCTTTCGGACGGAGCTGGCGATGACTCTGGTCACGGGATGTCCTTGGCGGTAGATCAGGCGCGGTCGCGCCGAGGAAAGCGTTGTTTCGGGCGCGTCACTGACAGATTTTGCACCACAAGGGAAGCCCCGATGGCCGATCCGGCAGCGCGCCCGTTGTCCGCCCGCCCCGTGCCATCGCGGCCCTGGTGGTCCCGCGATGAGCATCTGCGCCGCCGCCCGTTCCTGATGGGCCGCAACCGAATCCTGGCAGCGCTGCGCAGCTGGTTTGCCACGGAGGATTTCGTGGCGGTCGAGGGAGCCGCGCTCCAGATTTCGCCCGGCAACGAAACCCACTTGCACGCTTTCGCCACAGCCGAGACCGATCTCAGCGGCAACGCAGGGCAGCTTTACCTGCACACATCGCCGGAATTCGCCGCCAAGAAGCTGATCGCCGCCGGCGAGACACGCATCGTCGATTTCGCCCGCGTCTTCCGCAACCGCGAGCGCAGCGCGCTGCACCATCCCGAGTTCACCATGCTCGAATGGTATCGGGCGAATGCTCCATACGAGAGCCTGATGACCGATGCGGCGACCGTGCTGGCGCTGGCTGCAAAAGCAGCCGGCACACGCCAGTTCAGCTTTCGCGGCCTTGCCATGGACCCGTTCGCCAAACCGGAACGGCTGACCGTGGCCGAGGCCTTCGCGCAGCATGCCGGCATCGACCTGATGGCCACCTGCACGGGACCGGCCGGACTGGATATTGCCGCGCTGGCCCGCGCAGCCCATGCCATCGGGCTGAGGACAGCGCAGGACGATACCTGGAGCGACATCTACAGCCGCATCCTGGTCGACCGGATCGAGCCCCGTCTTGGCATCGGGCGCGCCACCATCCTGTGCGAGTATCCGATCAGCGAAGCGGCGCTGGCGCGGCCCAAGCCGGGCAAACCCGCGGTTGCCGAGCGCTTCGAGCTTTATGCCTGCGGCGTCGAACTGGCCAATGCCTTTGCCGAACTGACCGACCCTGTCGAGCAGCGCCGCCGCTTCGAGGCGGACATGACGGAGAAGCTGGCCATTTATGGCGAACGCTACCCCATCGACGAGGACTTGCTGGCAGCCTTGCCGCTGATGCCGCCGACGGCAGGGATCGCGCTCGGGCTCGACCGGCTTGTCATGCTGGCTGTGGGCGCGAGCCGCATCGACGATGTGATCTGGACGCCGGTCGCCGAACCCGTCATGACCACGCCATGAACTCCAGCATCCGTCTTGCCCGAATGCGTCTTGCCGAACGGCCTGCCCAGGGGCCTATGCGGAATGCCAAGTCAGCTGTGCTCGTATCCGGGCCCGACGGTCCCGCGGCCGGCCAGACCGTGCGCGGCGTTGATGAGTTGGTGGCGGCAGGGCTGTTGCGGGCCCATGCGGGCCCTGCACTGGCTGAGGTCGCTGATCGATATGCCATCGCCATCACGCCGGCGATGGCGGCGCTGATCGATCCGAACGACAGGGCCGACCCGATCGCGCGGCAGTTCGTGCCCGATGCGCGCGAGTTGATCGCCTTGCCGGAAGACCTCGTCGACCCGATCGGCGACGCGGCACATTCGCCGGTCGAGGGCATCGTGCACCGGTATCCGGACCGGGCCCTGATCAAGATGCTGCATGCCTGCCCGGTCTATTGCCGCTTCTGCTTCCGCCGCGAGATGGTAGGACCCGGCGGCAAGGCGCTCGCCGGGGCTGCGTTCGACCGAGCCATGGCTTATCTCGCCGGAAAAGCGGACATCTGGGAGGTGATCATTACCGGCGGCGACCCGTTCATGCTGTCGGCGCGCCGGATCGAGGCACTGATGCAGGCCCTCGCCGCCGTGCCGCACATCAAGGTGGTGCGCTGGCACACGCGCGTACCCATCGTCGATCCGGACCGTGTTACGCCACGGCTGGTCAAGGCGCTGACCTCTGGCGGCAAGGCGGTCTATGTTGGCATCCATGCCAACCATCCGCGCGAATTCAGCCCGGCTGCGAAGGCCGCCGTCGGCCTGCTGGCCGAGGCCGGCATCGCGCTGCTCAGCCAGAGCGTGCTGCTGAAGGGCATCAATGCCGATGCGCCGACGCTGGCGGCGCTGATGCGCGCCTTCGTCGAGAACCGGGTGCAGCCCTACTATCTCCACCATCCCGACCTTGCGCCCGGCACAGCGCATTTCAGGCTCAGCATAGCCGAGGGTCAGGCGATCATGCGCCAGTTGCGCGGGCATCTCTCCGGACTCGCACAACCGACCTATGTGCTCGACCTGCCCGGCGGCCATGGCAAGGTGCCGATCAGTCCCGACTTCCTGATGCCGCAGGCTGACGGACGCCATCTCGTCAGCGATCGCAATGGCACGGTCCATATCTATCCACCCGATGCTCCGGTCGGCCCGACGTCATGAGACCAGCACGATGAGCGCGCCAGAGCCCATGCGCATGGCGAAGGGAGAACCAGCGGTGCGCCATGCCGCCGTGATTGGCAGCGGTCCCGCCGGATTGATGGCCGCGGAGGAACTGGCGCGGGCCGGCCTGTCGGTCACGGTCCATGAGCGCATGCCCTCTGTGGGCCGCAAATTGCTGATGGCGGGTCGGGGCGGGCTCAATCTCACACATTCCGAACCGCTCGAACGGTTCGTGACGCGCTATGGCACTGCGGCGGACTGGATCGCGCCGATGCTCGAAGCCCTGCCCCCGCTGGCGCTGAGGAGGTGGTGCGAAGGCCTTGGCCAGCAGACTTTCGTCGGCTCATCGGGCCGTGTCTTTCCCAATGCGTTCAAGGCTTCGCCGCTGCTCAGGGCCTGGCTTTCACGCCTGGACCACCTCGGCGTGCGGATCGAAACGCGGCACCTGTGGCAAGGATGGAACGCGGATGGCTGCCTGGCCTTCACCGGCCCGGACGGCCAGCTTTCCGTCAAGGCCGATATCACGGTTCTGGCGCTGGGCGGCGCAAGCTGGCCGCGCCTCGGCTCCGATGGGGGCTGGGTTTGCCTGCTACGTGCGGCCGGCGTCGCCGTGACCGATCTCGTCCCTGCCAATGTCGGGGTGCTGATCCGCTGGTCGGACGTTGTGGCGGCGCGGTTCCACGGCGAACCTCTCAAGCGCATCGCCGTCACGCATCAGGGGCGCACCGTGCGCGGCGAAGCGATCCTGACCCGCGGCGGACTTGAAGGCGGCGTGATCTATGCCCTTGGGCCTACGATCAGGGCCGCCCTGGCCGAACACGAGCAAGCCGACCTGACGCTTGATCTGCGCCCTGACCTCAGCCAGGCGGCACTGGCAGACAAGCTGGCAGGACCACGCGACGGGGCATCGCTTGCAACCATCCTGCGCAAGCGCGCCGGATTGTCGCCTGTCGCTGCGGGTCTTGTGCGCGAGGCAGGTCCGGTCCCGGGCGAGCCGGGCGCTCTGGCGCAACGCATCAAGGCTGTTCCACTGACCGTGATCGGGCTTTCAGCCTTCGACCGCGCGATTTCCTCGGCTGGTGGCGTGCAGCACTCGGCCGTGGACGAACGGCTGATGCTGAACGTTAGGCCCGGCGTGTTCGTGGCCGGCGAGATGCTGGATTGGGAAGCGCCGACCGGGGGCTATCTTCTGCAGGCCAGTTTCGCCAGCGGGCTTGTTGCGGCCCGTGGCGCACTGGACTGGCTGGCGGGCCAGCCACCAGCATGAGCAGCAAAGCTCAGCGGCGGCGCGGAGGCGGGCGGCGAGTGCCACCGGCAGGCATGCCCACGGCAGCGGTCTTCTGGCGGAAATTGATCCGCCCCCGGTCAAGGTCGTAAGGCGACATCTCGACGACGACACGGTCGCCGGCGATTGTCCTGATCCGGTTCTTCTTCATTTTTCCGGCAGCGTAGGCCAGCACGATATGGTCGTTGTCCAGCTTGACGCGGAAATGGCCATCCGGCAGCACTTCGGCGACAGTTCCGTCAAACTCGAGCAGTTCTTCCTTTGCCATCCAGGCTCCATCCGATCTCATTGTTGGCGGTCTTCTGTCTGAGCACAAACGCTGCGGGGCCCGCGACAGCCCGCTTCTGTGCGCTGCTCATAGCGCTTTGCGGGGCAAAGGAAAAGCGCCATGACGCGCAGGGGCATCATTGCCCTTGACGGACGCGCACCCAGCCACCCCTCCGAGGTTTCAGCCATGACGACCGATCCTGTCATCACTCTGGGCACAGCCGCCTTTAACGCACGCCTGTCGCCGGCGCATGGCGGCATCATCAGCGCGCTAGACTGGGTCGCGCCATCGGGCCGCCGCCATGCCCTGCTGTACAACCCCGAGGGCGTGGTTCCGGGCCTGGCCGCGCCGAACCGATTCGGGCTGTGGCCGATGGTCCCGTTCGCCAACCGGGCTTTTGGCGGACGCGTCGATGACGGCAGCCAGGTGCTGCATCTGCCGATCAACGACCCGGCCATGAATGCGACGATCCATGGCTTTGGCTGGCAATCGCGCTGGGAGGTTGAACAGCACGAGCCTGCTCGCATCACGCTGGTACATGCGCGCCTCGAAGGTGACGATCCTTACCGCTACCGGGCAGCCCTGACGCTGACGCTGCACGACGAGCAGGTTCGCCTTGCCCTGACGCTCACCAATCTGGCAGAGCGCGTGCTGCCCTTCGGAGCAGGCTTTCACCCGTGGTTTGTCTGCGCTGATGATACCGAACTGGCCATGACCAGTCGGCGCGAACTCGTGCTTGGTCCCGGCTATCGCGCGACCGGTGTTCGGAGCCTTCCGGATGGCGGGCCATTTGGTGCGGGGCGTCCGGTCCGGCAGGCCGGTGAACTGGCCGTCAGCTATGTCGACTGGGTTGGCGAGGCGGTTTTTTCCACGCCGTCCACCGGACTGGCGCTCTGTGTCGACGCCAGCGACAGCTTCCGTCACCCGGTGCTGTGGACGCCGCCTGGTTCCGGATTCGTCTGCTTCGAGCCGCAGAGCCATGGCATCGGCGCACCCAGCGATGCGGCGACGCGCGCCGTCACGCCGCTCAAGGCGCTTGGCCCGGGCGAAAACCTTGAAGGCTGGATGACGATCACGCCCCGCGAGTTGTGAGCGCACAACGGCCAGCCTGTCAGGCCCTGAAATGCTTTGACAGCTTGAGGGACTGGCCCTGGTAGTTGGACTTGAGATCAGCGCCATAAAGGGCACGCGGGCGGGTGGCCATGTGCTCGTAGACCAGCCGGCCCACGATCTGACCATCCTCCAAGATGAACGGCACGTCGCGCGAGCGCACCTCGAGCACGGCACGGGCACCCGAGCCCCCGGCGCTGGCGTGGCCGAAACCGGGGTCGAAAAATCCGGCATAGTGCACCCGGAACTCGCCGACGAGCGCATCGAAGGGCATCATCTCGCAGGCATAGTCGGGCGGCACATGCACCGCTTCCTTCGAGGCCAGGATGTAGAAATGGCCCGGATCGAGGATCAGCAAGCCAGTTCCGTCGGCATCGAGCCGTTCCCAAAAATCGGCCACAGGATAGGCGCCGACACGGTCGACATCGATGAGCCCGGTGTATTTCTTCGCACGGTAGCCGATGATACCGTCAAATCCAGAGAGATCTACGCTGACCGCCACGCCGCCCTGGATGTTCGGCTCGCGCGCTGCCACCAGCGTCTCGCGCCGGTGCAGCAGCAGCAGTTCCTCGTCGCTGAGCCTTGCGCCGCCGCTGCGAAAGCGGATCTGGGAGAGCCGGGAGCCGGTGCGCGCCAGAATCGGGAAGGTGCGCGGGCTGATCTCGATGTAGAGCGGGCCGTGATAGCCCTCCTCGACCAGATCGAACTCGCGCGCGCGGTCGGTGATAATGCGTGTGAAGACATCAAGCCGCCCGGTCGAACTCTTGGGGTTTGCAGCTGCTGCGAGCCCCCTCGGCAGGGCAAGGCCTTCCTGCAATTCGGCAATGTAGACGCAGCCGGTTTCCAGCACGGCGCCACTGCTCAGATCGATCTCGTGCAGCGCCACCTGCTCAAGGCGCTGTGACAGCAGCCGGTCCCGGCCCGGCAGGAAGCTGGCCCGCACCCGCCAGGCCCTCCGGCCAAGGCGCAGATCAAGGCTGGATGGTTGGATCTGGCCTGCCAGAACCGGATTGGCCACCGTGATGAAGCCGGCTTCGAGAAACCCGGCAATGGTCTCGTCGGACTGGATGCCCGGCAGGATGGCTGGCATTTTGGCGGGCGGAGCGGCTGACATGCGCTGTTCTTGAATCCTGCGGCAAAAAAGCGCAATAGGCGCCCGCCTGCCAGCCCTCAATCGTGGAAGGTTGTCCACGCGATTATGGATCGGCTGAGCGCGGTGACGAGCACCAGCGCTGCAAACCCGTACGCCAGAACGGCAAACCATTCCGGCAGCAGCAGCATTGCGATGAACACGGCGATGGTTTCTGAACCCTCGGCCAGCCCCGCCGTGAAATAGATGGTCTTGTGGCCGCGCGAGGTGGTTTCCAGCCCGCGCTTGGCCGCGATCGCGGCATAGGCGAGAAAGGTTGCGGCGTTGACATAGAAGCTGAACAGCAGGACGGCAGCCGGAACAGCGTTGGCCGCCGGATCGCGCAAGGCGAAGGCTAGTACAACAGCACCGTAGAACACAAAATCACAGACGATATCGAGAAATCCGCCCCTGTCCGTCCGCTGCCGGGCTGCGGCAACCGCACCGTCCAATCCGTCGCAGAGCCGGCCTGCGAGCAGCAAGGCCAGCGCCAGCATGTCGAAGCCCAGCCAGATCGCAGCAGCGCAGCCAAGCCCGAGCACAAGGCCGAATGCGGTCACCGCATCGGCCTGCACGCCGTTGCGGGCGAGAACCCGGCCCGCCAGCAACAGCGGCGGATCAATGATCTGGCGCATCAAGCCATCAAGCATGGCAAGGTCCCGAGTCTGATGTTCGCCACGACACGCTCGGCTGCGGCTTTGTCTGTGATTGCATGGCGGTTCGTTGGAGACTAGGACGAGAGTGAACACCAGACCGGAACAGCACTGCGGCTTCGGCTTGTGTATGGCATGACTTGGGCATGGAAAGGGTATCGCCATGTATAGCGCCACCACGCGCGGCGTTCACGTCTCCGTGACGCCATCCTTCATGGAAAGCGAATCCTCGGCAAAGGACAACCGTTACTTCTGGGCCTACACGATCGACATCGTTAACGAGGCTGACCAGACCGTGCAGCTCATCGCCCGGCACTGGTGCATCACCGATGGCCACGGCCAGCTGCATGAGGTCAAGGGCCCCGGTGTCGTCGGCGAGCAGCCGGTGCTGAAGGCGGGCGAACGCTTCACCTACACATCGGGCTGCCCGCTCGACACGCCCCATGGCAGCATGACCGGAATCTTTCAGATGGTGGCTGAAGATGGTGCATCCTTCGAAGCGACCATCCCGCCATTTCCACTGCAAAGCCCCTATGCGCGCATCACGCTGCACTAGTCCGCTTCTTGGCCTGTGCGCGGCAATCGCACTGGTGCTTGTGCCGGTGCTGGCCCCGGCGCAGCAATTGCGCGGCCATGGTGGCCCTGTGCGCGCCGTGGCGATCCTGGCCGACGGACAATGGGCCGTCACCGGATCGTTCGACCAGTCGGTCATCGTCTGGCGCACCGGTGCGGGCACTGCTGAAGCCGTGCTGCGCTTCCACGATGGCTCGGTCAACACGGTGCTGGCCCTGGCCGATGGCCGCTTCGCCAGCGCGGGCGAAGATTCGCGCATCGCCATCTGGCGCGTCGGCCGGACCGAGCCTGAACAGGTCATCGAGGGGCATGCCGGGCCGATCGTCGCCCTGGCGCAATCGCCGGATGGACGGCTGATCGGCTCTGCCTCATGGGACGGGACCGCGCGCCTGTCACCGCTGGCGGGGGGGGCGGCGCGCGTGCTCATTGGCCATAGCGGCAATGTCAACGGCATCGCCTTCCTTGCTGATGGAACGGCAGTCACGTCCGCCTACGACGCAACACTGCGCTTCTGGCCTGCTGACGGCACAGCCGCCCGGGTGGTGACGCTGCCGGCTGTGCTCAATGCGGTCGTCGCGGCACCTGACGGTGAAGTGGCTGTCGCGGGCGGCGATGGGCAACTGCGGTTCGTCGGCAGCGATGGCCGCATCAGGGCCGAACTCGAGATCGCGCCCACGCCATTGGTGGCGCTGGCGATCACCGCCGATGGCAGCGCGTTGGCAGCGGGCGGCATTCGCGGCAATGTGGCCATTATCGAGCGCTCCAGCCGCACCGTGCGCGCCAACCTTGTGGGGCCGGGCCTGCCGGTCTGGTCGCTGGCCTTCACGCCGGATGGAAATGAACTTTTGTCCGGCGGAGCGGACCGTCTGGTCAGACGCTGGAATGCGCGCACGGGCGAGCATATCGGCGAGGTGGTGCCGCGCTCCGAAGCCGACCCGCTGGCGGCTTTCAGAGGCGAGCGCGGGGCAGAGGTGTTCCGCGCCTGCGCGGCCTGCCATACGCTGACGGCTGATGGTGGCAACCGGGCCGGCCCGACACTGCACGGCATCTTCGGGCGGCGCATTGCCACGGCGCACGGCTACAACTTCTCGCCGGCCCTCAAGGGCATGGACATCGTCTGGAGCGGCGAGACCATTGCCCGCCTGTTCGAGATTGGACCTAATGCCTACACGCCCGGCACCAAGATGCCCGAACAGGTGATAACCTCGGCGGACGACCGCAAGGCGCTGGTGGAGTGGCTGGAGAAGGTGACGCGCTGATCGGGCCGGTGCGTGCCTTTCAAGCCAGCGGGTCCTCACCCTTCTCCGTGCGTTCCCTGATGTAGTCCTCGGCCGTGCGCGGGGCCGGGCGGGGCCGGTTCTCATGGGGATCGAAGCTCTCGTTGACGACGACTTCCACCCGGCAATCCTCGCACATGCGGATCAGGGAGGTGCGCTTGGCAAGTTCGCCCGCGAACATCCAGTGCTTGTTCTCCAGCTTGGCGACGATACGATCGATGGTGGACTGCACGCCGAAGGCCTTGCCGCAGTTCAGGCAATGGGCCGGCTCTTCCTGCTTGACGACGCGCGGGGGCGCGGCCCAGGCGGCAAAATCGAGCTGCGGCGCAAGGCTGATGACCTTTTCCGGGCAGGTCGCGGCACACAGGCCGCACTGCACGCACAGGTCTTCCTGGAACTTCAGCGTCGGCTTGTCCTTGTCATCCTGAAGCGCCTGGACCGGGCAGGCCGAGACGCAGGCAAGGCACAAGGTGCAGCCCGAGGCCTCGATCACCAGCCCGCCAAAGGGCGCGCGGTCCGGCATCGCCACGCGGGCAACCGACGCGGGAGCGGCGCGGTGCAGCTCGATGATCGTGCTCTTGAGCAGGGAGCGCCCCTCGCCCATGGGCCGGAAACGCGCCGGCTCGCGCAGTGCCTGGGCCGGCACGATCGCATCGAGCGCGGCACGGAGCTGGTCCGGATCATCGGTCTCGACCAGGCCGCACCGTGCCTCGCCATAGCCGAGCGCGCCGGCAAGCGTATTGGCATAGTCGACATTGCGCGAGAGGCCCGACAGGTCATGCTTGGGCTTTGCCCGGCCGAGAAAGCGCACGGCGGCGGCCCCGAAGGCGAGCGCAGCGGCGCTGATTTCAAGTCCGACCTGCGTCACCTCGTTGACGCGCAGGGGCAGCACATTGGCCGGCAGTCCGCGCCCATGGCGGGCAAGGGCGTCGAGCAGCGGCTCGCCGTGGTCGCCATCATGGACCAGCACGACCGGCTGCTTTCCGCCAGCCTCGGCATAGGTAACGAGCAGCGTGCGCAGCTTGCGCAGCACCACATCCGCCGGCGGAAGCGCATAGGTCACGGCCCCGGTAGGACAGACCGAGGCGCAGGCTCCGCAGCCGGCACAGATCTCGGCGGAAATCGCAACATGGTCACCGTTCGGCGTGATGGCACCAGCCGGGCAAAGATCGATGCAGCGGGTGCAGCCGACCTTGCGCGAGCGCGAGTGGGCGCACAGCCCCTCGTTCAGCGCCACATATTGCGGCTTGTCGAACTCGCCGACGAGGCCGGAGGCGGCGGCGACAAGCGCCTCGATGCCCGCTCGGTCGCCGGGGTGGGCGCGCAGGTAGCCGGCGCGAAGATCACCGCCGCTGAACAGCGGATTGCCGCCCGACACATCGATGACGATGTCACACTGCGAGGTTGCGCCGTTGCGTGGGTCGCCAAACACCAGCCTGGCGCGCGACGAAGCACTGGGTGCGGCAAAATCATTGATGGTCAGCTCGAAGGCCCCAAGCCAGCCGATAGCAGCAGTGACCGTGCCGCGAAACACCGGGAAATCGGCGGTACGCGGCGGCGTCACATCGCCGGGCCGCGACAGGACCACGGTCACGTCCAGCGTGTCAGAGAGGCGCCGCGCAATCTCGATGGCGGTTTCATCGCGCCCATAGATAAGGGCGACGCCGGCACTGGTCAACGTGGTGAAGCGGGTGGGCGCCATCGGCTCCGCGCTGGCGGCGAGCAGGGCGGCCATTTTCGGGCCTGCCGCCCTGGCCTGATCTGACCAGCCGGCCAGTTCGCGGATATTGGTGAAGCTGATCTCGCCGGCAAAGCCCGTTTCCTCGACGATCTCGGTGAACAGCGGGGCTTCCTGCGTACAGGCAACGAGGATCTGCCCGGCGGCAGTCTGTGCCGGGGTTCCGGCGAGCATCGCCTTGAAGGCATCGACCTGGCTGCGGCACAGATGCCGCGCCGTCTTCAGTTCGGCTCCCTGGCAGCCTTTGGCGATGGCAGCCAGATCGAGCGGCATCGTCTCCTCACAGGAGCACACGGCAACAATACGGCTGCCTTCGCCATCCCGGTTTGCTGCCATTGCGTCCTCCAACCCCGACGTTTCTCGTTGCGGCGCTCACCGAGCCATTGCCGGCGGCGGCTTCACTTGCCTGCAGGTCGTCTTATATGGAATTGAAACAAATCCAAGACAGCCGATGGTTGCCAGCCATGCTAGCATCAAGGTGGCAAGGCCGATGGCCACATCGCCAAGGAAAGACGTTCCCCATGTCTGCCAGCGCTTCGTCCCGAACGGCCTCGCTACGGCGCGATCCGCTGCTGCCTCCCGGCTTCACCTGCACCACCTTGCGCGAATCGGGCGACGCCTTTGCCCATGCCGTGTCCCACGCCGACGAGCTTGGCGCCGCCTCGCTCATCTGGGTACGGCGTTTCGATCTGGTTGAGTTCGCGGTGGTGCTGGAGCCTGAAGAGCCACTGATGACGGCCAGACTCGCGCACTACATGGGCATGAATGCGCTTGCCGACACGATGGCGATCCATTGTCCGCCCGAACGGCCGATGATGTTCTCATGGCCCGATGCCATCCTGATGGATCACGGCCTGCTCGGCGGCGGGCGCACCGCGTGGCCCGCAGATTGCGCTGCCGATGAGGCGCCGCGCTGGCTGGTTTTCGGTGCCATGCTGCGTGCGGCATCCCTGCTTGATCTGGAAAGCGGCGAGCGCTCCGCCATGCCCGGTGCGGGCATCGCCATGGACGAGCTAGGCTTCGAGGATGTCGCTCCCGTCGACCTGGTGGAGAGCTTCTGCCGGCACCTTATGCTTGGCACCGATGAATGGCTGACGCGTGGTCCCCGTGCCGTGGTCAAGCGCTGGCTCGACCGTCTCGGCCGGGAAGCCGGCCTGCGCCACGGCATCGAGCCCAATGGTGACCTGCTGATCAAGAGCCAGCACGGCGAGGAGCGCCGCAGCCTGATCGAGGCACTGGACCGCGCCGAGTGGTTCGATCCGCTCAGGCGGGAGCCAAAGCTGTGAGCGGGATGAAGCTGCTCCGGACCATCCGGCTTGACCCGTCGGACACGTTCGTCTTTGCCAGGGCAGCGGAGGCGGGGGAGTGGGCGGTGCCGGGCTCCTTCATGTTCCTGGAGGCCAACATCGAAGCGCTCGGGCCCAAGGAGCGCTCGGCCTTCCGGTCCGGCTTTCTCGGGGTCGGAAGCTTCGGCTGGTCGACGCTTGCCATCGTTACGCCTGTCACGGCCGGGGAGCGCGAAGCCCTGGTGACGGCGTTTGCGGAGGCCCTGATACGCGAACTGGGCGCACCGGACATGGCGAGCGCACGCGCTGCCGCCGAGGAGGAAATCGCCTTCTCGGCCTCACTGTGCGACCATCCTGCCCAGACGCTGGTGGCGTTGCACCGGAGCATCGAGGGCGGCGAGGTCAAAGAGCGCTTCCGCACGCTGCTGCCCCGCGCCGAAGCACTCGGTCCGGACGCACCGCGCGGCGGCTTTCGTGCGTTCGATTTCTTCGAGGTCGAGGGCGAGGAGGGCGGGATCTCCGAAGAGGTGGACCTGCTGGCGATGATGAAGGACAAGACGCCATGAAGACCCGGTTCCGGAGGAATTTTTCGTGAGCAAGCACTTCTGGGCCTCGTCCGGCCATGTCCTGCTGGAGCATGATGCGGCTGGCGGGCTGGTTGTCACCGACGAATATCTAAAGGCTTATCTGGCGCGGAAGGAGTTGATGCCGCCGCCGGAAGCCTGCGCTGCGGAACGCGCCCTGCATGCCAGACTGCTGGATGCCCCGCGCAGCACCGTCACGGAGGCCGAGATCATGGCGCTGGCCGATGCCGACGCACAGGAAAACTGGCGGTTCATGGTCGGTTTTCGCGACAGGCTGGTGGCGTCGCCAAGTCTGGAAGCCGCCTACATGAGCCTGACGCGCGAGGGCTGGAAGGGCGTTCCGCCACTGTTCATGCTCCAGATGGCCCACGTCATCGCGCGCAATGCCTTCGACGCTTGCGATGACCCGTTCGTGGTGCGGGCCGCAGAGTGCCTGTTCCGCTCCCAGCGCGTCACCGTTCAGGACAACACGATCCTGCTGGCCGATTCCGACATCGTCGAGATGCATGAGGAAGAGCGTCACGCCTCGCCGCTGCTCTCTATGATGGGTGAAGCTGCGTCGAAGAAACTGGATGTGCTGAAGCCCGCCAATGCCGACGGTTACTGGCAGCGCTCCGATGCGTTCGACATGGTTCTGGATCTGGGCGGGCAGCCTTCGGGCCGTGCAGCGCTGGCCTCCGCGCTGGCCATCTGGATCGGGCATCTTCACGGGACGGAGGTGCACATCGAGGCGCTGGACCGGATCGAGGACGGCGACTGGCGCTGGTTCGTCGGGCTGGATGCCGACGCGACCCGGATCGGCAACGCGCTTTGGGCCGGCAAGGCCGTGCCGCCCAATCTGATGGCCCGCGTCATCGGCCTGTTCCGTCTGACCTTCTCGGAAACTTCGCGGGTCTCCGGGGAAGCGCGCGACAAGCCGGTCTACCTGCTGATGGCCATGACGGAGGACTTTCATCTGCGCCTGAAGCCGCACAATCTGGTCATCGGCCTGCCGCTCCTGGCGGGCCATTGATCGCCAGCGAAGGAGTAGCATCCATGGCTATCGAACATCTGACTGTCGGGGTCGTCGTCGAGCGCCGCGAGATCGACAATCCGTGGATCGATCACACATGGGCTCCGGTGGCGGTGCTCGCCGATGCGCCGGATGTCCCGCCGTGGACCTCGCTCGGCAAGGACGGGCGCTCGGAGCGCTTCTATGCCGGCCCTTGCGGGCTGAGCCTGTATTCGTCGGACACGGCACAACTCATCGAGAACTTCACCTCCGGCAGCGGCAAGCTCTGGGTCAGCGTTCGTCCGACCGGGATTGATCCGCCCCTGGAAGTGGTAGGCGTGACGGCCGATCCGACCGAGGGCGAGGGTTATCTCGAAGGCATGGGCGACGTGGTCGAGGTGGTCGCCATGCCTGAAGGCATAGCCGACCACGTGCTGTCCTTCTACAAGGCGCATCACGTCGAGCGGCCCTTCATCAAGCGCAAGCGCGACAAGGCCAACCGTGATTCGTTCGCCGGACGACCCGATCGTCCCGACAGGGTGATGCGCACCGAAGGCGGACGTCCCATCGGCAGCGTCGAGGACGAGCCATGAGCCCCGCCATGCCACCCGAAGACAGCGGCAACGACTCCGGCGAAAGCTTTCTTGCGCGCTGGTCGCGGCGCAAGCGCCAGCCAGAGCCTGAGCAACCAGGCAGCAGCCTCTCGGCCACTGCGGTGCCGCAAGACGCGGCGGAAGCGGCAGAGCCGGACACGCGCCCGCGCGATCCTGAAACCGGCGAGATCATCGATGCCGAATGGGTAAGCACCCTGCCCTCCATCGCCGACCTCAAGCCCGGTGCCGACCTTGGCGTCTTCATGCGCAAGGGCGTTCCGGAAGCGCTCCGCCGTGAGGCCCTCCGGACTCTCTGGGCCACCGATCCTGCCATCCGGGATTTTATCAGCCCGGCGCTTGACTATGCCTATGATTACAACACCCCGGGCGCGGTCCACGGCTTCGGGCCGCTGACCGAAGCCGATCTCGAACAGGCGAAAAGTTTTCTTTCCGAGGTGTTCAGCGCCGTCCCAGAACAGCCGAAAGACGAGCCAAATGCCCAGCAAGCGGGCAATCGCGACAATCCGTCGCAAGATTACCATGATCAAGGCTTGCAAACCGTACGCCTGACCGATGCTGCAACGCAACACGAAGAGGACGTGCGCGCGACCGGCGACGGAGAACAGGGCACACAAGGCCCTGAATCAGCCAGTGAAACGGCCGAAAATGGCAATCTGGGAAGTGTGCAGCGCACCATGCGCACCGGTTCGGAAGATGCAACAAGTGCCGCTGAAGGACGCTCAAACAAGGTTGTCCGACGCAGGGGAGGCGGTGCAACGCCAGTTTGAGGTGTTCTTGGACGATTTAAAGCGACCAAACTGGTCAAAAAAGCGCCGGATCGATCTTTAGAACTGTTGCAATTCCAGTCGATAAGCGCTTCTTATCGGTTATTCGGATAGACCGACATCAGATCGGTCAAACATGCGTCGTGGGGAAACAACTTGGCCGCAAGAGATCCCGGTCTGGACAGGGCGATCGAAGCTGCTGGCGGCATGCGTGCGCTGGCACGGCAACTCGGCATTTCCCAGCCCGCCATCTCTTCATGGAAGCGCGTGCCTTCTGACCGCGTGATCGCCATCGAAGCCGCCACCGGCGTTCCCCGCCGCGATCTCAGGCCCGACCTTTACGACCAGTCGCCCTCGGCTGCAGCAGACCGGTCCGCGCTCAACGACATTGCGCCCGAGGACATCGCGCGCGCCGATGAGTACGCCCTGCTGGGTGCGCTGCTCTGGCGCGCGCCGACAGCGCAGGTGCTGGCGCAAGTCGGACGTTTCCGGGGCGATGGCTCGGAGCTTGGCACGGCTCACCTGATGCTGGCCGAGGCTGCCGCCAACGCCGACCCTGCCGCCATTCAGCGTGAGTTCTTCGACCTGTTTGTCGGCGTCGGGCGTGGCGAGTTGCTGCCCTATGCCTCGTTCTACCGCACCGGCTTTCTGCATGAGCGCCCGCTGGCGGATGTGCGACGCGATATGGAAGCCCTCGGGCTGGCCCGTGAGGAACGGATCGGCGAACCGGAAGACCATGTCGCCATGCTGTTCGACGTGATGCGCGGGCTGATCATGGGCGAGTTTGCCTCTGACCAGATCGACGACCGCGTGTTCTACGAACGTCATATCAAGCCGTGGGCATCCCGGCTGTTCGTTGATCTGGAGATGACGCAGACCTCGGCTTTCTACCGCACGGTCGGCGCAGTTGGCCGGGTCTTTCTGGATATCGAGGCCGGCGCGATGGCGCTGGCAGCGTGAGATTACTGCTTTTTGGGGAGGACAGACAGATGTCTGAGAAGAAGACCAAAGAGGCGCTTGATCGCCGCGGCTTCATGAAAGTCGTCAGCCTCGGAGGCGCGGCTGCTGCCGCATCCGTTGCGCCCGGCGTGGTCACACCCGCCGCCGCCTATGACCCTGGCAAGGAAGAAACCAAGGCGCGCTACCGTGAAAGCGAGCACGTCAAGGCCTTCTACCGCACCAACAGCTACTGAGGGGAGCGACACATGCTCATCAAACGCAAGAGCGCCGACGCCTCGCGCGGCAAGCTTCAGGCAGCCCTCGGTGGCCTGTCATCCGGTGTGATGGACCGCCGGTCCTTTCTGCGCCGCTCGGGCCTGGTGGCCGGTGGGCTGGCTGTGGCCGGCTCGATCCAGATCGGTGCCGTGCGCAAGGCGGAAGCTGCCGGCTTCGGCCCGGCGACGGGCACCAAGGTCGTCAAGAACATCTGTACGCACTGCTCGGTCGGCTGCACGGTCAAGGCAGAGGTGGCCAACGGCGTCTGGGTCGGGCAGGAGCCCGCCTGGGAAAGTCCGATCAACCGCGGCACCCATTGCGCCAAGGGCGCATCGGTCCGTGAACTGGTCCACGGCGACCGCCGCATCAAGTACCCGATGAAGCTGGTCGAAGGCCAGTGGACCAAGATCTCCTGGGAACAGGCGATTTCCGAGATCGGGGACAAGATGCTCGAAATCCGCGCCAAGTCCGGCGCTGACTCGGCCTACTTGCTCGGCTCGGCCAAGTTCTCAAATGAGGGTGCCTACCTGTTCCGCAAGTTCGCGGCCTTCTGGGGCACCAACAACGTCGATCACCAGGCCCGCATCTGCCACTCCACCACGGTGGCCGGCGTTGCGAACACCTGGGGTTATGGCGCCATGACGAATTCGTACAACGACATTCGCAACGCCAAGACCGTGATCTTCATGGGCTCGAACGCAGCCGAGGCGCACCCCGTCTCGATGCAGCACATCCTGGCCGGCAAGGAAATCAACCGTGCCAATGTGATCGTGTTTGACCCGCGCATGACCCGCACCGCAGCACATGCCACCGAGTATGTACGCTTCCGCTCGGGCACGGACATCGCCGTGATCTGGGGCATGATGTGGCACATCTTCAAGAACGGCTGGGAAGACAAGGAGTTCATCTCCCAGCGCGTCTACGGGATGGCCGATGCCCTCAAGGAAATCGAGAAGTACGACCCCAAAACGGTCGAGGACATCACCGGCATTCCCGAAGCCCAGCTCAAGCGCTCGGCTGAAACCTTCGCCAAGGTCAAGCCCGCCACCTTCATCTGGTGCATGGGCGTGACCCAGCACACGGTTGGCACGGCCAACGTGCGCGCCATCTGCACGCTGCTGCTGGCCACCGGCAATGTCGGCGGCATGGGCAACGGCGCCAACATCTTCCGCGGCCACTGCAATGTGCAGGGAGCGACGGACATGGGCCTCGATGTCGGCAACCTGCCGCTCTATTACGGGCTGGTTGAAGGGGCCTGGCGTCACTGGGGCCGCGTCTGGGACGTCTCCTATGACTATCTCCAGAGCCGCTTCGATGAGGTGCCGGCCAAGGGCGGTCGCCCTGCCCGCAACCGCAAGGCGAACATGGAGACATCGGGTCACACCTCGACGCGCTGGTTCGATGCCGCCTCGCTGCCGGCCGAGCAGGTCGACCAGAAGGACAACCTCAAGGCGATGATCGTCTTCGGGCATGGCGGAAACACCATTCCACGCATTCCGGATTCCGTGAAGGCTCTTGAAAAACTCGACCTGCTGGTCGTGGCCGACCCCCACCCGACCAACTTCGTCTCGCTGGCCAAGCGAAAGAACGGCACATACCTCTTGCCGGTTGCGACCCAGTTCGAGTGCGACGGCTCGCGGACCTGCTCGAACCGCTCAATCCAGTGGGGCGAGAAGGTGGTCGAGCCGATCTTCGAATCGGCCAACGACTACTGGGTTATCTACAAGCTCGCCGAGAAGCTCGGCTTTGCCGGCGACATGTTCAAGAACATCCAGATGATCAAGGGCAAGTACGGAATGGAGCCCCAGCCCGAATCCGTGCTGCGCGAGATCAACCGCGGTGGCTGGTCGTCCGGCTACACCGGCCAGTCGCCGGAGCGGCTGAAGCTGCACATGCAGCATCAGGACAAGTTCGATCTGGTCACGCTGCGCGGCGCCAAGGGATCACCCGTGGAGAATGACTTCTACGGGCTGCCGTGGCCATGCTGGGGCACACCGGAAATGAAGCATCCCGGCACACACGTGCTCTATGACACCTCGCTCGAGCCGATCAACGGGGGCGGTGCCTTCCGTCCGCGTTTCGGTGTTACCCGCGAGGAAACCCGCGCCGATGGCAGCAAGGTCAACGTCACGCTTCTGGCCGAGGGCTCCTGGCCCAAGGGCTCGGAAATCCGCGATGGATATCCCGAGTTCACGATGGGCATCCTCAAGCGCCTGGGCTGGGACAAGGACCTGACGCCGGCAGAAGCCGCCACGATCAACTCGATCGGCGGCAACAATCCCGATGGCGTGAGCTGGGCGGTCGACCTTTCGGGCGGCATCCAGCGCGTAGCCCTGATGCATGGCTGCGTGCCCTTCGGCAACGGCAAGGCCCGCGCCAATGCGTGGAACCTGCCCGATCCGATCCCGACCCATCGCGAGCCGATCTACACCCCGCGTGTGGATCTGGTCGCCAAGTGGCCGGCTCGTCCGGACGAGCGCTCGCTTCGCATTCCAAACCTTCACACCACCTTCCAGAAGGCGGCCATCGAGAAGGGCGTGGCCAAGAACTTCCCGATCATCCTCACCTCCGGCCGACTGGTCGAATATGAGGGCGGCGGCGAAGAGACGCGCTCGAACAAGTGGCTTGCTGAATTGCAACAGGACATGTTTGTCGAGATCAGCCCCGATGACGCCAATGCGCGCGGCATCAAGGACGGCCAGTTCGTCTGGGTGTCCGGTCCCGAAAACAACAGCAAGACCCGTGTCAAGGCGCTCGTCACCGAGCGTGTCGGCAAGGGTGTGGCCTGGATGCCTTTCCACTTCGGGGGGTTCTATCAGGGCGTCGACCAGCGCGGGAACTATCCCAAGGGAACGGACCCGATCGTGCTCGGCGAAAGCGTCAATACGGTCACGACCTACGGCTATGACCCGGTCACCGGCATGCATGAAGGCAAGGTCACCCTTGTCCAGATCGCGGCGGCTTGAGGAGGAATGTAATTATGGCTCGGATGAAATTTCTCTGCGACGCTGACCGCTGCATCGAGTGCAACGCCTGCGTCACCGCCTGCAAGAACGAGAACGACGTGCCTTGGGGCATCAATCGTCGTCGTGTCGTCACCATCAATGACGGCAAGCCCGGCGAGCGTTCGATCTCGATGGCCTGCATGCACTGCACGGATGCGCCCTGCGCCGCCGTATGCCCGGTCGACTGTTTCTATGTGACGGTCGACAAGGTGGTGCTGCACTCCAAGGATCTGTGCATCGGCTGCGGATACTGCTTCTACGCCTGCCCGTTTGGCGCACCGCAGTATCCCAAGGTCGGCAACTTTGGTTCGCGCGGCAAGATGGACAAGTGCACCTTCTGCGCCGGTGGGCCGGAAGCTGACCTGTCGCCTGCCGAGTTCCAGAAGTATGGCTCCAACCGGCTCGCAGAAGGCAAGCTGCCGCTTTGTGCCGAGATGTGCTCGACCAAGTCCCTTCTGGCCGGTGATGGCGACATCATCGCCAGGATCTACAAGGAACGGGTCGTCAAGCGCGGCTATGGCTCCGGAGCCTGGGGCTGGAAGACGGCCTACAAGGAAACCGTCGCGATCTGACGAGACATTGGCCGCCAGCGAGACTGGCGGCCATCGCTCGTTCGAGATCCCCAAGCTTTTGCCTCAATTCACAGTTTCCGGAGGGACATCATGCGTCTGACGCGGTCCATTGTTTCGTTGCTTGCCATGGTCGCCATGGTTATCGGCCTTGGCCTGTCGACCCCGGTCGCCGCGCAGCAGGGTGCACAGATCAACCCGACGGCCAAGTCGGTGACAGAGGACCAGCTTCTGAATGCCCTGAAGCCTGGCTCAGCTGCTGAAATCGGCGGACGCGTCACGATTCCCGATGCTAAGTCCTCGACACTGATCCGCCCGGCCGGCCGCGAATGGCGCGAATTCCACCAGGGCACCATGCACCTGATCGGCGGCATTGCCATTCTTGGCATGCTGGCCCTGCTGGCTGTGTTCTATTTCACCCGGGGCAAGATCATGATCCCGGGCGGGCCGACCAATCGCACGATTACCCGGTTCAGTGGGTTTGACCGTTTTGTGCACTGGACGACGGCGGGATGCTTCATTGTTTTGGCCCTGTCCGGCCTCAACATCACCTTCGGCAAGTCAATCCTGATGCCGCTGTTTGGCGAATCCGCTTTCGCGGCGACGGCCCAGCTGGGCAAGTATGCGCACAATTACCTCGCGTTCCCGTTCATGATCGGACTGGCGCTGATGTTCCTGATCTGGGTGAAGGACAACATCCCCGGCATGATCGATGTGCAGTGGTTCGCACAGGGTGGTGGCTTGATCGGCAAGGGTCATCCGAAGGCCAAGCGCTTCAACGGCGGCCAGAAGTTGGTGTTCTGGTCTGTCATCCTTGGTGGCGCGGCCCTGTCTGTTTCAGGCTGGTATCTGCTCTTCCCCTACACGGCGGGCGGCGTGCTGAACCTCCAGTTCTGGAACGTCGTGCATGGCGTGGTCAGCATGCTGCTGATCGGCGCGATGCTGGCCCATGCCTACATCGGCTCGATTGGCATGGAAGGCGCGTTCGATGCCATGGGTTCGGGCGAGGTCGATCTCAACTGGGCCAAGGAACATCACAGCCTCTGGGTCGAGGACGAGATGAAGAAGGGCGTCGTGCCAGCTGCCATGCAGCCTGCCGAGTAACCAGCGCGCCGAACCCAATCAAAAACCTCTCGGAAGCCGGGCTTGCTGCCCGGCTTTTTCGTTGTCAAGACAGGCCGGGCAATGGCAAAGCAGTGCAGCACATGAGGCGGCATCCCCCGCCACAGACGTGTCCCGCAAGACGATCGATCCCAACGCCATGGCATTTGCGACCAGGAACACAACCTCCCGCGTGATCGGTCTTGCCGGCTGGAGCGGAGCGGGCAAGACCACGCTGCTGACCAGACTGATCCCGCATCTGGTGGCGCATGGGTCCAGCGTCTCGACCCTCAAGCACGCGCATCATGCCTTCGATGTCGATGTGCCGGGCAAGGATTCCCATAGCCACCGGCTCGCTGGTGCCAGCGAGGTTCTCATCTCGAGCGGTCGCCGCTGGGCGCTGATGCACGAGCTGCGAGGCGAACCGGAGGCGAAGCTTGGCGATCTCCTTGGCAAGCTCTCGCCGGTTGATCTGGTGCTGGTCGAGGGCTTCAAGCGCGAGGCACACCGCAAGATCGAGGTTCACCGCGCTGGCAACGGAAAGCCTGCGATGCATCCGGGTGATGCCAGCATCGTCGCCGTGGCGTCTGACGTGACTTTTCCCGCTGCGGGTCGCCCGGTGGTGCATCTCGATGATATCGAGGCGATTGCCGCAATGGTGCTTGCCTTTGCCGAGCCGCTCGCCGATGTCTTGTCCAGGTTGAACGCACAGGCACCGGCCCATGGCCCAACTGACCGATGATTGCTTCGCCTTTGGTGGTCCCATGCTCACCATCGAGGCTGCCGCACGGCTGATGGCCGAACGCATCGTGCCGGTGGCCGGCGCCGAGATGGTTCCGCTGCATCTGGCCGATGGGCGCGTGCTGGCGGCCGATCTGGCGGCGGGCTTGCCGTTGCCACCCTTTGCCAATTCGGCTGTGGATGGCTATGCGGTTCGCCACTCCGATCTGGCTGCTGCCGGGCAAACACGCCTGCCAGTTCTCGGGCGCGTTGCTGCCGGCGCAGCGGCATCACCTGTTCCAGTGGCCGGCGGCGCGGTGCGCGTGTTCACCGGTGCGCCGATGCCGCCCGGGGCCGACACCGTTTTCATGCAGGAGGATGTTGCTGCCGATGGCGAAGCCGTCGTGTTGCCCGGCGGGCTGAAACGCGGAGCCAACATGCGCCTAGCCGGCGAAGACATCGCCGTCGGCGCCCGCGCGCTCGCAGCAGGCACGCGGCTTGGCCCGCAGGAACTTGCGATGGCGGCTGCCCTTGGCAAAAGCCAGCTGTCAGTGCGCCGCAAGCTGAAGGTTGGCGTATTCTCGACCGGCGATGAACTGACCGAGGCGGGACACCCGCTGCCCGAAGCAGGCATCCACGATTCCAACCGGATCATGCTTCTGTCGCTGGTGCAGCGCGTGGGGGCCGAGGCCATCGACCTTGGCATCCTCAGGGACCGGCAGGGCGAACTCGCGCTGAGACTGCGGCAGGCCGCAGGGCAGTGTGATCTGGTGCTGACCTCGGGCGGTGTCTCGACCGGCGAGGAGGATCACGTCAAGCCGGCTGTCGAAAGCATCGGGTCGTTGGTGTTCTGGCGGATCGCCATCAAGCCTGGCCGGCCCTTGGCGCTTGGCGTCATCGACGGCAAGGCGTTCGTGGGCTTGCCGGGCAATCCTGTTGCGGTGTTCGTCACCTTTGCCTTCGTGGTGCGCCCCTTGCTGGCGCGTCTTTCCGGTGCACTCTGGCACGAGCCTCGCCGGATGCTGGTGCGGGCCGGGTTCAACTATCGCAAGAAAAAGGGCCGGCGCGAATATGTCCGCGTCACCCTGGCGGCGCTCGAGGGTGGCCATTTCGAGGCGCACAAGCACCCGCGAGATGGTGCCGGTGTACTGAGCTCGCTCACCGAGACGGATGGGCTGATCGAACTCGCCGATGACATGACCGAGCTTTGCGCGGGCGCGCCGGTGACGTTCATCGGCTACCGCGATCTGACCTGATACGGGCCCGAAGGGCGCGCTTCAAAGTCCGCGGCGCACGCCGGTTTCCACGTCGAACAGATGCACCTTGGCTGGATCGATGGTCAGGTGCAACGTCTTCGAGTCAGGCGGCACCAGACCGGAAGCGGCCTGGATGACCAACGTCGCGCCGCCGAGCGTGCCGTGGAACAGCTGGGTTGCGCCCAGTTCCTCGATGAAGTCGACGGCCATGGTCAGAGAGCCGTTGGGCGTCACGATGAGATCTTCCGGCCTGAGCCCGACTTCGATGGCGGCACCGGGCACCAGATCGGCAGCCATGTCGGACACCGGCAGCACAACATCGCCAATGCTGACCGCCCCCTTGCCCTTGACCTCGCCCTTGGCGATGTTCATCGGCGGCGAGCCGATGAAGGTGGCGACGAATCTCGACGCAGGCTTGCGGTAGACATCGTTGGGCAGACCCATCTGCTCCACCCGCCCGGCGCTCATCACCACCAGCTTGTCGGACAAGGTCATGGCCTCGACCTGATCATGCGTGACATAGATCGAGGTCACACCCAGCGCGCGCTGCAATTTCTTGATCTCCACGCGCATCTGCACGCGCAGCTTGGCATCGAGATTGGACAACGGCTCGTCGAACAGGAAAACCTGCGGCTTGCGAACGATGGCGCGCCCCATGGCGACACGCTGGCGTTGTCCTCCGGACAACTGGCGCGGCCGGCGCTGGAGGAAACTCTCGATCCCCAGGATCTTTGACGCTTCCTGCACACGGCGCTCGATCTCGTCCTTCGGTGTGCCGCGGTTGCGCAGGCCGTAAGCCATGTTGTCGTAGACGCTGAAATGTGGATAGAGAGCATAGTTCTGGAACACCATGGCGATGTCCCTGTCGGAAGGCTCGATGTCGTTGACCACGCGCCCGCCGATGCGGCACTCGCCCGAGGTGATGGTTTCAAGCCCCGCCACCATGCGCAGCAACGTGGACTTGCCGCAGCCTGATGGGCCGACCAGCACGCAGAAGCCACCATCCGGGATGTCGATGGAGACGCCCTTCACAGCCTCGATATTGCCGGCATAGACCTTGCGGACGTTGGTGATGCTGACTTCAGCCATTTCAGTTTACTTTTCCTGATCCACGAGGCCCTTGACGAACAGCCTCTGCATGAGAACGACCACGACCACCGGCGGCAGCATGGCCAGCACAGCCGTTGTCATCGCAAGCTGCCATTCGGTGAGGGCGTCGGCGGTCACGATCATTTTCTTGATGCCGATGACGATGGTCTGCATCGAATCCTTGGTGGTGATCAGCAGCGGCCAGAGATACTGGTTCCAGCCATAGATGAACTGGATCACGAACAGTGCCGCGACCGTGGTCATCGACAGCGGCAGCACGGTGTCCTTGAAGAAGCGGAACGGGCCTGCGCCATCGATCTTCGAGGCTTCCAGCAATTCGTCCGGGATCGTCATGAATAACTGGCGGAACAGCAGGGTGCCGGTGGCCGAGGCGATCAGCGGCACGGCCAGACCCTGATAGGTGTCGAGAAAGCCGATGTCGGCGACAACCTTGAAGGTCGGGAAGATGCGCACCTCGACCGGCAGCATCAGCGTCAGGAAGATCAGCCAGAAAGCCGCCATGCGGAACGGGAAGCGATAGTAGATCACGGCATAGGCCGAAAGCACGGAGATGAAAATCTTGCCGAGTGCAATTGTCATGGCCATCACGAACGAGTTCATCATCATGTTGATGACAGGCTCGCGCGTGGTGCCGGACGTTCCGATGAACAGCGTCCGGTAATAGTTCTCGATAAAGAATGGACCAGGATAGAGCGGCATCTGGCCGTTGATGATCGTCGCCGCATCCCATGTCGAGGCGACAAATGTCAGGTAGACCGGAAAGGCGAGTACGAGCACGCCGATGGTCAGGATCAGGTAGGCAAGCCGGTCGCCGAAGGTGCGGTTCTCAACCATCAGCCATGGCTCCAGAGGCTTGCATCAATCAACCGCTCCGCCAGAGCTTCGGCACACAAGGCCAGCAAAGCCTGGCCTTTTTCGGCCGTTGCCGTGCGCGCATCACCGATCACACCCGAAGGCGTGATGGCCTGAAAGGACCGAAACTGCTGAACATCGTTGGCAAGGATCGACCGAACATCCGTGAAACCGGGGCAGTGTGCCTCGCCGAGACGCTCAGGTTTGACCGTCGACCCGGCCACCGCCATCATCATCGAGGTTTCGACCTCGCAAGCGTGCATCACGCTCTTTTGCCGATCGAGAACAGCGCCAATCCGATCATTGGCCAGCATGAAATAGGTCGTCGCCCGGACCACAAGGCCGAGCTCCCTGTCGAAATCCGGCAGAAAGGCATTTAGGGCACTGATGTTGCCGCCATGGCCGTTGACGATCATCACCTTGGAAAAGCCCGCCCGCTTGATGCTGCCCAGAAGAGCCAGCAACACCGCGCGGTATGTCGGAATGTCGAATGTGAACGTGCCACCGAAGGCGACGTGATGCTCTGCCATGCCGCACCACAACGTGGGTGCGACAACAACCGGGCTGGTCTGGACCGCGATCCTAGCTGCCGCCATACACACAGCTTTACACAGGATCGTGTCGACACCCACTGGCAGGTGCGGGCCGTGCTGTTCGATGGAGGCAACCGGAAGCACGACAACGGCACCCTCGCTGGCGCGCCGATTAACATCTTCTGCTGTCAGTTCCTTCCACATGACCCCGGTCATCAGTAGGTGACCTTTCGCTCGATGTATTTGAACTGCACGGCGGTGAGCGCCACGACAATAAACAGCAGGATGACGGACTGTGCCGCTGAGCCGCCCAGATCGGCTCCGCCCTTACCATCGGAATAAACCTTGTAGACCAGCGTTTCGGTCGCCTTCGAGGGGCCGCCCCCGGTGATGGTGTCGATGATGCCGAACGTGTCGAAGAAGACGTAGACCACGTTGACCACCAGCAGAAAGAACGTGGTGGGCGAGAGCAGCGGAAAGACGATCGTCCAGAAGCGCCGCAACGGCCGCGCGCCATCGATCGTGGCCGCTTCGATCACGCTTTTCGGGATGGCCTGAAGGCCGGCCAGGAAGAACAGGAAGTTGTAGCTGACCTGCTTCCAGACTGCGGCCATGACCACCAGACCCATGGCCTGGTTGCCGTTGAGCAGCGGGTTCCAGTCATAACCCACGCTGCGCAGCCCCTTGGCCATGATGCCGAGCGACGGATTGAACATGAACATCCACAGCACCCCGGCAATCGCCGGAGCCACGGCATATGGCCAGATCAGCAGCGTGGTGTAGACTTGATAACCCCTGATCTGGCGGTCAGCCATGACGGCCAGAAGCAGCGCGATGGAAAGCGAGAAACTGGTGACCAGGGTCGAGAAGACCAGCGTGTTCCACAAGGCCTTGTAGTAGTCGGGCTTACTGAACAGCTCCTTGTAGTTCTCGAACCAGACGAACTCGGTCGAGGTTCCGAAGGCATCCTGCACGAGGAAAGACTGCCAGACGGCCTGGCTCGCAGGCCAGTAGAAGAACACCAGCGTGATGGCCAGTTGCGGAGCCAGAAGCAGGGCAGGGATCAGATATCCCTTGAAGGTGGCGGTCTTGTTCATGTCACCCGAGGCCCGGCGGAGAAACAGAACCGGCAGCCATGATCATCATGGCTGCCGGTTGATGTGGTTCAGGCTGTTGTCAGCGCGACACGGTGCGTTCGAACTGGCGTAGCATCGCGTTGCCGCGTTCGGTGGCAGCATCGAGGGCAGCCTTGGGAGCCTTCTGGCCATTCAGGGCCGATTCGATCTCCTCGGACCAGATGTCACGGATCTGGACAAGATTGCCGAAACGGACGCCGCGCGAGTTATCCGTCGGCTCCTTGTTGTTGAGCTGGAGCAGCGGGGTCTCGAGGAAGCCCTTGTCCTTGTAGAAGCCCGAATCCTTGACCTTGGAGTAAGCGGCCTTGGTGATCGGCAGATAGCCCGACTCAGTGTGCAGCTTCACCTGACGGTCGACATCGGACAGGAAGGTGAAGAACTTGGCGACGCCCTTGTACTCGGCGGCCGACTTGCCACCCATCACCCAGAGCGACGCGCCACCGATGATCGAGTTCTGCGGAGCGCCGGCCTGATCCGGATAGTACGGCATCACGGTGTTGGCCCAATCGAACTTCGCATTGGCGCGGACATTGCCGAAGAAGGCCGAGGAGGTCAGGAAGATCGGGCACTCGCCGGAGGTGAATCGGCCTTCACCGGTGTTGGTGCGGCCGGAATAGGAGAACACACCCTCCTTCTGCAGGTCCACCAGATTGGTCAGGTGCTTGACGTAGAGCGGGCTGTTGATCTGGAAGACGGTGTCGAAGCCGTCAAAGCCGTTGGCCTTGGTGCCGACCGGCACGTTGTGCCAGGCGCCAAGCTGCTCGATGTTCAGCCATGTGATCCAGGCGGTCGAGAAACCACACTTGTCCCAGCCGGCAGCCTTGAGCTTGCGGGCAGCATCGAACACTTCGGGCCATGTCTTCGGCGGCACATCGGCGTTGAGGCCGGCCTTCTTGAAGGCGTCCTTGTTGTACCACATCACGGCGGATGACGAATTGAAGGGGAAGGACAGCATCTCGCCCTTCACGGTCGAGTAATAGCCGGTGATGGCTGGCAGGTAGGATTTCGGATCGAAAGCCTCCCCGGCTTCCCTCATCATGTCCTGAACCGGCTTCACGGCACCCTTGGCGCCCATCATCGTGGCGGTGCCGACCTCGAACACCTGCATGATGTGCGGAGCCTGATTGGCGCGGAAGGCGGCGATGCCGGCATTCAGCGTGTCAGGATAGGAGCCCTTGTAGGCCGGAACAACCTTATAGTCCTTCTGGCTGGCATTGAACTCTTCGGACAGCCGGACGATCACGTCATTGTTGGCGCCGGTCATGGCATGCCACCACTGGATCTCGGTCTGGGCCATCGCCCCGGTCGTGGACAGAACCAGTGCAGCCGTCGCTGACAGATAGCGGAACTTCGTCATAAATACCTCCCGTATGCGTCCACTCCGGACGCTTCATTGTTCTTGGTGAAATGCTAGCACGAAACCGGGGTGACATTTCAATGTCAGACTGATGACGTGACGCCAAAATCCGAAACGCTCGGATGCCACTGCAACGCGCCCGTGCGGAAACCGCGATCCGACCCTTGATCCTGCCGCTTCCGGATGGGCCGAAAAGCTGGCAGACTTGTTCCGCACAAGGAGACGATAATCCATGGCACTGCATCGACGCGACATTCTGGCAGGTGCGACGGCACTAACCGCTGCCGCGATCTCAAGCAAAGCCCGTGCCCAGGTGGCAGCGCCGCGCAGCGGCGGCATCCTGACCGTGGCCGCCGACACCGAGCCGCGCAACCTGAACCCGGCGATAGTGGCATCCAACGGTGTCTTCTATGTCGCCTCGAAGGTGATCGAACCGCTGGCGGAAATGATCGACGGTGGCGACGGGCTGGCTCCGCGGCTGGCGACACGCTGGGAGGGCTCGCCCGATGGCCGCAATGTCACCTTCACCCTGCGCGACGGCGTGAGTTGGCATGACGGCAAGCCGTTTACCTCCGCCGATGTCGCCTTCAGCGCCATGCGGCTGTGGAAGCCACTGCAGAACCTTGGGCGAATCGTCTTCAAGAACCTCGAAGCGGTCGACACGCCGGATGCCCGCACGGTCGTCTTCCGGTTTTCGGTGCCGACACCCTTCCAGCTCGTCCGCAATGCCTTGCCGGGTCTTGCCAGCGTGGTGCCGAAGCATCTTTACGACGTTGGCGACATTGCCACGAACCCCGCCAACATGAGGCTCATCGGGACCGGGCCTTTCCGCTTCGCCGAGCACAGGCCTGGCGAGTTCTACCGCCTGGAAAAGAATCCAGCCTACTGGGAAGCAGGGCGGCCCTATCTCGACCAGATCATCTACCGCGTCCTGCCCGATCGCGGAGCCATTGCCGCCGCCCTCGAAGCCAACCAGATCCAGCTGGCGGCCTTTTCGGCCGTGCCGCTGGCTGACATGGAGCGCCTCGGCAAGGTGCCGGGCATTGCCGTCATTCCGCAGGGCTATGATGGCATCACCTATCAGCTCACCGTCGAGATCAACCATAGGCGCAAGGAACTGGCCGATGCCCGTGTCAGGCGGGCCATCGCCCATGCGATCGACCGCAAGTTCGTGGTGGACACCATCTTCCTGGGCTATGCAAAACCGTCAAACGGCCCCGTCCCGGCCTTCGACAAGCAGTTCCACCGCACCGATCTGCCGGACAGCGGCTTTGACCGACGCCGCGCGGAGGCACTGCTCGACGAGGCCGGGCTGCCGCGTGGAGGCAATGGCATGCGCTTTTCCGTGAGGTTGCTGCCGGCACCGTGGTTCGAGCAGACGCGCCAGTTCGGCGACTATCTCAGGCAGGCCCTTAGGGCTGTCGGCATCGACGCGCAGATCGCCAACAACGACCCAGCCGCCCATTTGAAAGCCGTCTACACCGATCATGCCTTCGATATCGCCATCGGCTCGCCGGTCTATCGCAACGACCCGGCGATCTCGACCACGATCCTGTACGAAAGTGGATTGCCGGCAGGGGTGCCGTTCTCCAACCAGTACGGCTATGCCAGCCCTGCCATGGATGGGCTGATCCGGCGTGCGGCCAGCGCGGTCGATCCCGCCGAACGCACGGCCCTATACCGCGACATGCAGACGCTCGCGGCCACGGACCTGCCGCTGATCCATGTGGCGGAGTTCACCTTCCTGACCGTGGCCAGACGCACTGTCATGAATGTCGCCAACAATCCGCGCTGGGCTACCTCGCACTGGGCCGACACGTGGCTCTCAGCCTGATCGCGAGCCTTGCCGCTCGCCCTGCATCCCGTACAGGACAGGGCGCGTGACACGCGTTCTGCGCCTTCTTGCGCTGCGCGCCCTCAGTGCCATTCCAACGCTGCTGATCGTGGCTTTCGGTGCTTTCATGCTGCTTGAATTCGCACCCGGGGATGCGGTCGACGCCTATCTTGCCCAGACGGGTGGCGATGCTGGCTTTGCGGCGGAACTGCGCCGTTCACTTGGTCTTGGGGGCACATTTGCCGAGCGACTAGCGGGCTTTCTGGTGTCGCTGGCAACGCTCGACCTTGGCCAATCGGTGGTGTTCGCCCGACCTGTAGCCAGCGTCATTGCCGAGCGGCTGCCCAACACGCTTCTGCTGATGGCCAGCACAACGCTGTTTGCCGCGGGGATCGGGCTCGGGCTAGGCATGCTTGCCGGCCGGCGCCCCAGCTCGTTGGCCGATCACGGCATCTCCACAGCAGCGCTGGTGCTGCTGGCCATTCCGAACTTCTGGCTCGGTCTTCTGCTCGTGGTCGGGCTGGCGGTGAGCTGGCCGCTGTTCCCGGTCGCCGGCATCCGCAGCCTGACGACCACCGGCGGTCCGGCAGTGGCATTGCTCGATCTGCTGCATCATCTGGTTCTGCCGACACTGGCGCTGGGGGCGGGCTACATTGCGCTGTATCTGCGCACTCTCAGGGCCGGCATGGTCGAGGCTTGGCAGTCCGACCATGTCCGTGCTGCGCGGGCGCGCGGCCTGAGCGAGTCCTCGGTACTGCGGCGCGGCGTGGTGCGCCCTGCCCTGCTGCCGAGCCTTGTTGTGGCGGGCCAGAACATCGGCACGCTGGTGGGCGGCAGCGTGGTGGTCGAAACCCTGTTCTCCATTCCCGGCATGGGAAGGCTCGCCTTTGAGGCCGTCACAGGCCGCGACACGGCCCTTCTCGTTGGCGTCGTGATGAGCGCCACACTAATGGTGCTCGCCATCAATCTCGTCGTCGATCTCGCGATGGCATGGGTCGATCCGCGTCTGGGAGCAATCGATGGGTGACAGCCTCGCCGCCCGGCTGCTTGGCACGACAGCAGGCCTTGCCGGTTTGCTGCTGCTGCTGGCGGCGGCGATCATGGCCATGGCTGCACCATGGCTGTTTCCTGCCGATCCCTTCGACATCGTGGCGAGGCCGCTGCTGCATCCTTTCAGCCAGATGCAGCATCCGCTCGGCACTGACCGTCTTGGCCGGGATCTGCTCGCCATGATCGCGCATGGCACACGGCCGAGCCTCGTCACGGCGCTCAGCGTTGCAGCGGTGGCGCTTGGCATCGGGCTGGCCGCAGGCGCGCTGGCCGGCATGTTCGGCGGGCTTGTGGATGAGCTGATCATGCGGCTGGCCGATGCCTTGCAGACAGTGCCGTCCTTCGTGGTCGCGCTGGCCGTGGTCTCCGTGCTCGGCCCATCGCTGCCGGGGCTTGTGGCCGCACTTTCGCTCAGCGCCTGGACGGCTCCAGCCCGCGTGGTCCGGGCGGAGGTGATGCGGCTGCGCAGTGCCGCCTTCGTCGAATCATCGCTGCTGCTGGGCCGGAACCGCGCCATCGTTGCGCTGCAGGTTGTCTTGCCTAACGCGATCGCGGTCGCGCTGGCGCTGGCGGCCGTGATCGTGGCAGGCGCGCTCCTGTCGGAGGCGGCCCTGTCCTTCCTCGGGCTTGGCGATCCAAACCGCCCGAGTTGGGGGGCGCTGATCGCCGAAGGCCGTCAGGTGATGCGGACAGCGCCGCATGTCATCATCGCACCCGGAATTGCCCTGTTTCTCACGGTCCTCGCCGTCAGCCTCGTGGGCGAGGGCTTGGCCAAAGCCCTGTCCAGACGCAACAGTTGAGGTTTGCATGCCCGCATCTCCTGAGACCCTTCGTCGCGAACTGAGCGATGCCTTCAAGAACCGGGCGCATCTTTACCGCCTGATCTTCGACGTGCTGAATGAACGCCACGGCCCTGAAGAGGCGGAAGCCGTGCTCGCCGAAGCCTGCGACAGGCGCGGGCGCGAGGTTGCGCCCCTGCTGTTCGGAGGTGAGCCGGCCCGGCCCGAGGCCATCGCGCGGCGCTTCTTGTCCGTCAGCCCCGATGGCGGTGACCTTTATCCCCACGAGACATCGGCGACGGAGACAAGTTTCACGATTGCGGTGCATGCCTGCCCGCTGAAACAGGCCTGGCAGGAATCAGGCCTGCCGCCAGAGCAGGTGGCGCGCCTTTGCCGCATCGCCGGAGCTTTCGACAAGGGCTTGTTCGAAGCGGCGGGTGTCGGTTTCGACAACTCGACCTGGAGCGAGGAGCGCGGCGGGGGCTGCTGCCGGATCACGCTGAACGCGCTGTGAGCGAGCCTTGCCGGATCAGTCGCGCCGGAAGATCACGGTAGCGAGCCAGCCGAAGATCAAGGCCATGATTGCGGTGACGAGCCCGTAGGTCATCGACCAGTTGCGCGCCACCCAGGCCACCTGCTGCTCGAAGCCGATCTGAACGACTTCGAAGCTGGTCTGCTGCCGGGCGAGCGAGACGGCCCCCGAGACCAGTTCGACAAACACCTCATAATTGCCTGTCGGGGCCGTGGCTGGCAGCACGATGCTGGAGCGGAACAGACTTGGCGTCAGGAAGGTCACACCGCGCTCGATCTCCTGATAGAGCTTGTCCTGCGCTTTCAGCCGTATCAGCGCATCGACAAAGCGCAGCAGTTCGGGATCGGCCTGGGCGACGGATGAAGGTGGCAGAAGCCGGTTGCGGAGGCCGACCTGAAGCCGCCTTGCATCGTCGGCGTTGCCCATCTCGCCCACAGTGCGGTTGGTCATGCTGGCCAGGAAACTGGGAGCGTCGGCAAACTTGCGCTGGGCATCGTTGAGCCAGAGCAGGCCATGATGCGATTTCTCGCGCACCACCAACTGCTGGCGCGGGCCGATGACAGTGACGATGATGTCATAAGGATCGGCGCGTCCGACTGTGCGGCCTTCGCGCTCAACCGAGCCGAACACGGCGATCTGGGCGCCCGTATAGTTGGAGCCGATCAGCACGCGGTGGGTCGACAGCGAAGCGACCAGTTCCTGGGCGCGGGCCGGCTCTGACAGCCAAAAACCGAGGGCAGCAGCCAGACATGCCATTATCCGCGCCCAAGATGCCATCAGCGTGCACCCTGCACCGTGATGGAGAAAACCTCGTCAGGCTTGATCACGGCTTCGGAGGCAAAGCGCATGCCGACCGCCAGCAGCAGCAGAGCCAGCAGCAGGCGGAAGCTCTCGCCCTTCAGGTTGCGGGCGGCCCTCGTGCCGAACTGCGCCCCGACAACGCCACCGATGATCAGCAGGATGGCGAGCACGATGTCGACGGACTGGTTCGAGGCCGCGTGAAACAGCGTCGCGGCGGTCATCGTCGTGAGGATCTGGAACAGCGAGGTGCCGACCACCACGGCTGTCGGCACGCGAAACAGGTAAAGCAGCGCAGGCACCATGATGAAGCCGCCGCCGATGCCCAGCACGGCCCCGATGAAACCGACAAGCGCCGCGAACCCTAGGATCGGCCAGACGCTGGCATAAAGTTTCGAGCGGTAGAACCGCACCCGCCAGGGCAGTTTCAGCCAGGCTGGATGCTGGCCGGCACGCTCCAGCCTGACCGGCGTGCCGGCACGTGCGATCAGCATCGCCTTCAGGCTTTCGAACAGCATCATGCCGCCGATCGCCACGAACAGGCCGAGATAGGACAGCATGATCAAGGCATCGAGTTGGCCGGCGCGGCGGATGGCATTGAACGCGAGAACGCCCAGTGCCGTGCCTATCAGACCGCCCGCGACGAGCACGCCGCCCAATTTCAGATCAAGCTGGCGCCTGCGCCAGTAGGTCAACGCGCCCGTCATGGACGAGGCCGCGATCTGGGCCGTCACCGTCGCCACGGCCACCGCAGGGGGGATGCCGAGGAAGATCAGCAAAGGCGTCATCAGGAAGCCGCCGCCAATGCCGAACATGCCGGAGATGAAGCCGACCGCAGCACTCATCGCCAGGATCAGCAGCACGCTGATCGGCATCTCCGCGATGGGCAGGTAAATCTGCATCGGTTAGATCTGCATCTGTGGCGGCCCAACCCCGGCTTATCCGGTGGCAATGACAACAGCGCCGATCATGGCACTGTCCGGATGAACGCTTCCCTGCTGGATGAGACAGGGCGACGCAACGGCAAACTGCGCGACGGCAAATGGGCCTTCCGGTCTAACTGGCCTGCAAGCCTGCCATTATCCTGCCGTCAGGTTGCCTTCGGCCGTGCCGGCGGGCGCTGCGGACGCGGTGCCGGGTCCCAGCCATCGGCAGGAGCACTGATCTCGTTGGCCACCGGATCGGGGGTTTTCGGCTTCCAGGTCAGCGTTGCCGTGCGCCCGGCGGCGAGATCGACGGCAGGCAGCTTTGCGCCCACCTCGTCGCGCTTCTTGGCGGCATCAGTATCGCCATCACGGGCCGCCACGGCAAACCAGGTGTAGGACTGCATCAGATCCTGTTCGACTCCGAGGCCGCGGCCCAGCAGGATCGCAAGATTGTACTGGCTGTCGCGCACGCCAAACTCTGCGGCCTTGCGGAACAAATCGGCGGCAGCGGCATAATCGGGTCTGCCGTCGGCTCCTTCGGCGATCAGCACCGCCAGATTGTGCATGGCCTTGGCGTTGCCCTTGTCGGCAGCCCGCCGATACCAGGTCATCGCCAGCTTGGGGTCGCGGGCCGTGCCGATGCCCTTCTCGTGCATGTTGCCGAGGCGGAACTGCGCCGGGCCGGAGCCTGCAGCGGCGGCGCGCTCGAAAAGGCGAAGGGCCATCTTCTGGTCGCGAGCCATGCCGGTGCCTTCGCTTGCGCGGTTGGCAAGTTCATAGACGGCGCTGGCGTCGCCTTCCAGCGCGGCCTTGCGCAAGCCCGGTGTGCCGAGCGTGGGCACGAGTTCGCCCAGATCCGTCACGCGGCCCGGGGCTGCCGAGATGCGTGCGGGTTCCGTTGCAGCGCCAGCCGGTGGCAGCGACGCAACCTCGACCGGCGCAGGCCGGACCGATGAGGTGGTGTCGGGCGTGCGAATGGCAGGCCTCGTGGGGCCGCGACCATCGCTGCCGGCCAGCGTTGCAGAGCCCGGAGCAGGCGGGGAGCCGCCTGACATCGAGGTCTGGTCCTTCGGCGGCAGGGGCGGCGTGGATGTCGCAGGCTGGCTGCTTTCGGAGCCTTCGTTGCCGGTCTGAGCCGGAGCCGTGGCCGGGTCCGACACAGCCGGCGCGGCGACGGGGCGCACCTGCGCCGATTGCGGCGGATCACCCAGAAGTGTCGTTGCTACCTGTCCGGCACCGATCGCCAGCACGATGGCAGCGAGGCCAAGCAGGATGGGCTTGCGGCGCTTTTCGAGGGTCTCGCGCAGGCTAATCGGCAGCGAGGTCCGGGCGCCGCCGTCCTTTTGACCCTTGCCCTTCAGGGCCTTGCCCTGATCGGCCGCGAGCGCGCCCGATTCGGCACTGGCCGCCATTGCCGCGCGGCGGGCAGCGGCAATCAGATTGGGGTTGATCGAGCCGGCCGCAGGCGACGGAGGCGATGCTGCGGCGGGCTGAGTGCTGCCCTCATCGCTGCGCGCGCGCGGACGCCCGGAGCCGGGCTCCAGCGGCAGGTCAGGCCCGGCGTCGGGTTGAGGCTCGAACGTGTGGGATTGTTCAGGGGCCTTGCGCTGCGGAGCAGCCGGCATCTGCCGCATCTGCTCGCGCAAAGACGCAGCCATCGTTCCAGGCCCGCCGCCGCGTGCTGGTTCAGGAGCCGGTTCGGGCGGCGAGCTTGCAGCGGGCGACGTGTCGAGGCGCTCCTCAAAGCGATCGTCGAGGCGCGCATCCCTGGCAAACCGTTCATCGGCGAAACCCGACAGGTCAGCTTCACGGCTGCTGCGAACCGGCGCGGCATCAGCCGCTACCCTGCCTCGCGACAAGGCTGCCGGCGCGGCCAGAGTCTGCTCCCGGCCGATATCGGCTTCAAGTTGCGCAAGGCGCTGCACGATCTTTTCGAGCGTGTCGTTGACGGCGCCGATGGCGCTGTGGGTGCGCTGGTCAATCGAGACATGCACATCCTTGAGGCCGGCCAGGTCGTGCCGCAGCAGGCTCAGGTCAGCAGAGCTGTTCGCGCCTGGCGCACGGTTGAGGGCATCGGCGACGGCTGCGCGTGCCGCACGGTCGACCGCGGTGGTGGTCTCCTCGCGCAAGCCGCCGAGGTAACGCATCAGATCCTGAAGCGTCGTTTCCAGTCCATCGGTCCGGGCTGTGCCGGCGGGCTTGGCATCAAGCCGTTCGGTGAGGGCTGCGATCTGCCGCTCAAGCGCCTCGAGGCCCTGGGCGCTGGCATCGGGGCGGGCTGCCTCATCGATGCGGCGGGCCAGATCGCCGATCATCTCCTCAATCGAGCTCAGATCGAGCCGTGTCGTTCCATCCGGCAATACGACCGGCTGCTGGTTCGTGGCCAGCGTCTCGATGCGGGCCGCCAGCATGTCGATCTGCTTCTCGATGGCTGCCGGACCCCGCGCGCTCAGGGCATCGATCTGCTGCGACAGCCGTTCGACCCGGTCGATCATCTCCGTGGAGCCGCGATCGGACATGCTGTCGAGCTTGAAGGCGATGTCTTCGATGCGGCGGGCCAGTTCACCGGATTCAGGCTGGGTGCGCTGCGCCAACTGGTCGAGCTTCGTCGACAGCAGGGCCAGTTGCTTGCGGTCATCCTCGTCCATGCCGGTGGCTGGCAGCGAGCCGAGCGCGTTGGAGACATGGTCGAGCTGGAGCAGGATACGCTGCAGGAGACCTTGTCCGATGCCCTGGGCATCGCGGGTTTCACGCATCAGGTCGGTGCGCATCTGGTCGATGGCTGTCTCGACCTCATTGCTAGGGCCCCCGCGCGCAATCTCCTCGCGCACCCGCCCGATGTCGACGGCAAGCGTCGAGATCTGGCTGGAAAGTTCGTCGAACCGTGGCAGGTTACCACCGCGCGAAAGGGCATCCTTTAGTCCGGACAGTTCATGCACGGCAGCTGCCAGCAGCCGCGGCTCATGCGACATCGCTGCGAGGGCCTCGATGCGATCACCAAGACGGTGGATCTCGGCCTCGATCCGCCCCGACAGGCCAGCGGAATCCTGTGTCTGAAGGCGGCTCAGTTCAGCCTCGATGCGGGCCAGCGGGCGGGCCAGTTCATCCAGCGGCGCGAGGCTGCTGCGCTGCTCGAGACGCTGTGCCAGATCGCGGATGCTGTCTTCGAGCCGGGACGAGGCCGGAGCACTGGACAGCGAGGCGATCTCACTGCGCAACTGGGTGAGATCGGCCCGCAATCCGTTCATCAGCGGTGTCACATCGGCACGGCGCTCGCCGACGCGGCGCTCCGGATGCTGAAGGCCTGCGATGCGCCCGACGTCGGCGTGCAGGTTCTGCATCATCGACGACGACTGGTCTGGCTCGGCAAGCTGGCGCTGCCGGCCCTGGATCTGGGAGATCGCTTCAGCGAGGCCATCGCGCGAGAGCGCGGGGCGACGCGGCGCGCCTGCAGCGCTCGATGGGGCGAACGAGGTTGCTCCGGCCGCAGGCCCGCGTTGGAGGCCGCCTTGAGCGAGGCGCTCGACATCGGACACGCGGGAGCTGACCGTCTTGATGGCATCCGCAATGATGCTGGTGGCGCGCTCCTGACGTTCAGTGGAGGCGCGCTCGGCGGCAGCCATCCTGCCTTCCGCCTTCTCGATCCAGCCCACAATCGATTCAAGGGCAGTGGTTGTGCGGGCTTCGGAATCGCGCGTCCGGTGTTCCAGCTGTGCCGCATGCCTGAGCAGGGCATCGATGCCATCGGCGTTCTGGCCCGAGCGGGCCTTGCCGCGTTCCATGGCTACGCCGGAGCCTGACTGTGACAACCGCCGCAGGCGCGCTTGGACATCGCCGCCCGATGCCGTCCGGGCGGTGGTCTCATCGTCGGTTCGCTTTTTTGCCTCTTCGCGGATTACGTGCTCCAACCAGTCGCTGACGCTCATGCCAGCGCGATGAGCCGCTTCGCGCGCCGCCTCGCGTGTGTCTGCGTCAATTCCCTTGACGCTCCAGGGCAGGCTCTGGGCCATCGATCACTCGCTACGGGGCCGCGCTTCGTGTCGGACCCCGTGAGGGCGCGCCCCGCTGTGGCGCCATCGCGATGGGTGACTACCCCCTCGCGAATCGCGTGAAAGGCGCAGCCGGAACCCGACGCGGCAACTTTCTCCGGTTTATGGTAAACAGAGCGTTAAGGGTCATTGCGCTTTCGTTAAGCGGCGGGCTGTCATGCCGGCTACACTCGGGGCTGGACCATGATTTGCCGCTGTTTTAAAGTGGATTAAAGTCAGTGGCCTGAATCGGTGTTGTTCACGTATCTCGAACGGGGCACCTGGATAGCGGTCAGTGGCTGAACTGCCACAAATGCGACCTCTTGACAGGGTATCCATCCCAATGGCCCGGACCAACCAGGCGTCTGCCCCCGATCGGACTGCTGGTGCACCAGATGCCGCCCCGCAGGGTTCCGACTGGGCATCCATAAGCGATGTCGCCCGGGACTTTGATGTCACCTTGCGCACACTGCGGTTTTACGAGGCGCGTGGCCTGGTATCGCCCCGCCGTGAAGGGATGAACCGCTATTATTCCGAACAGGACCGTGCCCGTCTGACGCTGATCCTGAAGGGCAAGAAGCTTGGATTCACGCTGACCGAGATCAGGGCCATGGTGTCCCAGAATCCCGGCAGCAAAGGCGGGCTGATCCTGTCGATGAAACAGATCGACGAGCAGTTGACGCTTCTGCGCAGCCAGTTCGCCGAATGTCAGGCCGCCATTACGGAACTGGAAGAACGCCGCAGCGCGCTTGCAGGCACAAAGCAAGGCTAATCTGGAGCGGGGCAGGCCACCTGCCAACGCGGCGCCCATCATGCCATCCCCACCGCACGAGCCGGACCGGCCTGCGCTGGCGCGCCTGCCATGACCTGGCGCGAAGAATTCCGCTTGTGCCTGATTGTCAGCCACGGCAAGATAGTTTATATATGAACAATCTTGCTGTCACAGAGCCGACGCGGGTGTCATGATCACACCATGAACGTCGGATCAAACGGGCGGCAGCACTTCTGGGAGAGCTACCATGCCGGTCTACAAGGCCCCTGTCGACGATGTGATGTTCCTGCTCACGGATGTGTTCCAGATCGAACGCTACAACAATCTGCCGGGCTTTGCCGATGTCACGCCCGATGTGATCGAGGCCGTCCTCAGCGAGGGCGCGAAGCTGTGCGAGGAGGTGTTCCAGCCAGTCAACCTGTCCGGTGACAAGCAGGGCTGTGTGCGCCACCCGGATGGCTCGGTGACCACGCCGAAGGGCTACCGGGAAGCCTATGAAGCCTACAAGGCAGGCGGCTGGTTGAGCCTGCCCGCCCCGGAGGAGTTTGGCGGACAGGGTCTGCCCTCGACGCTGAACGCCATCATGCAGGAATTCCTGTCCTCGTCGAACCTGGCGCTGGGCATGTATCCGGGGCTGACCCAGGGTGCGATTGCCGCCATGATCGAGCATGCCTCACAGGAACTGAAGCAGACCTATCTGCCAAGAATGATCTCTGGCGAGTGGACCGGCACCATGAACCTGACCGAGCCCCATTGCGGCACGGATCTGGGCCTGCTCAAGACCAAAGCCATGCCGAATGGCGACGGCTCCTATGCGATTTCTGGAACCAAAATCTTCATCTCCGCCGGCGAGCATGACCTGGCCGGGAACATCGTCCATCTGGTGCTGGCGCGCGTCGAGGGCGCGCCAATGGGCACAAAGGGCATCACCCTGTTCGTCGTGCCAAAATTCCTTGTGAACGCCGATGGCTCTCTTGGCGCTCGCAACGGCGTGTTGTGCGGCTCGATCGAGCACAAGATGGGCATTCACGGCAATTCGACCTGCGTCATGAACTATGACGGCGCGACCGGCTGGATCATCGGCCAGGAGAACAAGGGTCTCAACGCCATGTTCGTGATGATGAACGAGGCACGGCTCGCGGTCGGCATCCAGGGCCTTGGCTGCTCTGAGGTCGCCTACCAGAATGCCGTCGCCTATGCCAAGGACCGCCGTCAGGGCCGGGCGCTCACCGGCGCGGCCGAGCCTGACAAGCCCGCCGACACATTGCTGGTCCATCCTGATGTGCGGCGCAATCTCATGTCCATCCGCGCCTTTAACGAGGCGGCCCGGGCGTTGGTTCTCTGGACAGCGCTGAAGGCGGATGTCGCGCATCGCTCCGAGGACGCAGCCGCCCGGCAGGCCGCCGATGACCACATGGGCCTGATGACGCCAGTGATCAAAGGCGTGCTCACCGATGTCGGCTTCGACAATGCGGTCAAGGCCCAGCAGATGTTCGGCGGCCATGGCTATGTCGAGGAATGGGGCATGAGCCAGTTCGTGCGCGATGCCCGCATCGCCATGATCTATGAAGGCGCCAACGGCGTTCAGGCCATGGATCTGGTCGGGCGCAAGCTTGGCCGCGATGGCGGGCGCGCGATCATGGCGTTCTTCGGCGAAGTCGGCCAGTTCTGCCATGAAAATGCTGGCGATGAGGCGATGACACCGTTCGTCGGCCCGCTCGGCTCGGGGCTCCAGCAGCTTCAGGCCGCCACGATGTGGTTCATGCAGAATGCCATGGCCAAGCCCAACAATGCCGGCGCAGGCGCCCACGACTACATGCACCTGTTCGGCCTGGTGGCACTGGGCTACATGCACGCCAGAATGGCGCGCGTCGCGCTCGACAAGCTGAAAGCCGGAGCCAATGGACAGACCGAGCGCATGAACGGCAAGCTGGTCACGGCCCGTTTCTTCATGGAACGCGCCATGCCGGAAATCACCGCCCATGTCGCCCGCATCCAGACCGGTTCGGACATGACCATGGCGTTCACGGCTGAGCAGTTCTAGGCTGGCAGTCTGCGGTTCTCGCGCCGATCGGAAAGGCGTCCGGCAGGGTACCGTTTCAGCAAGAATCACGGTCGCCGGGTATCATCCCCGGCGACGCCGCAGGCGGCGGGAAGGGGATCCACCGTCGCGCATCCCCTGGATCCCCTTCCCCTCCGCTTTGCTCCAGCCGGGGATGACAACGGGAGCACCCGGAGGAACATCATGGCCGAAGCCTTCATCTACGATCACGTTCGCACGCCGCGCGGCAAGGGCAAGGCCGACGGGTCCTTGCATGAGGTGACCGCTATCGAACTGGGCGCGCAGACCTTGCGTGCCATCCGCCAGCGCAGTGATCTTGACGTGTCGCTGGTCGAGGATGTCGTCTTCGGCTGCGTCGATCCGGTGGGCGAGGCAGGTGCGGACATTGCCCGCACCGCGGCGCTGAAGGCCGGCTATGGCAAGACGGTACCGGGCGTGCAGATCAACCGCTTCTGTGCGTCGGGGCTGGACGCCGTGAACCTGGCGGCAGCGCAGGTGATGAGCGGCAACAAGGAACTGGCGATCGGCGGGGGCGTCGAGAGCATGAGCCGGGTCGGCATGGGCGCGTCGGGCTTCGGCATTGCCGTCGATCCTTCAGTGGCCATCGATACCTACTTCATGCCGCAGGGCGTCGCGGCCGACCTGATCGCGACCAAGTTCGGGTTCAGCCGCAATGATGTCGATGCCTATTCCGTGCAGTCGCACAAGCGGGCCCATGCCGCGTGGGAGAAGGGTTACTTCAACAGCTCCGTGATCCCGGTGAAGGATATCAACGGCCTCACCATCCTGGCCCGTGACGAGACGATCCGGCCCGGTGCGGATATGCAGGGTCTGGCCTCGCTGAAGCCGGCCTTCGCCATGATGGGCGAGCAGGGCGGCTTCGATGCCGTCGCGACCTTCGCCCATCCCGATGTCGAGTTCGTCAACCACGTCCACCATGCCGGCAACTCGTCTGGGATCGTCGATGGTGCCGCCGCCGTGCTGGTTGGTTCGAAGAAGGCCGGCAAGGCCATGGGCAAAGCGCCCCGCGCCCGCATCAAGGCCTATGCCACCATCGGCTCCGATCTGGCGCTGATGCTCACCGGGCCGGTCGATGTGACCGAACTGGTGCTGAAAAAGGCCAAGATGGAGCTGAAGGACATCGATCTGTTCGAACTCAACGAGGCCTTCGCCTCGGTCGTGCTGCGCTACCAGCAGGCGTTCGATCTCGATCCGGCATGTCTCAACGTCAATGGCGGCGCCATCGCCATGGGCCACCCGCTGGGAGCGACCGGCGCGATGATCCTCGGCATGGTGCTAGACGAACTCGAGCGCACCGGCAAGCAGACAGCCCTGATCACGCTGTGCGTCGCCGCCGGCATGGGCGTCGCCACCATCATTGAACGCGTCTGAGAGCGGAGCACAGGACCATGAAACTTGCCAATTTCCGCTTCGAAACCGACGCCGACGGCATCGCCCTCGCCACCTGGGACATGGCCGGCCGCTCGATGAACGTGATCACGCCTGAGGTGATGTCCGATCTTGAGACCATCATCAAGGCAGTCGCCGAGGACGCCGCAATCAAGGGCTGCGTGATCACCTCCGGCAAGCCCGACAGCTTCTCGGGTGGTGCCGATCTCACCATGCTGCAGGGCCTTGGCGTCGAATATGCCCGGCTCGTCAAGAGCAAGGGCGAAGAGCCCGCGATGTCCTATTTCTTCGAGGAAAGCCGCAAGCTGTCCTTGCTGTTCCGCGCGCTCGAGACCTGCGGCAAGCCGTTCGTCGCGGTCATCAACGGGGTCTGCCTCGGCGGCGCGTTCGAACTGGCACTGGCCTGCCATCACCGCATCGTCTCGGATGATCCGAAGACGCGCGTCGGCCTGCCCGAGGTCAAGGTCGGCCTGTTCCCCGGCGCCGGCGGCACGCAGCGCGCGGCCCGCCTGATGCAGACAGGCGATGCACTCCAGATGCTGTTCAAGGGCGAGCAGATCAAGGGGCTGCCGGCCCGCAACATGGGCCTCGTTCATCAGGTTCTGCCGAAGGAAGCCATGGTCGAGGCCGCCCGCGACTGGATCAAGGCCGGCGGCTCCGGCGTTGCGCCATGGGACGAGAAGGGCTTCAAGCTGCCATCCAACAAGGTGCACTCGCCGGCTGGCATGCAGATATGGCCCCCGGCCAACGCCATCTATCGCCGCGAGACGCAAGGCAATTATCCGGCCGCACAGGCGATCCTGTCTTCGGTCTACGAGGGGCTGCAACTGCCGATGGATCTGGGGCTCAGGGTCGAGAGCCGCTACTTCGCCAAGATCCTCCGTTCCACCGAAGCGGCGATGATGATCCGCACGCTGTTCATGTCGATGCAGGACCTGAACAAGGGCGCGCGCCGGCCAAAAGCGGAGCCGGCCACGAGCCTGAAGACAGTCGGTGTCGTTGGTGCCGGCTTCATGGGTGCGGGCGTTGCCTACGTCACCGCCAATGCCGGCATGAACGTGATCCTCGTCGACCGCGACCAGGAGGCCGCCGACAAGGGCAAGGCCTACTCGCACAAGCTGATGAGCGACCAGATCATGAAGGGCCGCGCCAAGACGGCCGACCGCGAGGCCTTGCTCGACCGCATCACGGCCACGGCAGACTACAGCGCGCTGGCGGCCTGCGACCTGATCATCGAAGCTGTTTTCGAGGACCCGAAGGTCAAGGATGAGGTCATCCGCAAGATCGAGGGCCACATCAGGCCCGGCACGATCTTCGCCTCCAACACGTCGACGCTGCCGATCACCGGGCTGGCGAAATCCTCGAAAGCGGCGGACAAGTTCATTGGTATCCATTTCTTCTCGCCGGTCGAGAAGATGATGCTGGTCGAAATCATCATGGGCAAGAAGACCGGCGATGCCGCGCTCGCCATGGCGATCGACTATGTGCGCGCCATCAAGAAGACACCGATCGTGGTCAACGACGCGCGCGGCTTCTTCGCCAACCGCTGCGTGCTGGGCTACATCGCCGAGGGCTACGAGATGCTGCTCGAGGGCGTCCCGCCAGCCATGATCGAGGCCGCAGGGCGGCAGGCGGGCATGCCCGTGGGCCCGCTATCGCTCAACGACGAGATCGCGCTCGATCTCGGGCTCAAGATCATGAAGGCGACCGAGGTCCAGCTTGGCCCGAACGCCATCGACCAGCGCCAGAAAGCGATGCTGGTCGAAATGGTCGACAAGCTCGGCCGCATGGGCCGGAAGGCGAAGAAGGGCTTCTACGACTATCCGGAAGGGGCTCCGAAACGCCTGTGGCCCGATCTGGTCAAGTTGCAGCCGGCCCACCTCAAGCCTGAACAGGTCGACATGACCATGCTCAAGAACCGGCTGCTGGCCATCCAGGCGCTGGAAGCGGCCCGCACCGTGGAGGAAGGCGTTGTCACCGACCCGCGCGAAGCGGATGTGGGCTCGATCCTCGGCTTCGGCTTTGCGCCCTATACCGGCGGCACGCTGTCCTACATCGAAGGTCTCGGAGCGGCCCGGTTCGTGGCGATGTGCGACGCACTCGCCAAGAGCTACGGTCCGCGCTTCAAGCCCAACAAGCAGTTGCGCGAGATGGCGAAGGCGGGCGGCAGCTACTACGCCGCGACCAAGGCTGCCTGAATGGGTGCACGTCCGGCAAGCCAGAACAAGGACGGCCGTGCATTGAGGCTCGTCGATTGAACCTCTGGTCGCGGCTTCTCTGGCTGGTGGCGACAGTGCGTTTGCGGGGCCGGCTCGGTGCGCCTTTCGAGGTCTCGCGCCTGCCCTTCCGGGCCTGGGCGCATGATCTCGACACCTCGCTGCACATGAACAACGGGCGCTACTGGACCTTGATGGATCTGGGGCGCACCGACCTGATGCTGCGCATGGGCCTGTGGCGGGCGGTATTGCGCCATGGCTGGACGCAGGCGATCAGCACCGGGAAAATCCGGTTCCGCCGCGAGTTGCGCTTCTGGCGCACCTTCACGCTCGAAACCCGGATCCTGTGCTGGGCCGAGACCTGGCTGGTGATAGAGTAACGGCTTGTCTCGGAGGGCAGCAACCGGCAGGCGCTTACCAACGCGGTGGCGCTGGTCTAGGCCGGCCTTTACGACCGCAAGGCCAAGGGGTTCGTGCCGGTCCAGACGCTCCTCGGAGAGATCGGCAGCGATATGCCGGGTCCATCGCCGAGCGCCGATGTGCAGGCGTTCCTCGACGCCGAGGACGCGATGCGGCGGACAACATAGGGTCGCTTGCCTCAGCATCAGTTCCCGCGAACCCGTCGCGGCAGGCGTCCCACGCCCTACTCCGCCGCCATCCGCGTGATGCGCCATTGCGATAGCAGGGCCCTGAGCGCTGCCGGTCGCAGCGGCTTGTTGAGCATCTGCACATTGTCCTGTTCGGCAGCGAGGCGGACATCCGGGGATCGATCCGCCGTCATCAGCGTGGCCGGGATCTCGGCACCAAGCGCCTGGCGCATCTGGCGCACCGCATCGAGGCCGTTGCAGTCGTCGAGATGATAGTCGGCCACCAGCGCATCGGGCCTGCGTCCGAGCGCTGCAAGTTTCGCTAGGGCCTCCTCGGCTCCTGCAGCCGTGACCACCTCGCAGCCCCAGCCTGACAGCACAAGGCGCATGCCATCCTGGATCGTGGGTTCGTTGTCGATGGCCACGACCAGCATGCCTTTCAGCGGTGACAGCACCACCTGTGGCCGCTCTGCCTGAACAGCCGGAGCGGGCAAGGCTGCCGCCTGCGGGGTCACGATCTCGAAGGTCGAGCCGCGGCCCGGCTGCGAGCGCAAGGTCAGCTTGTGGCCCAGCGTGCGGGCGATGCGCTCCACGATAGACAGGCCAAGCCCGAGACCGCGCGCCACCCGTGCGCCCTGATCCAGCCGCTCGAACTCCCTGAACACGGCCTTCTGCTTGTTCGTGGGAATGCCGAGGCCGGTATCGATCACGGTGATGGCGAGGCTGGTGCCGCGCTTGCGGCACCCGACCAGCACCTTGCCGGAAGGCGTATACTTGATCGCGTTAGAGATCAGGTTCTGGAGCAGGCGCCGGAACAGCCTGCGGTCCGAGCGGATCGCTGCCTTCGTCGGCACGAAAACCAGATCGAGGTTCTTTTCCTGCGCAATCGGTTCGAACTCACGCTGCAATTGTTTCAGCACTTCATCGAGACGGAAGCTGGTGATCTCGGGCTTCATAGCCCCGGCATCCAGCCGCGAAATCTCCAGCAGGGCGGTCAGGATTTCCTCGACCGCATCAAGGGATGCCTCGACATTCTCGGCCAGTCCGGGGGCGCCGGCCTGCCGGTCCCGCTCCGTCAAGGAGTGGGCATAGAGGCGGGCCGCGTTCAGCGGTTGCAGCACATCGTGGCTGGCCGCCGCCAGAAAGCGGGTTTTCGACAGGTTGGCGTTCTCCGCTTCCTGCTTGGCGAATTGTAGGGCCGTGTTGACGCGCGTCAGCTCTTCAGTGCGCTCCTGCACCCGCTGTTCGAGCTCCTCTTCGACGGCAACCGAGTCCGAAATATCGGTGTAGGTCGTCACCAGGCCGCCATCAGGCAGCGGATTGGAGCGGATTTCGATGACGCGCTCGGAGGGGAAGAGCCTGAGCCTGACCGGCTCGCGGTCGTTCAGAAAGCTTTCCAGCCGGGTCGAAACCAGATCATCGACGGGTCCTTCGCCATAGGAGCCGCGCTCGGCATTAAAGCGCACGATCTCGTCGAGGCCGCGCCCGACACTCATCATGTCGACTGGCAATTCGTAAAGCTCGATGAAGGCCTGGTTCCAGCACAGGACCCTCAATTCCTTATCGATCACCGTGACGCCCTGCCCCGATTGGTCGAGCGCATGCTGGAGCAGGTCGCGGTTGTATTGCAGAGCGGCGGACGCATCATCCAGCAGCTTGAAGGCTGTCTCGCTGGAAAGGTTGCGCCGCTTGAGCAGCACCGACAGAACCAGCCGCGACGAAGCCGCGCCGATGGCGGAAGCCAGCAGGTGCTCACCGAAGCGGATGGCGTGAATATCGGCTTCCTCGTGCCCCTTGGCGGCGGCCGGGCCGGGCCGGCCGCGCGAACGGCCGAAGCCGGCGAAGGCGGACCGGGTGCGGTCCGCGCCCAGATAGCGGGCGATGGTGCCCTGCAACTCGTCCATGCTGACCGAGGAGCGCCAGAGTCGAAGGTTCTGGGCCATGCCCGGCCCTGCCTGGCTGACGAAGCTGGCGGCCTGCAGCCGCTCGATGGCGTTTGCCGGCCGCAGCAGCGAGCCGACCACGAAGGCCAACGTGTTGAACAGCAGGCTCCAGACCACACCATGGGTGAGTTGCTGCAGATCCGAGCCGAACAGTGCCGTCGGCTTGAGGGCCTCGATGCCGAGTGGGCCGTTCTGGAGCAACGAAAACCAACCGGGATCGCTGCCGACCACGTTGGGCAGCAGCAATGTGTAGATCCAGACCAGCAGGCCGACGACGAGGCCGCATGACGCCCCCATCGCGGTGCCGCGCCGCCAGACCAGTCCGCCAATGAACACAGGCCCGATCTGGGCCGTGGCCGCGAAGGAGAGCAGCCCAATCGTGGCCAGCGCGGCATCACCCGCTGCACGGTAATAGACGTAGCCCAGTAGCACGATGACGACGATGGCCACGCGGCGCGTGGTGATGATCAGGGATCCCAGATCGCCGCCGCCGGAATCCAGCGTTGGCACCGTCTGCTGCGTCCCGCGCAGGCTGGCTGCCAGGCTGCGTCCACGCACGACGAAGGGCGTGACTATATGGTTCGAGATCATGATGGCGAGGGCGACGGACGCCACGATCACCATGGCCGTGGCAGCGCTCAGCCCGCCCAGGAACACGATCAGCGCAATCACGCCCGAACCCTGGCTGAGTGGCAGCAGCAGCATGGTCATGTCGCGTTCGTCGGCACGCAGCACCAGGAGCGTCTCGCCCGAGATCGCAATCGGCAGCACGAACAGGTTGATCAGAACAAGATAGAGCGGGAACATCCACGCTGCGCGACGGACGTCGCGAACATCCCGGTTCTCGACGATCGTCATGTGGAACTGGCGAGGCAGCAACAGGGCGGCGAACCCGGACAGCAAGGTCAGCGTCAGGAACGAGCCGATGCTGGAGGTGCGTTCGAGAATCGGAATGATGTCGGCGCTCGGCGGATTGACTGACTTATGCAGCAGCGAACCCAGCCCGTCGTTCATCCAGTAGACCACGAACAGGCCACCGATCAGGAAGGCCAGCAGCTTGACCAGCGATTCCAGCGCAATCGCCACGACCAGCCCGTCCTGATGCTCCGTCGCGTCGATATGCCGGGTGCCGAAGGCGACAGCGAAGGCGGCGAGCACCAGCGCCACGAGCAGGGCGAGATCGCCAAGCACCGGAATCTGCTCGCTCAGGCGCATGCCGTCGGACGCTTCCAGAAACACCAGAAGCGAAGAGGATACGGCCTTGAGCTGCAAGGCGACGTAAGGCAGCGCAGCAAGCGTGGCGATGATGGTGACCAGCGCAGCCACGCGCTCGCTCTTGCCGTAGCGGGCTCCGATGAAGTCGGCGATCGAGGTGATGTTCTGGGCCTTGGCCAGTGTGACAAGGCGCGCCACGAGACGGTGGCCGAAACCGATGACGAGGATTGGACCGAGATAGATGGCGAGGAAGTCGAGGCCGGCGCGATTGGCGAAGCCGACGGAGCCGTAAAAGGTCCAGGAGGTGCAATACACCGCCAACGCCAGAGCGTACATCGTGGTGCGCGCCGGCCCGCGCATCAGCTTGCGGCCAGCCCCGTCGGCGATATGCGCCACAGCGAACAGCACGAACAGATAGATCAGGGCCGCAAGGACGATCGACCAGCCAGGAAGCATGCGCAGGACTCCAGATCTTGCATGCTACTTGGTCCTGCCCGATGCGCCAACAGCAACGCTACCACGGCGAAGCGGGCTATCACGGCGTATCCTTACAGTCTGTCGATGTGGAAAAAGCGACTCTGCACCCCGGAGAATCGAATATTCCCTCTTCTTGCGTTCAATCAAATCAATTATGGAAATAGTCACAGCCTTGCTGGGTTGGGCCACTGAATCCCCCGAATCTACAAACGTGAAGGACACAACGATGCTTCAGGAATTCAAAGATTTTGCCATGAAGGGCAATGTCGTTGATCTCGCCATTGGCGTGATCATTGGTGGCGCCTTCGGCAAGATCGTCGAATCGATGGTCGCGGATATCATCATGCCGATCATCGGCGCGATCACCGGCGGTATCGACTTTTCGAACCTCTATCTGTCGCTCGGCCCCAAGGTCGCCGCCGGCACCGGCTATGCCGATGCCAAGAAGGCCGGTGCCATGCTCGGCTTTGGCAACTTCCTCACCTTCGTCGTGAACTTCCTGATCATTGCCTGGGTCCTGTTCCTGGTCGTCAAGGCAATGAACAAGATGAAGAAGGCAGAGGTGCCCGCCCCGGCGGCAGCGCCCGAGCCATCCGATGAGGTCAAGTTACTCACCCAGATTCGTGATGCACTGAAGAAGTGATCGACTCCGCGCCCCACGGGCGCTGAATGCTCCGCCCCGCAGGTCATGCCTGTGGGGTTTTTCGTTGGCACGATCGCACGGCGAAACATCAGCACAGTCGTGATCGGACAGGGCGACCTTGACGCCGTCCGCGCACATCAATCCGGCATGCCCTGGTTGCATGCTGCGCCAGACCGTGCCGATTTCCCTTTGGTGCCGGATGCTCTATCTGACCGCGATGACCCGGAGCTTTCTTGACATGTCCACCATGCCTGCCGCCTCAAAGAACCCGACAGCCCCGCTGGCGACACCCCCATCGGCCACCGACCTGAGGCCCGAGGCAACAAGCGCGCCGCCCAGTGGCATCGTCGATGTGGTCAACCATGGCCGCACCAAGCCGGGCCTGATTCCGCTCTGGGTCGGCGAAGGCGATCTGTCGACGCCTGCCTTCATCACCGATGCCGCCACCCGATCGCTTTCGGCCGGCGAAACCTTCTACACCTACCAGCGCGGCATCCCGGAACTGCGCGAGGCGCTGGCTCGGTATGATGAGCGCGTTTATGGTGCACCGACTTCACCCGAGCGCTTCTTCGTCACCGGATCGGGCATGCAAGCTGTGCAACTGGCCGTGCGCATGATCGCAGGGGTGGGCGACGAGGTCCTGATTCCGACGCCGGCATGGCCCAATTTCGGCGCGGCGATCGGAGTCAACGGGGCCACCGCCGTTGGCGTTCCCATGGAGTTTGGCAACAACGGCGTGACGCTGGATCTCGACCGGCTGGCTGCTGCCGTGACGCCCCGCACGCGCGCGCTGGCGATCAATACACCCGCCAACCCGACAGGCTGGACCGCCTCCCGCGAGGAACTGGCCGGCATCCTTGCGCTGGCCCGCAAGCACGGGCTGTGGATCATCGCGGACGAAATCTATGGCCGCTTTGTCTATGACGGCGCGCTCAGGGCACCCTCCTTCAAGGATGTGATGGATGCCAATGACCGGGTTCTGTTCGTGCAGACGATGTCGAAGAACTGGGCGATGACCGGCTGGCGCATCGGCTGGCTCGAAGCACCAGCGCAGTTCGGGCAGGTAATCGAGAACCTGATCCAGTATTCGACCTCAGGATCGCCGGTGTTTGTGCAGCGGGCCGCTATTGCAGCACTGGACCATGGCGACAGCTTCGTCAGCCACCAGGTCGACCGCGCCCGGCAGGGGCGGGACATCGTTGTGAATGGTTTGAGGGCCACCGGAAAGGTCTCGGCACCGGCACCGGTCGGCGCCTTTTACTATTTCTTCAAGGTCGACGGCACCACCGATTCGCGCACCTTTGCCATCCGTCTGGTGGACGAGGCCAATGTCGGCCTGGCGCCCGGGGCCGCTTTTGGCGGCGACGGCGGCGAAGGTCTCCGGCTGTGCTATGCCCGCCGTCATGATGACCTGCATGAGGCCATTGCCAGACTTCAGCGCGTGATCGCCGCAATCTGAAATCTTTAAATTCTTCTCTTGTTGAAATCGCTATTCTGCGCACCTGTGTCCAAGTGCGCCGAAGGGTTTGGTGGCACTTGCTTTTTGTCCCACATGTGTGAGAATTCAAATGTTATAAAACTTAAATCAATCGGGGCGGATCAACGAGATGCAGGCCGTTCGCAGGCCCACCCTATCTGAAGCGCGTCTCGAGAGCGTTCTCGAAACCGCCCCGGACGGTATTATCGTGATGGACGAAGGCTCGCGGCTGTTGATTTTCAACAAGGCCTGCGAGCAGCTCTTTGGCTATGAAGCCGGCGAGGTGTTGGGCGAGAACGTGGCAATGCTGATGCCGCAGGAGCATCACGACAGCCACGATCTTTATGTGCAGCGCTACCGCGCAACCGGCGAACGCAAGATCATCGGCATCGGCCGCGAGGTCGAGGGACGCCGCAAGGATGGTTCGATCTTTCCGCTCGATCTGTCGGTTGGCGAAGCTCTCACCCCCAATGGGCGGCAGTTCATCGGCGTGATCCGCGATCTCAGCGCGCGGCGCGAGACCGAGCGCCGCCTCGCTGCCGTGCAGGCAGACCTGATCCGCATGACGCGGGTGTCGGCCCTTGATGAAATGGGCTCGGCCCTCGCCCACGAACTCAACCAGCCGCTGACGGCCATCATGCTCTATCTCCAGGCCCTGGAGCGCGAGGTCCAGCGCCTGCAAAGCGCGGAGATAAGGCTCGAACCACGGGCGGTTGAATTGCTGGGCAAGGCGACGCGCGAAGCGCAGCGGGCCGGCTCGATCATCTCGCGCGTGCGGCAGCTCGTTGAAAAGCGGGCTCCGGAACGCAAGCGCTCCGATCTCAACACCGTCGTGGACGAGGCACTGGAACTGGCCATGCTCGGCCGGCGCCGGTCGATCATTCTCGAACGCTATGGCCCCGAGGTCTTGCCGGTGGTGTTCGTCGACCCGGTGCAGGTGCAGCAGGTGGTGCTCAATCTGGCGCGCAACGCGGTCGAAGCCTGCCAGGACGCTGATCGGCCGACGCTTACGATCAAGACGTGGTTCGAGAGCGACAGTGTCTGCTTCAGCGTTGGCGACAATGGTCCAGGCATCGCGCCGGAACAGATGCGCACCCTGTTCAGCGCTTTCCGCAGCGAGAACGGAACTGGCATGGGCATCGGCCTGACGATTTCGCGGGCCATCGTGCAGAACCATAAGGGCGAACTGCTGGTCGATCCGGGCGGAAACGGACATGGCGCACGGTTCTCCGTAAGACTTCCCATTGCGGCCGAAGAAAGGGTCGCCAACCGTGACAGCGCAGCCGCCATGCCCATGGCGGCCGCTGCTGAGCCGGACAAAACCTGACAAGGGAGGCACATTTGAACCAGTCTTTTCACAGTTTCGAGCTTGATGTCGTCATCGTCGATGATGATGCCGCCGTACGTGACGCACTGGCTATCCTGCTGGAAATGGAAGGCCTGAGGGTGAAGACCTTTGCGACCGGCGATGCCTTCCTTGGCGAGGCGGCGCGCCTCAAGCCGGGCTGCGTACTGATGGACGTGCATATGCCGGGTCGGTCCGGCCTCGAGATCCTCGATGCCATCGGCGGGGCGGCTTATCATGCTCCCGTGGTGATGATTTCCGGTCAGGGCGATGTGCCCATGGCGGTTCACGCCATGAAGCACGGCGCGTTCGATTTCATCGAGAAGCCGTTTGATGGACCTGTCGTGCTGAAGCGCGTGCGCGAGGCGATTGACCGCGTTGCAAGCAATTCGGCCGTCACCATGCATGGCCGCCTGCCCGCCTTTCCGGGCCACGATACCTTGACGGCACGCGAGGTCGACGTGCTGGAGCATATCGTCGGCGGGGCTTCCAACAAGGAAGCAGGACGGCTTCTTGGCATCAGCCCGCGTACCATCGAGGTTCACCGGGCGCGGATCATGGAAAAGCTCAAGGCCCGCAACACAGCCGAACTGGTCAGACTGGTCTACCGCGAGGTTGCGCGCATTTGAGTTCTGCCACGTCACGGACCGGCTTGACCGGTTGCTGCCAGTCCATTCTGACGAAGCTGTGATAGGCACTGCGTGGCTTGCCGAGGCCCATAGGTATTTTCTGGGATACCCCGGGTCCGAGAAAACTGCGATGTCTGCCTTATCAGACATTTGGCAGCGGTGCGACGCGAGGCGAGATGACGGTTCACATCGTCGAAGATGATGACGGTGTGCGTGATGCCCTGTCGGAACTGTGCAAGTCAGTCGGCCGCAAGGTGCGGCTCTACCCCGATGGCGAGACGTTCGGTGCCGGCGCCGACGTGTCCCCGACCGATGTGGTGCTGGTGGATCTCGGGTTGCCCGGAGAACATGGCACAGAAGTGATCCGCAGGATTAAAGCCCTACCGATCCCGCCCCGCGTGATCGTCATTTCCGGCCTGCCACTGGCCGACATTCATTTCGCCATGCGCGAGTTCGCCAACGTGGCCGTGATGCGCAAGCCGCTGACGAGCGAACTGCTTTCCTTGCTGATGTGAAGCCTTCGTGAGGCGGCAGAGCATGCCGGCCCGTCAGGAACTCTGCTTAAGCGCTTGTCCCAACCTGTCTGGTGGCCGTGAAGCGGCTAACCTTGTCGGCGTCCTTGCCTGATGTCCGCCCCGGCACGCGGCAGGATGGAGCCACAGCGTGATGTTGCCATCCCCCCTCATACCTTCCCACAAGCCCTGGCAGCCGTGCGAGCGCGACCGGTTCCGCCTCGTCTCGCAAAGCTATCAACCCGGCCAGGTGCTGCCGCATGGCAAAGCACGTGGCGACGGCATGCATGTTGTCGAGCGTGGCCTTGTGGCACTCAGCATGCGCCATCTGGACGGCCGCCGACAGATCATCTTCCTGGCAGGGCCAGGCGATGTGATCTGCCGTTGCGGCGAGGACAGCATCGACGCAGACGCGGAAGTGTTGTCTCCAAGCCAGATCCGATTTTTTCGACAGGACGTGCTGCAACAGGAAGTCGCCCTGCGCTGCCAGTTGCTTGAACAGGTCCGGCGGCAGCATGAACGAGCCATGCAACATGTCTTTGCCATCGGACAACGCGAGGCGCACCAGCGGCTGGGCTGGTTCCTGGCCTCCTTTTCGCCCGGTGCCTGCGAACTCGACCTGCCGCTGAGCCGGCAGGACATTGCCGACTATCTCGGCCTCACCATCGAGACCGTCAGCCGCGAGTTCATGCGCCTCAAGCGAAGGGGCAGCATCGCCTATGGCCGCAGCGGCAGCATCACCATCCTGCGGCCCGACCACCTTCAGGCCTGACTGCCAGCACGCAACCGGATCGGAAAGCGCTCGGCCTAGCTCCCCCGAGACTGGGCCGAGCGCCCAGGACGCAGCATGCCTTTAAGGCAAGCCGGCGTCTTCCGGTGCGACGAAACCGATCCTCAAGACCGGCCTCCTGCGCAGGCGGTCATCTGACGGGCAATTGCGCCTTGCTGCATTGATTGCGCGCAATCACCGCTTTCGCCGCGCCTGTCGTCCGCACCACCAACAAATGCCTGTTTGCCTGCAGCCATCGTGGCGGACCTGCTCTGCATGGCAGGTGGTGCAGGTTTGCGTCGCGAAGTGGTGACAGGCGTTGGCGCATAAGGCACAGAGTTTCCATGTCAACCGCACTTTCAGCGCCAATGCGTGCTTTTGCCGAAGATGCCGCCCTGCTTGCCGTGGCCGGTCTGGGCGGACTTGGCCTGCATCTGGCTGGTGTGCCCGCCGGTTGGCTCACCGGCGCCATGATCATCGTAGCCATCGTGGCCCTCAGGCGGCCATGGGCCGGGCCTTCGGGCCTGACGATCAATGCCGGGATGGTGCTGTCAGGTGCCCTTCTGGGGGCTTCAGCGACGCAAGAAGCGATTGCAGCGGCGGCGCGCTATCCTGGCAGCCTCGGATTGCTGTTCGTGTCGATCTTCGTCACCATTCTGTTGACCGGAGCGTTCCTGATGCGCGTCGGAGGGTGGTCGCGGCTTGATGCCCTGCTGGCATCCGCTCCGGGTGCCCTGTCTGCTGTGATGGTTGTGGCGCGCGAAAGTGGAGGCAGCGTGGCACAAGTTGCGGTGATCCAGTTCTTCCGCCTGTTCGTTCTGGTCGCGGCGATTCCCAGCGTGTTGGTGATGGCCGGCATCGGTGGCGGCAATACCGGCGGCTTTTCGGTGACCGATCCATCCTGGCACGATGCTGGCATCATGATCGGGGCCGGAATAGCGGCCGGACTGGCCTTTGCGCGGCTCGGTTTGGTGGCTCCCTACATCCTCGGTTCCACAATGGCGAGCATGGTGCTGCATGCGACCGGGCTGGTTCATGGCGCCTTGCCTCAACCGCTGGCCATCCTCGCCTTCGTGATCATTGGCGGCATGGTCGGAACACGGCTTGGCGGGCTCGACCGCACGGCGCTGGGCCGGCTGCTGCCGCTTGCCATCGGGGCCTTCTTGGTCTCCGTCGGCGTTGCGGCGCTGCTGGCGTGGCCGGCGGCGATAATCGCGAAAGTCAGCTATGAAGCGGCGTTCATTGCCTTCGCGCCGGGCGGGCTCGAAGCCATGGCCATGCTCGCGCTACTGCTCGACCTCGATCCGCTTTATGTGGGTGTGCACCATCTGGCGCGCTTCATGGCGGTCGGTTTCCTACTTCCGGTGGTGGTCAAACTTGCCATGCCGCCCGCCAGCCGCAGCTGATTCATCATTCACACGGCACCGGGCCGCGAGATGCTGGTCCTGAGTTCGGCATCGGCAAGCAAGGCAGCATGCAAGGCCGCATCTGCGTCATGCTCGCCCGCGCGGATGGCAGCGACCAGATCGCCATGGCCATCCGCGCGGGCCAACAGCGCGGCAAGCTCGTCGCGCAAGCGCCATTCGCGCATCACCATGCGGATGGCACTGGCAGCCATCAGAATCTTGAAACGCACGTCGGAAAACGGCGCTGCCTCGGCCAGCAGCGGGCCAACCTCGTTGACCAGGGTCTGTTCGACAGCGTGGAGCAGGTCCAGTCCTGTGGTTTCGGGGGTCATACGGGGCTCCGTTCGGGAGGCGCGGCTGGCGCGGTCATGCGCAGCACCGCCAGTTCGAGTTCGGCAGCCATGCGCCCGGTGAGGGCGTGCTCCAGCGAGAACTCCCGGCCAGAAGCATGGCGTTCGCCTTGCTGGAGGGCGATCACAGCCCAGCGGATGTGCGCCATCACCTCCCAGACCGCCACCGCATTAGGGTCGACAGGCCAGCCACCGGCTTGCTCGTAGCCTGCATAGAACGCGGCGCGGCTGCCAATCCCGCCCGCCTCCAGATCGGTGCGTCCGAAGCGCCAGCAGGTCGCACAGAACCAGCCGAGATCCGACATCGGATCGCCCCAGCCGGCAAACTCCCAGTCGAGGATCGCGGTCAGTCCTTCAGCATCGACCATGTAGTTGCCGGTGCGGAAATCGCGGTGGACCAGCGTCACGTCACGGCGCTTCGACGGCTGGCATTCGGCCCAGCGCAGGCCCCATTCCAGTGCGGCGCGGGCCGCCCCTAGCCGGTCCAGCGACTGCCTCAGGCCGACAATGTCGGCGTGCAGCGGGTCGGCTGGTGGTTCCCCGAGGAAGTCGAGGCCCTTGTTCGATGCCGGCACTATGGTGTGGATGCGCGCCAGTTCGGCCCCAAGCTGCGCAACCAGCCTTTCGCGGTCACCGCCGAGCGCCATGTCCTTGACGATGCGCGGCCCGAAGCCGGTGCCGCCAACCTTCGCCAGAACCGCAAACGGGCTGCCCAGCACGCCCATGTCGGCGCAGAAGGCCACCGGCTCCGGCACCAGAACGCGGGCCTCATACGCCTGGCTGATCAGGGCAAACTCGTGCTCGCGACTGTGGCTGGCGGCGATGGTGGCGGCGGCATCCTTTCGGACCACGAAGGCGCGCGGTTCGCCATCAACGAGAGCTGCGACCTGCCAGTTCTCCTGGATCGCGCCGCCGCTGAGGCGGACGGCTCCGGTCACGGCCAGCCGCGCCCCAAGCGCCTGGCCCAGCCAGTCCGCCAGACGGGCTCTGGCCTGCTCATCCATCAGTCCGCCCCCAGGACCAGAAGCAATCGCCATGCCGGCCATAGGCATTGGCCAGCACCATGGCGTGGACCTCCGAAGCGCCGTCGACCAGCCTGGCCTGCCGCGCATAGCGGTAGATCCATTCGAGCACCGTGTCCTTCGAATAGCCCTTGGCGCCGCACAACTGGATCGCGGTGTCGGCACACAGGTGCAGCGTGTCTGCCACCTGGACCTTGGCCATCGAGACCTCGGTCTTGGCGTGGCTGCCCTTGTCCAGCGCCCAGGCCGCCTTCATCGTCAAGAGGCGGCCGATCTCGATGGCACTGGCTGCCTGCCCGAGCTTGATCTGCACGCTCTCCCGGTCAGCCAGCCGGATGCCGAAGCCTTCGCGCTGGCTGACATACTCCTGGGCGATCTCGAGACAGCGTTTGGAAAGGCCGAGCCAGCGCATGCAATGGGTCAGCCGTGCCGCGCCAAGCCGGATCTGCGTGACCTTCAGGCCATCACCGACACCCATCAGGACGTCGGCGTCGCTGACCTCGAGGCCGTCGAAGGCCAGTTCGCAGTGGCCGCCATGTTCTTCCGGGCCCATGATCGGGATGCGGCGGACGATCTCCCAGCCGGGCTGATCCTTGTGAAACAGGAAGGCGGTGAGGCCCTTGCGCGGATCATCCGAGGTTCTCGCCATCAGGATGACATGCGCGGCAACGCCGGCGCCAGTGATGTACCATTTGCGGCCACTGATCAGCCAGCCGCCGGCGATGCGCTCGGCCTTCGTCCCGATCATGGCTGGATCGGAGCCGCCGCCGGGGGCAGGCTCGGTCATCGCGAAGGCGGAACGCACCTCTCCCGACACGATGGGGGCCAGCCAGCGCGCCTTCTGGACTTCGGTTCCGACGGTTGCCAGCAGGCGCATGTTGCCGTCATCGGGCGCAGCACAGTTGAAACAGACCGGCCCGAAGATCGAGCGGTTCGCCTCTTCATACATCGCAGCCTGGCCGACCATGGGCAGGCCCATGCCGCCCAGGGCCACCGGCACCTGCGGACTCCACAGACCTTGCGCCTTCGCCAGCGCACGAACACGCGCCAAAGCCGGCTCGGCGATGTTCTCGTGCTCGTCACGGGCTCCCGGATCCTGTTCGAGCGGAAGGATGTGGTCGGCCACGAAGGCGCGCGTCCGGAGCCGGATATCGTCAAGGGCAGGCGGCAGCGAGAAGTCCATGTGACCATTACCCCTTACAACGGGTTGATGTGGTGTCCGCCATCAACTGTCAGCACCGCACCCGTGAGATAGGCTGAAGCCGCGCCTGCCAGTAACAGGAAGGGCGCATCGAGTTCATCGATCCGGCCGATCCGCCGCGCCGGAATATTGCGGACCATCGCTGCCCCACCCTCTGTCTCGAAGTATCCCTTGTTGATCGATGTCTCGATGTAGCCCGGTGCCAGAGCATTGACGCGAATGCCATGGCGGGCCCATTCGATGGCCAGCGCCCGCGTCATCTGGATGATGCCTGCCTTGGAGATCGCGTAGCTCGCAAGACCGGTCCCAACGCGCAATCCCAGGATCGACGCGATGTTGACGATGTCTCCGCCCAAGCCTGCGGCCACCATCCGGCGGGCAGTCTCGACCGCAACCAGCCAGGGCCCGCGCAGGTTGGTGTCCAGAACCATGTCGAAGCCGGCCGGCGTGGCTTCGAGAGCCTTCGCGCTCTCGGCGACGCCGGCATTGTTGACCAGAAGATCTATCCCGCCCAAAGCCACCCATGCCCCGGAAATCGCATCAACAATGGCCGCTGCATCGGTGACATCGACAACGATGACGGCGACCTGCCCGGCACCTGCCTGCCGGCAATCCTCGGCGACCTCGGCCAGGCGCTCGGCATTGCGCCCGGCAAGCGCAAGTCCGGCAATACCCTGAGACGCCAGCAACGTGGCGAAATGCCGTCCAAGCCCGGCGGACGCGCCGGTGATCAGCGCCTTCCGGCGGCTGAAATCATAGTGGAATTGCATGCGTGCACTGTCCGGTTTGCAGCCCGCCTTGCGAGCCGGCTGACAGCATGCCTGCAAAAGCACCCCGGCAGCAAGCATCCGCGCAAGCGCCCACGTGCAAGTTGAACCTGACTGACGCGAAAAGTGCCTTCACCCCCGGCCCGGCATGTTCTAAAGCGGCTTGATCCTTTTACAAGCGCAACAGGAACCCACGCCATGACACCCGTCCGAGTGATTGCCGGCCCCTACACCTTCACGGGTCATTTCGAGGAAAAGCTGGCCCCGAAGACCTGCGCTGCCTTCATCAAGGCCATGCCCTTCGTGAGCAAGATCATCCATGTGCGCTGGAGCGGAGAGGGCGTCTGGTCCCCGCTCGGTGACCTTGATTTCGGCATAGGATACGAGAACAACACCTGCTATCCGTCGCCTGGCCAGATCATCCTGTATCCCGGCGGGGTCAGCGAGACCGAGATCCTCATGGCCTATGGCAATGTCAACTTCGCGTCCAAGGCAGGGCAATTATCAGGCAACCACTTCATCACGCTGACCTCGGGCCTCGAGAACATCTATGCGCTCGGGCGCAAGGTGCTGTGGGAAGGCGCGCAGGACATCCGCTACGAACTGGCCTGATTGCGCGCTATCCGATTTTCGCGAAAATTGATCGAAATGCACAAAAAACCGGCAACAAGAGCCGGTTTTATGGTTATCCGCATATCGTCGAAGGAATTTCGGCCCAAGGAAAGAATATATACACGAACATAAATACCTTTTTTAAAATATTTACTTATCCGAAATAACCCCTGAATGTCATCAAGTGTGCCATTATATTGAGGAACGTGCAAATATTGCTGGTCCAGATCCGATTTTCAGCAATGCAATACTATCTATTCGAAACATGGCGGCGGAAGAGTCTTGATTCGCTCCGGGCTTTCTGGAGGTAGCCTGCCATTGAGTGGTCATCCAGCGGATGTTTGAGCCGAGGCATATCCCCTGTCGGAATGGTGCACCAGAGCTGATTGCCCGCGCGGGGGATGTCGCCTCTGGTCTGCGCAAAGGAGATCAGTCCTGACAACTCGTCCCGCATGTTCCCATGACCGGATCCATTCAGGCCAGCGGCACCCAACGTGCGCCGGCGGCGGATGAGCGCACAGCCGCCTCTATGAAGGCGACACCCCTGACCCCGTCGTCTATGGTGGGGAAGTGCACCTCGGGCGCAGGCGCAGCGCCGCTGCGGGCCGCGATGATGGCGAGCGCCACCTCGCTGTAGATCGTCGCGAAGCCCTCGAGATAGCCCTCAGGATGGCCGGACGGGATGCGCGTCACCCGCGCCGCCGCGGCATTCGCCGTGCCTGTGCCGCGCGAAATGACGCGCGGCGCCTTGCCAAGCGGTGACCAGAGGAGCTGGTTGGGATGCTCCTGGCGCCACGATAATCCACCCTTTGCGCCATAGATACGGATGGCCAGCGCGTTCTCGTTGCCCGGCGCGACCTGGCTTGCCCAGAGCAGCCCACGCGCGCCATTGGCATAGCGCAGCATGATCTGGGCATTATCGTCGAGCGCGCGACCAGGCACGAAGGCGGTGAGTTCCGCGCACAGCGCCTTGACAGGAATGCCGGTGATGTAGTCGGCGAGATTGTAGGCGTGGGTGCCGATGTCGCCGATGCAGCCGCCCGCGCCGGCGCGCTTCGGGTCGGTGCGCCAGCCAGCCTGTTTCTGGCCGCTCTCCTCCAGCTTGTTCGTCAGCCAATCCTGCGCATACTCGACCTGGACGACCCTGATGTCGCCAAGTTCCCCCGCCTCGACCATGGCGCGGGCATGCCGCACCATGGGATAGCCGGTGTAATTGTGCGTGACGGCGAAGATGAGCCCCGATTTCTGCGCCAGCGCTTTCAGCTTCAGCGCCTCCTTCAGCGTGATCGTCAGCGGCTTGTCGCAGATCACGTGGATACCGGCCTTCAGGAAGGCGGCCGCCGCCGGGGCATGCATGTGGTTGGGCGTGACGATGGAAACGGCCTCGATGCCGTCCTTCCGCCGGGCCTCGCGCTTCACCATGGTGGCGAAGTCGCCATAGATCCGGGCGGGGTCCAGCCCCAGCGCTTGCCCGGAGCGTTCCGCCTTCTCAGGCGTCGAAGACAGGCAACCCGCAACGAACGTGTAGTGGTCGTCCAGCCGAGCAGCCATCCGGTGCACCGCGCCGATGAAGGCGCCTTCGCCGCCACCGACCATGCCGAGGCGGATGCGATCCTGCCGGGCATTATCTCGTGCTTCAACCATGATGCAGCTCCCTCAACCCAGCCCGAGGAGATGGTCGATCTGCGCCTTGTCGACCGCACCGCCGGCAAAGTCATCGAAGGCCTTCTCTGTCACGCGGATGATGTGGCCGGCGATGAACGGGGCGCCTTCAGCAGCGCCGTCTTCCGGGTGCTTGAGGCAGCATTCCCACTCCAGCACCGCCCATGAAGCATAGTCGTTCGCCGCCATCTTCGAGAAGATAGCTCCGAAGTCGACCTGACCGTCGCCCAGCGAGCGGAATCGTCCGGCCCGGCTCATCCAGGGCTGATAGCCGGAATAGACGCCCTGACGGCCGCTCGGGTTGAATTCGGCGTCCTTCACGTGGAAGGCCTTGATGCGTTCATGGTAGATGTCGATAAACGCAAGATAGTCGAGCTGCATCAGCAGGAAGTGGCTCGGATCATAGTTGAGGTTGCAGCGGCGGTGCCCCTTGAGCGCGCCGAGAAACATCTCGAAGGTTGCCCCGTCGAACACATCCTCGCCGGGATGGATCTCAAAGCAGACATCGCAACCTGCCTCGTCGTAGGCGTCGAGGATCGGGCGCCAGCGCAGCGCGAGCTCGGTGAAGGCCATCTCGATCAGGCCCTGTGGCCGCTGCGGCCAGGGATAGACAAACGGCCAGGCCAGCGCGCCGGTGAAGGAGACAGTGGCGTCAAGTCCGAGATTGCGCGAGGCTTTCGCGGCCAGCAGCAACTGCTCCACTGCCCATGCCTGCCGCTCCTTCGGCTTGCCATGGAGATGGGGTGGGGCGAAGGTGTCGAAGGCCGCATCATAGGCTGGATTGACCGCAACAAGCTGGCCTTGCAGATGGCTCGAGAGTTCTGTGATCGCAACGCCGTTCTCGGCCGCGATACCCTTGAGCTGGTCGCAATAGGCTTTGCTTTCCGCAGCCAAGGCCAGATCGAACAGCCGGCGGTCCCAGCTCGGAACCTGCACACCCTTGTAGCCGAGCGAACCGGCCCACCGCGTGATCGAGGACCATGAGTTGAACGGTGCGGCGTCGCCCGCAAACTGCGCGAGGAAAATCGCCGGTCCCTTGATATTGCTTGGCATGAAATCAATCCTGATTACCAGATCCTTGCGAGATCAGGCCGCTTCCGGTCCTGCACAGGCGCAATCATCCTAGTTCATGTTGGTTGGACCCCCAGCCACGCCCCGCTGGCTAGGCGAGACGCCAAACTCGCGCTTGTATGCGTTAGAGAAATACTGGCTTGAGCCAAAGCCGCACGACAGCGCTATGTCGGTCAAGCTGCGGTGGGGTTCTCGGCAAATGAGCGAAGCGGCGTGCTGCAGCCTCAGTCGCCTGAGAAAGCGGATCGGCGTCTGGTTCGTGATGAGTGCGCAATAATGGGCGAAGCGCGTGCGGGACAGCCCGCATTCCGCCGCCATGTCATCAAGTGTCCAGTCTCGATCAAGCGCAAAAGCCAACCGGCCAAGGAAAACCTCCACGGTCTTCCGCGATGTCGCGAAGTCTTCCGAGATGGGCGGCGGATCGGCCTTCATCTGGTCAAGGATCGCCACCATGAGCGTATTGATGAGCAGTTTGAGCTTTGTCTCGGCTTCCGAAGGGCTTGAGGACTCGATCAGCTCGCGCAGATTCTCGAAGTCTTCCGCTGTCTCACGGCTGGCTACAAAGACTGACCTGTCGTTGAGCGCGAGATAATCCGTCAGCTGCTTCGCATCGGCGTCCGACCACAAGAACCAGGCAGGCCATTGCCACACGCTGTCAGGGCGCCTGACATCCATGTCGATCATGGTCCAGATCAGCTGGCTGGGGCCAAACAAAGGATCACCGATGGCGTGCAGCTGCGAGGGGCGGATGATGAACATCTGTCCCATCTGCAGTGTGTGCGAGAGGCCGTCCACATCGAGCACAACAGTACCACGTGCGACATATGCTATTTTCACACCCTCATTGCAGTGTCGCTTCAGTCCCCGGTTTTGCGGGCGACCGGCATTCCAGAGTCCGGCGGTGCATAGTCCAGGAAGGCGCGCATCAAGCGGAATTCCCGGATAGCCGCCGCGCGTCCAGGCAACCAGCTTAACCTCGCCGCGCTGCGCTGCGGCCTGCAAATCCTTGCAATTATCGGCATAAAGCAAGGATCCAGGCGCCCTGAACACGATGGGCCGCGAATTCTCCTGCCACGCAGCCTCGACATTCGGATCCAGCGAAGCTCGCACGGATGCTCCAATCCCATGTTTTGCAAAATTTACCACCCAAATCTGCAAACCGCCGCCATCTGACAGCTTTCGCATCGTCGGCAACGGCTTTGCGTTCCTGATAGCGATGTCTGTCAGCGGCATTTGTTGATCTCCGCATTGTTGGTGTTGGCCTCAGACCAACAGAGAGACCAACAAACCGTGCGGCTGTCAACGAACGCCCATGGCCACTGATGGCCTCCAGATAGCAAAAAACCCGCCTTTCGAGCGGGTTTTTGCGTGTTTCGGACGTATCCGAAGGGGAATTTGGTGCCCAGGAAAGGACTCGAACCTTCACAGCTTGCACTACTGGTACCTGAAACCAGCGCGTCTACCAATTCCGCCACCTGGGCAGTGTCGACGCGTTTATTGGGCGCGGGCGGCGCTGTCAACGGAAACAAGCGGCCACGTCAGGGCAATCGGGAGAATGAGAGTGTGACAAAGGGTTGAAGTCCTGGATCTGTGCATATCCGCTGATTGGAAGAGCGGAGCACGCGATGGACACGGATGGGGCGCTTGCGCCGGTTTTGTATGAGACGACCTCTTTCCTGAATTATTTCAGCGATATGCTGGATCACCGGCAGGCCGGGAAGGTGGCCTATCGGCTCGACGAGATCCTTTTTCTGGCGCTTCTTGCGACGCTGGCGGGCGCCGAGGGGTTCACGGACATCGCCCGGTTCGGGCACAA
>Ga0164293_10000019_pt1 | contig 110352 bp, 87 predicted proteins | sample GEODES118metaG_FD_111487 | JGI IMG/M metagenome (GOLD analysis project Ga0164293, IMG submission 111487) | Eutrophic lake water microbial communities from Lake Mendota, Wisconsin, USA - GEODES118 metaG | ecosystem: Environmental > Aquatic > Freshwater > Lake | place: USA: Lake Mendota...
AAATAGAATAATTCGCTTGAACGTAGATGGAAGTTTGGATTCTTCTTTTAATGTTGGCATCGGATTTTCCAGCACGGTAAACTCTATCGCTATTCAGAGTGACGGCAAAATAATATGCGGCGGAGGTTTTGGCTCTTATAACGGAACTATGCTAAGAAGAGTAGTTAGATTAAATTCAGACGGAAATTTGGATTTGACTTTTTTTCCTGGGCCTGACTTTGGGCTCAGTAACACCGTTAATAGAATAGTTATTCAAAGTGACGGTAAAATAATATTTGGAGGAACTTTTACTAGTTTTTCATTTGGTTATTATTATGGTATTTATAGCATTAATTCTTATGGGATTAGAAATTATTATTACAGTCATGTTGAGATTTCTTCTGTTTATGCTTTAGTTAGACAGGTTGATGGTAAGATAGTATGTGGAGGATCTTTCGAGAGCTACAATATCGGTCTTAGTACTGCATATGTTTTTGGCATTGTTCGTTTTAACTCTGATGGAATTGTAGATTCTTCTTTTAACGCCGGTAGTGGACTTGATATCAACAATGGCGGCCAGATATTGAGTTTGGCTATTCAAAGTGATGGAAAAATAATATGTGCAGGAGGTTTTTCTACTTTTAATGGAATATCCAGAGAAGATATAGTGCGTCTCAATCCTGACGGCAGCGTAGACAGTTCTTTTAATTGTTTATTGTCTAGTGTTTTGAGCACGATATATAAAGTTGTTATTCAAAGTGATGGAAAAATAATCATAGGTGGAAATTTTACAAAATGTGTTGCTCGTCTCAACAATGATGGAACTATAGACTCTTTTTTTAATGTGGGAAGCGGATTTAATGAGGTGGTGAATGATATAGCTATTCAAAGCGATGGTAAAATAATATGTGTCGGAAGCTTCACCTCTTACAACGGGACAACAAGAAATAACATAATTCGCTTGAACGTAGATGGAAGTTTAGATTCTTCTTTTAATGTTGGAACTGGATTTAATGATTCTGTAAACACCATCGCTATTCAAAGTGATGGAAAAATAATGTGCGGAGGCTTCTTCAGTAGTTACAATGGAGTAGCAAGAAATAGAATAATTCGCTTGAACGTAGATGGAAGTTTAGATTCTTCTTTTAATGTTGGAACTGGATTTAATGATTCTGTAAACACCATCGCTATTCAAAGTGATGGAAAAATAATGTGCGGAGGCAACTTCTCTAGTTATAATGAAACTTCTAGGAATAAGATAGCTAGGCTAAACTCTGATGGATCTCTGGACGCAAACTTTATAATTTCAGCATCTGCAAGTTCTGGCCCTGCGCAAAGGATCATATTATTATAAGGAAAAAGTATGTACATAGAAATAGAAAACGAACAAATAATTAAGCAACACACCACCCTCCCAAATTCTTACAAGAATATTTCTAATTTTTTTGCTCTTGAGTCTGAACAACTAGCAGATTTATCCTGGAGCGGAAATCCGGGAATTAAATTTTATCCCTATGTTGAACAGCGTCCTGAAATCCCAGATAATAGTGTTCTTGTTGGTCCAACATATACGATAGATCATGAAAATCACCGTGTTTTAGGTAGTTTCGAAATTCAACAAGCTCCTCCGCATGTTACTAATATTCCAAGATCCATCTCGGCTCGACAGATTCGCATGTGGCTCGTTAAGAACGGCTATTCATTAGCTCAGGTAGAAGCTCAAATTGAGTCTATAGAAGATCCGTTACAACGCGATCTAATTAGGGTAGAATGGGAATATGCCCCATATATAGAACGCAATCATCCTTGGTTAGTTCCATTAGCTCAGTCATTAGGGCTTAGCGAACAACAGATAGATCAAGCTTTTATAGAGGCTTCAGTAATATAAAAACTATTTATTTTTATTAGTTGATTTTTTTAAAAGTATACACACCACACATATTAATGGAGAAACTCCTTATCGTATGAATTATGCTGGCATAGGTTATATTTTTAGAGAAGATATTAACTCTCCAGAAGGAGCTTTTGTTCCTCCTTGTCCTGGAGATGATCATACCTTAAATGAGAATACTGGATTATGGGAACTTCTAAGTTAGCCATTTAATTTAAAATCTATCCCCTTCACTATAAGGTGTATTAAAGACTAGACATTCTATCCTTATAAAAAGGTCAAAATATGAGTTGGAATATTGAAATTCCTATTATTGTTAAAACACTAATTAATGACTTAAGTGATAGTCCAACATATAGTGACGAAAGAATTCTTCAAACTATAGTTGTCGCATCTAAATATGTTCAATTTGACATTGTTTTAGATCAAACATATACTATTGATGTTACTAATCCGAACATTTCTCCAGATCCAACTGTGAATAATGATAGTATTTTTATTAGTCTTGTGGGACTAAAAGCCGCTTGTATTATCGATCAAAGTACCTTAAGAACAAAAGCTGCTCTTGAGGGAATTAGGGCAGCACTAGGCCCAGCACAACTATCTGTTGCGGGTAGTTTATCTGGATTCAATCTAATTTTAGATAAAGGCCCTTGTGCAGCATATGAAGAGCTAACATCTCATTGGGACGTTAGAGAAGCTTCGGCCGTTAGAGCAATTCTTAGTCCGTTTGTTGGTAATAAATTTGACCCTCGTTCCCTTTATTCCGACAACCGTGGTCGAGATATGATATAGAAAGAATATTATGCCAGCTGCTAATTACAATTTTATCATAGAACAAGGTTCTGATTTCGTATTAAATTTTCAATATAATGATCAGGAGAATAGGCCTATTGATTTAAGCTCCAAGTGTATAGTTTTACAATGGCTTACTGACGATGGGGCTAGTAAAGAGGTTTTTTCTAGTGGTGCTAATGCAAATTATGATATTAATGACTGGTCTATGGTTGGAGATAATACTGGATCTATTAGATTTAGACTAGCAGCAAATAGAACAAAAGATTTTGTATTTAATACTGCTGTTTATGATTTAGATATTATTACTGTTGGAGATAAACTACGAAACATAAGACTGGCTACCGGAGTTATTACTTTAGCAAAAAGAAACATCGGATTAGACTCTTGTCCAGTTAATTCTGATCCTAGTATAGATTTAACTACTCCAACAGTTACTATTCCAGGTACTACTCCTGGTATAACGCCAACTCCAACCATAACATCTGGTCAAGTTGAAGATTTGTGTTTACCAGAAGATTGTTTAAATCTAGATATATACTCAGTAGTATATACTGGTAGTGGATTAAATATACCAGATCTAGCAACAGTAAGCGGTTCTGTTATTACTACTGATACAAGAGAGATAGAGAATATAGAGATAGCAATCAATAAGCTTCAGCACAATAGCCCATCCGATTTATGGTTGATGCTGAGTCCTCCTTCCGGAGACACGGTATTATTATCTGCTAATAGTAAAATACCGTCATTTAATAATAATTTTAGCTTTATGTTCTCAAACAAAGCTAATCCTTCAGGATATTTGCATAATATATCTAATGGTGGATTGGCTAATATATATCCTAAAACTGATATTATAAACTATAGCGATGAAACTTTAGTATCTGGTTTTGGACAGCTCTTAGGCACTTCTGTAACTGGAGTCTGGAATCTCATAGTCAAAGACACAGACCCAATAGGATCAGGACTAATAGATTCTTGGAAACTAATAATAACATACGCAGCCCTATCAGAGTAATATAATGATATTATTTGCAGAATTTAAATATGGATCAAACGTAACAATAACCACGCCTACTAGAGTAGTTTTCTCTACTCCAGCACCCGGAGACACTGGTGCTCAAAATGTTATCATAAAAAATGAGAATATAGCATATTCTTCTAAACTATTTGAATCTGGATATGAGATAAGACAAGAGTCTCCACTATTCTATGGAATCAGGTCGTCATGAGCAATAATCCATATATCAATATAATTTCTCCAGAATTTAAAGGATTATTTAATAATGCCATAGATGCACTATTACAACAAACAGCGCTTACTGTTCAATGCCGATTAAGATACTCTGGACAACAAAACTCTACCTTTTGTCCAAATTGTGTGTTCGATGCGATATCCCAACTATCCTCAAATATTTACAACGGAACAGGATCTAATCCATTTCCAGAAGGATCAATTTGTCCAGTATGTATGGGCATGGGTATGATGTTAAGTGATAGTTCTGAGCTTGTATCTTTAGCTTGTATTTTTGATAGTAAATATTTTGTAAATCTATCATCCAAAACGCTCAATATTCCAGCCGGAACAATTCAAACTATTTGTCATACAACTCTACTCCCTAAAATTAGAAACGCCAACGATATTGTTGTAGACACTACTCTTGAACAGTATGGTAATTACGTATACCAAAGAGCTGGTGATCCAGAACCTATAGGATTTGGGGACAATAGATATATAGCTACGATATGGAGCAGAAAATGAGATTTGATATTACAATACTAGAGAACAATAGTCAGATAGCCTCCGCTATTATTCATAGCATAAAAGATGTTATTAGTGGGGCTATTAAAAAGTCCATGAACAAGATTATAGACGGCGCTAAAGATATCGTATCAGAATCTTTAAGACAAGAACCAGAATACGGATCCTTAATGTCTGGTAAGCTTAAGGCAGATTTTGGAATACCTAATTCATCTGTTGTTCAAAGAGTGGTTGATGCTTTGGTTAATACTATAACTGTGGCTGATATTCCTATTACAGCCAATAAAAATGGATTACGTGGTGGATTTGTTTTAACCATGATGAAATCTAGTGATCTTAATGGGGTTATATATCAAGACATCGCTAATGTATCAGATGTTAAAGGCTATACTCTTCCGTGGTTAGAGTGGCTATTATTACAAAACAATTCTCCAATAATTAAAAACTATGAAGTCAAATATGGCCCATCTCCATACTCTAGATCTGGTTTAGGAATTATGGTGCCGTCAGATAGTGATTGGAGAGTTCCTCCAGAGTTCGCAGGATCACAAGACGATAACTGGACAACAAGAGCGGTTAATCGTTCAGAAGACAAAATATATAAACTCATTCAACAATCTATTGAGAAGAATATATGACAACACAGTTTAACCATGTACAATCAATAGGTAAAAAAGATAGATTATCAGGATTAGAAGATAATCTTAAAAGCTTTTTAGACTGGTCATTTTTACAAATTGGAGGATTTGTTAATGTAAATATACCAACTTCTGGTATTAGTGCCACTAAAGGCACTGGATTTCATATTATGAAAAATGTTAACGAGCCATCTAAACCATCAAAAACCTGGGAAGCCCCAAGAAAAGATTGGGTATATGAGAATAGTTCATCGTTAAATAATCCGGCATCCATATCATATAATCCATATGGTTCGGTAGCGTCAGGACTAAATACTTCTCCAATAGCTTTTTCTGGAGTTTATCTTAATAGCACATTCTTACCAGCACCATCAGGAAGTGGCAATTATACATATTCTGTTAATTATCCACTGGGACATATAACTTTTCAAAATAACGTAGCATCAACTAGTAACGTAACAGTATCCTATAGTCATAGATATATTCAAGTATATAAATCTAGTGATTCTGTATGGTGGAAAGAAATTCAGAAAGAGACATATACTCCACAAATTAAACCTAATGGGGATTACAGTATAACTTCCAACCACAGAGCGCAACTTCCTTGCATAATTATTGAATTAATTCCTCGTACCGAGATGATACCATACCAGCTAGGAACAACAGAGAATATTGTTATTCAAGATGTGTTTTTACATGTTTTTGCTCAAACGGCTAATCAAAGAAATAATATAATAGATACTTTATTGCTTCAAAAGGATAATAGCTTTTGGTTATATGATGTTAGTGCAGTCGTAAAAAATAATGCTTATCCATTAAGTCGTAATGGAGATATTAATCCTGGCGGACAGAACTATAATACTCTAGGTTCTAACTTTAAGGATCATTGGAGTACTATTAAAAATGCTACTCTTAGTGAACTAAATAATCTGAGTGCAAGCTTATACAATGGTATAGTTAGATGGTCAGTAGAGATTTTTCCATAATAGATATTTATTCAGGACAAGATAGGAATTATTATGATTAATACAAAATGTAAAGAATGTATGTTCTCACATTCTGATGGAGAAAAGAACGACAACCCAATATGCTCTAAGAATATTATAGAACAAATAAAGGACATTAAAAATATTAAACAAGAAGATGGATTCAATATAATAGAAAATTATGCTTGTAGATATGGTTTTTCCAAGCAAATTTATGAACAGCATAAAGAACAGTGGGATCCGCAGGACTTTGAAAATAGAATGTTGGAAAATAGTAGAATAAGGTATTATCTATTATTAGATTGCTATGATCCTGATCTAGATTTTAATCATATATTACAACAGATACCAAAGCTAAATATGCCTCCTAAGTCTGTATCTTTTATGTTTCGGAGTTTAAACTTTAGGCCCTTTGTTCAAGAACATCAAGATTTTTTATTATCTAACTACAAGAATATTCGCTGGAAGGCTCATAACTTTTTGGAAGAAATGTCTTTAGAAGAAGGTATTGATCATATTTTATCTACGAATGCAAAAAATAATGACACATCAATTTTTTTGGTGTATAATGCTAAAGATTTACAATTTCTGGATCGTGACGTTAACACTATTAACAAAAATATGATTTTATATCAATCACCAATGATAGCGATTATTGACCGCAATAATACATTATATAGATTAGCTATGTCGTTTGATAATTATAAAGTGGCTAAAACTTTGGGTCCAAATTTGATCCCAGTACTGACTCAAGAAAGCAACATAGTATACTATTAGTATTTCATATTATTTGGTGTAAAGTTCTAATACACGCACAATACAATGGGAGTTTCAAATGTCTATTAATAACAGAGTTTATTACGCATCACAAGCAGTACAACTAAGACCAGTTAGCCCAGAAGGAACATCATTTGGTTACTGGTATCATCCATTAGCAGTTCAAAGTGTTGGAATGACAACCAACTTCACTACTGAACAAACTTTCCAATTAGGTACAGTAGAACTTTACGACAATGTTGAAACTATTCCAGAAGTAGAAGTTACAATCAATAAGGTTATTGATAGCACAGCACCCCTTTATCTGATGTGCATGGGTGGAAGCGCAGGAATACCAGGAGCACAGAATAAATCACTAGTATCATTATCAAATAATAGAGTTCATTTTCGTTTAGGTATTTATGGTGATGATAAGCAATATATTTCAGGTAGTGCAGGAAGTAGCGTATTATGCTCTGGCATGTATCTATCCAGTTTTAACTATACCTTTCCAGTTGACGGTAATGCCACAGAAGAGGTTACATTAGTAGGAAATAGCAAGCTATGGAATACTGGCAATATTCCTGGTGTTCAAAGTGCTAATTTTGCTGCTGGAACAATGTTTGCTCCAAATGCTAATATTGGAGGAATAACTCCTTCACAGAATAGTGGTATTTTGCGCAGGCAATATCTTAATGTTCAAGGGTCTGTTCTTCCAACTGGTAGCGGCGGAATTAGAACCCCTAATGGATCAAACGTTCTTCCTCACGTTCAAAATATTACCATTAGTTCTGATCTTGGTCGTGAAAGTATTAATCAGTTAGGTAAGTTTGGACCATATTGTCGTTATGCTACTTTTCCAATTGAAGTAACAAGCGAATTCGAAATTATTGCCCAAGACGGAGACGGAGTAGATGTCAACGACTTCAAGAACGATGTGTTCTGTGGAACCTTAAAGAAAAATCTAGTATACAAAACCATTAGTGTTGCTATATGTGATGATAATCATACAAACAATAATAATACTATGATTTTTGATCTTGGAAGTAAAAACACTCTAACATCTGTTAACTATACTGGTGGAGATACCGGCGGCGGTAATGCTACGGTGTCATATAGCTTTAGAAATTTTAATAATTTCTTCATAAACGCTAGTGGATCATACAGGTCCGGTATTGCTTTTGCCGATAATGGTGGCGCAGTATCTGCTCAGTCTATAGATCTTGTAAACACTGAAGATTCGGCACCAGTCTCATATTTAGATTATAATTCTGGAGATAATAATAATGTCTAATAAAAGAATTTTTTACGCTTCACAAAGCATCAACCTTCAGCCTGTATCAACTGGCACTGCTAATCCAATAAATTATAGAAACGCTACTCATTATGTGAAGTATGGTGATGGAGATAGTTGGGTTGTTCCACTAGGTTTACAAAGCGCTGGTGTTTCAACAACGTTCAATTCTGAGCCAGTATCACAACTCGGTACCCTCCAGATTTATGCTCAAACAGAAACTTCTCCAGAAGTTGAAGTTACTTTATCAAAGATATTAGATGGCACAGCTCCATTATATTCTATTTGTACAGCTAAAGTTGATCCATCTGATGATACAATATTAAGCTCAATCAATGCTGATCTTACTCAAGTGGCTACTAACATGGTTAATGTTCGCATAGCAGTAGCTAGCGATACGGGTGCAGCAGCAACCGGAACAGCAAAGCACCACACTCTTTGTGAGAGAATGTACCTATCCAGCGTTTCTTTCACATTTCCTGTTGACGGAAATGCCACAGAAGAGGTTACGCTTGTTGGAACAAATAAGTCGTGGGGCTCTTCGGTAACATTACCGGGAGATGATACTGCTACTCCTTATGGAACTGGTACTGATGCTATTGTTCGTAGACAATATATTTCAGTAACAGGAACCGCAACATCTGCTACTCGTGATGAGTATGACAGAATAGACCAAAGCGATCTGCCAGATAATAGTATTTTACCAGTAAAGTTACCTAGATATAGTATTAATGGAGTTAGTCAGCCCCGCCTACAGAATATTACAGTTAATGCTAGCTTTAATCGTGAAAATATTAATGAGCTCGGTTTCTTTGGTCCATATTACAAATATACAACTTTCCCTCTTGAAGTTACCAGTGAGTTTGAAGTTATTGCTGTTAGCGGAGACCTCGTCAATGCTAATGATTTTGAATATCAAGACAACGAGGGGAACGCCGCCTCAGCATTCGATTGCACAACCAAGTATACCAATTTAGCAAATGAAGAAATCGTTATTAAAGTTTGTGGTATTACAACAAATGATTCTTTATATCTTGATCTTGGTAAAAAGAACAAGCTAACATCTGTTAACTATACCGGAGGAGATACTGGTGGTGGCAATGCTACGATAACTTATAGTTATCAAACATTTAATAAGTTAAACGTAATTCCAGTAGGAACATATGCCGAGTATGTTACCCACGACGGATCAACATCAACAACAGCTACACTGCAAAATTATAATTCATAATTATAGGAGATTTTTAAATGGCGAATAATAATAGAGTTTTTTACGGTTCGCAGGTAGCTCAACTAATGCCAGCCACTACTGGTAATAACTATACTAGATGGTATCAGCCACTAGGCGTACAAAGTGTTGGATTCACTAGCACTTTTGAAACAGAACAAACCTTTCAGCTTGGAGCTATTGATATTTATTCCATTGCTGAGAATGTTCCTAATGTTGAAGCAACAATTTCCAAAGCTTTAGACGGAACATGTCCATTGTACTTAATGTGTATGGGTGGACAAAGTGGAGTTGCTGGTGCAAATCTAACTTCATTTTCAGCTACAGAAATGAATAATAAGGGTCTTGGTGCTTTAGCAAATAATACTGTTAATTTTAGACTCGGAATATATAATGATACATCTTCTAATGTTGCTGGAACAACTAGTGACTGGGTTCTATGCTCAGGAATGTATTTATCAAGTTTAAGCTTTACTTTTCCTGTTGATGGTAATGCAACTGAAGAAGTAACGTTAGTTGGTAATAATAAAAGATGGAGTCAGAACGGCGGCATAGGAGGCAACATGACTGCCGTTGCTCCAACAGGCGAATATGCTACAGCCAAGAAACTAGCTCGTCGTCAATTCATTAATGTGAATGGTTCAGTTATGCCAACCGGTAGTGGTGGTCTCCCAACAGGACTAGCTACTAACATGGAATTGCATTTACAAAATATTAGTATCAATGCTGATCTTGGAAGAGATCAAATTCTTGAGCTAGGATCATTTGCTCCGTATCATAGATATGCTACATTCCCAATTGAAGTTACTAGCGAATTTGAAATTATCGCAACAGAGGGTGACTACGTTAGTGCTAATGACTTCCTATTCCAAAGCGGATGTTCAGTTCGTTACACCAACATTGGCAACTTCCCTATACAGCTACAAGTATGTGGCAGTGGTACCTCAGATGCTTTAGGCACTTTAGATATTTACCTTGGTAGTGGTAATCAATTAACATCTGTTAATTATACCGGTGGTGACACTGGTGGTGGTAATGCGTCAGTTTCATATAGCTTTAGAAATTATAATGATTTCTATATCAAGGCTGTTCATTCGTATTCTGGTGTTCCATCAGTATAAAGTTGGTTTACTATAAAAGACGAGTGGTTAATTAATTTATCAATATAGACTTATAGGATTAATAAAGGACATAGGAATGGAAGAATTATTGAGTGTGGTTGGTCGTTTGTATGTTGATATGCTTCATGCACAGAAGTATATTGAGAGTATGCAAAACCAACTCAAAGATAAAGATACGGAAATTATAGCATTAAAATCAAAATTAGCAGGTTCGCCAAAAGACAAGGATAAAAATGCTGAAGAGGTATGAGTCAGGAACTAGAACAGTTTATATATCGTATTATAAGTGGTAAGTTATTATTTAATCATAATAATAAGACATATATTCTTGTTCCTCCTAAGCCCATAGTAAAATATAGGGCTAATTTATTATATGTTTCTATCTTAAATGATGAAAAATACAATGAATGGATAAGAGCAGAAAATTTGGATAGATATATGACCTTTTTAGAAGTTTGGAATAATGAGATGACTAGCTTTGTAGAGAGATCAGAGAAGCAGATAGAGGACTTGAAAGTATCTCTATTCAATAATAGACTTAATAATAAAATGACAACAAGAACTCGTAATCAACTAGCTAATCTCAGAAGAAAACTATCCGAACTACAACTAATACGACAAACATACTATGCTCAAACCTTAGAGGGTTATGCTGAAAGCATTAAGTATGAGTATATTATTACCAGTACATTATTCTATAATAAGAAAAAAGTATTTGGTAAATTTGGATCATTACAAACATCATATCAAGACTTTACATCAGTAGTATCAGAAATCAACACCCATGCTTTGCAAACACCAGATTATAGAAGAATTGCAAGATCAGAATTATGGAGATCATTTTGGACAATAGATAAAAACAATATTTTTCCTGGGCCAGTTTCATTGTGGACAGAAGAACAACGAACATTAGCCGGATATAGTTCCATGTATGATAGTGTACATGAACATCCAGAAAAGCCCAACGACTCAGTAATTGATGATGACGATATGCTTGATGGTTGGATGATTAGTCAACGTCGCGCTATGGAGAAGAACAAACTACAAGAATCTATGCTTAAAACTAATTCCAAGCTCGGTAAAGCACAAGAAGTATTTATCTTTACAGATAACGAGCAAGGAGTCAAAGAGGTTATGGGTATGAATTCAGAAGAGGCAAATTTAGCTATTGCACAACGATCTAACATACTAAATAAAGGGCAATCAATAGACCATGCCCGCTTGCCAGACGTTCAAAAAGATTTACTAAATAAATAGGATATAAAATATGACAAATTATCAACAGTTACTCTACGACGTAGAAACAAAGTTCAAAACAACAATGATTGGCTCATTAGCCAGATTTGAAGAAACATTTGGTCATCTATGGGAAGAAGAAGGACCTGATCAGCAAGAATATTTGGAATCTTGGGAATATACTCGAAATGCTATTCTTAACAACGGGAACAAGCAAATGAGAGCAGCATTAGATGATTTGTCAGACGCTATATTGGGGTCATATAAAACAAAATATACTTACAAGTTCAACAATAGGAATCATGGAGATAAACAATGAAGACAAAGACTTTCAAGGCCACTATCGACGGTAAGGAAAGAGAATTTTTAGTCAAGACACCATCTTTAACTGATCAGAGAGAAGGTCAAAAGGTTTATAATCAAGCCTTTACTGATGCTATCAAGAGTAAAAGTGTTGTTAGGGCTAAATTAGATGATTTATTAGAAGATCAAGGACTATGGAATGATGAGAAACAGGCTAAGTTCACATCACTACAAAGAGATCTGCTAGACGGTGAAAAAAGACTAGCAAAGGGCGGGTTTAGTTTGAACGAAGCCAAAGACCTTGCTATTAAAATGAAGGGCGTAAGAGATGAAATCAGAGATCTAATCAGTGTTAGAACGTCTTTAGACAACCATAGTGCCGAAGGTCAAGCAGATAATGCTAGATTTAATTATCTGGTATCCGTATGCGTGGTGTATAGTGATAACAAAGAGCCATATTTTAGGAATATGGAAGACTATTTAAATCGAGCTACTGAAGAAGTTTCTTTATTAGGTGCTCAAAATTTGGCTAACATGATTTATGGATTGGACAATGATTATGAGACTAATTTGCCAGAAAATAAATTTTTGAAAAAGTATAGATTCGTTGATGATAAGCTAAGACTAATTGATAAGAAGGGCAGATTGGTAGATGCTGATGGCAGACTAATAGACAGCAGTGGCAGATTTATTGATGAAGAAGGCAATTTTGTTGATAAATATGGCAATAAGGTTACTTCAGACGGAGATTATATTGTTGAAACAAAACCGTTTTTGGACGACAATGGAAATCCAGTTGTTCTAGAGGAAGAGAAAACAGATGCACCAGCAACCACTGAGACACCTCCAACACCTCCTCCTGCCCAACCATCTCCTACAGAGGCTCAACCCCCAGTTCAGCCAACTAATAGTTAGTGTTTTTTGTTTTATCTTGACTCCTAAAAGTATTCCCTGCTCAGACATTGTTTTGGGCCGGGAATATTTTTTATTATTACCAATATCCATCTAACTTAATAATATAATTTTATGGCTACAGCTTTTAATTTGACAGCACAACTTAATTTACGCGGTCCAAATAATGTTAACAAGATTGTTGGAGACATTAAGAAACAACTATCTGGCATAACTGCTAATGTTAACTTGAAGTTGGACCCTAATGTTGCCAAGAACGTTAAGGCTCTTGATGCTTCGTTAAAATCGTTAAATTCTACATTATCTAGAACCTCTACGACAGCAACTTCTGCAGCATCTGCGATATCTTCTTTTGGTAGGGCTGTTAATTCTGTTAGCATAAAAAACATACCGTCACAAATTAATGCCACGGTATCTAGTATGAATAAGCTAAATAAATCTAGCGGAACCATTGGACAGTCTTTGAATGAAGCAGCAACGGAGATGCAGGAGTTCGGTAAACAAGCAGGATTAGCAATTAGACGATTTGCTGCATTTACTGCTGTTACTGGAGTTATTTATAGTTTAACTAATAGTATTAATCAGGGTATTCAGGCTTTTATAGAATATGACAAAGAATTAGTTCGTTTACAACAAGTCACAGGTCAAACTGCCGGAGGCTTAAAGCAACTACAAAATTCAATTTCTCAATTAGCAACTGGTTTGGGTGTTAGTTCAAAAGAATTAACAACAGTATCAGTTACACTAGCACAAGCCGGTTTAAGTGCAAAAGATACCGAAAGAGCCTTAAGAGCATTAGCATTAAGTTCACTAGCCCCATCATTTGACGACATGAATGAAACGGTAGAAGGTTCTATTGCTTTGATGAGACAGTTCGGCATTAGTGCTGGACAATTAGAACAAGCCCTAGGTTCTGTCAACGCTGTTGCTGCTGCGTTCGCCGTAGAAGCCGATGACCTAATTACTGCTATTCAGCGTACCGGCGGTGTGTTTGCTACTGCTAGTAAAGGCGTTAGTGAAGGAACAGATGCTCTTAATGAATTTATCTCGGTGTTTACTAGCGTGAGAGCAACCACTCGTGAAAGTGCAGAAACTATTGCTACTGGTTTACGTACTATCTTTACACGTATTCAGAGAGGTAGCACAATTGATGCCCTTAAGGAGTTCGGTGTTACTCTAACAGACTCAGAGGGCAAATTCGTTGGAGCCTATAGAGCCGTACAATTACTAAGTGAAGGATTGTCTAAACTAGATCCAAGAGATATTAAATTTTCTAGAATTGTAGAAGAGTTGGGCGGCTTTAGGCAGATTGGTAAAGTTATTCCTCTTATCCAACAGTTTTCTGTTGCTCAGAACGCTCTTAAGATAGCACAAACAGGACAATCTTCTTTAGCTAAAGATGCAGCAACAGCACAATTGTCATTAGCAAATCAAATTCAAAAAGTTCGTGAAGAATTCTTTGCGCTGTTTCGTGAAATTGGACAAAGCAAAGGCTTTCAATCCTTACTCACTGGAGTATTAACACTAACAAGAGGACTAATCAAGCTTGCTGATGTTTCAAAGAGTTTGCTACCTGCGTTGAGTGTCGTTTTAGCATTTAAGGGTGCTAGTGCTTTAACTCAATTTGCTAGCGGTTTCAGCAAGGGTTTCAGGCCGGGTGGTGGTAAACCAGAAAAAGAAAGACCACGATTCGCAGACGGCGGAAGGGTTAGAAGATTTGCTACTGGTGGTGTAGTGCCCGGTAGTGGTGACAGAGATACTGTTCCAGCTATGCTAACTCCTGGTGAGTTTGTGGTGAGAAAACAAGCAGTTAAAAGTATTGGAACAGCACATCTACATAGAATAAATAAGCGAGCTAAGGGTGGCCCAATTACAGTAGAAAAATTAAAAGATATTAATCCCAATGCTGTTCAGCCTGACTATAGAAATACAGAAGAAGCAAAAAATAAAGTAGGAGAAAAAGACCAAACTTGGAGCACATACAGAGATCAAGGCAGGAGAGGGAAGGTCAGGTCAACAGCTGTTAAATATATGCAGCCAAGAGACGAAGTATACGGAGATGTAGAATACGTACCTATTCCTGATCCTAATAGGTCAGAAGTTGAAAAATATTTTGGCAAGATAGTTCTTAAAAAAGGAATTAAGTCTATCAATCCAAAAGATAAGAGAATAAGTACTGCTTATGAAAATTATGCTCAGGATAAAGTAAAAACAATAGGAGCTCGGTATAGTGGAGATTATGATCCTTTAGATTTTGAAACCGGAGATGTTAAATTCTATAGTTCTGAAGAAAATATTCAAAAATATGTTTCGATAAATAAAGTTCTTTCAAAAAGACTCAGACATCAAAATAAAGATAATAGAATTAAATGGCAACCAAACTCTCCAGAACAAAAAGAGTTAGAGCCAACAACAATATATCATCCAACAGACTTAACGGAAAATAATAATTTAAAGAAAAGAATTTCAGACTGGATTTTATTATCACAAAATCAAAGAACAACTCAGGCGATTAGAGAGGGTGACTCTTTTAGTTTTGGTGGATTAGTTCAAAAATTTGCCGAAGGAGGAGAGGCTGCTAGGATTAGGAGAGTTGGAATTATAGATAGTGACGTATTGCGAGATAAGATTAACGCTGAAAAAGTTGCTCAAGGAATGGAGTCAATCGGATCAGATAGTATACAAGACTATACCATACAACTAGCCAAGCTAGGCGTACAAAAAAGAAAGTCTGGTGACCTCAAAAAGTTTAGAGTTATTGCTGGAGCTGCTGGTAGTGGAAAGAGCAGCTTAGCTACTGGAGTATCTGCTAATGATAACGCTACTTTGCGAAAAACTATTAGATCTCATATTATAACTCCACAAGATCTGGATAGTGTAGATGAAATTTTAACTATCACAGCAAATGTTAGTGATGCAAAATTAGAGGGCTATCTTAGAGATGCAGATAGAACATATACCGTCTCATCCTCTACTAAGGCCGAGCAAGATCTAATAAAAAGAAATAAAGAATCCAGAGACATCACTGGACAAGGACTTTACGGCAGAGAACCAGGGAAAACAAAGGGCGTTCCTGCAGATTTTGGAGTAGAAGAAGCAACACTAATCGATCAACTAGGATCAAAAAATGTTGTACTAGGAAGAAAAGAAGATGCTGAAGGTAATCTTACAAATAGATTTAGAAGAAAAAGAGAAGATGAATTACCAGAAATAGTACAAGCAGAAGGCTTCTATACTGGTGGTTTTGCTCCTCCAACAAGAGGTCACAGAGGCGCTTTTGATACATTGCTAGCAAATGTAATTGCCAAAAATCCAAAGGCAACACTAAAAGATATTTTGGTTTCAGTAGCTCCTAATGTTGCGATGGTCGAAGGAAAAGAAGGACTAGAGCACGCTGCTAGATATGGTATTTTTGATGCTGATTTTAGATCATTATTAGCAGATGTAAACTTTAAAGGAGCTATGATCTCTCAGGATGCACAGTCTACTCCTGGAATACTTCCCAAGGTTATGGAAGTTCCTAGCGAAAACAATCGTAGAAAATTTGCTCGACTCAAAGGAGCGATGGCTATTACTTCCGGAAAAGAACAGGGAGTTTTAGGAAAATACGAGAGAGCAGGAATTGAGGTTACTGACATTCCAAGAATAGAGGATATTAGTGCTACTAAAGTAAGAGAATTATTATTTAGTCAAAATTATACTGAACTTGATAAAATAGTTAATCCTGAAGTTGGGGCAATACTTAAAGGTAATCAACCACAGCTTAAAAATAGATCAGTAATGGTTCCTGTTTTATTAGAAGAGCTTCATAAAGCAGCCGAAGCTAATACTGTTTTAGCTAACCAAAAAGCAGATGATATACTTGCTAATGCTCCTGGCGGTCCATATGCTAATGTTAGTAAAAAATTAAAAACAGAACACCCAGATATTGCAGCACAAGTTAAGTCTATTAGAGAACAAAGAGATCAGTTTAAGAAGTCTATTTCTGGAGCTAAAGCCCATTCTATTATTAGTGAATTAGCAGCTGCCTATCCTGAAATTTATGGTATTGATCCTTCTCGTAGAGCAGCAACAGCAGCCGCTAGCATATCAGCAGAAGACGCTAGGTCTCATCTAGGAGATAGAGTAAAATCGCTAGTGTCAGGAAGAGGCGCAGCAACTCCAGAACCTTCTCTGCTAGAGAGTATCAAGCAAAATGTTACCAAACAATTAGCAATTCCAAAGGGTTCAGGTACTTTACCCACAGACTCTAAGACAATTACTAGCGCCTTCTTAAATACCAAGATACCGTCTGATCCAACATTCGGTATGTTTTCAGGCAAGACTATAGATCCTGGTATAGTAAAGAAAGTTTGGAGACAAACATATCCAGGACTATCAGAAGATAAGACAGCAAGCTATATTGCTTTAAAAGAATGGCTAGAAGCACAATATAATACTCGTACCGGCGCCAAAACTGAAAAACTGTCTCAGGCCATTCAAGAATCTAAAATGGTTGGATTGGTTGGTATGCTACCAATCGGACACGAAAAACTATCTGGCCCATTTACATGGATGCTGGGTAAAAATGCTGCTGGCGAGGATGTTTCCGTTACTGCTTCAATTATAGAAAGAGGATTGGGCAAACAATACGAGGAAGAGATTAAAAAAGCACAGAGTCACGCTGAACAAGGATCAGAACTTCTAGCTTCTGGACTAGCGTCTAAGATGAAAAAACGACCAGAGTCTTTAAGATCTCTTGATAAAGCTCAGCTTGAAACTTTAGGTCAGGGAAATATTGAAGGAGCATATGTTGAACAGGCATTAGCCAGACTATGGGCCAATTTAGACAATGTTAGTACCAGAACTCGACCAATAGACTACCCAGACGGTCTCGGAGAATCTGCTGAACTATTTCCTGGCATATCTCCAACTATGCCGACAGAAGTTAAGAGAACAATTAATAGTGATAGTAGAAGTGATGCCATAGAAGAATTCCAAAGGTATTTCAGACTTATTCATGCAATACCAGAACCAAAAGCCAAGAAAGAAGCAGTTAAAGCATTAGCTTCAGGCGGAGAAGTACAAAGATTCATGGCTGGTGGAGTAGCAACCAAAACCAGAAAACCAAAAGAAGTTTTTGGAACTGGAGAAACAGCATTCCCATCAAGAATATCAAAAAAATATGCCGAAGAACAACATTCAGCTAGTGAAAGCTTAAGAGCTAAATTATCATGGGATAAGTATCCTAAAGATGAAAGAATAATGGTTAACGAAGATAAGGTACAAGAAGCCTATCAACAACCATTTGATAGAGATAGGTTTACCTCATCATTTAAAGAAAAAATTAGTCGTGACTCGCTCTTTGAGAGAATGTCAGATTTTGCTAAGTTTATAGGACTGCCACAAGAAGACTTATCTCTAGCACTACCATTACAATTGGATTTTGGAGCAAGCTCAAGAGGGGGTGGGTTGGGAATGTTCTCTGCTGCTGAATTCGGAAAAGGAGCATCTGGAATTAGGCCATATGAAGGCTATGATCTATCTAAATTTGGATATGGAGAAAAAGAAAAGCAAGAATCTTATGGATTAGAAAAACTTATAGCAGCAAAAGAAAAAGAAATAAAAAAGATTAGAAAAACTCCTACTGAAACTTTTGATGATGGTAGTTTCTCTTTTGACAGTGAGGCATTTCAGAAGACTTATATTGAGTTAGATAATCTTAAAAATAGATTTTTTAGATTAAAAGACCTAAAACGTGAAGCAGAAAAGGCGGCCCTTGCTGAACAAAATACCATTTCCTCAGCTACTGGTCGTGGAACCATCGGCTTTGCTCCTTCTATGGGATATGCTTCCACCACACAGAATCACTCGCTATATCATGAAATGACACATCAGCTATTTGAAGGATTAAGAACAAGATCAGCAGAAAGCTTTACTAAATATAGAGATAGAGTATCGTCTTTATTCTCTGGAGATAATGACGATTTAGCAGATGCTTTTGACTCTTTAACGGCAGTAACAGCAGGCGGCGGATATACTAGTGCTGATGTTGTATATGGTAGAAGTTATAAGTCAAATAACTTAAGTCAAATACTTTCAAGCTATTATCGTCAGAATCTTGATTCTTCTAGGGGCACTACTCCTATTCCTGAAGATATAACAAAAAATCTTGCTAGTTTAAGTACTCAAAGTACAGCTGCTAAAAGAGCTAGAGAGTATAGGCCAATAAATCCTCAAGTTAACGAAGCTTTACTTCAAGGAGGTGCTAAGTTTGGAATGACTCAAGAGAAGATTAATAGAATGGAAGATAATGGTAAAGAAGAATTCTTAACAACTTTAATAGAAAAAGCTCCTCAGCTTGATCAAAATTTACAAGGGATTTTAGATTCTACCTTAACAGAACTATTAAGTGGTGCTGGAATTCAAAGACAAAAATATGCTTCAGGAGGCAAAGCTTCAAGAAGAGTAGACTTTGAAGCCGGAGTAGGGCAGTCACCATTCGGAGGTTCGGTATCAAAAAGATTAAGTCAATCCATTTACAATCTGCAAAAGAACACCGGACTAAGTGATTCAGAATTCAATGAAATTAAAAAGACGGCAGATACATACGGATACAATGAAGAAGAATTTAAAGAATATTTAGCAAAAAGAATACAAGAGAAGAAGAACAAAGAGGGGTTAAGAACTAATCCATCAGCACTAGCACAGCAGTTGATGCCACAAACAAGGGTGTCAACACCTAGACAGCTAGCATTAGCACAAGCATTAAAAGACACCTCTAATGATATCGGATATAGACCATCTACTTTAGAAACAATAGCTCAAGCAAGAACAGACGTTGGTAACGCTACTAGATATGCCGTCGGCGGTATTGCTAAAGTTGGCAAGAAGGAAGACAAACAGTACGGTCAAATTAGCATCACTGAAGACGCCGGAATGATTAATGTTGGATATCAAAAGGGTGATAATAGACAAGGATATGCTACTGGTTACAAGATGAGGAATAATCTATATTATGTTGGATTGTCTAAAGCGACAAAAGGCTATGGACCAAGATTGTATGACGTACTGATGGAAGCTGTAACAGAAAAGGGCGCCATGCTGACATCCGATAGGTCATCAGTCAGTGAGGATGCAAAACGAGTATGGGAATATTATTTTAAAAATAGGGGTGATGTTAAGAAAACTCCACTTAAACCATCTGATTGGACTGTTAATTCGAATTTAATAGATCCAAAACTTTACGGCAAAAAAGAAACTTGGCCCCCAGCAACTGATCCAGCTTGGACATTACAGACAGGTTATAGTAAATCTCCTAAATTAATAACTAATACTAATGAGGTTATAAGAAAGAGATCAGGTGGTCGCCTTAGTTTTGAAACTGGTGGCACTGTTCCAGCTTTAGTTAGTAATGGAGAAGCTTATATTCCTCCTAAGATTGCTAAAAGAATTGGTTATAGTAATCTTAATCGTATGAATCAAGCTGACCGTAACGGAATGAGCAAGTTCTCTAGTGGTGGTATTAGTGTGTTTAAAGGCCCTGGTACCGGTACTAGCGATAGCATTCCTGCTAATTTGCCAGTTGGTAGTTTTATTCTTAGAGAGAAAGCTACTAAGGCTTTGGGTTTTAATAAAGGAGGTGCTGTACCAGCACAAAGATTTGCTACTGGAGGTGGCGTAACAAGCATGATTATGGAATGGCTGTCATCAGACATGACTGCTAGAACCAAACCCAAAATGGCTCCAAGACCTGATGTTGTAAACAGGGCGAGTGTTGTTGCTTCTAATGATACCACCAAAGCTTTAGATATTCTTGTTAAATCTCTTAATCAATTAGGTTTAAGTGCTGCTAATTCTGCAGATATTTTAAATAAGGGTGGGCAAGTTAGTTATAAAACTATACAAAAGGCTTTAGCTGAAGATATTAAAAGATTAAAAATTTCAGGAGCAAGCATACAAAGCATAGTTGCAGCAGAAACTACACTTGCTAATATTCGTAAAAAGAGTAAAGAAGAAGTTACTAAACAAAAAAATATACAAGGATTAACCAGTGCTAGAGGCAACTCTTCTACTAAGATTGTTGGAGGTCAAACAATTGGGGACCTACAAGCTGGTTCTGGTGCTGGACAACAAGCAATAGAGACACAAGCCCAGATGCTTGCTGCAGCAAGAATCAGAAGAAGAGGAGGAAAGGTAACAGAAAAACAACGATCTGAAATAATGGAATCATCGTACATTGATTCTGCTTCTAGAATTACTGGAATTAAAAAGAAAGAATTTAAAGCTGCTGGAATTAGTGGTGGAGATATTCAAAAATATATAGCTGAATCCATGAAGGATCGCAAGAGCTTGGCGCAGATGGATAAGCAGCTAATAGCACTCAAAACTAATGAGTTGACGAATAGCGCTGCCTACATAGCCGCCTCTAACGCAGAACAAAAAAGAATGTTGACAGAAGTTCAACAAGCAACGAAAGAAGAAATATCAACTCGCAGAAAGATTATCAACGATCTAGCTGCTCAAAATGGAACTAAGGGAGTTGGTGCTGCTGGGTTGAGAGATACTAGAAATAGTCCCATACTTAATCAGATAAAAGGATTTATAAAATCTCCTGGTAAAGTGATGGGTGGAATATCTGCTGCTGCTGGACTAACTGCTGGTGCTTCTGATATGATTGCGAAAAATATTTATAATATGAGCACAACAGAAGGCCAAGGTAAAGCAGCAAAAACATCAGCAGCTATTCAATCTTCTGGTACAATTCTTAGCACCGGAATGGCAGCAGCATCACAGATGGCAGCTATACCAGTTATTGGTCCCTATGTTGCTGCTCTTACTGCTGTTGGAACAGCTGCTGCGGCTGCTGCTGATTATTTTTATGATTTTACCGGTGCTCAAAAGGCTGCCACAGTAGAATTTGAAAGATCAGTAAGAGCTAAAGAAATTGGAATTGCTATGGATGGTTTGGATAGAGCATTCCAAAATTTTGAAAAAGATATGGGTAATATAACCTTACAAAAGGCTCTAGAACAAGCTATTGGTAATACTTCTTCTTTACAAATTAAAGATAATATGGCAGAAAGAGATAATGCCAAAGCAGAGTTTTCTCTAAAGAATAGAAGTTGGTCGGATATTTTTAGTGGTAACTTTAAGGGTTCTGCGCAGATGGATGCTCTTGAACAAGGAGCTATGGATAGTGAAATGTCTCAAAAATTATCGCCAATATCCGATAAGGCTATGGCGTTATATGATAAACAAATTAGTAGCGGAAAAAGTATAGAAGATATTGTTAATAATGTTCGCACAGGAAATAAAGACGCTGTTAATGCTGGCGCTGCCGTTGCTTTTAATGCTAATCCCAAATTGTGGTCAGAGTTAGAACAAAAGGTTAAAGCATCAGGAGACGCTTCAGAAGCTAATGTTCTGAAGATTAAACGAGGAATTGTTGCTAGAGAACTCTTAACCAATGCAGAATTACAAGCAGCTGTAAAGAGATCCAAATTAGAAAGAGATATGGAGGCTTCTAATAGAGCTGGTCGTAGATTAGCTGAGACTTTTGATCATATAAGTGAAACTATTGATCAGTCAATTCAGAGAATGCAACGAGAGTCTGAAATTCGTCAAGCACAAGCTAATGACAGAGTAGAAGCTAGAAGAGGAAATGCCGGTTTTGATGAAAGAGCTGTTAATAATAGAAACGTTGGAGTATTAACAAATCCAAAAGCATACCAAAATGATCCTAGACGCATAGAAGAAGCTATTAGAGCAGGAAGCAGTGGTATGTCCCCAGAGCTTGCTCAAAAAATGGCTGGCGGAGCTAGACTAGAAGCTACTTTGCCTAATGTAATGAGAAATGCGATATCTACAGAACTTAAGAGTAATGCTAGTTTAGGTCTTGATGAAGCAGCTGATGCTGCCAGAAGAAAGGGAACAGAAGCGATTAGAAATTCTGGATTATCAGAAGCTGATCAAAAAGTTGCTATAGATAAATTAAACGCAAGAATAGAAGATGAAAAAAAGAAAGTACAAGATAATGAAAAGGGAACCCCAGCAGAACAAGTTGATTCTTTTACTGACTCTATAAGTGATCTTGGTCCAGAAATAGCTAATATATTTGGTAATGCAGGCAAAAAATTAGATGATATTATCCAAGCCAGACAAGGAATCTATGATACTTTTGCAAAGAATCTTCAAGCCGCTTCAGAAGCTGCTAAAAAAGCACGAGAATTTTTCAGTAAAGCAAGAGATATAAGATATGACGCTGGAATGGACTTGAGAGAAGCCCAAACTGGCGTAGGAGAAAGCTTCTCTGAGGCAAAAGCTAAATCTGATAGTAGTATTGCAAGATTAACTGGCGGGGTTACTGATCCTCAAGCTATTGGTAGAAATATTGATGCTTTAATGGCACGGCGTGACCAGCAAATGAAGGATAGGGATGCTGCACTATCAAATCCCAATTTAACACAAGATCAACAGAAAGATGCTGCGACTAAATTTGCTAAAGATATTCAGGCTACTAATAATGCATTAAACGATAATAGAGAAGCATTAGACAAGTTGGCTAATAGCGCTGAAGTAGCGCAAAAAGCTCTAGACGAAGTTAAGAATATTAGAGGATTACAACAAGATAGAGAAAACTTTGTTAATCAATTGCTTACAAACACTCCAGAAGAAGCAGACAAACTTAATCAAACCTTTATTAGACTTCAGCGCAACTTGTCTGGTGGATTAAATAATGCCTCTAATCAAAGAGATGCCCGCAATGCTTTTAATGATACATTACGTCGCACAGGAAATCTGAGAGAAGCTACTCGCGCCGGAAATACTGTATTAGCAGACCAAAGAAAACAAACCCTTCAGTTGATGCAAGATCCTGGATTTAGGGGCATGATGACCCTTAATATGAAGAACCAGGGAATGAATGATCAACAGATAGACAAGCGATTCAGAGACCAAGAAGGTATGTTGATGCAGCAAATGGCTATTGAGAGTGGATTGATCAATAATCCAATGGTTAGACAAGCCCTTGCTGCAAAACAAGACCCTAATGCTGATCCGGCCATGAAACGTGCTGCCGATCAATTCTTGCAGGCCACTGGTTTACAGGCCAAAGCTTCTGAGGAACAAGGTCGATTAGAATTAGCTAATGTACAGAACTTGCTCGTAACAGCTACCGACGAATTAAGAATGTCTATAGATACCTTAACAACAACCATTAATGGTTCGTTGGGTAAAGATGGAGAAAGAGTTCCCGGTGTTGCTGGGCCTGTGGTTCCTGTTCCAGCCGGGGCCAGAGGGGTGGCGAGACCACCTCGTCCCATGGCTACTGGTGGAAAAGTTAAGACTCAGTATGCTAGTACTGGTCAATTAATAGACTTTTCTCCCAAGGGGACTGATACTGTTCCTGCCATGTTAACTCCTGGAGAATTTGTTGTTAATGCCAGATCGACCGCCAAACATCTACCATTACTAAAAGCTATTAATAGTGGGGCTGGAGTTGATGCTACTTCTAACATGAGTAAAGGTGGAGTTGTTTATTTGGATAATGGTGGATTAATAGACGAGTTTAGAAAAATAGATGCTAATAAATCCAATTTTTTAGAAGTTGGCGAAATAGATCTTAAAATGATTCAATTATTAGATAGAGATAAAGATAATAAAGTTTCCTTTGGAGAATATTCTTCAAGAGTAAAGAGCGATGGTAGTAGTGGATCTTCAAGATCTGGTTCAGGATCATCGGTTAAGAGTGGATTTAAAGCTCAAGATATGAGTTTTGAACAGTACTATAATAATAGAGCACAAAAATATGCAAAAAGATATCAAGGTACTGGAGACGAAGTACCAAGAGACACAGATAAATTCGCTAACGGAGGTATGGTTACTCCATATTATTTAGCAGAAGGAACAAATAGACCGCTATCACGACCCGTTATGGTAGCACTACCTCCCAAAAAAGATCCTATTGAGACTGCAAGAGCTGCTCGTAAACAAGGAGTACCAACTAAGAGAAGGCCATCTTTAGTTCCTGGAGATCCTAGAGCAAAAGATGCTGAACCTAGCTTTTTTAGATTAGACCTCAATGAAGACGGTATTTTGGACAGAAAAGAAGGATATCCATACCAAGACTTAGATAAAGATAAAGATGGAAATATAACACAAGAGGAATGGAAAAATAATGTATTAGCACGAGCAAAGGTTCGTAAGCTAGAAAATACCATAAAAATAATTGAAAAAGAAATAGCTGAAGGAAAACCTGTTCCTGTAAACTTTGAAGCAATGAAAAGAACACTAGGTTTCGCCAAAATAGATGCAGGTATGGCCGCTGCTCCTGGTGACAATAAGGCTTTTATCGCTAGACAAAAACGTATTGATGATAATATGAATAAAAGATTATTGGGGGGTGGTTCTATTAATAATCCTGATGGTTCTTATGTTTTTAATAGAGAACTTAATAAGATTTATGATCGTAGATCAGCTTTTGAAGAAGAAAGAAGAGCACAGAGAGCTAAGGACGAAAACGCAACGGACGAAGAAATATTTGATCGCACAGTAGAGGCCTATGGGGCTGGAGACTCTAACTATTGGCGCAACAGTATGGGAGTCACCGAACTGCCAAATGTTTATGATAATTCTAGAACTTTAGACGTTATTCGCAATGAGAGTGATCTCTCCAGTAAGGGAGATCCTAATGGAGAAAAAACTAGAGCATATATAGACGGATATATACAATCACAAGGAGCAAGACAACAAGCGGACAGAGTGGCTCGTGGTATTGGGGCAGAGATTGATTCTCCAGATATTGCCGTAACAGGAACTCAGGGACCAGTAGATAATCTTAACTATTTAATAGACCAAAAAGAAAAGGGCAGAGTAGCAGAAAAAGCAGCAAGAGACGAAAACTTTAAACAAGAGAATAAAAATAGAGAAGGCGCTGATGCAAGACAGGCAAAATTGGATCAAAGAGATAAAGAACTAGGTATAGATACTAGCGGCATTAATCGAGATATATATGAGAGTGGTGGAGGTTTTTCAAATCAGCCAGGAAGTGGCAGAAAAGTTACGATAGAAGAACAAAAACAAAGAAAAAGAGAAAAGGCTATAGCTGCTAGGTTTTCATTTACAGATAAAACAGGTAAATACTCCACTACTGGAACTATTGACAAAGTGGATTTTGAAAAAGGTACTGTTAGAATAGCTAAAATTGATCCAAAAACTGGTGAGCCTATTACTAGAACCGTTCCGGTTTTTGCCGATGGCCAAACAGAAGAAGAGATTAAAGCTTCTGGTAGAGATCCCGAAAGATTTAAGGTTGGAGAGAAAGAAGAACAAGTATACACTACTGTACCCCTAGACAAACTTAGTGACCAGTCCAGAGACAAGGCCAGATCCCATGGTTTGGAAAAAGAAGCAGACAAAGCCAAGGCTGGTGAAAACTTCTCAATAGGGGAGGCTACTGGCAAAAAGCGTACAATATCTGGTAAAATATTCAGAGTAGACGAAAAGGCCGGAACAGCTGTCGTACAAAGAGATAGTGGTAAGCTGGTCACTATACCATTAGAGAAACTTGCTCCAGAGTCTAGAAATATAGCACTAGATCAAGCCAAGACAGCTACTACTGTTACTGATTTAACGCAGAAACAAATGGATGCTGATGTTGGTAATATTGATGTTACTTCATCATTACCAGAACCACCAATTCCATTAGCTGAAGACTTTACTGATAGAGCAAATGAAGTTCGTCAAGAGACGATGAATAATGCTGCTTTAGAACAGACAAAGATGGATCAGTTGCCGATGATGTCTGAGCCGGTACCAACTTCGGGCACTATTGATCCTATTACTGGCAAGGTTGTTGGAAATAATGTTTCTATGGACTTGAATCCAGATGGAACTCGTACACCAGAACAATTAAACATATTAAGTCAGCAAGCTACCAGAGATGCCGATAGGCGTAATTCTAACGCAAGATATGAGGAGCTTAGAGGTCGATCAAAAGCAGAGGATGCATACGACAGATCATGGCTTGGAGAAAACTGGCCCAAAGAATGGGGAGGAGTACAAAAACCAAAACGAAGATTAACTACAAAAGAACTAGAAGAACTTGGAGCGATGGAAAGCGAGAGAGGTGTTCCTGCATTATCAAGATTAGGAGCTAATACACGAGCAGAACAAACAAGAAGATCAGCAGGATTAGACGAAGCACAAATTGAAAGTTTGAGTCAACAAAAAACAGAACAGTTTAAAGCTGAACTTGAGAAAAAAAATGACGCAGAAGGTGGGGTGGCTGTTGGACTAGCTGCTCAAAGAGCAGTAGTTCCATTATTGGCTGGTGCTACAGCTATTGCCGCCGCTCCTGCTTTAGTTCCAGCAGGAATAATTGGGGCTGGACTTACTATTGCTGGGGGTGTTACTGCTAGTTTGGGCGCTAATAAATTACAAGATATGGCATTAGAAGGTACGGATTTTGATAAGAGACAAAGAGAATTGGCAGAAAAAAGGCCAGGAGCAACTGCTGTTGGTTCTTTATTGCCAGGATTACTAACGGGCAATCCACTGACTGGTGCAACCACTATGGGTCGAGCACTAGCAACAAGAGCTGCTAGCGGAGCTACTGAAGCAGCATTAGGGGCCGGTATCAGAGGAGCAACTAGTGGTGGGGATTTTGGTACTTATGAAGATTTCCGGAATGACTTTCTTTCTGGAGTTATTCTTCCAACGTCTAATTTTGGAAGTAAGGGATCCAGAAATTATAGTCGTCCAGAAGGTCCAGCAAAACCTACGTCTTTAAAGGATGTTGCAGCAACAGTTAGAGATGAACAACTAGCAATCAGAGAAGAAAACGTTCTTGCTGGTAATGAGAGAATAGCAACTAAACGAAAACAAGACGAAGTTAGAAAAGCGGCACAAGCAGAACAAAGAATCAAAGATGAAGTAGAAGCAGTGAAAGAATCAGGAAGAGAAAAGGCTGTTTTTGATTTTATGAAGCCACTCATTACTCGTCCAGATAAGAGTAATAGCCCTATAGTAAAGGGCGTAGCAGACATGGTACTTAATCATCATAGAGATTTGATGGCTAGAGTAAAATCTAAGGATATATTAGAAAAAGGTCGTGGTCTGAATGATGAGCAGATTACAACACAGCTTACAGATGCTGGAATAGATCCTGAACGAGCAGCAGCTATAGTTAGAAAAAGAACAGAAGCCAATAATAAAGCACAATCTGATCTTGCTTTGGAAAGAGGAACAAGAAGAGCGGAAGCTAAAGAGAGACTAGATGCTGAATATAGAAAAGAAGTTGAAGGAGTTACAGATCCTAAAGAAACAGCAAAAATAAAGGCTAGATTCCAAGAACAATTAAATAAAGAAGCTTCTTTGATTGATGTCGATATTAACGACAAGACGTCAGCAAATAAAGCCGGTATAACAGTTCAAGAGCTGAAACAACAAAGAGCAGCAGAAGCTCAAGCCAAAGATAAAGCAGAGTCTGATAAACTAATACAAGAGTTTGATTCTACTCTAGGATCAAGTAAGCCAACAACTATTGATAATCTTCCTATGGGAGAACCTCTTGATTTAGGTGTGGACCCGCTTGCGCCAATAACATCTGCCAAAGATAATGCTGCTACTACGGCAGCTAGTACAAAACCAGTCGATGCTGCAACAGTAGCAGCAAAAAACCAGACAGTAGTCAAGGCAGCAGAACAAGAAAATACATCTTCGCTACAAACATCAGCGATACCGCAGCCCAAACCCTATAATCCTACAGATTATCCTATTATGGATAGTATTATGAGAGGAGGAAAGAACGGCCATTATGGTCCGATGGGTACTACTAATATAACAGGTAAACAAAATATTCATGGAATAAGCGGATGGAAAACTAGACTCATACCAAAAGACGACGCGTCTGCAGCAAAAATTAAAGAATTTTTAGATACTCATCCAGATATAGGGGAATATAAGTTAGCATTAAATGAGGGACCAGTACCAGTATTTAGTGTCTATTTCAAAAAGGGCACCAAAGATGAAGCACTATCTTTTGCACAAGCTAGTGAAAAAGGACTAAAAGATAGTTTAGATCCTCGTTTATATCAGGGTGCTGATACTCTGCTAGAAGGGACAAATATTTCCGCAAGATTTGATGCTAGAGATCTAAAGTATGAATCAGCATCATCAATTATAGATAGACAACTAGAGAATTCTCCTTTTAGTAGAGGATTTTTAAAAGCTGAAGAACTGAATCTACAAATACCTGCATCAAATACGGCAGCTGGGTCAACGGCTAGCAGAGCAATGCCAAGCATTACTGCTGGCACCAGAGGAGTACCAGATACTGGGTATGTTGATTGGTTAAAAACAAAAAAGTTTTTGGCGAAAGATCCTAAAAAGATAGCTAGTCTAGATGCAGAGATACAAAGAGCTACTAACGTAGCAGATGATTGGCTAAAAGAAAATATGTCAGACCTCTACAGCTCATCTGCTGAACGAACAACTAGAGAATCAACTACTCAAACCGGTGGGGTAAAACCACAACAACAAGCAGTAGTTGAAACAGCAATCAGAGATGCCACAAGCACACCAACCAAATCCGGTTTTGTTCGAGACAAATCGTTATCGACAGACAAAGTAGATGATCTAGCTTCTGCCGGATTTGGAGTTATAAGTCCAGACCAAGAAGTAGAAAGTGTTATAAGAGGAGCAAGAGAAAATTCTCTTGGCGTTTTAACTAAACCAGCAGCGTTATTACAGCCAGAAACATACCAAAAATATGCAGACCAACTATTAGAACTAGAAAAATCAGGAAAAATAAAAATAACCAAAGGCGCTTCATTTGGTACTAGTGGCCAACCAAGTATATTTGTAGGAAAACCAGAAAATGTAGATACTCTTGCAAAAGCTTTTGAATCTGAAACAGCAAGAACACGAGAAATGGGGGTTCCAGCATCAGATGAATTTCACGAAACGGTAGGAAAGGCACTAGGATATAGTAAAGATAGTAGAGAACTATTTAGATTAAGAAAAGATTGGGATAAAGCAGGATTAGATATAGATACTATTCAAGATAGATTACAAACTAGCCGTGGTGCTGCTGCTAGATATATGGTATCAGAAATTAATAAGGCCAAAGAACAAGCATCAGTCGAGCAAGGAGTAAAAGAATCAACAAACCCGCCCATCAAACCTCCTATTGATGGAGATGAATTTGAATTAGGAAACTTGGGAGATGAAACCCCAGAAGAAAAGGCTCGACTAGACGCACTATATCCTCCGGGTTCTGAGGGATTTTTGGGCCCAATAAAGCCAGATAATGTATTACCTGAAGCAAGAGCAGAATCACAAGCTCGCACAGTCGAAACCAAACCATCCTCTTTTGAACAAAATCCAGAAGACTTTACAAAGCTTATTGATGAAACTCTTTCTCCATTCCCAGAAGACTTTTTCCCAGATGGTTCTTCAAAACCAAATGCTAGAGTAGAAGCAGAAATTGATAGTAATACAGTAAACGCTTCTTCTCCAGAAGCTTTAAAAGCCTCTGCAGAAGCTCAACAAAAACTAGCAGCACAAAAATTAGCAGCAAAATCTCCAGAACAAATATCTGTAGAAAAAACATATGGTCCTTTATATAGAGAAGCTAAAAAAGCCAACGATACAGCAGAGATGGCCAGAATACGATCAGAAGCTAATGCAGAATTTAAGAAACGCTCTCAAGAAGCTTCAACCAGAGCTGAAGATAAAAAGAATAGTTTCCTTCCTGTTATGGGTAAGGTCTTAAAGATAGCTGCCCCCATTGGAACTGCTATAGGTTATGGATTAGGATCATTATTAACCAGGGATAAGAGAAAAGAAGAACCTCAAGATCCAGCCTCTAAACTAAAAAATGCCTCTAGTTTACAGGAAGTCTACGATTTAATAAGCGCAAACGATAGGGGAACAAAAGGCTTTAGCGCAGTAGAAATTGCCATGAAGCTTAGAGAAATAGACCCTAAAGCATATGACAAGAGCGGTGATGAGTATGTTAATCTAGGAGAATTGGCAGGAATGCCAGATAGTGCATATGATGCATACTTAGACAGATTGAAAGACAGGGCAGCAACAGCAAAACCCGTCAACTATCCAGATGTTCCATCTTTAGACAAAGATAAAAATATTAAACCATCTTTTGGCGCATATATACCATCTCTAGAGAGTACAATGGCTCCTCAACAGTATGGGGCCGGAGTTTATCAGGGTCCGTCATCCATGCCCACATTTGATTTAACAAAAACTAAGACCGATGCTGCAGCAATGCCAGAAGTTAATGTCAAAGATAATAATGCTGCTCCGATGCCAGGAACTAAGAAACCAGTAAAGAAAGCTCTCGGGGGTTTAATCTATGCTTCTGAAGGAATGAAGATTCCTAGACCTAATACAATACTATCTAGTTCACAATCTAATAGTGGACTATATGATAGATATGCCTCTTCAGTATCACAACCAATAGATATTGGCAAGTCTTCAGAAAATTCTTTTTCAAGATATATAAAATCTGGTGGTAGAAGAATGTCTGACAACGTCGAGGTTAGACCCAAATTAACAACAGATGAAGTACTACAGTATTTTGAAAACAAAGAAGCAAAAGAACGTCGTGAAGGTGCTCCTCCTGCTGGCGGTAGGGTTCAATATGCAACTGGTGGAATAGTATACGCAAATAATGGAGCACTAATAAATGCCCAACCAATGGGAACTGACACTGTTCCAGCAATGTTAACTCCTGGCGAGTTTGTTGTCAAAAAAGAACAAGCTCAAAAACACGCTCCAATACTACATGCTATAAATAGTGGAGCATATAGTAGGGGTGGTATTGTTAATTATTTGGCTAATGGTGGTGTTGTTAATCCAAACTATTTATCGTATGGCGGTTATCCCGACATGGGAGATTTACAAAATCGTCGCAATCCTTTAAAGGAGATGAGTCAGAGAGTAGCCGAATATAATGCTTCTATGGCTCCTCAACCAGTACCAATGCCCGCTCCAGCACCGGTTCAAGCACCCTCTCCAGCACCAGCGGGTGGTGTATCTAGTAATGTTGGTATAGATGTAGCTAATTTACAGTCCATAGTAACTAATTTGCAGAAAACGGTCAATGACTTTGGAGCATCGATACCTTCACTTTCACAAGTGGCAGAAAGTATGAATACTGGTTTTAGTTCTTTCGTAACAGGAGGATCCCAAATAGGACAAATGTTAAATAGCGCTACAGCGGGTCTACAACAAGTTAATCTTCCTGATAGGATTAGACTAGAAGGTTCAGTAAGCAATAACGTAAATATTAACGGTGCTGAAGCAGCCGCTAGAGTTATGGATACTATGGGTGGGGCTATTCAACAGGGAGCAAATGAACAAATAGGCAGATTCGCAGGAGCTATTAATCGAGGTATTGGTAATTTGGGTGAAGGAGCATTAGGTCCAGATACTGGTCAAATTATGGGTCAAATAGGTGGTTCAAATTATGTTTAATCAATATATGAGAATTTATTATGGCAAATAAACTGGTAAAAGTTTTTGATAATATAGGATTTAATTTTCAAACCATTAATGGTAAGATTAGTCCTATAAAAATCCTATCTGGATTTAATGGATTAAACCAAAATCATGTCGGGTACTATATACCATATATTTGTCGTAACAAAAAACTAGGCCTATTAGAAATTGGTATAGGAGATGTTCAAAATGATGATACCGGCAATGTAGTAATTAATAAGCATAAAATAGTAGTATCTTCAAACAATAATAATGATGTTAACTTTGGTAACGAAAAAGATAATGAGTTTTTTGTTTTTGCTAATCAAAATATCTTTAATAGCAGTATCAGCAATGTTGTGGTAATAGATTCAAATACGGTCATAGACAACGTATCCGCTATCTATTTAGCAGATTGCTCGAATCAACCAATATCTGTTACACTACCAGAAATATCAAACTCAGAGAATATTGTATTAGAATTTAAAAATATTTCACCAAATTATAATTTATCTATTAGAGACAGTAAGGATGGTTCGGTATCGATATTAGACGATCAAAAGAGCTATGCTAAACTAGTTCCAACTAATGATTCTTGGGTGTCTTTGGCGGACAATAATACAGAATACGTTGGCATCCAATCATCAGACCAGCAGATCTCTGCTCAAAGTTCTCCAACAGGAGACGACTTTTCACTACAATACAAAGAAGGTAGCGACCTTGTTGGGTCTAATATTTACTGGGATTCAGTTAATAACGACTTATTATTAGGCGCAGACAATAGTACTGACGCTTACTCAGTTATTCCAACATCTGGTAATAGGCCTCTATATATTAATCAGAAAAAATTAAATAGCGATTTTGTTGTTTATGGTAGTGGTAATAGGAATTTATTCTTTTCTTATGATGGTAGATTAGGTTTGAATATGCCTTCGGGATCTCGACCATCTACTATATTTCATATTGTAAATACCGTATGTCAAGAAGGTCTCAGACTAGAAAATCGTAACGCTTGTCACCCAGCAGATATCACTTTATTTCATAAGCCTAACTCGGCTATCAACAATGGATCTGTTGTATCACAAATTAACTTGGCTGGTAAAAATACTAGTGGTAATAAAGTAGACTACGGAGCTATAGAAGCACTAGCAATTAATACCACATCATCTCTAGAAGAAGGTGGACTACAATTTAAGATTGCTGCCGCATCTACCGGAATAAAAGTTTTTGATAGTAATTATTCAGCCACTACAGTGGGTTATAGCGGAAATAATTTAACTATTAATCGCACAGGATCAACAGTGGTAAGAAATAACAGTGCCGCTGTTAGTTTATCTTCTAATAGTGTGAATATAAGTGGATCATCAGTAGCCTTAAGTGCACCTAGTCTAGTATTTGGTAATGCCTCATCCTCCATCAGTGCTCCTGGTGCTATCTCTGCTGGAGCAATATCTGCAACGTCATTACAGTCAAATAATATAGTCGCCCCAAATATTGGTAGTGGTAGCTTTATTACTACTAACGGAAATAATCAATTAGTCGGCAGTACCACAATGTCTGTTAATTCTTTGGGCACCTTAAATCTCCCTATTGCATCAAATAAACTATTGCAAACTACTACTAATGGTGCAATTACTGGTATTTATTCTACGGATGACTATTTCAGAACAGACGGAGATATTGTCTGGAATAAGTATACGCACAGACTAGTTTCTGCTTGTTTGAAGCAGATAACATTTATTAATCCTGTTTCTGTTGAAGAATATAGTATTGGGGATCAATTAGCAGTAGTGTTATCGTCATCTACTGTTTATAGAAGAATTGTAGATGTTTATATTAATAACAATCTTATTACTGGACTATTAGTTGATCAAGATGTCTCGTCCTCAGATGTTGACGGTATAACAGTATACTCTGTTACTAAGGGTGGATATCTTGATATGCAAATATCTACCGAGGGTGGAGTAATATCTGACTCTACAAAAAATGTTTTAAGTGCTAGAGCAGGAACAAGCACAACATTTAATACATTACAAAAAGATATAGATTTTTCTGTATACGGTATAGACTCTGTTCCAGCTTTAAAGGTTAAAGCCAATTCTGGTAAAATCAGTATCATTTCTGGCATGTATCGACCATTTTCGCCCAAGCATGAATTGCCCGCATTTCCAATTGTGGTAACTACTGGCGGCGTTGGTTTATCTAATCTATATTCTTCAGCTAATTTTAATTATAGTAATACTCAGAATCTATTTTCTGGTATAGTATCTGATGTTGGGTCTAATGGATTGCCTTCTCATTATGGAACGTATGATCAGAACGGTAATGCTTCGGAATGGGTAGAAAAACCATACATGCTAGAAAGTAGAGATAAAGAAGAATACGCTGCTGGTGGTTCGTATTCTACTTCAAATGCTTTAGGAGGAAGCGGTCTCAAACATATTGAGACGTTAACAAGAGCATCTGGCTATTCTTACGTTGGTTTTAGAGTTGCTTCTCTCTACAACACAACAGACCCAACAACCATCTCTTCAACAGACCAACTATCTATGAGTTTTGTTGGCGTTATTGATCCTCAAAATACCGAAGACGTTTCTACAACATATATAAAAAATGGTGAAACATTTAATTCAATAATTATTAATAACCTTGGTGTTGTTGATAATATGTATAGAATTGGTAGATATGAAGTAACTAATAAACAATACTGTCGATTCCTAAATGCTGTGGCTAAAAATAACGATAGAGGCTTGTATGACTCTAGAATGAGCAGTCAAAATGTTGGTGGTATTAGTCGAATATTTGATGCAGAGTATATCTATACTACTAAGCCTAATATGGACAATAAGCCCGTATTATTTGTAAACTATTTAAGTGTTATAAGGTTTATAAATTGGCTTCATAATGGAGCTTCTGTAACTATTAGTGAGTCAAATATTGACTATAATTTGGATATGGGTGCATATTCCATAATACCTATTGGTACAGACTCATATAATGTTGTTCAATCCTCTTATAGAAAATACTGGCTACCTAATCTAAATGAGTGGCATAAAGCGGCTTATTTTGAACCAGTAGATGTTAATGCTTATACTGGAACATCAACCGTAATGGTTAAGAGAGAAGATCCTTATCTTGTTGCCTCTGGTCTAGATTCAGACACTAATAAATTTAAGGAATTATTTGCGAATTTAAGTGTTAGTGGATGGTTATATGTTGATCATTTAATTGTCGGAGACGGAACAATACGGTCATCCAAGAGATTTACTGGACTAATTCCATCTACTGGTACTACTACTAATACTCAAAATGTCACAACACAAACTACTAATAATATTAATTTGCCACCAACCTCATTGGACGATATTATTAATAGCGATAATAATGCTGTAGAAACAACAGCTTCAACAGTATCTGTTGGAACTAGCATATCTGGTATCCCACTAAGAAGAGCTCAAGATACTGATTGTGTTGAAAATCCACCTTGGTTCTGCAATCCTAATAATACTGGTCCAAGTTTATTTTAGAAAAAATTAAGGAATAATTATGAGTACGCCATGGTACACAATATTCGGTCCTAGGTCTTGGCCAGGAGTAGAAATCAATACCGGCAATAAAAAGATAGATGCCGTATACTATAATTTATTGAGCAACAACAATGTTCAGTTAGCTGCTAGCGGAGTTATGTGGCTAGTTGCTGGTACTGGGATTAGAATGATTACTCCTGGTTATGTTGATGTTAGTGGGCTAAGAGCACATACTCTCCTTTTTAAGGACTCAAAGAGAATTGACAATAGTGGAAATATTATACCAACATATAGTGGAAGTATAGGATCTGTAGCATATAAATACGATGATCATAATCTTGCTGGTATTCCTAGTGACGAATTAGTGTATAATAGCGGTCTTGGTAAGTTAACTATGCCATCTAAAGACATTGGTTTATTATATGTCAGTAGAGGTAATGTTGACGATGGAGCAGCCCCAACAAAAGAGTTTGGCTCATTCTCAGATATTGTTCCAGTGCCAAGAAAAGTTATTACAAGTACAGAGCCGGGTGTTCCTCCAACAATTATTCCTTCTTATGTTGCTGTAAATACTCATGCTATATTTAGTAGCGGAGTATCTATTTATCCTAATTTAGAAAGCTATAAAGGAAGCATTCTGACCCATATGGGTTCTGGTAATAAGGTAGAGTGGACAAGTGCTCCGTATTTGAAAGCAGATGGAGCAACGTGGACTAGATTTCCAAAGAGGCCAATATATATTGATGGAGACAGAGTAATCTTCTATACAACAAGGCCTTCGTGGGCGCAAGACTGGGTTAATAGTCCAACACTTGAAAGTCTGGCAACAGAATTTGGCAATGGCGAAGATACCATAGAACTAATAACATCGCTAGATAGATCTGTTACACATGTGAAGTTCGCAACAACTATTCTCTACGGTGTTGGAGATGTTCAGTCAGGAGATGGTCCAGATTTATTAACTCCACTCAACTCGCTATTTACTCCTGTAACATTTACAGATCCTGACGAAACAGACCCAGACGCTCCGCAAGCAGCAGGATATGCTGTTAAAATTTGTAGTCCAAAACCTTGGGATGGCTCATCATCAAAAGTTGATGTTAATGGATATGCGTTTTCTGTTACCAAGGGCGCTTATCTAAGTATGCAACTATCTCCAGATGCTACCGATAGATTTAATTGTATTGATAATTTCCCTAATAGTCCATTTAGATTTAAGCCAAGTACATCTAATAATATCAGTATAAGGCCTAATGTTAATACTGGTTTTAATTTACTAGCAGAGAATATTGACTTTATGGTTTTTGGCCAGCGGAAGACAAGCTTTAATAATTATGAAGAAGGAGTATTTGGTCTAGATAATAGTCTAACTCCAACTGGTTTGACACCAGCTTTTAAGGTAGATGCTAATATTCCTAATGCCGCAAGTGGCAGTATAGAGTCTGGCATTTATTATATTAAATATTTAGATAGAGCAAGACTAAATCCTTCTGGATGGAATTATGATACTAATCCCAAGATTACGATAAACGCTAACTCTGCACATAGGATATCGTCGTTAGCTACTGGCATTAATACTGGGTTGGGATTATATGCTGATTTAACAGTAAGCGGAATAACATATAGTACTCAGGTTATGGCTGATAAAATTTTCTTGAATCCTAAGCCAACAGATGACAACTCTAGTATTTATATTGCTAATTCTTTACTTACTCTTGATAGGTCTGGTAGGATTATTTCTCGTATTCCAAGACAAAATCCAACAGTCCCATCAGCACCAAGTGGCATAAGGTTAGACCCAGGTCACACCAACGGTATAGGCAACACAGAAGTTTCTCTAGTATGGACAGCACCAGAAAGCGACGGTAGAAGTGCTTTATTAGACTATGTTTTACAATTTTCTAGTAATAATGGAGAAACGTGGACAGACTTACCCAATAATTTATATAGTATAGATAGAGCATCAGATATTACTCCATTAGCAACAATTGTTGGACTATCTCCATTAGTCTCATACCGATTCAGAGTGGCTGCACAAAACGGTATTGGCCTTGGAGATTACTCAAATGCTTCAACTTCAATTACTCCTGGTTCTGAAGTTCCAAAACGACCAGATAGTTTAGTTGCTAGTAGAGCATTTGATGAAACTTTGTATTCAAACATAACGCTATCTTGGGATGCTCCTCAAGCAGGAGCAGACGATGTATTAGGATATGTTATTGAAGAATCAACAGACAATGGAGCCACTTGGCAATATTATAACCTTCTAACTGCCTTAATATCTTCAACGTCAGAATTAATATCTGGAACTGAGTCTGCGTTAGATTATGCTTATAGAGTATCAGCATGGAATTCTTATGGTCAAAGTGCTTTCTCTTATGTTTATGTTCAAGGTAATGTTATTGACGAAGTTGATCCAGAAGAAGCTGCTAGACAAGAAGAAAAAGCTAATGACGTTTTAAGTAATTGGGATTTCGGTAAAGTACTATTCACAGGAGTATGCCCCACATGAGCCTTTTATTATTCAAAAGAGACGAAACAGGATTAGGCCACCCAGCACCAGAGCAATTATCTATTGGAGAAATTGTTATTAATAGTGTTACTGGTAAGTTATATACCAAGCTAGTAGATGGTTCTGTTATAGAATTTATAGGACAAAAAATTTGCTTTGATCCTCTTCCAGAAATATTAACATATTATGAAAATGCTCTTATTTCTAATGATATAGTGAATAGTTTTTGTTGCACTGGTGCGTTATTAGAATTTGAGGTTAAAAAATTAAAGTTAGAGCCGTCCCCGTATTCTTTTAGATTAACAGAACTAACAAGTAATGCTGCTCCACAAGATATTGCTATACAGGATGCCAAATTTTCAGTGTATACAGAATCCACTCCAGCTGTACCACCAAGTACAACTCCAACTTCTATAACCTATAGAAAAGCTATTGTGCCAATTAATTTAGCAATAACTCTAAATACCCAAGGTATTAGTTTATTTAAATTTGCTGTTATAGGAGATCCTGGTAGACCACCACTAATAGAAAAAATTATCACCATCAGATGCCAAGAAGCCGTATAGGATAACTCTTATGATAAATACTATTAATCATAGTTTAGAAGAAGGCGAGGCCGGATTATTGCTTCGCTTTAATGTTGACTTAGCACAGCTCAAAAAAAGAGATCAGTATATTGTACAGTTTGACTCTCCGGTTTCTTTACCATATGATCCTCCTATTTCTCTGTCCTATACGCCAGATCCTCCGTCATATTCTATTATTAATAGTGGAGGAATTATTCCTCAAATTTTTGTTAAGATCAAATCTCTTCATAGAGCAGAGACTAAGACCTTGCTTAGATTAACTATTAAAGATATCTATAATACTATATTGTATGTTGATTACTTATTAATAATTTGCTCTCCACAGTCTACACTTAAATTTGAAGCATCACTACTACCATCAAATATCTCAGGAAATGTTGGAGATAATGGTGGTAGTAAAATAAAGTTAGCACAACCCAATACCATTAGATTAGATGTTGGAATGTCAGTTACCGGTCCTGGTCTATCAAGTACTATATCTTATGCTATCAAGAGAATAGAAACTGCTGATACTATTGAATTAGATAAATTAGTACCAACATTTGACAACAGAACAATAAGTGGAACATTTACTTTTACCAGAACCACAGGATGCGTAGACCCTAGCTCATTGGCGCTAAGGTCATCTCAGCCAGTATATACGATCTTAGATTTTAGTAATAATTGGACATATGAAATTGGTAATAGAATTATTGCTCAATTTATTGTGGAAAATAAAGAAGATAATTTAGATACTATAGTATTATTGCCAATTAAAAATGCTTCTTTATTAAATAATCCTGATAACTCGGCTGCTATACCAAGTGTTTCCATAATTAAGGCTGGTGGCAGAGTTATGAATGATTCTCAGTGTTTATCTGGACTGGTTTTTAGTTAATTGACAAATAGCATGGTGTAATTAATTATGAGTTTCCATATTTTGAGTAAATAATATGATTATAAATAGCCAATTTTTTATTACATACTACATCGGCCAAGAACCTCTGCCGCTTAAAACCATACCAGCGTCTTTGGCTCCTAATAGTATCGGACGCATAGAGTACGACACTTTTATGCAGGCCATAGACACTATTTATGGAAGTCAGACTCTTGATGGTTCTATACCTAAATTTTGGACAAGAAGAACCCAGGCTGTTGATATACTAGGAAATATTAAATACTTTTATGAGCCACACCCAGATTCTACATTATCACAATTAGATAGTAAGTCATCTTATTATTTTATTGTTAGAGACACTACAGCAATTCCTGTGAGAGTTCCTTCTATTGGTGGGCTGTTATTAGGATTTACAGACGCTAATAAGCTACCCAACGTACTAGCAGAAAGCATACCAAATACTAAACTCTCTGATGATAGTAAATACTCATTCTCTCCAAGGATTGAAAATTTACAGCCTTATGAAGAATATAAATATGAGTTTAAAACAGTTAATGCAAATTGGCCGGTAAGCATTAGCACAATATCCGGTATAATCAAACCGTCAACAGATAAAATTTCAATTCAAAGTAATGTTGGTTTTTGTCCCAGTACTGGCAATTGTGACACTAATGTTATGCCCTTTTCATTACCAGAAGTGTGTGCTCTTTCTAGTTCTGACAATAAGAGCATCACAATGCAGCTATCAGTAGTTCCACTGTCCTATGTCGGCATGGAGGTATTAAGTAATCAGTTTACTGTTGAATGTCAAGACTGTTTACCCAAACCGTTCATAGCAATTTCTGGGAAATCTCCCTCTTTGGTGCTAGAGCCTGTAGCAGACGATGCCGAGCCCGCATCATATTCTTTTGAATTGATTACTAAGAATTTAGAATTAGACAAAGAATATTCTTATAGTATTGAAGTATTAAGATCAGAGTGGCCTTTTGTATTTACCAATCCAACATCTGGCAATATTACGGTAAAATCATCAACAGATAAGCCTCTATTAGATGGTAAAATGTTTTTCTGTCCAGCAACAGGGCTATGTCCACCAAATACAAATGGTGTCCTCCCCTATACTGTTCCATCATATCCAAAGTTTTTAACTGGAGCAGCAACCTATAGTGTTACTCTAAGGGCTGTATTAGATTCTTCTGAGTGCGACACAGAAACTGTGTATAGTTTACCCATCACCATATCTTATAAAAATTAAATTATCATGAGTACAGAAAATTATCCATCAAACGATCCCAGACTTGAGAGTTTAGCTGATACTAACCCGTCTCCTTCGGTACCGCCAACACCAACTGAAAATCATATCAGAGACGTTGCTCTTTCAGTAAAGGGATTAATTAAAAGATTGGAATATAAATATGTTGTAGAGAGTCTTGGGGCCAACTGGCCCGTAGCTATTGTTCCTGTGTCCGGATCTTTTGTAGCAGAGTCGAAGACAGAAACACTTAATGTCAAAGCTATTTTTTGTCCCAACTTTATTTTATGTCCATCTGGTAGTGCTGATGTTCTTCCATATAATCGTAATTATAGTTATGGAGTAGAAAATAAATTATTATTCACAACTATCAGGCTTAAAGTTTCAGAGCTAGATTCAAATACTGACTTTATATACGGTACCCCAGTAGCTTTGTCATGTGCTAATTGTCTGCCTGAAGTTGGTCCCAAAATAACATTACCTGATAGTATAACCCTTGATAATAAAACCCAAAACAGTATTATGGTTAGTGGACTAGCTAGTGGCATATCTCCAGACACCCGGTATTCTTATCGTTATAAAGTATTAGACGCAACATGGCCAGTTTCGCTTTATCCTTTAAGTGGAACTATTAAGAGCGCCACAGAAACAGTATCTGTACCAAGTCAATTAGTGTTTTGTGAAACATCAGGAAATTATCAAACTGACATGTGTGGAACTCCTAAAGAAAAGAGAGCAACACTAAGCTTAGAACTAACACCATTAGCAGCAGATACTGAAACAGTATCGATTCTATCTGTTAATAGTAGTAAAATTATTAGTAACGATATGATTGCGAATTGTGATGATTGTATTCCGTATCCAGAATTACAAATATCAGCCTCACCATTAAATACTAGTAAATCTGATAGAATTAGTATTAGCGGATCCATAAAAAATCTGAAAGTAAACCATCTATATAACTATAGTTTAGAAAATATTGATTCTAATTGGCCATTATATGTCGGATCCAGATCAGGAACAATAACACCAACATCGCCTGAAGATATATCTCTGAGTTTTGTCGGAGAATTTTGCAAAACGCCAGCTCTTTGTCCTTCTGGATCATCGGCTGTAATACCATATTCTACAGTTGTTAATGGTACTAACGCCTATACGTCATTTAAGCTTAAGCTGGTTGACCCGGCGATTACAGGCTCCTATTATAGTAATAACATTAGGGTCTACTGTAGCGACTGCTCTCAGAGTTTTATGCCTGTTTTAGTATCATCCCAGGTTTCAGATAACCCCACTTGTTAATAAGGTATAATAAATGTCAAATGTTAAAAGCATAGGAATTAAAGTTAGTGGATTAAGTCCACTAGATACATATAATTATACATTTTCAAATAAGGGAGGAAATTGGCCAGTTAAACTATCTCCATTATCTGGATCTTTCAAGTCCAATTCTATAGGCAACGTATATGAGATTAGATCATATGTAGAATTTTGTGCAACAACGGGGCTATGTCCTCCGGGAGCAACTAACGTTTTATACAATGCTCCATATATTGATAGTAATGCTGGTGCCTCTGTAGACAGAACAACACTGTATTCTGTAATAGGCTTATCTCTAGTATCAGCAGCAACGTCTGAAAAAGTCTTAGATACTCAAGCACTAATAGAGTGCGAAAATTGCTTACCAAACATCTCTCTAACAGCAGAAGAAAATATCGTGTTAGATGAGTCATCATTAAATACCAGACAAATAGCTACAGCAGTCAATGGTTTGATTCCCAACCAATCTTATACATATGTCTTTACATCAATCGATAGTAATTGGCCAGTAAAAGTAACTCCAGTTTCTGGCACTATTCGCTCATCAGCCGATTCTGCTAATATTAAGAGTCTAGTAACTCTTTGTGCCAATTCTGGAGATTGTGCTAATGGATTGTTTTTTGTTCCAACACAAAATTGTGATGCTGGTCAGAGCCCGTTCTCAGCTATCAAGCTTACAGTATCTCCAGTAAATAGTAGCCTACAAGAGCCCGTATCCGCTGATTTTACCGTATCTTGTGATAATTGTATTCCTAAATTATCATTAATTTTACCATCTACCGTTAAACTTGATAGATTATCTAAGAATAAAACTTCTATAAATTTAGTAGCATCCAATCTTAAGCTTGGAAAACAATATGTTTATCATATTAATAGTGTAGATGCTAATTGGCCAGCTATTGTTACCCCCATTAGTGGTAAGCTAACTGCACATTATGATAGTATGAACATCCCACTGACTGTTACATTATGTCCATCAACAGGACTATGCCCATCAGCCAGCAGCGACGTAATAGACTATAGTATAGACAGTAACTGCTTATTAGGCTATTCAAATATGGAGAGGTATGTTAGATTTAATGCTGATATTTCTGGAAATGAGTGTGATAGCGGATACGACAAAACCTATAGCAATGATGTAACGGTATCTTGTGTTGATTGTTTGCCAAGAGCCAAAGTCTCTATTCCAAGCATAATGCTCTTATCTTCTGAGGATAAAAACGTAAATACCTTTACTTCTGATATAACCGATCTAGCTCCTGGACAAAAATATGAATATTCATTTAAATCAGTAGATAGTAACTGGCCCACACTGGTATATCCTATAACTGGTATTATTAGCACAGAATCAACATCAATATCATTATCATCTAGAATAACATTTTGCAGATCAACGGGTCTATGTGAGAATGCTGAAAATCTTTTAGATTATACCTTTGATAATAGCAGTTTATATAGTGAGGGTCTTGAGAGATATTCTTCCATCGTTTTAGAGATTAAACCAGTAGACTGTTCATCTATACCGGTTTCTACAAGCAATACCATGCTAGTTAGATGTGACGGCTGTTTGCCAGTAGCATCTCTAACTCACTCATCCAATAGTGCTATTCTCTCTAGTCCAGGAATAAACAGATTCCAACTATCAACATCTGCTCAAAACCTAATTCCCGGAGAAACTTATTCATACGGAGTTAACTATGTTGATAGTAACTGGCCAACAATTGTGTCTAAACAATCTGGTGAATTTGTAGCTGTATCTTCTAATAAAAATATCTTAACTGAATTGCAGTTCTGTTTTCCTAGCGGTACTTGTTCTCAAAATCCTGTTGATGTGATGCCATATAGAGTTAGTCCGATTACTGCTAATACTAATAAATATGCTGTTATTAATCTTTCTATTACTGACACTACTAGCTCAAGTAGTCCTACTATTAGCGATGACTTCACACTAACCTGTTCAAATTGCCTACCAAATATTAATTACACTATGGCATTTTCTGGCAGTCCAACATTAGTACTACCAAGCAATTGTTGTTCTGGTAATCAAGTTATGAGAGTAAATATTGGCGGAGCTATTGCTGGAGATATTCATAATTATGTTCTATCTTCATCTTCTCCAAACGTATCATTCATGCCAACCAGCGGACAGATAATTTTCAAACAAGGCGGTTCTGGTACTATTGTTAGCATGATGAGCACATCACTAAGTAGTGAAACATCAGCAATAGCACAATGCAAGTTAACTAATGTTAGTTCTAATATTGAGACTGTAGACTTTTTGGTTATCAAATGCGGAACGAATGCCTGCTAATTATATAGACACAAGAGGATTTTGATAATGCTAGATATTATAGGATTAAATTCCGCAAACTATAACAATTGTATAGAATGGAGATATATCCCAGGAGATTTAACTACTGTTGGATATAACGGAGGTCCAAGTCAATACAATACATATGATCAGTCTGGTAATATCTGGGAGTGGACAGAAGAGTTTGATACTATCAGTGTTGGCGGAAACGATTACTATTATAGAAGAATTCGAGGAGGTTCTTTTAGGGATAGTGCTCAAACTTTATCTTCTTTGTATACTCATTCAAGACATATTCCCGGTAGTGCCGAAGCAGACAATAATCTTGTTATTAAGGATAATATTGGTTTTAGGTTGATTTCTAGTGGAAATCCTTTATCTCTACAGCATTTTGTTAATGTTGGAGATATCAACAATTCTCCTCTGGTATTGACCGGAGATTATGCTGGTTCATATGGTTCTGTTAATTACGAGTATTTAATAAATCAAATACCTGTAACTAATGATGATTATGTAGTTTTTTTAAATACTGTTGATTCTAATGGGACTAGGATTCAACTAAGCGAAACCTTCAATGCCTCTGGTCAATCTACTGCAAATAATCAAAATGTATTATATCATTTTTATATGTCTTCTGATCAAAGAGGTGGCATAGAGTTTAATAGTGGTGAAGTTGTTGGTAGAAAATATAAATCTAAAAGTAATATGGGCAATAAGCCTGTAAATTTTATTACTTGGTATATGGCTGCAAGTTATTGCAACTGGCTACATAACAAGGTTTCTGATCCAGATACTACCACAACTAATACGGGGGCTTATGACTTATCGTTAGATGATAATCTTATAGTTCGCGCTAATGATAGTTATTATAGCTTGCCGTCGGACAATGAATGGTTCAAAGCCGCTTATTACAAGGGCGGTTCATCAGATGCCGGTTATTGGACTTATGCAACAAGGTCAGATTCTGATCCAACATGTATTGATGTTGACGAAAACGGAATAGGCCCATGGCAAAAATCTCAAGATTATGTTAGTATACCATTAAATAATTTGGTTATCGGTAATAGTTATACTGTTAATTTCGAAATATCAAAAACATCACCGTATTCTGTAGATCTAGATAAGAATAGCTATTCTTTCATCGCTTCTGCTCCTACTGAGAGTGTTGTTGTTTGTGTCACTAAATATTTAATAGTAGATTTTGCTATTATAATATACTCATTAACAAATAATAATTCTGGACTACTTGAATCTGTTGATTCTGTAGTTTTACAATGCTCTTCTAGAAATTCTTGTAAACTTACTCGCACCCCAACTCCTACTAAAACTGTTACTCCAACACCAGCAGCTAGTCAGAGTCCTACTCCAACAATAACTCCTACTCCGTCGAGAACTCCAACAATAACGCCAACAATTACAGTTACCTCAACTGCTACTCCAACAGTTACTCGAACAGTAACGCCCACCCCGTCTCTTACAGCTTCTGAAACTGCTACTCCGACAGCCACAAGAACATCCACTCCCACGCCAACACCAACAATTACTGTAACAAGAACAGTAACCCCAACCATAACAGTAACTAGAAGCTAAACACCAACTCCAACAGTAACTAAAACAACAACACCAACTCCAACAGTAACTAAAACAACAACACCAACCCCAGCAGCTAGTCAAACACCAACGCCAACTGTTACTCCAACAATAACAGCATCTAGAACCCCAACCACTACAGCTACTCCAACCATTACCATTACTCCTAGTATTACTATAACTAGAAGCGAAACACCGACTCCAACAGTTACTAGAACAAATACTAGAACTCCAACAGTAACACCATCAGTAACAGCTTCATTAACTCCAACTATAACAGTAACTAAAACAACAACACCAACAGTTACTCCAACAGTCACCCCTACTCCATCAAGACCATTTGCTTTTGTCAGCACATGGAATACATTAAGTACTAGTACTGGTAGTAGTACGACTAGTCGAATTAAACTACCATTAATATTAGGTGGTACTTATAACTTTATTGTTAACTGGGGAGATGGAAATAGTAATAATATAACATCTTGGAACCAATCCGAGGTGACTCATACGTATGCTAGTACTGGTATTAAAACCATAACTATTACTGGAACTATCAAAGGATGGGAATTTAATAATAGTGGAGATAGATTAAAGATTACTAATATTAGCAATTGGGGTCCGTTGGATATGAATGTGACTGGCAGTTCCAGAAACTTTAATGGTTGTGCTAATTTAAATATTACTACTGGAGGATCTCCAGTTATGCCAACCAATTGTACTGGTATGTTTGAGGGTTGTAGTGCTCTTGTTGGAGTTGGCATTAACGATTTTAATATGGCGACCGTAACCAATACTTCATATATGTTCTCTTCTTGTTCGCTTTTTAATGCTCCAATTAATAATTGGAATACTAGTAGCGTAACTAATATGAGTGGCATGTTCTTTGAAGCTATTAGCTTTAATCAGCAAATAGGAACTTGGAATACTAGTAGAGTTACTAATATGAGCAGCATGTTTAATGGGGCTTCAGGTTTTAATCAGCCATTAAATACTTGGAATACTTCAGCAGTAACTAATATGAGTAGCATGTTTACTAGTACAGGGCAGTATAATCAAAGCATGAGCAGTTGGGACACCAGCAAGGTTACTAATATGAGTAGCATGTTTCTCAATGCTTTATCTTTTAATCAAGATATTAGTATGTGGAATATATCATTAGTGGTATCTATGAATGATATGTTAAGAGGTACCAGTTTTAATCAAACCAACTACCATGCTTTACTTACTTCTTGGGGTAGTAGTACTACCCCCACTCAAAACAATGTTACTCTTGCTGTTGATCAAGAATATTCTTCAATAAATGCTACAATAGTAAGTAGAAGACTATATTTAATAAATACTAAGGGTTGGAATATTATTGATTATGGTAATGAAACTAGTATGATAGTTAGATATAATAGTACAAATATTACTTGGCAGGTTAATAACGGTTGGCAATGGACGAATGAATTATACTCTATATTAAAACCACAAAATGATACCATAGTAGAAGTTAACTGGGGAAATGGACAAAATTTTGTATATAATTCGAGTAATGCTATATTAGCAGGAGTCTATTCTCCTACTTATGCTGCTAGTACTACATATACCATTAGAATAACAAAAAGGAGTGGTACTGGACTTATTGAACTTGGCCCTTCTGCAAATCATACTGCCGGTCAGACGTATGGTATGCCACAATATTATACTCCATTTCAAAATAGCGTAACTGCCATAGATAGATTTGGTAGTAATATTAAACTTAGATCTGGAGAAAATCACTTCGCCTATTATAATAATCTGGTTTCTGTTTCTAGTACGGACGCACCTATTAATCCATCAGATAATTCCTACCGTAATATCTTTCTTAACTGTTCAAACTTTGTTGGAACTGGTTTGAACAATTGGAATACTAGCTCTATAACTAATATGTTTGGTGCATTTCAGAATAATTCTAGTTTCACTTTTGATTTGAGAAACTGGAATTTATCTAATGTTACAGATATGGGTCAGATGCTGTTGAACGCTACTAGTTTTGGTACCGGCAACTACAGTTTTCTGTTGCAGCACTTAAATGACAATAATACTAAAAATAATGTTCCTTTAAGAAGTAGTTCTAGATATTTTAATCAAGCCAGCGTAACTTCTGCAAGAGCGTCTTTGGTGGCAAGAGGATGGACTATTATCGATTTAGGAGCAATATAATGAGATTAATAAACAATATTAGCAAATACATGTATTACTATATATCGGAGAATCAAAGCTACGGGTTTCTTAATTTTGGACAACAACTAGAGACAAATAAAAATATTGTTTCTTTTTTATCAGTTGAAGAATGGAAAAATCATATTAATACTGAACTAGCAACAGATATTTGGCTGAATGAAGATTTAAAAAAGGAACTAGAAGAGCAAACTAAAGATACAGCAAAACATAGCGATGTTGGATATTTAACAGCTTACAACTTTAGACTACCAGTAAATGAAGAAACTGATTCTAAGCTTAATCAACTATTATCGTCCAACACAGATCCTGTGCGGATAACTGCTATGTCGGGTGACGTTTATACTCTAAGCAAAGCCGATCTAATATCTTTGATTGATCAATATACAAAAGACAAACCCTTATATCTAGCTATGGTAGAGAAATAATATGTTATTAACTTGCAATAGTGCTAATTACGGAAGCAGAGCAGACTGGAATACGTTAGATGGCAACGTATCAACAGTTGGCTCTAATGGTAAAAGTAGCTACTATGGCACTTTTGATCAAACTGGAAATGTTAATGAGCTATTAGACACTATTAGCGGTAGCTATCCTGTGGTCCGTGGAGGCTCTTTTAATAACGACCAAACCTATCTAACTAAAACATGGTTTAGCACCCAGGCTCTGGATGGGAAAAGTAGCAATATAGGATTCAGAATAGCAAAAGCATCTTCAAGCATAGATTCCACAAACTACGTATTAGTTGAAAATGCTGAAAATAATGGAGATAGTAGCAATAATGATTTTGGTAGAGTTAATTATAGTTATCAAATAAAAAAATATTTAGTAACAAATAGTGAATATGTAGAGTTTTTGAATGCCATTTCTACTAAACCAAATGGATTAGAATTATGGCGTGCTGATATGGGAGACCCTAATAGGAGAGGTGGTATAAGCCGCACTTTAGTTAACACATCATATGTCTATGCCGCTCTGCCAAACATGGGAAACAAGCCAGTCAATTATATCAATTGGTTTAATGCTGTTAGGTACATCAACTGGCTTCATAATGGTAAGCTTACTGGAACACCAACAGCTGGAACCACAGAAAGTGGTGTTTATACATTATCTAATAATATAATTCAGGGTACTAATAAGCCATCACCAGCTAATAAAAATTCATACTGGCTTCCTTCTGAAGATGAGTGGTATAAAGCAGCATACTATGACCCTAATAAAAACGGACTTGGTTTACCAGGATACTGGACTTATGCAACAATGTCTGATTCTGTTCCTGATGCTGCTGTTGTTGATGCGGCAGGAACAGCAAACAATACATATAGTAATCCTAATATTTGTATTAGCCCCACACCAACCCCAACAGTTACGCCGTCTATTACGGCGTCTCCAACAGTTACTCCTAGTATAACGGTGTCGTTATCTTCAACAGCAACTGTTACTCCAACAGTAACTCCAACTATAACTATTACATCTAGTGTTACTCCTACTAAAACACCTACTAAAACACCAACCATGACTCGCAGTTTAACTCCAACACCAAGCCTAACTGCTAGTGTTAGTCCTAGTATTACTGTTTCAATATCTCCGACCAGAACCCCTACAATGACTAGGACTCTAACTCCAACAGTTACTCCTACTGCTAGTGTCACGGTTACTCCTTCAAAAAGTTTATGTGCTCAGAAGAAATTAGGAGAATTATTATATCAAAGTGCTGTTTATGTAAATGATGACATTCAAGTATTACATAAAGGATTTTTATTACAAGGTAAATTATCTCCAAACGTTAGTTTACTATCTGAGCAACCTAATGCTTCTCCAACGCCGACCAATACTGTTAGTCCAACGAATACTCCAACCATAACAGTTACCAGAACGTTAACGGCAACCCCTACCCTAACTAGAACATTAACGCCAACTCCTACCACAACAAGTACACTGACACCAACACCAACTCCTACTCCGTCATCTAGCGGTTAGTATTTATACAAGGACTTAGGACTTTATGGTATATTCTCAAGACTTTTTAGACGCTACATTAGATAATATTAATAATATAACAGCTATGACTGCAGGATCAACATCGAATGGTCCGGTCGTACAGGTGTTGTTCAATGGTAGCGGGGTTCATAGTGTGGGCGGACCAACACCATTTGTTGAAATATCAACATCTGTTGAAAGCAATTCTGTTGGTATTCCAGAATCAACAACTACCAAAATAACACTAACTGGTAAAATTGTTAGACCACAAGCAGCTAGTGCCACAGGTAGTGGTATTAGTCATGTATTGAGCGGTATTAAGGGTTTAGAGAATTTATTTAAACCAGATTCTTTTGGTAACTTTGAAATTACATGTAATTCTAGTAGTGCTGGATCAAGTTCATCTACTCCTAGTAATCTTTATGGTATTAGTGGAGTTAAGGTTGTTAGTATAGATATTGGTAAAACTAGTGATAATTGGGTACAGACAGCTGACTATACGATAGTATTAGAAGGATACAAAAGCGCAATATCAGGTTATTCTGTAAAGGGATTAGTCGATTCATGGAGTGTAGAATCATTAGAAGACTATACATATAGTAATTTTACAATTAATGGAATAACACAAAAACTAGAATATCATAACCCCAACTTAAAACCGACAGCACCATCACCTAGTGCTCCACAACCAGTTCAAACCCAATCTGGAGGATCTAGTGGAGGAATGAGTCCGAATATTAATAATGCTACATTAAATGTTGTTAGTATTCCACAATTTAAAGTTAGTCATACTGTTAGCGCGATTGGAATACCAAGTGGCACTGGTTCTAATACTGGTTTAATGAATTCGGTCTATTTAAATGCTAAAAACTGGGTAGAATCTAGACTAAATCTTAGTTTAACAGCCAATACCAGCATCCCTAGTGGCGTAATTTCTCTTAACGGATCGTCTACCCCTCCGTATCATTTAGCTACAGGATATCTATATAATCATATTCGTAATACTAATTTTAGTATAATGGAAGGCAAATATGAAGTAGTAGATAATTGGATAGCTATGCCAACAGGTATTGGTTTCGTAGAAGACTACTCTATAGATATGTCTACTGACGAAAAATATCTTCATACTATTAGTGTTAAAGGAGAAATTAGAGGATTATCTTTAGGCGGTCTTTTTGGTGGTTCTGGTCATACTCATGTGACTACAGGAAATCAGATTAATATTCCTCTGATAACAGGATATGGAGGAACCGCAGGTGGTGCACTAAGTCATACTGTTCCAGATGTTACACCATTAACAGGAAGTCAAGCAGGAACTATAACATCAAATAAATATCAAAACGCATTAAGTGGATGGATATATGATATTAAACCATATTTATATCGTAGAGCTTGCGTAGCTATGAGTACTGCTGATAGAACTGTTGGATATGTTGCTCCATACAGCGTCGGCTCGGCTGCTCAACCACCCAATAATCCTGTTTATGCTAAGCACGGTTTATTAAATATTATTCCAGTATCAACTTCAGAATCTCATAATACTCGTAAAGGTACTATTTCTTATTCTTATGATTTTAATAATAAGTTCACTATGATTAGTGGAGTAATTGCAGAAAGCGTAAACATAGAAGATAGTGGTCCGGTTGATGTTATAGGAGAAGCTTTCGTATTAGGTCGTGCTCTTGGGCCGGTTTTACAAAACCTTGGAACAAAAACCACAGCAAAAAAGAGCGTATCTATAGAAGTTACTGTTGTTCCACCATCTAGTTTGGCCGGATTTTTCATGCAGAATAATGTTTGTCCATTGTGGACAGGAGGAACAATATTTACTACTATTACAGGCATATTGGAGGCTTTAAAACCATTCGGAGATAGAGCATCATCATTTATTGGAAGTTCTGCTGTTACTCGTGTGGGAAGCGCAACCAACGCCGAGGGACAAGTATTCGTATCTCAAGACAACCAAAGTTGGGATCCTACTAATGGGAAATATGTTCGCTCTGTTGCTTGGAATTATCAACAATGTACAAATTCTAGGAACTGGTTAAATCACTAATTATGCCAACAAGACCGTGTAGTTCTGAACCTAAACAGATTGCTCAAACATTATTTTTAGGAGCTAGCGTAGCCAGCTATAGCACTAATATTGGTTGGGGTAGTCAACCATCTCAAATTACTGTTAATCTTATAGAGGATGAAGTTGCACCAAAATGTTTGCCAAATACGAATGGAAATCCTACTGGTCAAACATATAATCAGTTTGTTGCGTCGTCTCATGGCAGTACAGATGATCATTATCATACTTGTGCTGGTGCGAGTAACATTGATTGTTATATTGACAAGTATACTGGAGCAGCCGCTACTTCAACTACTCCTGTTGAAAATCGTATTTTACCAGGAAAAGTTTACTATAATTTAGACTCTACTACTGGCACCTTAAAATCTCGCTATTGGAAAAAGCCAGATCCAGGATTTTTTGGAAATAGCACAAAAATAGACAGAGCAGGAGCTGATCAAACTGCTGGAACAATAACCTATAAATATGATATTATTGATACTCCTGTTTATTTTAAAATGGGTAATTTTACTTTTGGTGGTTTTGTACAATCTTGGTCAAGAAATTTAAATAGTGGAGGAAAACAATACAGTGTTATAATTAATGGTCCATCAGCTATTTTAAAATCTTGTTATGTCATAGTAGATAAATTTACTGGAGCTATTTTTAGCAGAAACACAAATTCATATTATGGTACTCCTAAAAATTATACCAAAGTTAATTCTGATGTTACTTATGATAGTACCCTTTTACAAAGGGGGATTTTGCCTAATGTTTTTAATGCTTATGGTTTTTTAGAGTCTTTTGGAATAAATAGCTTTGGTGGTTCTGGCAAAAACGAAAATGGTATTAGTATCAACTATATTTTAGGGGCACTATCAGTATTAACATCAGTTGCTCCAGGAACTAGTCAAACATTATGGGCTACTGGAACAGTTCTACCACGATCAGCCTTTTCACCATTTGGACGAATAGTGTCAAAATGTATGGCAAAAGACAAAGCAGATACTGAGTTATATGACAATATAACAAATGGTTTTTCTTCATTTGGAGTTATTCCACCCCAACCGGCTAACATGGGCGCTCCTAATACTGAAGGTCGTGATAGATGTCAATTTGTTTTGGATTTAAATGATCTAATTTACTCAGATACTAACAGAACAATCAAAAGACTTCCGGATGATATTAGAATAACTGGGCCAGTAATGAGTATCATGGACCTGATCGATACTGTTGCTGAAAAAACAGGACAAGACATTTTTATAGAAATGGTTCCCACTATTTTTAATAGTGTTGTTACCCATGTTATTAAAGTCAAGACTATATCTCGTTTACAACAACCTAGGCCCAACATTATTGAAAACACAATAAAAAAAATGGAATGTGAGGGATATTATATATCCTCAAACTCTTTTGGAAAAGAAAAAAATGAAACTCCAGCACGAGCCATGATTATTGGTGGACAACAACAAAGGTTATATCAGGTTAAAAGCTATAGATTAGCATATTCTCAATCTAATTTTATTTATAATCCTAAAACTGGTTCTTTTGTCAACTATAGAGTATATAACCAGCCAGTTACTACTGCTTCTTCATTAGCACCATTTAATAATGCTAATCAGTATGGTCATGGGAAAATAAAACCTGCAAATTTTTGTACTACTCGTAATAAGCCGTTAACAGATTATCTAAATAGCGACTACGATTTTTCTTATCACGATATTGTTAACGACGAAGATAAGATTGTTGGAGCATCGGCTACTTTTACGTCTGGAGATAGTACATGGGCAGATACAAACGAAACAGGTAGTGGACTAAATTGCATTCACGGTAATTATGCTAGCACTATAAAACTAAGACCTAACAATGCTCCGACCGCAAGTGAAGATAGATGGATACCATTATATATGGATACTATCTGTCCATTTTTTGGATTTGTGAACGACGACACTGCTACAATTTCTGTTAATTCAACAAATTCTGATACAAATACTGATCAGAGAAGAATTCGTCCAGTATGGTTAGATGCATGGACCGGACAAATCAATGTTGTAATCAATGTTAGCGAATTACCAGAACTAAACGTAAGTTTAACCAAAGCTAGTCTTGGCTCAAGTTTTACCCTACCATATAGCAACACCCGTTCTATACCCGGTGGGCAAAAAATATTTAATAGTACCGGAGAACTTAGTTCTCTACCAAATACTGAATATTTTTATATCACAGAATCTGAAATAAGAGCAGCATTAGCTGGTTTTGATAATTTTTTAGTTTATTGTTTATCTAAAACATACAAGCCAGATCTTATAGAAATGGTTAGAAGGGCGTATTTTTTACAAACAAAAAACAAACTTACAGGATTGGGAGTTAGTGCTGCTGAAGCTGATTCAATAGCACATAAAGAAACAGATTGGTATTGGAAATTAATGGGTGGGAATATAGGCGGCGACTCATTATATCCAGTGCCTATTAGTCCAGATAAAAGCGATGGAAGTCAGTATATTCAAGAAAAGGCATTACAAGATCTAAAGTTATTACATAAATTTGTAAGCGAAGTTGGTAAGCATTATGGTAAAAAATACATGGTTACAGCATGGAATTTACAAGCTTATAAAGACGAAAGTTTATTTGGCGCTGCTTTTAGTACAACCCAGGGATATGGTTATATTTTTTCTGGAGATGGTAAGCTAACATATAACTATACTCCAACCAACGATGGAGCTTGGGAAGAATATGGTAATATTATTGATGATAGTATTGTTGTTGGAAGTCCAGAGTGGTATTCTATAACAGATGAACAGGGAAAAATTAAGCCATTACTAGGATATAATAATAATTATAATTTTGATCATGTTAGATATGCAAAATGTGTAACTGCTAATAATGCTAATTTTAGGAATGTCAACAATGAGTGGAATCAGTCAAAAGCTAATCCATATTTTAGCTTTAATACTTGGCTTACTTTACAAGAGGCTAAGAGAACAAATTGTTCTGACACTTATGTTTTCCCATCATTGGATACATCGTCATTATCTAGTTCTGATTATATTGTGGTTAATCAAAAGGGCCAACAAACAGCTACTCATAGTATTGTGCCGAGAAATGCTGGCGGATCATTTGGCACAATCACATTAAGCAACGAGCTGCGTTCTTATAATGCTTGGGGAGAGGAGCTTAAAACAAGAAACTCAGATGGGGCAGCGGTGCCGTTACCAAAATCTAAAATATATCTACCAACAACAGTAGAAGAAGATTATGTTTTCTTGGACCCTGTAAATAGAGAGTATGCAAAAATACTTATTGATTCTCCTGGTTTAAATCTATATTTATCTAGTGAGGAAAATGCAAAAGATCCCAACAGAACAGTAATTGCTAATGTTGCGGCAGAAGATCTTATTGTTTATTTAAAAACCCACTCAGTTTATGATTATGAGTGGATAAGGTTCATGTTGAGTTATATTGTTCCTATGAGTCCTACTCAGACAATTTTGGGAGGAGATATATTGTATGGCACCTTAGCTGCTTCCAGTAATACTACGGCTAATAATGTTGAACTAGCGCCCAAAGCTGCTCACCCATTTTTTGCAGCAATACCTATTAAGTCAAATGTATGTGTTTATGGTCCATGGACAAATTATCCAAACATATTAGGAACGGCTATTTTCCCCACGGCTTCCAGTTTTGATCAAAGTACTTCTCTGCCACCCACCTGCACAGTTAGTACTTTTTCTACAACAGCAGACGCAGCAGGGAAAGCAGTTAATAATATGATTACTGCTACTGAAATTGAGGTTCAGGATGATTTTGTGCCATGGAACTATGGAGGTATGTATAATCTAGATATTGCAGCATTTAAAGAGATTGAAACCAAGGTTAATTATCAGACTATCATAGAGACCGCACAGGTAGAAATGCCAGGACTCCCATTATTTAATTTGGGCGGATCTTTCGTTTATGCCAATATAAACCTAAATTATCAAACATTAACAACCGGCACTTTTGCCTATACCCAAACTACCTATAATCCATCTGTTTTGGTTGATTTAACATATGCTGGCGGTACTATGGTTTATAATCCTAATTCAACTAGCGATGTCACTTTCGCATATGCTGTTATAGACCTAAAACAAAATACTGGTTATACTGAAGGTCCAATTATTAGCAGTATTCAAACTTCTATTGGACAACAGGGTATTAGCACAACATATACGTTTAGAACATATACTAGAAAAATTGGATTGTTCAATAAAGAAGAAAATGATCGATTAAAAAAATTAGCTAAAATAAACATGCAAAGAAATAAACAAATAGCTAATCTTAGTGTTCAAATGCAAAACATTAAGCAACAACAGCTTAAATTCATGACCGACGAAAGACTTAATAAAGCAGAGTTTGGTAGTGGGGACTTATCATCCAAACTATATGGTTGGAGTCCTAGCATGGTTATTATTGCACAAGCTAGGCCCTATATCGAAGAACCATTAAGAACTCCTAAATATATTGAAGACTTTACTTTAAATAGCAATCCCGGAGGTTTGGGTACTCAACCAGGAACCCCTACTAACTGGAATGTGCCACACGGAAGTGATGATGGAGATTCGTCATCAGAAAAACAAGGATTTTTAACAACTAGTAATAATGACACTTTTTTAAAGAGTACTGGACGCATTACTTCTACAGTTCAACTCTATGAAAGAAAAGAAGTTAATGGACAGCTAGACAAAGATTATGGTATGCAATCTGCTATGAGTTTGGATGGACTATTATCTCCAATATCTTTTTATCCAACAGATAAAAATGCAACGTTTAATTACTCATTACACGATACTGCTCGATGTCCATTTTGCAAAGGAACCAAAATTAGAAAAATTGAGCTTGTTCATTATGTAAGTGATGGAACAAAAAGCAAAGGAATCATAGATATAACATGCGACAAATGCACATATCTGAATAAAAAATTAAATGCTGTTTTGAATGTGGAAAATAGTGATGTTCCAATTAATCTAATTACTTTAAATCCTATTGTTGTTCCAAAAGGAGAATTTAAGAATAGCAATAGTCAGAATTATAGCGGCAACCATCCTGATAATTTACATGGAGACCTATCTAATGTCGGAGGATATAGTGGCAAAACAAGATATTTCAGAGACAGATTACGACATTGTATAGAAATTGTAGCAAGAGGGTCTGTTCCTCAGTCAAAAGCCGGGTATGCTTTAGAAACTAGCCGTAACGTTAATGAGGCTAGTAGCAATATTACTACTGATAAATATAATTTAGATTATCATCATCAAGATATTATGCTTAGTCATATGAGAAGTAAATATGGAGATAATATTAATAATACTTTAGTACATGAAACTAATCAAAGATTTATTGGTTTGCGTGGTCCTCTAGTATTACATTCTTGGGGATATGATCAAGATGGATATCCAGCCCCAAATGCTTCTGACGAACCATATGAATTTGACTCTTATGGTCGTCCTATGAGATTTAAGATAAAGATTAATCGTGGAACAACGCCTAAAAAATATAAATCACTAAATATTGGAGATGCTTTTTCATTATCAGCAGCAAATACAGAACCTATCTATGCTAAAACGTTTAATAGACAATATATTCCAAGTACAGTATCAGACAATACTGATGTTTATCCTGTAGAAGTAACAAATGACTTGAGGGTTAATGGCGGGTTTGATCCCGCTCAAGGATATACTGGAGATATTATTGGTAAAACACAAAAGTGGAACGGTAGCCGTTGGAGTGACAAGGTTGTTACTAATGACTTTTATTTAAACTGGGCAGAAAGACCCGATTTGTGGAAAGTTGGTCCAATTGATTTAGTGTGGGACGAAGAAAGAAAAGTTTGGGCTGGAGGTAGCGGAGGAGAGGAGTTAATGCCTCCATACGTTATGACGAACAGTAATGACATTAGTTCACTAGATGACTTTTTAAAAAAACGCAAAAAGAAAAAGGCCTCATACCAGCATATTTATGCAACACTAGAAGAAGATTTAATTAAACAAACAGATTTTGATGAAACTTATGCTACAAGAGCTTTTATTGATGATATAGAATATTCGAAAGATCCATTGCTTAGTGGATATAGGCGCTTAATATATATTAAAGATAAATGTGGATATACTGCTCCAAGAGGAACAAAGCTTCTGTGCAGATATAATAGAATCACTGGATTTTATGAACCAATCAGTAAACCTGTTATTATGGCTAAAGGATCAATCGCTAGCAGCAACAAAGCAACAATAGAGTTACACTATGTTCAAGGCAGAAGATCAAGCACAGTACCAACAGTTTTGATGGACTATACAAACCCAATGGCATTTACAACAAACACAGGATCAGTAGGAATGTTTACTTTTATTAATGGAATGTGGACTTTAATTTCTATCAAATAATCAATGCTATCATCTAGACTAATAGATACGACTGATAAATGTAATATTATTCAAACATCGTTAATAGACGACTTGTACCCATATACAATATCTTCTGATGGATCCACTATTGACTATAGTAGTGCGACTCCTCCATTAAGTCCTAGTCAGACAATATCTTACAATAGGCTGCCAGCAATAGGAACTTTAGCGACTCAGTCTTATTCAGATATTAATAGCGATGGTATGGTCGATTGTTGGTTACCAGTTATAGTAGATAGTGATACCTATGTTGATAATAAGATGCTCTCTGATGATGGTAGCTATGCAAACGCTAATCCTGCTTTGTCAAGTGGTCGTTTGGGAATAGAAAACTTTCTGTCTTTTACTCCAAATTTTCGTAATTTTTCTAGTCCTGGACAAATGTCGATTGATTGGTTGTTGAATCGTCACAATATACCATATGCTGTATACTATGGCATAATGTGCTGGGTCAGACGTAATGGTACTGCTAATGTTATGACCATAGGGGGTTCTTCAGCAAAACTAGAAACATTCCCTAAAGGAACAAGACTAAAACATTCATCAAGACCAAATGATATATTAATTAAAATTGATAATAATACACTATATCTTGTTAATAGTCAAAGATATACTATTGGTACATCAATAACATATAATGATGAAAACACCTTTATACTTGAAGCTGGTACTATATCTCCTGATAGTTATTCATTAGCAGATAAAACAATAAGAGAAACATGGACATCGTCATCCACCACAACCTCAACAGAAAATGTTGATGGTTTTTCAATATCTGGCTTAACTAATAATGTTAGACTATGGATTCCCGACGGAGATTGTATTTTTTACTATGAATCAGACTCAGAAAAAACAATAGCAGAACTTGCTGGTGTGCCAACAAATGGTTTCATTTCTCCTTGCTTAACAAGATATTATACTAATATATATCGCATATTAACATTAGATCAACCAAGAAGTTTTGCCAGAAAGAATTTGAAAACTTCGAGATGTTATAGAAAATTAGCCCATGCACTAAGCACTAGTCCATTTATTGGGGAGTTTGCCATAAGAGCACTAGATTGCAGTACTGTCAAAACTATTGTTAACACATATATAGCCGACAGTGCATCGTCAAATAATATTGATAGAGAAAAAACTCTTTTAAAAACCGCACTTAAAGATATTAGCTTATATTTACAAAAAACAATAACAACTGGCAGTGGAACCTCTAATACTGGAGTATATGTCGATACTAAGCCTTCCCCATATAGTTTAAATAATAATTTAATATGTAATAAAAATCAGCTATTTAATAAACTAATAACAAAATATGGTGCAAGCCTTTTGATATCGTCCGGTCCTGCCACAATCAGCGCAAAGAGTTCTTTGTTTAAAGATAATTCTGGAGTAGCAATTACTCAGGGTATGGATTACTATTGTCCTAAAAATACTACTAATTCCATAATATCTAATAATCAAAAAATAGTTTATGATGGTACCACAATACAAACAGTAATGAGTAGTACAAACTCTAGCATATCTATACGAGATACCGTTAGTGGAAGAGAAACCGTATCGATACCACTTTATGATATGGCAAAACCAGATGTCAATGGAAATAGTACTTTGTTTCGTCCAAAACTAACTCATTTAGGCTATATTGATAGACAATTTATGTCCAATGGAGCGTTATACAATCCAGAGAACAATTTGAGTAATCGTAGTTTGGTATACAAGTATGCTATGAAAACTAATTCTTTTTTAGATGAGTCAGCAACTCTTAAGCCAGATCCATCTTTAGTAAAAGGAGAAGAAGCCGGTCCAGAATTAGATGCTATGGATTTGGTATTAAACGTAAGAGATACAGACAGCTTATTGTTGCCTGAGCCGTATGTAGAGAATCAGATGTCTTTTTATTGGGAAAAACTATCTGGCCCAGAAGAATGTGAATTTATAGAGAACAATGGAGGATTTACTAATACCGCTAGACCCTCCAATACTACTGCTAATAGTAGATATATACAGCTTAAAATTAAAAATTGTGGTAAATATATTCTACAATGTACTATTAATTCTCCCTTTGGAACATTTAAAAAACAAAAGACGATTTATGTCTATGATGGTGCTGATCTGATGGAGCAGCGATTTGCTATTAGTGGAGGAGGATATAGAGTAGCATATGTGAATAATCAGATGGTCAATCAATGGTATGACCAAAATACTCAAACATGGAGTCTTGTTCCAACCATAGCAGCGAATAACCCAGAATTTCAACCTATCTATATTAATAAAGACAATTTAAGAGTGAGATGTAGTAAATTTAATAGGGTTGCTATTAGTCAGATAGGTGCGGTATTTGTTCCAATTAGTACGGGTTTTACAGTTAGGGAATTTATTGGGATGATAGGATCAGTACCTGAAACAGAGGTTGTTAAATTAGATGAGCTGTATAAATTCTCAACAAAAAGAGCATTTACACAAACAGCCTCTGCAAATTTAAGCATAACTTATAATTTAGAATCTAACACAATAGCCAAAATTTCATCAATATATATTGAAAAAATACGAAGTAATATCTCTGGATGTGAACAGTGCTATAGTTTGTATGAGCCTAAATTACGAGCAGTAAAAACTATGGTATTTACCGGCGCTAGTAGAGTTAGGGCTGTTAGGTATAGTCGTATTAATAAAGCCCCAGAGGGTTTCTTGTTCTATAAATATAAAAGTCAGGCCGGACCAGGACTAATATCTGCTGCTACGATTGAGACGGTAAGTTTTGGATATCCAGATATAACAACAGCACAATCTCCACCCGTAAAAACATACGGAGGGTATAATAATAATGTTATTAATAGTTTTAATATTCAAAATAATATTAATAGCACTGTTTATAGCTCTACCATTCCTGGTTTATCAAGGCCAACATCAAATACTGGAGATTCTATATCGTTGGCTGCCGCACAACCATCAACACTCCCTCCTGTAACGGGTTTTCCTTTGGATGCGGTTAATGATCAAAGTTCAGCTAAGCACAAACTATGTTATCAACGACAATTGCCATATGTTGGCGGTGGGCCTATAACATTTAATAAAGGAGTTTTACACCCCAACAGCGGATGGATACCACATACCTCTAGTGATTATGCTATTCACGCTAATCGTAGTAGTGTTTTAAAATTTAATCCAGGAGCCAGAAGCACCTTTAGTTTTATTGGTCCAAAATTATCTAATATTAGCTCAACATCGGCAAATATTTCTGATAATGTTGTTGAGCCAAATACTTTGTCTAGCTCTGTTGAACTAAGAATAGCTCCAAATGTTCAATGGAACCCCGCATGCGAATGTGAAGCAAGTGAGGGGGCTGATATAGAACTGTATAACAATAATCAAAAGCATAAAGAGTCTATCGATACAACAACAAATAGATCATCTCATGGTTATAGATACTTGAACGGAGGACAACCAAAACCGATAGAACGAACAGCACTAACTAATGAAGCAACATATAATGATGAATTTGGAACAGATCAGGACGATGATACTTTTACGTATTCTTTTGCTGTAACCGGACCAGCATCAGTACCCAGCGAAGTTAATGGTAGCGACGGCAAAAAACATTTACGAATTCCAACGGTACAAGATTTTGGCATAAAAGATATTGAGGTCAAGCTAAATTTTTTGAACTATATCAATACTAAAAATCTCGTGATATGGCTTGAAGTTCAGCCTGATGGTACAGAGTTGCGGTCTCGCAAAGCGAATAACTTGGGAATATATCCTTCTCCAATAAGGGCTTCGCAAAAATTTTTAGATCAAACTATTCCATCTCCCATTGTTTCTGGAACTTCGTATCAACCAGGGTCGTCTTCTTCTCTACTATATAATAATATTCCCAATACTAAAATAGCAAATTATTTAGATGGTTTACTTAATGCTGAAAATGATGTTCCTGGTGGACCATTAAGGCTATTATTATTGAATCAAGAACATATAGAAAATAATGGATATAATTTTAGCGTTAAATTTACTGACAATGCTTCTAAATATAATGTTCTATATGATCAAAATATCGTAACTGGAACACCAGCAACTACAGCAACATTCTTTCCATTAAACCAGCTCGCAGACATAGATAAACAACAAAATATAATTAGACATAACGGAACAGTTAAACCATCCCTAGCAGCCAATTCATACTCTGATAGACAATCTTGTGAATTTAGTAAAGTCTTGCGAAATAATAGATTAAATATTACAGCAGCTAGTTTTAGCAAATTCAATACTAACACTTTATTTAGAAACACCCCTCCAGAAACTGGTCCTTGTTCAGAACGATCACCAAAACAAAAACAAGGAGACTTGAACGGTGCTACAAAATTCACTTTAAAAATAATGGTGCTAGATGAAACAGACGACCTGTCTCCTAATGATACTTTGATAAATAACCAATATCTAACAGGATTATCATCTTCATCAAAAACACAAAGCTCTACTGATATTTTCAACTCTTTGTGTAATTGGGAGCTGATACTACATGTCGGGGATGTTCCAAAGTTTGTTCCACATACTAATCCGAACTTGGCTTCTTATGGAAATTGTGATGTCTTATCTTTATTAGACTATGATAAAAATTTAAAATATCCAGGGTATAGCTTCATTGCTGATTTAACAAATTATCAACACTTATTGCCATTAGCAAATATTGACGCTCCAAATACTGCGATAGCAGATACTTCTTTATGCTTAACTAGCAAAAATGATCCAGTGGGCAGAGGTTTTGTTGTTAGGCCTGTAGAATTTCCTTCATATGCTATTGTACAGATTGTGGCGTCGTTGATACCATCTACTACTGGAACTCTTATAGGAACAGCCACAACCCCAGGATTAGGATATGGTCAAGGATTTAATGCTATTATTAGTTGGTTTGGAGAAAGTAGATTTTTAAGCAATCTAGAAGATTCTGGTAGACAAATTTTTACACAGTCATATACTAAATATCCGTTTGGGTCTTCGGAAAAAATTCTACTCAATGTCAAAAAACCAGACTCACTATGGTATTCATTAGAAGCGACTATAATGAAATATCATAATACTCCGATTCTTCAGTTAAAAAAACACAACTATGTTAAAGTTCAAAGAGGAGTCAGCAAATACGCCACAGAATTTGGTTTTGGTATAGTTAGTGAATATCAAGAACTAATAGATTTAAAGAATATACCAGAAATTTCCTTGTCTTGCGATGGAACTCTACCATTTCCAGCGGCTAGTATCACATATCCTACAACCAACTATGGTAATCGTATTATTAATTATGGAGATTTAGTTAATGTTACTGTTACTGGTTGTCCAGCTGGTACTGCTAGTAACGATGGTCTGTATGTTACACTAGATACTGGATGGACTAAAATTACTGATCAGTCCATAGAGAATCTAACAAAGTCAATCTCCTTTTTAAAACATAATTCAGTATTGTCTTATAGTAATAGCTTATTTTATAATGGATTAAATACAGACATAACAGCTTCTAAGGTTATAATTTGCCCTACTCGTATACCATATGATATATTTCTGGTTGGAGATACAGTAGAGTGCTATTCAAAAGACGATAGACTATTATCTTCTGGGGGCAGTATAACTACTGTTAATATCGTTAAAAAAGGACTAATAAATAAGAATAACAAACTATACTCTGTTTTTGTATTAAATGCCGCCATCACTAACCAAGACACTATCTCGCCCACTTCTGCAACAAATACATTACTAGTATACTCTAACAATACAACTAAAGAAAATAGAATTAGTAAGGATTATAATGCGTGGGGACTTGATTCTAATGGATATATTAAGGAAACTCCTCCATATGCTGGGTTTTCTGCTCATAGTGTTGGTTCTTACGGTAATATGTCTCCTTTTGTTAACAAGAATTTATTAGATAAAAATTTTAGATATAACTCACTACAGGCAGCACACAATATCTTAAATAATCATGAAAATGATAAAATTCAAAAAAATAAATTGATTGTATATAATTATAGTAATGGTTCTCTTTCTGGAATATCTGCTTTTTCTAATGATATGGCCTGTGGATTTTCGTATAATGAAAATGATTTATACGATAGTTCTATTTTTCAAACTAAAACTTCTAATGTAGCTATTGCTCCTGAAAACACAAGACAAGTGGATGGCGATTTTAGTAATTTGTCAGATAGTTTATTTGAGCAAATTAAAAATACAACAGGATACAATGAAACCAATTATTCTTTTATGTATGTTAGAACCTCATCCTCATCAACAAATCGTGCAGCTGCTACAATTCCATTATCAGGATACGTTACAATAGAGAACAATTATGAAGAGTACGTGCCTATTAAATTTGTAGACTTAACTAATATTATATCAAGATTAGCTACTATAGATACATTAAAGATACAGACAACACTAGAAAATATTGTTGGAGACGAGAGTCAAACTTCTACTATTCTTGCGTCTTCAAATATTAAATATATAGAAAAGCATATGAACAAGTTGGTCAAAGACGATCCTAGTAGTTGTCATAGACCCGGAGCTGTTATAGCTGATTGTCCAAAATTAAGAACCCAAACGAAACTCAATAAACTATATGTAGAGCGGACAGATCTGATTAAATTATTAGAGCAGCAAGCTGTTCAATCTGCGTCGATAACATATTTTGACGATTCTGGGAATAGACAAACAAGTACTGGCACAATTATTGCAGAGAGTAGTAGTTCTATCTCTTTAGACACTAGTGGAGGCATAACAAAAATTGCTAAATCTAGTATTATTAATACAGACACAGAATATGGCTTAGCTAGATCTTTTACAAGAAAAGACCTGTTAGCAGCAGACCATATGCATAAGGTATCGTCGGATATTTTACCCAAAATAGAACCAGTGATAACTACTAATACTGACAGTAGCATAAATATACAATATTCTGGGGTTAATCTTAATCATTATTGGATTAATATTGACCCAAAACAATCTTGTGTTTTAGATTTTACTAGTAATCCTAAAGTATTAGACTCTACAGAATATTTTTGTATAGAAGCCAATGTATCTAGCATGAATGCATTTGGTAGTACAGTGGTTGCAAATAATAACGTATGTCCAGATTTTGCTTCCAAAGAAAATGTTCCACAATTTCCAAGCGACGCTATCGGAGATGAGGGGTTTTCTTCGGCAGTATATAGGACATATAAATATACTATTCCTTTCAATACTGTTGAAAGAAACAAAACAGCATTGTCGCGTGAATATCCGGCGATTACTGGTTGGACTAAATATACCAAAGAAAGATTTTTTAATATAAACGCTGATAATAGCTTAGGCATTGGTGGAGCTGGGGATGAGACAACTGTACAGTCTAAAGAAACATATTGGATACCACTAATTAATAATACTCCAACCCATAATGATGGTTCGGCAGATACTCAGTCTGTTCCGGGAATCCCACAATGCCAAACTGATTCTCCTAGTCCTCCTGGGTTTGGTTTAATTGGTTCTGCATTTTCTGGAGGACTTGTGATTGGTGGAGGAAGGGTCGGAACTAGCACCAGAGTACAAAATATTTTCAATCTAGACGACATAACCTCTATTGATGTTCAAATTAAGAGAATACCAAGAATGTTAAGAGGTTGCGATATACTAGGAACAGTATATAGATATGGTAATCGCAACATATTTAGACAACAATCATCATCTAATCCTAGAGTACCTTTTGAAGTAGATGGAATTGGATTGAATGGACCAATAAATAACGGACTATACTGCTGGATTTGTCTGCAACAGAGACTATCAGATAATAGTCTAAGATACGCTCCCCTTCCTCCTTTTTTTCAACATCAAAACGAAATGATATTTAGGAGCTTTTTTGGTAGTATAGATAGGATAGAGAATAGAACAGATCTTATGGTACCCTATTACCCATGGGAGCTTATTCCTTATGAGTATTCAAGAAGTTGACAACTCTTGGTTTTGTACTTTTATTGAAGCTGGTTTAGACACTTATATATGTTCTAAATGTGGAACCAGAATAATGTCAGATGATGGACCACCCCCACTTATGTGCAGTATGCCTTCTGTCAAAACAGATCAAGAACAGTTAGCATCATTTTCCACAAAAGTTAAAAGCTTCATTAATGCAGCATCGGAGCATTTACAAAATGGAGCAAAACTCTGCTCTGATGAACAGATAGAACAAAGATATAGAATATGCCATGGTTGTGAGCATTTTATCAACTCTTCTTGCAATAAGTGTGGATGTCCTATTGTTCGCAATAAAAGATTTATCAGCAAACTATCTTGGGCTTCTTCCGAATGTCCAGTCGGCAAATGGGGGAAAGAGGATTAACTCTTCTTCCCCGCCTTGCCCTCTGCTTGATCTTTGGACCATTTATGCCAACCCTTGTTAGGCAGTATTGTTCCGTTATCATCTTTCCTCTTTGGAAATAATGTTCCACCCTTTTTGTGTTGACCAAAAGCAAGAATTGCTCCACAGTCTGCACAGCGAAGTTCATAATAATCATTACCTTCAACGTTTCTAACGATAAATCTTAAATTGGTTGAAGAACACAAGCCACACTTTTCTTCTGCAAAAATTTCTTGAATTACGGCTAGTTCCTTAAAAACTTCTTTTTGGCCAGAACCTTCTAATTCAAAGGTTAGTTTATCACTAGCTTTATATATTACTTTCATAACTATTTCCAATCTTTAGAATACCCAACAATACTATTCGATATCTCATTGGTGTTCTGCTGATACTTAGACAATAGCCTAATTACAGTTACAGCATCCTCATGAGAGATTCCGTAAATATTGTCAGTTGGTAGTTGATTATCTGAGAAAAGCCTCATTACATTAATATTAAGTCTCTGGGCCATAACGTCAATGAAATTAATCTGATTATTACTAATCTTAGAAACAGTGTTTAAATCAGGATTATCTTCAATTTCCTTAGATATTTCTTCAGCAGCAACTACTTTCCTGAGTCTCAATGCTCTACGAAGTGCCCTACCCTCTGCCCTAGTTTCAGCAACAGCTACCGGATGGTTGCGATATATCTTGTCGCAATTACCCCAATAAACGTCCGCAGCGCCGTCAACAGTCACAGTATTTAAATCCTGTGTGTCACTTGACTGGTTTTTTAAAAGATAGCTTATAGAATGAATAACGGTGGCTCTTTTTTCATTGTCTGGACTGGGGGCTTGAGCAACCGCACTGGTTGACGATATTACCTGACAATTTAAGGCCAATTCAAAAATACGACGCAAACCATCTGTAGTAGGATTGCCAGAAATTTTCTCATCATCAGATAAAAGACCTAGTACATAATCTGTCCATTCTAGATCGGTAATCTTAGGCAACGCTACAACATCACTTTCGGGAGTTGGTGCTACTTTGTTTTCTACTTCTTTGTCCTTGCTCTTATCAACCTTGGCCATCATAAATTAGTCCTCTATAGTTAGAATTAATGGTATTTTAGATTGCTCACAAGATTTAATTGCTTGTAATAATCTCTCTAAGATAATTGTTCCTCTAGCATTTGAAAAATCTTTTGTTTGTTTGATTCTGATCAGATGCCACCCCTTACCAGTGATTAGTCCTTCTTTCTTTTTATCGTACTTTATATTTCTGCTCAGAGATTGCTCTCCCCACACTGGCTCAAAATGAGAAGGGCCGTCAACCTCAATAGCTGTACCAATACTAGGCAGGAACAGGTCGATCTGCAACTTGGTGGTAACAAGAGACTGTTCCTTATGAAACTCCACATGTAAACCAGAAGATAGCAGGTTCTTTAGTAAGAATTTTTCTAATTTTGATCCAACTTTACTAGATTGTCTTATAGCAACAATAGCTGCTTGTTGCATATTTTCTTTTTGATTATGGTCTAATTTTTCCCAATTGGCTTTTGCTTTAGCTTTACGAGATTCTAATTCAGAAGCATCCAATGACTCCCATGAATTAAGAACACCCATACCAATTTTATTTTTAATTTCTAACGATCTCTCTTGACCCTTTGTGGGATGCTTGTGTTTTCCTGTATTTAGAGCATTTTTTTGAGCGTCTGACTTATTGCGAATTGTTATTTGAAATCTTTTAGCATCTCTTCTAACCTTATTTGCATAAGTTGACCATGCTGTAGCAATGTCAGCAAAGCTTTTATTCAATTCTTCATACCATGTTCTGATAATCTTCTCTTTTTCTTTATCAGATAAATTGTCATATATATTTTGAGAGTTCTTCATAAGTAAATTGCTCCACTGTGGCTATTGGGCGTTTCCAACACATAGAATATAGGTCGTTTAGAACTGGACTGGTTACAATTATATCAAGATTCTCTTGCTCATAAATAGATCTCCACTGTTCATACATTCCGGTATTGGTTTGTGTCCAATGGGTATCAGATGTAAATAGTATACGCTTGCTAATATTTGGGAATTGATTACTCAGAATAACACTAGGCATATCAAATAGTATTAGTTTTCCATCAAAAAACTGTGCTTGTTGAAGATGAAAAATTGGAACATTAAAAGTGTTACTTTTTTCCGAATAACTATTGAACACTACATGTTGCTGGTATGGGCGACGTTTAATAAATTGTTCTACAGTATTTAGAATACTGTCATAAGTCTTGTTATTTAAAAGCTTTATTAAGACAAATCCTATATCTTCATTCATAGTTTAAATAACTCTCTTAAAAATTTGTTATACGTAATATTAGTATGATATGTGTTTTCTGGTAGACTAGAAGTATAGCTATTATCTTTAATTTGGTCTAAGGAGACAACTATAGCCCCGCAAGACTTTGCCTCATTGGTATAGCTAAATCCAGCATCTTGTTTTAAGTCTAGATAATACTTATGCGTCTGCAATAGATTGGCTCTATTCTGTTCTGTTAACATACCAAGATTTTGGTAGTGCCTAATACTAGGGCAGTTGAAAAGCTTAATTGGCGTGGAACTATTTGGATATAGCAAATCAAGTAGATCGTTAGGAATAGAAGCTAATCCATCCATAAAACAAACTATACCATCTTTTTTATTGTCATTTGTGCTAGTGCTATAAAATAGTTGATCATTAACCAACCCTAATGGAATAGCTACATCATAAGTATCATCATATCCAATATGGACTACTCTACATTTTTGAGGCAGTAAGGTCTTGACATTCTCATATGACTTATTGTCAATATGAAAAAAATAAATGTTGGTACTATCGCTATAGTCCTCACAGAATTGTAAAATTTCTTTATTTACTAGACTGCCAGAGAATATGCAGTATTCCGGCTTATGTCTAAAGAATGTTTGATATAGATTATTTCCTATTGATATATCTATTATCATAATATCTTCAAAAGATAAAGCAGAACAGTTTTGAACAAACTTTTCCGAGCTTTGCTGTACAAGAATAGATCTCATATAAATACTTTAGCTTTTGGCAAATCCTTAATAGTATTGATTTTCATAATTTTGGTTTTATTCAGGTAGTGTTTGCTTAATATTGTGTTAGACGATAGCATTTCATTAAGCAACTCAAACAAATACATTTGACTAGTTTTATTTTGTTGAACTATGACCGACAAATTATTAATAGCATCCTTATCCAAGTAAACACACTCTGCCCAAGGTTCTGGCAAATCGTAGAAAATATATTCTGTAACAGACTGAGTTAGTGCACAACCTAAGTTAAAGTTTTCTTTGGCTTTGTCAAGAAGAAAAAGCTTTGAATGTCCAGACAGCAGTAGTTTATTTAGGGTATTTTTTTTCATCAATATCCCGTTATTAATAATCAAAAGATGTTTTGGAGAATATTTTTCTAAATACAGTCTTATGGATTCTCCTTGATTAGTTTCTTTGTAGGTTGGATTAAAAGTATATTCTATACTCAATTCGTCTAGAACAGAATGAACTTTCTCGGCTTCAAATCCAGTAGCAACAGTTATTTGTGTTTTTATATCAAGATTTTTAATATTGTGTATTTGATATTCTAGTACCTTTGTGTGCTTCTTAATATCTAAAAGGGCTTTTGAGCCTAATGACTTCATCCCTTTTGTTATTTCTGGAACCAGAATCAAAACATGTAACATCGTTTTATATACTTACTCTTTCGATATTGATACTAATATTATATTCAGCATAGTTAATATTGATTAGTTTAAAAACGTTTGTATCTAATGTTGTTAAGATATCTTCGATAATTACTATGTTGTTTTTGCCTCTTAATGAGTCGAAGATTTGGGATGATGGTATTTTAGAATTTAAAAAATCCTCAAATAATTTCTTAAAGTTAGTTAGACTAATAGTAATCTGTCCTTGAGGCTTAATCTTGGATAGGGACTGTTTGATAATTGTTTGTAAGCTAGATTTTTCTTGGTACTCTAGACATGAACACAAAATATTATCGGCAGAATGATTTATAATCTGTTCTATGTTATTTGTTAAGATTTTTTGATATCCAGAAATATTAGATACCGGTTCTGAAATACTAACTATATGATAATTTCTCATGAAACAAAGAACTCCTCAAGTTTTATTTTTTGTAATAGTGTGTTGACGCTGCTATAAAATGCATTAAAGCTATGATTGGATTGTATCCATGATTGATTGTGTAAAATATCCTCTTTGCTAAGCTCATCATTAATAATAGAGTTTAGTACTGTGTTAATATTACTATAGTCAAATAGTAGTGTTATCCCTTTAATCTCTGGATTATGGCTTGTGGAAGTTATTGTTTTACATCCTAGATATTGGGAAATAAGAACATTCATAGGATTGTATATGTCAATACATACTTTATATTTAGACATAATACTATATAGTGTATTGATTGAATCAATATGCTGCAATCCATTGATTATTTGTGCTGTTGGGAATTCATTTTTAATATGCTGATATAAATTATTAATTTCTTGACTATTATTTGCATTCATAATCAAAATAGATTCTGTTTTCTTTATATTATTAAGATCTTCGAATACTGGTATTCCATATGGTACTATTATATTCTTTTCATCAATATCACAGCCCCAAGCTTTTAATGTTTGAATATCAGAAAATATTTTTGTTGTATCATGTAATTGGTTTTTTACTAAAGCAATGTCTTCTTTTTTAAACTTTACCGGAGGACCATTATGGAACCAAACCATATCTATTAAATGCTGATTATGAGCTAGCATTTTGGTTTGCTGAGTATGCTCCAAGAAATTATTGCTCCAAAACAAGTCATAATAATAGTTTTGTAAACTACTATTTGTCTGATATAGATTAACTTCTAGTAACCCTGCTAGTAAATCAAAAGTATTATTTGTTGGAGAATACAGAATATTAGTATTTTTATTAACATACTTATATGCTATATTGTATATAGGATTAGAATAACTCATTTTATAGATATTTATTAATGTGATTTGTTTTAAACAAAGAGGCCGTGTTGTGTATCTGTCTCACTTCTAGATATTTTTTAATGCTGCTATTTATTGTTTGAGAAGATATCTTTAAAGATCCAGCTTGATTAATTTTATTAGACCCATCAGTTAAACTAAAGATATAGTCAGGATCAATCTTGATAATATTCTTCTTTAAGCTATTGGCTATTTTTAGATTAATACTATTTGATCCATAGTCAACAGCATCAATAAAGACATCTCCAGACTTATGGGCTGCATATATGTTATTTAAGTCTGATGTTATTGGAGCAATAATGACTCTGTTTATTGAGTATTTTGTGTCCATACTATTGTAAGTTTCTTTGATAAATTTCTCCAATTCAGCCTTTTCAGATGAGGATATATCCAGAGTGAACAAAACCAATACTATATCTTTAGATCTTAGATTTCCAATAAATGATACTATAGTATCATATATAACTCTGACATTTGTTCTATAATTGCATACCATGTATAGTTTTTCACTATTGTTTAGTAGCCCTATATTAAATCCAGCTTTATAAGATGAATCAACATCAAAAACATAATCTATGTTCTTAACTAGTTTTTGCAATGTGGGGTAAGCTTGAGAAAACCTGATAACATCTGGCTTGTTGTCTACTAATATTCCGTCAAACCTTAGGACTTTATCTATAACATCTTTTGGTACAAGGTTCGTATCTATAATTGGTATTAATATGTTTCTGTCTACCGAATCTATAACACAAGCCTTATTCAAAGGAACATGCTGAATAACAGTATCAATCTTTGATAAGTGTATATTTTCTTGACGACATAGAGCTTCGTCTATATTCTTTATAGCACATTTACTATCAAGAAATATTGGTCTTAGTGATATATTTTTTGATCGGTCGCTAAGCATGTTTTGTATTAATGCTGTTGACCACAATCCATTAATATCTCTTTGTCGATATGGTCCAATGTATAGAGTATTATTCATTATTAGGTTACGTTTTTCAGGTGTGCGTATGTGATAAAATCTTCATCAAATTTAACATTATTATTCTTAACATTTTCTGCTTGATTATTATTATCTATCATAGTATTAATATAGTCAAGAGTATTATTAAAATCAAAAGGAGCCATTGATGTAGCACTAGATTGTACAAATCCATAGTCTGCATTTTTAAGCAGTTCTAACATTTTGTATGATCCTATGAGTTCTGTTTCTTGGAAATTATTATTGCATATTCCAATAAGTCTATCAAAATGGGTCTGAGGATCAATATTTGACTCTTTGATTACTGGTGTCTCATATTTTCCAGTATTCCATTTAGACCTATATCCCTTTGCATCTAATTCGTCAAAATACTTTTCCCATTTTTGAGCAATATTATCCCAATTATAGTGCTGATGTGTCAGATCTTGAATTTCATGTCTTAATTTTTCTCTGGTTGGTTTTGGCTTATTGATAAAATCAATTATATAATTAGCTAAATCATTATTATCTGGATAAACCCGTAAAGCTTTTGTTTCTAGTTCTTTAAATAGAGTTTGTATCTTGATTGGGTAGGCTTTTAATTTTTTAACTATATCACACATAGCACTATAATCCACGGTAGCTATCGGCACACCACAAGCCCCAGCCTCCACCTGCGGCATACCAAATCCCTCACAGATTGAGTACTGAACATAAAGATCAAATATGTTGTATATGCTACTCAGAGTGTCAGAAGATACACCTTCTGTTACAGATGGAAAGGTCATGCTTTTGCTCATACATTTTACACAAACCTTTTGTGGGCCAGTAAATACAGAGCACTGGGTTGTCTTACAGTTTTTACATATATAGGTGAATAGAACCCTATTACTAACTCTTGACTGTCTTAGTAGTTCAGGAATATCCCAACCCATATCAGGATAGCTAGTATGAAGATATAGATATAGATTCTCTCCCAAAGAACTATTAGAGGCTTCTAATCTATCTAGGACTTCTCTGAAAGTGGTAAATAATTCTGGTATTAGTTTGCGTTTTTGGTTACGCATAACTGATCCTATTATGATAGAATCAGGAGATAGTCCAAGCTGTTGTTTAATATCGCTTCTGTTTTTTATCTTAAAGGTATTAATATCCACGCCAGGGGAAGTAGTATCTATATAATTAATCTTGTTAGATGATTGCTCTTTAAGAACTTCCGCACCCCAATCAGAGTATGTAAAGACTGCATCTGCGTCTAAGAAGGTATCTATCCATTCTTCTTGCTGTGGTGAAGAATCTACTGTTGGCATTAATATCCAATGGAAAAATTTTCTAAGAGGAGAGGATCCTTGGTAAGCACTCATCCAATAATCACGAACATCAATAACGATATCTGGTTTAAAGTCCAATAAAACCTTTTCAAAACGCCAGCGTCCAAACTGATTGTCTACTCTGGACGAATATTCTTTATGTCTATGGTCTGAATCTTTAACAGCATTGGCGTAGTATTTCCAGTGAATAGATACATCCCTCGGATCATTAACAAAACCATAAGAAGCGAATTCTGCTATTTCATACTTATTGGTTTTGTGTAAACGAGTTAGTAGTTCTTTTGCATATATACCGAAACCAGAATGAATAAAACTGGCTTCAGAGCACATCAAGATTTTTAATTTATTGTTTTTTGTCATAAAAAATAGACAGGGGCCTGCTCATCACAGACCCCCGTTTATTGTTTCCTTACATTCTCATAAGATTAAAACGCTACAGGTTCGGATGAGTCCTGCTTGCTGTTCTTTGTTAAGCGAGTGATCTTAGAAAAGTTATTTACTCTAACCTTAAGACTACTGTGCTTAACTCCGTCCTTTTCCCAGGTATCGTTCCTTAAAGATCCCTCGACCATAACCAAATCACCCTTCTTGAATGACTCAGCAATCATCTCGGCACCACTATCCCAAGCTTCACAATTAATGAAAGAAGTAATCTTGTCTTTGTCGCCACTAGCCTTCGTATATTCACGAGATACAGCTACTGTAAAATTAACAACAGATGTTTGCTTGCCACCAGTATTAACAATCCTTAATTCTGGATCACGAGCAAGATTACCTCTAAGCAATGTAATATTCATATATATCAAACTCCTTGTAAAAAAGAAATCACGCAACTACTACATTATAGCAATGAGCCGTTGATTGTCAAGTTATAGGCTCAAAACACTTTTCTACGATCAGACCGTCCTTGCTTTTGCTTTTATTTCCTGAAAAGACTAAAATATTACCTATAAATAAATAAGATCTATACTGGGAAAACTGTTCAGGAAAAAAGACCACAGAATCCAAAGTTCCGTATTGATCCTCTATGGTAACAAAAGCCATCTCTAGACCCGGATTCTTACCGCTCTTAGTTTTAGTAACATTAACATTCCCAATCTCTCCTACTAAAACTATGTTTTCTTTTAGCAATGATGTCTTGAATGTTTTACAATTACAATTGGCCATAGTAATATCATAAACATCAAGTTTAGAGCATGTGATACCAACCCCTAGTAAATCATTTTCTTGATCTGATAACCATTCTATTTTATCAATTAAGGAGTAAGGCGGATGTCCTAATGATCTTATATAGTTCGCTATTGTTTCTTTTCGTCCTCTGATTAGTTTAGTTTCAGTATATAAAGCACTGAGAATGTCTATTATAGTACTATCTATCATGGTCTTTGAGTAAATATTAAATACCGTTTGCTCTTTTTTGGTTAATCCAGAACATATTTCATATTCGAAGAGCATCTCTGATCTATTTTTCTTATAGTAGTCAAATGCGCCGCTACTAATCAAAGCCTTGGCTGCAACAGAGTTTATATTCATCAGAATATTGCCGACCATTTGTGGCCACGTTATATCATTAACATTCGTGTTCTTTGTTAGTTCTAATATTTTCTTGTATACAGACTGTCCTACCCCCTTTATGTCTGTTAAGCCAAAGTATATCTTTTGATTTTTCAATATGAAAAGCTCATTTAAATTTCTAAAGTCAGGAATATGGACTTCTATATCCATCTCCATAGCATTTCTAACCAACTCTTTTATTTCCTGTTGAGGATCTATTTTGTCCTTAGCGAACCTGAGATATGATGCAAAAAAGATCTTGGGGAAATGTGCTTTAGCATACGCTGATAAATAAGCATTCATTGCATAGCTTATGGAATGACTAGCATTAAATAAGTATCTTTGTGATTTTTCAATCCATTCGAATATTTGTTCTGCTTCTGGTTCTGATAGTTTCCCAGTCTGCTTAGATCCTTCTATAAACTTCTTACGGACTTTTGCCATTTTATCTGCTTGCTTTTTACCAATGGCTTTTCTTAGATCGTCTGCTTCTTGTAAATTGAAACCCGCTAGCTCTTTAGCTATAGACATAGCCTGTTCTTGGTAAATCATTTCAGAATAGGTATGTTTTAAGATTGGCTCTAGTGCTGGATGGAAATAGTCAATAGACTCTAAGCCATTCTTTTTATCTATATAATGATTGCTTACGCTTTTACCATCTCTATGTGCCTCAAGACAACCCGGCCTAAGAATACTGATCAAGCCAGATAGCTGCTCAATATTTTGAGGCTTTAATTTCCGGGCCATGGTTTGTCCTAATCTGGACTCTAGCTGAAAACATCCTTTAGTATTGCCTTCGGATATCAGTTCCCATGTTTTATAGCATTCTAAACTAATGTTAGATAGTTTGGGAGAAAATTTTATTTTAGGAAATTCTCCACCCTTATCTAATACTTCAAATTTACATCCACAATCAAATACAAAAGAGTCTGACATATTTATCCAACGGTAAATGCTGATTTAAATTTTACTTTATTCGAAATATTACGATGTAGTCTAAGAAAACGAATTAAAATATCTGCCGTATCCTTAACGTCTTTAAGAGCATCGTGAGCGCCCTCTTTACTAATTCCTAGATAGTCTCTAAGGTTATCTAGTGTATAGTTTTTAAGTTCATTATTTCCTTCAAACCAATAAAAAACCAAATTCATCAAATCTATAACATCTCTTGGATAAAAAAGATCTGAACGACCCTCTTTATTAAGATTGTCATATTTTTTACTAAGCCTCTCCATTATTCGTAAATCAAATCTGTTGATATTATACCCAGCAGCAATCGGAGCAGTAAAACATGATTTTTTACCGCTTGATCGTGAATGATACATATTCAGATATGATACAAATAATTGCCATCCATTTTCTTGCTTTTGATAGGACTTCCAGTCAGCTAAAATAGCATCTTTAGTACTAGACCTAACTTTCGCATGAAAGTCTAGAACATCAGAATCTCCATAAGCATAATCAATATTATTTTCTAAAGCTTCTGGCTTTATCGTAATATTAAATTCAGAATCTGGTATAACTTCTAGTCGATATGGATCGATCATTATAGCAGCAATCTGAACAGGACTACATGTGTCGGGATTAATCCCGTCGGTTTCAAGATCAAATACGCAAATTTTTTGTAAATTAGCCATTTACCACTACTACTGTTGAACCTGGGAAAAATGCCTTCTGGTTATTATCAGCTGCTACTTGACAGTTGATAGATCTGCAACAACTAACTCTGACTTCTTCTGTCTTAACGTATTCAACATTGTTAACAGTGAATTTATCACCGAGCACTAATTCTTCAAATTTCTTTTCCATGATTATTCTCCATATTTTAATATGTCTGATATTGTCATAATTTTATCCAACATAGCAACGCCCAGAATATCAAATTTAATTAAACCAAGACTTTCTAAATCCTGCATTTCCATACCGGCTATGGCCTGTTTATTCTTTGTGTCATATACCATTGGACATACAGAACTAAGTTTTTTGCTACTAATAACTACACCAGCAGCATGTTTAGATTGATTTGACTTGGTTCCTTCCAGCCTGATTGCTTGCTCAAATCTTTTGGCCAGTGGTCCCTCCAGAACGTTGTCATTAGATATATAGCACCATTCCTTGAGTTTGTCAACATTATTTTCTAAAGCCCAACGTATGATAGAAGCTTCTCCAGTATCTTCTTTCATTTCTTGCAATTCGTCTGCAATTTTTGCTTCGTCAGGAATACTTTTAGTAATTCTGTTCATTTCATCAAAGGATATATTACCATAAACTCTTAAAACTTCCTTTAAAGCTCCTCTACCTTTCATAGTATTAAAAGTTATCATTTGAGATACTTTTTCTATTCCATATTTATCTTTAATATAGTCTATGACATATTGTCTTTTGGTAATTGGTACGTCCACATCAATATCTGGCATGGATATATGATCTGCAGTATTTCTTCCTTCGTTATAAAATCTCTCAAACAACAAATCATACTTAATAGGATTAATATCTGTAATACCGACAAGATATGATACCAAACATCCAGCAGCACTACCTCTACCCGGTCCTGGTAGCCATCCATTGGACTTAACATAATTGACAATATCTTGAATAATTAAAAAATAACTAGATAATCCAGCACCTTGTAGAACTTTTAATTCAAACTTGATACGATTAACATAGGTTTCGTGTTCAGACTCTGGAACTTTATCAGCAATCTTTTCTCTCCAGCCATCTCGACAAAGTTGTCTAAGATATTCGTCTGGATCAGCATTATTGGGACATTCAAACGTTGGAAGGGATGGCTTGCTCAATATATTGTATTCTTCACATAGCGAGTCTACATACAAAGTGTTTTCGATCTCTTCTTCTGTATGAATATCACTCATCTCTTCTGGAGATAGTATGTGATAATTATCTGACTGAAAAAAACAACTCAATGGAACATCTTGATTAGCTAATAGCTTTTTATTCACATCTACTAAAGTAGTCTTCAGATTGTTACATAGTAGAATTCTTTGGTCTATGGCGTCTTCTTTTGTGCAATAATGAGCATCTGGTGTGCATATTACTTTTGTTTTTGTTTTACTGCCCAAAGAACGAACAAAATCTGTTATGTCTCTTTGTGCAGGATTGAGTGCTTGGTCCATAAGCTGTGCTTCTAAAAAGAAGTTCTCTTGACCAAATATTTCTTTCATTTTAGCTACAAAATCTATACCTATCTTATCCATTGTTCCAGACTGGTTTTCTAATAGATCTGGCAAGAGAGATCCCAAATGACCACAGAACCCTATAATATTCCCATCCAAAAAATTAGCTAGTCTGTCCATACTAATTCTTGGCTTATGATAAAAATTTTCTTCTTTATTGGTTTCGGAAGCTATTGAGATTAAATTACGCCACCCCTTTAAATTCTTCGCCAATACTAAAAAATGACTAAGCTTGCTATTTTCTTTAGTTTTGATGTTAGAATCTTCATGGGAAATATAAAGTTCACAACCTAGTATTGGCTTTATATTTTGAGCTTTAAGAGCTTGGAAAAATTGAACACATCCAGAAATAGAACCATGATCAGTTAATGCACACGATTTAATCCCAGTGTTAGCACATCTTTGAGCAATCTGATGAGGCTTGCTGATACCGTCCAATAGGCTGTAGTGAGAGTGTGTATGCAATGCGGCATAAGTTTTAGTCATACTGTTCCTGGGGCCTTGTATAATCCAATAGAGTGTTTCGGGTGCTTGTACAAGTTCATTGTAGTGTCGATTCCGTAAAGATCAAGATCATGTTTTACCTGTTCACACTTTGTCATGGTTTGGCCAACAGAGCATGTTTGACCGTCTCTATATTCTGTTATAGGAGTGACATTAGTATTGTCAAAAGTTGTTTTGCCAAAATGACATAATTTGTTACACATCCAGCTTTTATGTAATCTGGGTTTTTTAGTATTTTTAATAAGTTCGTACTTAGCCCTCAGCATGTTCTCTGTTTCTGCTAAGTCAGAATCATTAAAACATATAGTAAATGGACCTCCATCATTAATAAAATAAATAGAGAACATTATATGGTTAATCTTAGGATATAAATGCTTAATAGCATAATGATATATTCTTAATTGAGGATCTCTTTCCAATTTTTCTTGAGTCTTTTCTTCTCCTGTAGCCCAGTCAAGTCTCCTACCAGTTTTCCAGTCTATAATTTCTATGGTGGTATCATTAACCAGAGTTATTAGGTCAATAGTTCCCTTAAGAGCTAAATTACCAGTAATCTTCTTATCTTCTACATCATACGAATATTTAGCCCATGGTTTAGATATCTCAAAGTCAAAGTGTTGTTCTGGACATAGAACATTTCTATTTCTAGGATCAAACATCCCATTGTTAAACTCGATTGCTTTATATACCCAAGCCCGACAATCTTTTAAGTCTTTGGGAGACCATTTATGGTGCTGTGTTTGTTGAGTATAATAATCGTAGACTTTATCAATAATTTCATCCAGATTATAGCTATGTACATTTATTAAACCAAAGACATCGTCTTCTACAGTGTCTAGATTGTCTTGTTGTGCCTTTTTAATAACTGCTAAAATTTCTAGAACTTTATGAGTTATTGTTCCTTTATCTGCCTTTTGACCAGACGGACCCCGCCACCCTAGTACATATTCAGCAAAATATTGCTGTTCACAGAGACTATGAGTATTGTAAGAAGAACTTCTAAAGTATGTTATTATCATGTAGTGAGTCCTAAGAGGTTTTCTAGTAATGTTTTAATTTGAGACACCTGATCATATATTGACGAATTAACATTATCTATAACGTAATCAAATTTAGACCAGTCAAATTTATCTTTATCTAATATGGATTCGCTAAGATGATCAGAATTATGTGGATTTCTAGTTAGTCTTAATACTTTGCCACCAATATTTTGAATTGACTCAACCTCGTTAGGAAAACGACAGTCTGTAATTATAGCAATATCTGGTTTTTCTCTGACTATTTTAGAGATGGTTGCTTTTACCCAAACGTCAGGATCTAATTTACGAAATATGTCCGTTCCTATAATTTGCATAGCATCTCTGCCAGACAGCTGCTTGTTTTCCCATTGCAAATGTGTGGTTTGATTTTTTTCATCATCACTACCATAACATTGATTATATTCCAATCCTAGAATATTCATGCAAATGTCTTGTTTTAAAACATCTGCAAAGTTATATATTTTGATTTTACTATATAGTTTTTGCAATAAGCTTTGGGCATTAATATCTGTCTTTGGTATTATGTGTGGTTGAAATAATCCTTCGTACTCTTTATTTCCGCCAAAATCAGAAAGTAGTATCTGTCCTTCGTCGTCTAGTAATACCTTTTCTGCCAAGCCTAGTTTAGACAGATGCAGAGATAATATAAAGTTACCAGCTGTTGTTTTGCCGGATTGTTTTCGTCCAGATATACCTAGCACTATCATATAGAGTATCCTTGTAGTTGTGGTAAAATATATTCATGAATATCTTTTGTAGACATTTCTGCAATATCGTTTGCTGTTAACTTAATGTGTTTAATGTTATATGTTCTACAACATTTTTCTTCTATATTCTTAGCAGCAGCCTCGCCAGCCTTATCATTATCCATAATTGTTACTATGTTCATGGCTCCAGAAATATCTAATAACATCTTTTGCTTGTGACTTAATGATGCTCCAAAGATTGCCACAGAATTATGTATTCCTGCTTCTTCTAGTCTCCATACATTTCCAGGACTTTCTACCAGAATCACAGTATGAGAAGACGAGATATGCTCTTTAGCGAACCAATAATTATACAAATACTCTTGTGTTTTAAAGTTTTTATTATGTCTCCATTTACAGTACTTCCATACCTCATTGTCAGATGGGCAATCTGATTCGGTTTTATGGAATCCTCCACATTTGATACATTTATTATAGAAGGTTCGTCCAGTACAACCTGTCATATTTTGACCACTATCATCATAAACAGGAACCACCGCCCTGTCACACATTTCCTTGTTAGGATCTAAGCAGTCTCCAACGTCATATTTGCGCAATACGTCCTCACTGAAGCCCCTATTTAAAAAGTATTGAGATGGAATAGACAGAGCTTTAACCACAGATGATCTGGGAACAGTACCAAGATTTATTGGCCTATCATTTGATTGAATATTTTTTATGGCATTTATAAAAGTAGATTTTTCTTTGGCTCTTTTTGAGACCTTGATATTGGCCAAATCAGACTTACTAAAATCAATAGCAAACTCCAGAGCTTCACCAAAAGATACTACTGGATCTCCTGATTTAGACCATCCCTTTTCATGAGACAAACAACCTCTAATAAACCCAATAATAGACGACTTAAAAATTTCTTCACATTGATGGGTTCTGCATTTCCAGTTACCTCTATAAGAGTCTCCTTGATGATACAGATTAAACGCGGAGTCGTTATCTCCTCCGTGGATTGGACAACTCATGATAACCATTTTATCAAGCATTCTATAAGATGTTATTCCGAGATGACTGAGTAAATTCTCTATATCATCACAGACCACATCAGATAGATGCTTTAATTGATGCTGATCATACGAATGGTATTTCTTCTGCTTCTTCTTCATTATATTCATTGTTACTAACTATAAATCCATCTTTTTTGGTCTGAACGTTGTTAACTAATTCTAAACGAGTTTTACCTTCTACTATTTTGGCACACCAACCCTTCATGTGACAATTAATATAATCATTATCGTCTAATCCTCCTCCGTGACGACTAATTAATGGCACTAACTTACGATTCCCATTATCTGGACCATCTTCAGCAATCTCCTCATCTGACTTTCTTTTAAAGATAGTGAAATTGCTACAGAGCCAAATGATTCTGTCTGATCCGCTAGCGGTATCTGTACTTTCCTTGGAAATACCGTCTCTGTTTAATTGTATAAAGGCTACTATTGGTACCTTATATTTAACGGCAAAGTTATGTAATGATGTCATCATGAAGCCAAGAACCTGATATTCTTTCATGTCTTGAGAGATACCGGCAGAGTCCATGAGCTTTAGATAGTCATAAAAAATTACGCACTCTTTAGCTGTGCCGTCATCATTAAGTCCAACCTCTTTAACTATCCACCTCCTCATTAATGCTAATTGTTCTTCGAATGATTTGCCAGCAATACTATGATGATACAGTCTACTGGCTTTTAATTCAGCTACAGCTGCTTGCATTTTAGACATAGATCCTGGAGTATCTGCAAACTTACCAGTTTCTATTTTGGATATTTCTAGTTCTGATGACATAGCAAGAATACGATGAACGTGGTCTTCCCTAGTCATTTCAGTATCCATATTCAATACTGGTATTTTTAACTTACTAGCAATATAATAACCCATATTGTCTGATAGTAATGTCTTGCCCACCTTTGGTCTGGCCGCTATTACATTAACTGTTCCACGACGCAAACCCCCTCCAATAGACTGGTCATAAACTGGAAATCCTGTAGATATACCAATTTGATCTACTTTATGTTCTTGCAAAAACTTAATATAATCATCAATGTCTTTGCCTATAGAAGATGGAGAAGAATCACCGTCAGTTGACAAAGAAGAAGAGAAATTAAAGATAGACTCTTCTGCTATACCTATAATAGAAGATATATTCTCTGACCCAGTAACATCTAATAGTTGTTCCTGAGCATTCTCTAGTTCTTTATGTAGTAATCTGGCTATTTCTAGCTTCTTGATTTTGGCAGCAAACTTCCTAACGTTTTCTAGATTAACTGGAAAATCGAATATAGCTTTTAAGTGCTGCGCTTCCTCTTTTTTGGATAAAACGTCTGATAGTCCCAACTCTTGGGCAGACGAGTAGATAGATGCTAGATCTAGTTTAGTCTGAGGATTTTTATCACAGATATTCTTAATGCATTTATAAATTATTTGATTGCTGTCAATAGTAAATGCGCCTTCTTGGATTATATCACAAATATCCAAGTAGGCATCTTCACCATACTTCAATATACCGCTCAGTACCGCTCTTTCTGCGGAAGGATCACATAAAATCATAATTACCCTGCTTGAGTTGAACAGTTATTACATTTGTATCTTGAGGCGCCCTCAAATATTAAACCAGGACTAACAATCTCTGTCTTACCACAAATTCTGCATGTTACTTGTACTGGTTCAAACTCTCTCATTCTTGCTACCGGAGGATGTTTTGATAGCTTTTTGTCTATTGAACTATCTTCTTTATGCATACTAAACTCTGGCATTTTAGCAAATTTATTTACCGATTCTTCGCTATCATTTTGAGTCCTGCCTCTTTGACGACTCTTTGTCTTCATTTTAGACTTTGAAGATTTGGTTTCTGTCTTTGCTTCTTGTTCAGGAGTTTGGTCATTGGGCAATAGACTTTGTAGTAGGTTTATTAACAACTTAACATTTTCTGGATTATTTAGCACTTCTTTAGGATCCATGACTCACCTTTGCTCTTTGAATGGACAACATGATATCAGATAAATTCTTTAAACTATTTGCTATATAAGATAGTCTGTCACTTCTTTGCTTAGCATACTTCTTAATACTGCTCAAAGACTGTGCTTTATCATTATGCTTTATGGCTTGTAAAGATTTTTCAATATAGCCATATCCTTTATAATTATTCACTTCATCCGCTATTGTCTCTTTAATAGACTCTTCAGCCCAATTCTGTCTGGCAATTTCTCTGTTAATTGTTCTTTGAACATGAAAAGCAAACTGTCCAAGTCTGTAGGATATTTGAGCACAATCTTCTGGAGATAGCTTCTCAATTTCATCACGAGACATTGTTAAATATGTGTTCATTTCTTGTTCTGACACACCATATGATTGAGCATACTCTGGCAGCGAAATACTCTTTTCGTATTCGTCAAGCACCTTATCCCAGTGTTGTAAATCTTCTTTCGCACTTCTATTCATTGTTGGTAATCCTTTGTTCCCATACTTCTGGAGATTCCATATATCCTAATACTATATATTTGATTCCATTTTTTTCACACCATTCTTGTTTATCATGATCTCTTTTTTGAGACTTGAGAAAAGAAATTCTAGAATTATGATAGAATGGTATGAACTTATAATGCTGCTCTCCATGCACTTCTACCGACATCTTTAATAGAGGAATATAAAAATCTAAATACAAAGTTTCCGATTTACGCAATGGTACTGGAACTTCCTCCAGTATTTGCATGGTTGGAAAATTTTTAGTCAGAATCTTTCTGGCTTCCAGATGAAAAGATGACTTATTTTGCATTTTACCCTTCGCAATGTAACCTGTCAAGTGCCAAGAATGAGAATTCCCATCCAAATCGACTATATTCATTTATTAATTCCTAATACTTCTTTTACAGCATTTTCAACAGTAGCATAAGCGGTAGGATTTTCTAATAGATAGTTTCTTACCTTTTCTGACCCTTGGAATTTAGGCTTATCCTCTAATACGGTAATAGTATACCAAGCACCACCCTTATGAATAATACCAACATCGGAAGCTAGATTGATAATTTCGGTACATTTATCAATACCCTGACCGTATCTAATATAACTGGTTGTTGTTGCTCCGGGTGGTCCCAATGCTGAACATATAACTTGCCATTCTATCTCTTGTCCTATTTGAGTATTATCGGTACCCAGCAACCAAGGCTTGAATGTTTTTGCTCTGAGTTTGATATCAGTCTGATATGCGATAGCTTGCCCAGACTTTTCTTTAAATTCTGCACCATAACCAGTTGGATTACCCATTAAGTGAGTAATACCAATAACGATATTCTTATTAACAGGAATAACATTAGCGACTTTACGACAAAACTTAGCCAAAAGTTTAGCCCCGTCTGCTCTTTGCATTTTATCCATATCAGATGTAATTTCTGCTTCTGTACATAATGCAGAGTACGAGTCTATGATTAGAACACATCCAGGAATTTCATTAATAATTCTTTCTCCAATTTGCAGGTATTCTTCAGCGTGTAGAATCTTGCCTTGCTGAGAACCTATTACATGAAATCTAGAGAGGTCTAATGCTGGTATTCCTTCAAGATCTCTTTTCTTTAATCTACCTTCAATATTTAGGTAGTACACTTGACGACCTTCTTTAAAAGATCCATAAGCATATTCTAGTCTTTGTGCCGTTGCAGCAAAGTCTAGTGACGATGTTGTTTTACCACACTTTGGCTGTCCGGTAAGAACAACAAAACTACCCTCGGGTATTCCTCCGTTGAGAGCGATATCTAAAGCTGGACCAATAGGTATTGTTAAGATTTTTTTATCTACAATAGCATTACCAGACAAAATAATCCCATCACCAAAATTCTTATTAACATCTTCTTTTAGCGTTGTAGCCATTATTCTAAATCTCGTAGTTTGGAAATGATATTTGGTTTACTGTTATTCGCTTTTCTATGTACTATATTATCTTTACGATCATAGTCCATAGACAATTCCGTATTTTCCTGCTCCACTATCTTTTGGTATTGGTCTATAATAGCAAGAAGGTGTGGCGCTCGCAAAGAGTAAATCTTAGCTGATTTGGTATCATTCAAGGCTTTTATAATGGCTTTGGGATGGTATTTTTTAAGTAGTTTATTTGCTGATCCTATTTGGTTCCTATAATATGTTGACCACTCTTTAGTCAACCAGAACCTATAGTGTAAATCTATGTTACTTAATTTGGCTTTATGTTCGCATATTATCTCAGTGATATACTGAGCAGCGGACACATCCTTACCATTAGAATACCTGGAGGGGTATTGAGCTTTATGCATTACTTGGACTTGTTTGGTCTAAAAATATTCTTTTCTTGGTTTCTTCCCTGCGATGATTCTGCTTGCTTTCTTGTTTCGTCGGCAATTGCTGAAGCATCCTTGGTCATAATTGCTACATTGTTTAATTTCTTACCAGATGTATGGGTAATCATTAAACTTTTAGCATTAGGTTTTGGTACAGTATTCATTTGAACATTGGCTTCCAGCACCTCGTTAATCTGCTTTTCTGACACTCCTAGTTCAGTCGATATCTTATCAATACCTTCACCAGTGTGACTGAGCCAAAGAATAGCATACTTATTTGCTTTACTTAATTTAGCCATCAAATCTTCTCTCTTTCTGCTTTGTTAAGCCATAATAAATTTTTAGAACAAAGGAATTGTAAATAACATTCAAATACTGCATAGCTAACCGGAGTAAAACGATTAGTTGGACGACAAGTATTATCAACTATGCTAGAAGATTTATCTTCTCCTAATTGAGAGATTGGATTATATAGCTTGTTGTTGGTTGATAGTCTAATAAAATATTGTGTAGGATTATTTGTTTTTGTAATTTTTTTAGCTAGTACTTTATTGCTATCTGCATTAAGCATAGGGTTGCCACTGGAATCTACGTGGTCTTCATCTCCGACAAGACAGTAAAACTTATAATCTGTGGTGTCTTGCTTATTGTGATCAATAGTAAAAATGAAATCATTCATTATTTATCTCCGATGCTTTCTCTGTTGCTTCTTTATCAGATTCCATAATACATTTCTGCAGTTTGTTGAAGAACCCTGCCATGTACTCATGATAGTGCTTGTTCTGAGGTACGGGAACGTGATAATTCTGTTTGCAAATTTCATTAATTCCAACAACATTGCCAGTTTCGTCTTGTTCTAAAACCTTAGCAGTTACAGTAATTACCAGCTCGTGTGGACACTCTAAGAGTTTTTCATATTCTTGTTCGATCTCATTTGATAATGTATTTTGTTTTAATATGCTCTCTAATACTGTATCGATAGCTTTCTTTTCTTCTTCCGAAATATTTTGCTCTGTCATTATTTTGTCCATTTGGTTTTTGTTTTAGGTTTTTTAATTTGAGACATTCCTTTAGGTAGATTGGCTATTTCTTCAGGATCTTTGTATGAATTATGTTTCTCGTGCAAAGACATTCTTTGATCATCACTTAAAGAATCTCTGTTACGATTAGCTAGATCTCCCAATGTTTTAAGTTCACTAGAGTGTTTTCTTATAGAACAAGAAACGTTGATGACATCGTCTTCATAAGATCTTTCTGTATTTTTTGCAGCGCAGTGTTGACACTTGGGGTGTTCTTTATAGTCTGAAAAATGAGCGAATAATTCAAATTTCTTTTCGCACTTATTGCATATGTAAGTATATGTTGGCATAAACTATTTTGTGTCTCTCTCTATTTCCTTTAGCCAAGCTATGTTCATAGTATTTAAGAATTGTATATATTTATCAAATATGATCTTATTGACTTCTTTAAAAGACCACTCTGTTTTACATACCTGGGTAATGATATTGTGTTTTTTGTCTTTGATCTTATGATATTGAATAGGATTATATACTTCTCCAGTTGGACTAATTTTTATATAGTACCTATAATATTGACTGACACTACCAAAATGTTTAGGCTTTTTGTTTTGTATGCATTTTGCAACAACATGCGGGGAGGATGAGTCAGATAATCTTGATCTATCATTATCATCTATAAAATCTTCACTACCTCTTAAACAAAAATACATTTCTACATCTTTATCTTGCTTAGCTCGAAATATGTGTTCCATTACTTTTCTCGTATTGAATAAACGGTTCCCACTCTGATAATACCTGAGTGTTATCTATACTAGACAATTCCTTATACCAAGGCAAGTACTCTACTGAGTATTTCGGCTCAACAGGAGATTGTAGTAGTGTCATTCCTGCTTCGTTAGGTGTTTTATTGCCCTTTTTATGGTTGCATGGTCTACAGGCAGTTACTATATTATGCCAATTAGTAGACGCTTTTCTGTTTGGGGCATATCTACTTTTAGGTATAATATGATCATACGTTAATTGAGAATTAGAGCACTTTTGCCCACAATATTGACATGTAAAATTATCTCTAATAAATAGATTATGTCTAGAAAAATTAATCTTTCTACCGTAGAGATTAAAATATCTGATTGTTCTAGCAACAGATGGGACTGGAAATCTTTTCCCATTTGGACCATGAATATTCTTGTCTTTATAATAGTCTAGTATTTCAATACCATAACTACTATCGTTTTCATATTTCATAGACCAGACAATAGCCCTCTGCCAAGAGATAATTCGCAGAGGGGTCATGTCCGCATTTAATAATAAACACTTACTGTGTTCAGCTTTGTTGCTCATAACCATCTAGTTTAGATAAGATCTTAGCAATGATTGGATTACGCACTATATCACATGATTCTAGTCTGGCACAACCAATCCCGTCTATTCCTTGTAAAGCTTCAATCATACTAGCAAAACCACCCTGTAAATGTCTGTTTAGGTCTGACTGACCAACATCTCCAGTTAGTACCATTTTACTATCTGTGCCTGTGCGAGTTATTAACATTTTAAGTTGCTCATAGGAAGAATTCTGACACTCATCTGCTACAATAAAAGCATTATGAAAATTACGACCTCTCATTAAACCTAATGGAACAACTTCAATTTTATTGTTTAGCTTTAAGGAAGTATACTGAGCAGTTGATATAAAATAGTTGACTTCATCAAGAACAGGCAGAAGGTATGGATGTAATTTTTCTTCTGCCGACCCTGGAAGATAACCTATTTTTTCTCCTGCTTCAATTATAGGCCGAGTTATGATAATTTTCTTTACTTTTTCGTCAAGAAGATACTCTATAGCCATACCTATAGCAATGTGTGTTTTTCCGCTACCCGCTAACCCTTGACAAAAGGTTATTGTATTTTCTGCTATGGTTCTAATATACTCTTTTTGATTTTCACTTCTTGGTCTTAATCTATTTCTGTATACATTAACAACCTGCGTAGGCTCTAGAGGATTGGTAAGATTGATTACTTTGGACTTCTTTTTGGCAGCTTTGTTGTTTTTTCTCAAGAGTATTCCTTTGTAAAAACGGAGTATAATTACCAATTATGCATTAATAATACACCATTGTTAATTTAATATTATTTACCGCTAGAACCGAAGCCACCGTTAGATCTTGAGGTTTCTCCTAAGCTATTGGTCTCTTGAAATGTAACAGAATGATAGGTTTCAAAAATAATTTGTGCTATCCTATCACCACGTGAGATTTTGAACATATTGTTTTGGTCTGTATTGTACAAAACCACCCCTATTTCTCCTCTATAGCCGGGATCTATAACTCCAGCCAAGACATCTATACCATTTTTAAATGCTAGTCCAGACCGTGGTGCTATGCGACCATAGATGCCACTGGGCATGGATAGGGAGATACCTGTGCGAACTAGTTTTCTGGTTAATGGGAAAATAACCATATCTTCTACAGAATACAGGTCAGCACCAGCGTCATCAATATTAGCTCTTAATGATGCTTTAGCTAACTCGTTTAGTTTTACAAAATCAATATTCATACTTATAGTAGACATGCTCCACCAGCACAGCTGATTTCTTCTATTCCTGCTGTATTGTCTTCTAGTTCTGATAATTGAGTGTAGTCAACCTTGGTAAACCCATTGAATAGATCACAATAGATCTTCCAATTATATACATCTTTCATGCAATATGTTAAACGACGTAAATCAGAATCGAAGTATTTACTAGCAAAATTTGTCATTTTTGTCACAAACTTTAGCTTATTTGGATCGTCTGTTTCTTTAGTCTGATTTAGGCTGACATAATCACATGCTGCCCACAGATTATTATTAAAGGCATTCAAGCCTAATTCAATTAATCCAGAGCACCACAAGGCAGCATCTCCATATTCCTTTACTATTTCTCTGCTAGTATAAACAGTAGTAAAAGGAGCCTGTGGATAATCTTTATCTCCACTTTGTGGTATCAATGATATGCCAGCAAAATATTTTCTATTATCATAGATAAATCTAGCAACACTTTCCCATTCATCCGGCTTAACTGTTACTGTATTGCTAACGTTATGACTAAGATAGTCTTGTGTACATAGCGATCTATTCTTTCCAGAATATACCCAATTTTTTTGAGTATCTTTAACAACCTTTAGCATCTCTACTGCCGGTAATTGATTCTTTAACTTTGCACCATCGGGTACCTCAATAGGAAACTTAATAACCTCATCAGTATTGTTAGCAGACCATGATGACTTTTCACATGCCTGTGGGTTTAGTTTCTTAAAGTATTGATACGGTGCTTCTAAGACATTCGCTTGAACGTGCCTAATATATCTTTTAGCATGGTGCGGGTGTATTCCGGAGCTAGTACCAAGCATACTGCTGCTCGTTCCTTCTGGCTTTAAACAGGTTACTCTAGCTGCTTGATTAATACCTATAGCTTTAGCCATTAGCTTGTTTGTTTCAACAGCGATCTTTGCTCCGTTCTTTAATGCTTTTTCTGTTAGCACCAAATCATGTTTTTCCATAGTTCCTGTTAATGAGACTCCCAACAAAGCTTCTCTCTCAAATATCTTACAACTAATTTCTCCAAGATAATCTAGCTTTGTAAATCCTGGTTGTAAAGTACCAATGATAGCTGCTGCTTTACATCTCTCATAAAAATCTTCTTCATCTTCTATTGATGAGCAGTTAATTGTGGAGAGATTACATCCTTGCCATCCACTCTTTCCGCTTTCTTCATCCACTGGCCACATACCGACTTCAACGCAAGGATTAAATGTCATTTCTGTAGAATCACTCCAAATAAATCCTGGCTCTCCGAATTCTTTCACAGACTGCATTAAAGCGTCGAACTCTTCGTATGTTGTTGAATCTTTTATTAGAAGTGCTGAGTTATTGCTTCTTGCTCTTTGTGGATTGTCCATATACCAATTGCCCGTTTTAGCTTTAGCCATTTCTATATCGTCATGACTGAATAAAGCCAAAGAAGCACTTCGTCGAACACCACCAGATAAAACCGCGTCACTACTATGCATGATAATATCATAAGCATCAATTGGTCTAAGTTTCTTTTGACCATTATAGATACATCTATCTAGCAAAGTTCTGATTTTTTCTAGTCCGTTGGCTAGGGGTTCGTATCCAGGAGCTTTGCCTACTCCGGATGCTAATGATGATCCTTTTGGTCTAATATTGGAATAATCAAACACTATGTGACTATTCTTATATTGTTTGAATTCTTCTACTGGCTTACTAAAGTAGGAACTTAGTAATACTCCAAGAGAATTTGCCCAGCCTTCGATACTATCTTCAATTACGTATTTTACTGCTTGATCTTCTTTAACATCATGTTCTAGTGACGGTAGCTTGGATACATGATGCTTTTGAACACTGAATCCAGTACCGGATCCACAGAGCAGTAACCAAAAACATTCTTGAAAAAATCTTAAGCGATCACAGTATGAACTTGTGCAATTATAGATTTTCGCATGTCTCTTTAGGATAGGGTCTCCTCCAAACTGTAGTGCTCTTTGTGATCCAAGCACTTTTCTTTTTAGCATTAGTTCATATGCCCAGTCGATGTCGTTTGTAATGCCCTTGTCAGCATAAAAGGAATGCATCATATTCTTAACACGATCTACTGCTTCTTTCCATGTTTCTCTGCGATTTTTATCTTCAATCCAACGAGCATATTTGCTAACGAAAGTATAGTTCTGTAATTCTTGCAGAGCTGACATTATGATCTCCTAGTGTTTAGAATCGCCGCTAATCCGATTATAACAGCGGCATGAAAAGAATAATTTATAGTGTCAATATTTGTATTAAAAAATCGTTGATACATATATACGACTGTTGAAATGTAAAATGCTATAGACATGATTATACACCGTTAATATTTTTAATCCAAGATAAATCTGGTCTTATCCTAACTATCTTAATGCCGCTCATTTGTACGAATAAATCAAATCTTTTTTTTGCATCTTCATCAAATAAGTGAGTACCATGATCATCGGACATTACCACAGAAGTAACACCTTCTTGCCATAAAGCCATAATACAATCATTACAACTTTGACCAGTTACGTACGCTATACCATTATCTGGCCTAACAACACAATTACTTAAAGCATTTCGTTCTGCATGAATCATCCACGGATATTTTTCTGGGCGAGTCTTTGGAAGGTCATCATCATCTAATCCTCGGGGGTAACCATTGTAGCCCACGCCAAGAATTCTATTATTCTGATCTGTGATTACGCATCCGTGTTGGGTGTGAATATCATGACTTCTTTGAGACACCACCTTTGACAAACCTAAAAAATAATCGGTCCAGATCGGTCTCATTATTTGTTACTATTTCCGAAGACATTTTTCTTGATGCCACACGCATCAAGAGTAGGTTATTATACGCAGAGGCCATGGATGTAGCAACAGCTCTGTTTAATTTTCTTCTTTGCATCTGCGCTCTAGATTTTCATATAATTCATCATACTCTTTGAGCATATAGTGGTGTAACTGATGTGAGTTTTTACTATGTAAAAAAGATCCATAAAAATCAGAAATACCATGAGAGGCTAATTGTTTATGTTCTAGTGTATTTGACGCATACTTGATATTTAATTGATTTAATATACAGAATATAAAAAATGCTCTTTCATGAACATATGCGCCAAAAGGATCGTGTCTGAATACTTCTGTCATTGGTAGAAACCAATCAACAAACTTATTAAGGATTTGTTTAGATAAGGTTATATTGGTTGTTGTTGGCCAAAATTTATACTGATGTTTGTTAGCGTCTACAAATTGTTGTAAGTCAATATTGTAAATTTTTTTAAGAGATATTGCTAACCATGGGGTGCTTTTATAGAATACATAATGGTCCGTGAGTGTTTTATTGTATCCTATAATATAATTATTCTTGTTGTATTTGTTAATTAAACCAGCATTTATTTGATGAAATTTGGTATCAAGTTCTATATCATATTCTAATAAGCAAATATTCTTATTTTGATAAAGACTGTTTTTGACAACAGCATACCAAGCGACAAAGCTACATAGATAAGGATATTCTTCTAAATTATATTTTAGATTTCTACAAATAATAGTTTCGTGATCTAAGTGATTCAGCTTACTTGTTTTTCCATTTCCAACAAATAAGAACTTATAACTAGGAAGATTGCGAAAAATATTTTTATTTATTTGCTGATTAATAATATCTTGGTCATGACAAACTATAAAATAATCTATCTTACTACCAATAGGATCCATTTTCAATATTCCTATATGACTCTGGAGTTTCTTCTGGGAGTGGCCTAGTCCAGTATTCATTAATAAAATTTTTAGAGCCGTGTCTATTATATTGCGCCCATCTATTTCCCATTATACCAAATAATAATTGGAGTGCCCCGCCCATATGAATAGCTGTTTTATTCAAATGTTTTTTAATGTAGGCTCCTAACGGAAGACCAAATGCCCCACACCCAATCAGAGCAACATCAAAATCTATATTATTGATTTCATCTTGCATTGTATATAAACTATCAAACCAGTCATAATTCATATTATTACCGATATTTTGAATGGCTTTCATTGTTATTAATTCGAATTCTGGTAAAATATTAGTACCAACAAACAAATGCTGTCTATTCTTATAGTTCTGCTCTATGCTTTTTTGAAATGGATGTATAACTAAGACTCTTTTGTCTTTTAATGCTTCGGTCCAGGGATTTTGAGGAAAATGATATGGTTCTAATCCCCATAAATAAAAGGGTATAGCATTAGGACAATAGTTAGCAATAAGACGACTATAATTAGGGGTACAACCAATGAAAGCTACGAGGTCTAATAACCCAATACAGTCGCTATATTTTTTACTAAAAGCATAAAGATAATCCTGATCATTAGGATAAATCCCAGCAGGAGACCGAGAGTTTTGCACCATCTGATTGGTACAGGCTTTATTGTCTAGCAACATAGTACATACAATATCGCACTCTGTTACACCGGATCTGCCAACAAAAAATATTTCTTTTTTCTCAAGACGTTCTTTAATTAAATTATTGCCCTCTATTTCTCTTAAAATATTGATAGTAGTCATAATATAGTTTTATTTTGATTGTTTATTAAAAGAGTTATCCAATTAAAGAACTCATCCTGTACATTCATAATACTTGTTGGTTGATAGGGGTCAATTGGTATTTCTATAACATTTGTTGGCTTAGTTAGCTTGCCAAAAAAAGCCTCTTTACAGTCGTATGTAGAAAGCAATCTTCCCATAGAATAAAAGTCATCCGGGAATACTCTTCCTTTAGCCATAGTAAATAATGGTATATTATATAAGCATGGTATATTACATCCAGAACAATTAGTTCCAACAACGCCCATACAATAGTTTTGATAAAAACAAGCCTGTTTTTCAACTGAATATGCTATTAATACTTCTTCTCCATCAACAGATTTAGCCATATTAATTTCACTATCTGTACATGCTACAATAATAGGATATAGTCCTCTTTTTTTAATTAGAGCACAAACATCTTTTAATTGTGCCGCAGAAGCCAAACCCGCCCTACGAGTATTATCTGAGTGTATTAAGACCGCAATATATTTTTTATTTAAAACTATACCATTAGAATTTTTAAGTAAGATTTTATTGTTTTGAAATAAATCTTTAATAATGTCTGTACCATAGATACTTGGAAATGTATTTTTAGAAATGCATCTGGTTAATGATTGATATTTATCAAGTTCGATATTTATACTATTATTGAGGATTACTGATTCTGAGATATGGCGTATATTATGCATCCCATGGTTCCATGTGAATATTGGAGACCAATCAACATACCATATTTCATCAAGACCCATAATTTTATTAAAAGGCTTGACAAAAAATTTGGTCTTTTGATCTAATATTAAAATGTTATAGGTATCTTTAGATATTTCTTTTTGTGTATGTTCTTTAATTCTTACTATCGCTCTTAAGCAGTCTTGGAAGTGCTCCGTGCAGATAGCATTAGCGATATAGATTGTTTGTGGCTGTTTATTGGATAGTTTTATTTTTTCTAATCTAGTAATATCGTGATTTGTTTTCATGCTCTCTATACTATGACGAAAAAACTCACGAGCTTTAATTCTAACTTCTGATACATAGTCCCCTTTAGCACTTGGGGCGAGTTGTTCGTTTCCTGTCCAGGCCCCTTCTGAATTAATAGTTCCAATATATCTATTAAGGGACCACTTATAATTACCACAGCCATGTCTATTAAAATTGTCTGTAAAATCCCAAAATAGATTTTCTAAAAAGCAATGTACGGAATCACAATGAACGCACTTATAAGAGAATTCTGATCCTATAAATAGAATTTTTTGATGATCTTCCTTTTGGCAATTAGGGCATTTAAAGGTGGTTAAAGTTAACATTTATTTTTAGCAGCAAACTCTAAACTTTTAATAGTGTCTGATAAGTTTTGTGTTGAGGAGTTATTATTGGTGTCTATAAAGTATTGAGCAATAGCTTCTAGAGTATTTTTTGATAAGTGCCAAGGGCTAGATATGGACTTTATATTATTAGTATTTTCAGTTATACAAAGAGACTCTTCTGATATAATTGTGTTTAAATCAATATATTGGGTCTTATTGTTTATTAGAGAAGGCTGAACCACCTCATCAAAATACATTTTTTTTCTCTCTTGAATTCTAGATCTCATGGATGTAGCACCTATATTGTGGTACATTTCTGATCTATGCCAAGCCGCAGGGGTATCAAAAATCATCATGTTCACATTTAGAGAAGATAAATTAAGTAGAATTTCTCTCCATATTTTAAATAGAATAGAAGTTTTTTCGCATAATACTGCCGAGTTTGACCAAGCTGTTAGTACTATTATGTTGGATGGTCTTAAAGCAGAGAATAGGTAGGTGGTTCCGCACCTTCCCCATTTAACATCAAAAAAGTGATAGTTTTTATGGTTTTTCTTGAAAATCTCTTTTATCTCTAGAAGATAACAATATCCAACACCCAGAGTAAAATTACCTTCTAGTCCAACAACCTCATCCCAGTCTGAAGATGTTTTAAATTCATTGGTTAAGCTGTCATATTTCATGTGATATTCTCTATGTAGTTTTTAATATAGTGATTATTAAAATCGGACGATAAAGTTACGAAACTTTCCATTTTTACCTCTTTTTCTTAAATATGTACATACCAGCAAGATATTGATTTTTCAAAAACTTGGGCAGAATGGCCGAAAATCTCTTCAACCGCAGTTGAAACCCCTTTTTCTTGATAATCATGTCCTGAGACGATTCCTCCTTTTTTAATTTTAGGCAACCATGCTTCTATATCTTTTTTTACATAATCGTACCAGTGGTTTCCGTCTATAAAAACAAAATCTAATGATTCGTTTTCAAACAATGATGCGGCAGCAGAACTATCACTTTTTATAAGTTCAACAAAATGATTACATCCAACTTTATTTAATCTATTGACAACGAAATTATACTTGTATTCACCAAGTTTTTTTAATCTATCTTCGTCAGACAAACCTTTTGTGTCATACAAAGATTCAATTTCTTCTTTGCCTGCCCAGGTGTCAAATAAATCTACTCCGTAAATTTTTACACCATCTTTGCTTTTGATTTTTTGCGCTAAAAAACTAATTGACAAGCCAAAAAACACACCAACTTCAACAAAAGTTTTAAAATTTTGTTTTGATATGAATTCGTAAAAGCTAGAATAGTTGAAATAATTAGGTTCATTTTTTACCATTGGCAACACCTCTTTTCTTGATTTATATATTAAGCCTACTTTTATTATCCTATACTTCCTTGTAGTTTTTAATCACACCGTTACAGAAATCATTTAAATGCGTATTTATATCAAGAACTTTAGAGCCTCCGCCATAATGAACCCAATAAAAATCTTCCGGTGCGGAGTTTGGGTCATGTGGATTTTTCAAATAAAATAGGAGAGAAGAGTCAATACCTTTAACTATCAGATTACTATTTTTGGATGGAAGATATTCGGTCTTTATTAGTTTTGATAATGCAAAAGCCAATAATTCATCATATGAATTCCTATCCATTTGCTTTTCGTAGTTAATTAGCGATTGAGATTTTAGAGCATATACTACTCCCAAACACCATTTTTTTTGTTTTTCAACAGACCATTCTATAAGTTCTTCAATAGTAAAACCCCAAACTTTGTAAAAGTCATTTGGATCCCATTGTTTTGTGCTTTTTATAATTTTTTCTTTAGCATCGAAGGAGCCACCGTCTCCGACCAACATTTCCGATTCTCCCAACATATCTTTTACAGCTGAGTTAAAATCAACTTTGCCAAACAAATACATGTCGGAATCAACCCAGCAAATAATTTCTTCTGGATGTTCTTTTGCAACTTCAATGCACTTCGTAAATTTTTGCAAGTTTGAACTTGTTCTCCAAACTTTTACTCCTATATTATTCAAAAAATCCAAGTATTTAGATTCTTGTATATCTGATATTACATAGATATCTTGTGGAAGCAGCCCGCCATTTTTAATCAGTGAAACAGCGTGGGCCGCCGCAAACATCGGATAACGATATTGTCTTTCAAAGGGCGGTTCTTGGATCCACCCGGTCCATCTTGCAATCATCACTATTTTCATATTTATTCCTTAATTAAACCTATCAATTAGCCATTTTTCAGACCTACTATTACTTGAGGGACCAATTAAATTACACCTAACTAAACTCTTTTTTCCAGCACATATCTGTGTATTAGTTCTCATAAGAACGATAAGGGCTTTGAGTATATTTTTTGTTTTGTCTCCAGTCAACATGTATTAAATCTATATGTTCAAACAAATTAACGATAACAACGCCAGATTTTTCGGCATTTTTTCTAAAATGATTTTCGCAATGAAGAACTCCCAAGTTCCAATCTTTGTTAAAATCATAACTTATTTTTTTGTACACCCAAGCATCTTGTGAACAAATAGTAGATATGTGTTTTTTATTGTCTGGGTTGTGATCTGCTGCTGATGGCACTATATTACCATCTTTGGTCAAATCTTTTCTTGTCAATAAGTACAGTGTTTCTTCCCATTCGTTTATTTTATCCAAAAAACACAATGATTCATCAAAATAAACATCAGAATTAGATAGTATTTTTATATCTTCTGGATATTCTTTATCAGCATAGTCCATCCACATTTTATAAGAAAGTCTTGTTTGTATTGGAACAACAATCAACTTTTTATTGAAAATTGTGTCAAATTCGCAATTATCAGTAAATAGAACTAGTTTGTCTATTCTTTCATTAGAAAGGTTTTGATATAAACAGTAAAGATTGTAAGTTAGAATTTCGGGTGTGGCTTTGAACCACTGGGTGAATAGTATTTTATTCATTAAGTCCTCGTGCATACAACTATGTCAGCAGGTTCGGGGATGGTTTCTTTTCCGGGCATTCCTGGGTCGTACTCGCATATAGGGAACGGCTTTTCTAACCATTTCTATATTCTGTGTGTTGCTCATGCTTACTCTCTATAAAATTCAGATGTAGATAAACCACGTTTCACATCTACTCCTTTGACTTTGGTCTAATTTAAATTTTTTCACAATAATCTGCGCATCAATTCTAAATCCTCTAGTGTATCTAGTTGAAAACTTCTATATATAGGCATATTTACTATGCCCATTTTCCCGCTATATCTCAAACCGGATTTTATTAAGCATTCTCTTTTAGTTATATAAATAGCACCATTTTCTACCCATTTTGCCTCCACATCTTGTCTCATTGGACGAGAAGTTGTGTCCCAATTGTCTGGACTTGTATTTAAATCCCACCTAGGATTCCAGTGTTCCTCATATGCACTAAAAATTGAATCATATTCGTTTATCATATCTAAACCACGATTAATATCATCTGGCAAAATTAATGGAGATGTTGGCTGAATAAAAACCAAGATGTCAAAATCTTGAAGACTAGCAAAGTGCAACAATGCTTCTTCGCTTTTGGATTTGTCTCCTGAAATATTTTCTGGTCGTTTAACTACATTAGATCCTAATTGCATGGCAACGCTAGCAATTTTATCGCAATTAGTGCTAACCCATACATCATTGGCTTTGGATGCTTTGGCTGCGTCTATTGTATACTGGATTAAAGGCTTGCCATTAATATCAATGATATTTTTACCTGGTATGCCTTTGCTTCCTCCTCTAGCTAATATAAGTGTTTTTATATTCATAATGTTTTATTTTATTTCTTTTACTCCCCAAATGTGTAGTACTTTTTTCATTTATTTTTAAGCCACTTTATATTTTTTAAATATACTTGTATAACCAGATAAAGACTGCTTGCTTAAAATCTGGCATGTTTTTATTATGTTTTCACGCACGCTTTCGTTATTTTCTAAATAGTATTTAGTTAAATTATAAATTTCGTTAATTTGTTCATCTAATAATGGAAATGTAAAAACGACAGGGTTTTTATACTCTAGTATTTTTTGGATGTGCATAGTTTTATCACTATTACTTTCAAAAAATATACAAGGAGTTCCATTGAGAGATGCCATTATTGATGGATGAAATCGTCCAGAAATATAAACCTGAGCCATTTGTAGTTCTTTCATTCCCTGGTCTATATCACATTCTTTCGGTATTAATTCAAAGCCATGATCTTTAGCCAATTGTTCCATCCAATAATCTCCACCGCAGTTTTGCACTAATTTTACTTTTGCTAGTCCAGAAATCTTATCTATTAATTTTAAATATGATAATTTTTTATTTTCTATTTGATCATGATTAGGAGGAGATGATCCCCCGCCCAGCAAAATATAATCTCCTGTTTTTATTCTGTGAGATTGCCAAGTAAACAACGCATCCGGGATATATGAATAGTCTAATTTGCTATCAATTAAATAACCCGAAATCGGATCTCTAATCACCAATTCACAACACTTAGACCAAGCTTTAAGTGCCCTATTATACGTTTCGTTATCAAAAGGAGTCTTTGGGCATTTTGAAATCATTGCATTGACATATAAACATTTTTTGTTTATTTTGCCACAATATTCAATAACCATTAGATGTTTATCAAAATCATTCCTAATAGGAGATCTAAATATTGGACTTCCTTCTCCATTAATTATTACTATGTCACATTCTTTTATATTTTTTTCTATTTTTGTAAAATCAGTTTTTATCAGTTCATTATTGCCAATCTTTAAAATTTTATCGGGTTTTAAAGCAGATTGTATTATTTGTAACAATGCTTTTGGAGTGGATCGACACCCCCAATTAAGCTGGTCTACATTATACCCTATATATAAAATTTTCATTTTCTTAAACTACCCCTCTTTATTTTTTCATTTTCAAATAATATTCTTGGACCAATAGGATATTTTGTAGAATTTTCTATATCCCTAATGCCTTTTACTAACTTAAATACACCAGCAGGCTCCAAACTACTTAAATGGTCACTACCCCACATATTATGATTCAATGTAATGTGCCTCTCGATCCATTCTGCTCCTATTGCTACGGCAGCAAAAGTAGAAACTAATCCATATTCATGGCCACTATAACCTATTTCTTTATTTTTCCATTTATTTTTAAGCCATTTGATATAGTTTAAGTTTATTTCTTCTACCGGACAAGGATATGTACTATTAGTATGCATTATAATGTCTGGATTGCATTCGTTTATACATCTACTTATTTCTTCTTCAGTGCTCATGCCCGTAGAGATTATAAGTGTTTTGAATTTATTTCTAACATATTTACACAAATCTAAGTCTGTGATAGAAGCAGATGCTATCTTAGTAATGTCTGAGTATTTGCTCATGATTTCAGCGCTGGGTTTGTCCCATACACTAGCAAAAAAAATAATATTTTTATTGTCAGCGTATTCTTTAATTTCTTTAATTTGTGCTTCTTCAAACTCTATCTTTTTTTTGTAGTCTAGATAAGACATGTCTCCCCAAGTAGTAGATCTAATTTTATTTTTTTGATTTTCTGGAACACAAAGCTCTGGAGTTCGTTTTTGAATTTTTACAAAATCACACCCAGCAATAGACGCTATGTCTATTAATTGTTTGCATATATTAGCATCGCCATTATGATTAATGCCTATCTCGGCTATGATTTTAGTTTTAAACAAGGGTATTGTCCCGTTCTGTCTCTATGGGTTCTAAAAATATTACTCCGCGCCTTGCTCCTGCGGCTTCTTCATTGTATCTGTAGACGTATTTGTCTTTGCCATATACTATATCAAAAAATTGGATGACTGGTGGGCCGAATCTACACATATACTCTGTTGTTATTCCTTCAAAACTTCCAGTTTCTAATAGTAAATCAGGCTTATGCTTTTCAATTAGTTTACTATATTCTGCTTGTAAGAAGTAATCTCCATTAAAAGGATTTAACCCTAATGTATTCATGTGTTTAATTCCTTATTATTTTACTGTACTGTGTTTTTGAAAAATTTTAAACCTGTTATTAAACTATTTGGTGTGCCGTTATATACCGATACGCCTCTTTTTTCACACAATTCGCCATACTCACGGTATGAATTATTCATTTGATTCAGTATATTTTTTTGTCTTTCAAGATCTGAATCGTTACAAACGCCTCCACGGCCCGTAAACCAAAACCACTCATTATACCCCATCCTAGACAAAACACCCTGAGATTCATCATAAAAATGTTTTGTTTCACCAATATGGTTTACCCAACTATGATCTATTCCCATAACAAGTACTTGGTCAATGCTCTCTTGCTTAGCAACATAATAACCCATTTGCAAACCAATCTGAGCTATAGTTTCATAATGTCCCATGCGGTTTGGTATAGTTTCTGGGAATTGTCCATCATTATCCCAATAAATAACTTCATTATTTACAAATAAATTGTTATTTGTAACAATATGCTTATCCTTGATATGAATTAATACTTTTGTTTTTTTGTTTACACAAGTTTCACACTCTTTAAACCACGCAACTCCCATTTCATAAGTAATAGGATGGTGCAAATGTCCAAAAATATGATACTTTACATTCATATTCTGAAATTCTGGGTGAACAAAAAAATTACTAATTGTAACACAAGGATTATCTTTTATTTTTTTTAAATCTTGGTCCTTAATAGATGGGCCGCAAGCAAATACATAGCAAGTTTTCATATATAATATTTTTTATAAGTTTTTATTGTTTCGTTAAAGTAATCATCATATATTGTTTTTAATGGTAATATTTCATTATACATACTCAATGATGTATACTCTTGATGCATTACAACATTTCGCAATTATCAACAAATAGTACTTCATTTATGCCTCATGTGAAACTTAATTGTTTTGGACAGCCCATAATCCATATCAGTGTAATCAAATTTAAAGTTAGTATTTTTTGGAGAGTTAGCCGAAACAATTTGTTTTGAATTGTTGTATTTTATATCTATGCTCCTATTCATCTTATCCATAATAAGTTCATGTAGATTTTTTATTGTTATTGTATTCTTTGTATTAAAAACTATCTTATTACAATACACATTATTGTTTAAAAGGTGTTCTACTATTTTCAATATGTCATCTATGTATAATAAGTTAACTTGAGTTTTTTCATTACAATCAACAAATACTTTATCGTAGTTAGAAATCTTAAATATGGAAGCAGGAACAATCCTACTTTGTTCGCTAAATAAATCGTGCTCTCCATAGGCATTAGTCAAAAAAAGACACAATATCTTTATTTGTTCGGAGTAAGCTTTGATATAATAGTCTAAAACTTTCTTTGATAACAAATACCCAGAGTTGTTTTTTATCTCTGATAGATGAACATCACTTTCACTATATTGTTCGGCATCTCCGAAAACTCTGTATGTTGAAAATACTACTAATTTTGTTTTGAATTTTGAGCACACAGAAAAAACATTGTGTAGAATTTTGTTGTTTCTTTCAAATATTTCTAAGTCATCAATATTACCTATGGAACTGCCGACCACTCCAGCACAGTTGATAACGACTGTTGGCCTTATGCTATTAAGGTAAACAAACAATTCTTCATAATTTTCTAAGTTCAGATTGTCATTATAAAATACTTGGGAGTTGAATTTGCTTATGAAATTCTTGCCAAAAAAGCCCCTTGATCCCAATATTAAAACTTTTTCTGCGTTCATGTCTTTATAGCAAAAGCTACTCCGTAACCAATCTCAGTAAAACAATAATCAGTTAAGTTATTATGTTTGCTTATTACAGATTTCCATACATCTAATAAATAGCGGTGTTGAGGATGAGATATGTCATCAAAAACAAGAACTCCACCCACAGAAAGATAAGGTATAACATCTTCTAAATCTTTGGTTGCCCCCTCCGCAGAGTGATCTCCGTCTACGGTAATTAAATCAAATTTCAAATCTGAATTTGTATTAAAAAAAGACGGTAATGTTTCATGACTGTTGCCGTTGATAAAATGAACTTTGCCACAATGTTCATGACGAGATAATTCTTGTTGTACAAAATTTGATCCGGGATTATCCATATTGGCATAATTAGACACCCACATATCAAAAGCACAAATATCAACCGAAGGACATCCTCTTACAACAGTGCACGCAGACCGACCACGACGAACCCCTATTTCTAAATAATTTTTTGGCTTTAAAACTTTAGAAGCAGAGTATAATACATTGATAATATCCAAATAGAACCAATTTTTTCCATAAAGATTAATACATTTGTTATACCATCTGTCAAGATATTTAACATAATCGTCTGTTGCTAATTGACGATGAAAAGATAGAATCTCTTGCCATGTTTCATGGCTAGATGCTATATTAACCAAAGTAGCAGGATTCAAAAAAGCTTCACCGTAAAATTTTTTAGTCATATTCATTTCCTTTAAGAAATCTTCTATCGTTCCAAGAACTCATCAACATTTCTCCTTTGTCAAAAATTCTTCAATTGTAATCAAATTCAAGTAATAATTTCTTTTTGCGGCAAATTTATTGAACTCATAAAAAGGATTATCAAATTCGCAACACTTTTGACTTCCTTTTTTTATTATGCCCACCCCCATATCTTCGGTGTTCACAGAGTACATCTCTAAATCTGGTCTTGTTACTCTCATCTTGTAGAAAGTTTTCCAAACAGTTCCATTCCAATATCCCAAATTAAAACCATAAGTGACTTTGTCAAATTGATTTGTTGAGACTTTGTACTGATAATCTTCTCGGGCAGTATGAATAGTTGCTGGATTTATGTCGTGAACTACAATTATCCCAGACGGACTCAGGTGGTTTAAGGAATTTAGTATGTCTTTTTCAACTTGCTCAGCAAGATGCAAGCCGTCAATAAATATTATGTCCCACTTATAATCTTTGTTTAAGTCCAAAGAACCCATATCAAGTAATTCAAAGAATTTATCTGATGTAAATTTGTATGTTATTTTGTGATATTCTTCTGCAATTTTAGGATCATAATATTTTTCGTGTCCAGGGTCCACGGAATGTTTTGTGGGACATTCTATTTTATTAAAACATTCATCCGGTATTCTGACCCCTATTTCTAGATAGTTTTTGAATTTTTTGGTTTTTATCAAGTAATTTATTATATCATTTCTCCACATCACAATTGCCTCCAAAGATATTGTAGAACATAGTTCCTGGTTTTATTTTTAACTTCATATCAGTATTAATGTATAATTTTGCATTGTTCTTATCCATCATCTCTCTGTGTAGGTTTATATGGTCATTATCGTCTGTTGGTTCTGAAAAATTTCTGGCATCAACACCTACATTGCATTTGCTGTCTTGACAAATTCCACACTTGTGCAAGCCCAAGTAGCTGCAACCCTTCATGCTCTTTAATCTGTATAGTCCCATGCCATTGAAACAAGACTGAACTGGTACTAGTTTGTCATTTGATCTAGACGCTTCAAATATAATTTTACTGAATGTCTTTGTGTGTTGTCTGTAGTCCTGCTTCGGATAATAGCAAGTAGAAAAAACATTATTGGCAAAATACGAGTCTTTGTGTCTTAATGCCCAGTAATCAAAGTAGTAAAAATCTTCATTGATACAACCCATCATGTCCCATTCATCAAGATCGTATTGAAAGCATGTTAAAATTCCATCAATGCTTATCTCCCAAAAAACTTCATCTAAATCACAGTGCAAAGCATACTCATAAGTATTTTCTAGGCTGTTTTCAAATATGTATTTTAGAATAGAGTTTCTACAATAAGCTAATCTTTGTGTTCTAGAAGGCATTGTGTTTGCTAGACCATCTTCCAAGATGATGTGTTTTTTTATTTTGCTGCTACTTTTTTTCCAATCTTTTAGTAGATTTCTTGTTTTGTCTGATGAATCATTTTCAAAAATAATGCACAGTACATTATCAAAAACATCAGATATCTTGTCAATATTTGAAAAAGACTTTGCGAAATGTTCTTCTATGTTCCTTATTGAACCATAGATGATCAAGTTTGTTTTTTTAACCTTGTTTTTAGCTTCGTCTGGAGATGATATTTTTTTCATATTTGTAGATTAGAAACCCATGTTTTTCTGCTTATGTTGAGAAATATTGGATTACTTTATTGTTAAAACTTTCTTTTCTATTGTACTGATGAATAATTGAATACACCTTATTCAGATTGTCTGTGATTTTGATTCCGTCAATATTAATTCCATGACTATTGATTAGCTTATCAGAAAAACCAAAACCAGCAGCTAACATCAGGCTAAAATTACTAGGAGCAAATTGATAGTTATAAGGATAAGGATATTGTTTAGAATAGATTATTTTCATTAATATTCCTTGGTCTGATCCGGTAAAACAACGATGTGTCTTATCGTGTTCAGAAACAATTAGACTACAAATAATATCTAAAGAAGTTTTGTCTCCTGCAATTATACCACTATTAATTATTGGCTCTTCTATAAAACGATCTGCTATCTCATAACCATAAACATTTTTAATAATGTCATAATTCCACTGTATATCTTTAATTAAAGCATTTTCAGACGACAAAACCAACCCAGATTGATACGTTTCTAAGTCTAAGAAAGGATCTTTTTGCAAATAAACATCTGTGCAATCACTCAGTATTATATGGTGATACGTAGTTTGACTAAGGTATTCTTTATATGCTTGAAATCTATCTATATAAAGGCTATCGATTTGTTTCTTGATTTTGACAATTGAAACATCGTAATCTTTTGCAAATTCTTTTATCTCTTCTCCCGAACCATCGTCAGAAGCATCTAGCAGAACAGTATCAAAGCTTTTATTTTTTAAGGAATAAGAGCTCTTTATAAACACCTTTATTCCTTCAAGAGATTTTACGTTATAAAAATAACCAATTAATAAGTTTTTCATAGTTTACCAATCCAATTATTTAAAAATTGATTTATAACCCTTGTTCTATTGTGTAGATAAATTCCCCAGTATTTATTATTTTTTTGTGATTCCTCCAAAGAAAACTCTGGCATACTTTGGGAAAGATCATATGTCCGAATATCCAAGTTTTTTTCCTCTTCTATCGTACTTTTACATAAATTACAGTTTAGTATAAGATGCATTTCAAATTTAAGCTTGGGATTTTTTCTAGTTAAAAATTGATAAATGTTTTTTGACAACTTTATTTCATCTAGTTGCTCTGGTGTTGGCTTTGTTTTTAAAGAGGAACAATCAAAATGATGGTTAGAAGAATGGCCCAGCCTAATGAAAAGTAACTCATCGTTAACGGAATCTATTAATTGAAACAATCTCTCAATTCTTCTTTCATATTTTGTAATGTCTTTAGGAAAAGAATCATGCATAAAGCGAATATAGTCGGTAGAACTTTCTCCATCGTTAGGGAAAAAATTATCGAACTTATTTTCCAATAAAATATCTATTCCATAGTAAGAAACTACCCAATCAAAAGGATACGCTTCTTGTCTTATATTTTTATCTTTAAAATAACTGGCTAAAGAACAGTCTACGCCTAAAGATACTATGTGTTTCATTTATAAATACCTGCTTAAGCTGGTGGTGCTGGTAGGGCCGTTCTTGTACAATTGCCACCCTCATTAACAAAACAATACGCATCACCATTACTAAAAACAGTAAAACCTAACATCTGAGCCACGGTCTTAAATTCTTCTGAAACATCCTCATACTTGGTGGGACGATAAACAACCGCACCATTCATCCCAAGAAAAGTAAGATATCTTCTCACTGTATAACTAGTATCTTTTGGGATCTTAAAACCATCACTCTTGGTATATTCATCTTCTGTCATAAAACTTCCTTTGGTAATAGGCTTACATAATAGCTTTTAAATTGTTCTTTAAAAGAATCACACTGCCCTAGCGCCGACAAGAAAGACTCAAGCATTCCTTGTTTATTTTTTGGATTGGTATTTTTTTGCCACCATTTCCATGCGTTCAAAGAAATGAAATCATAAAACTCTCTATCTTGAAGCTTAGCATATGCGTCTACAAAAGACGACGGGCTTTGTAAATCAAATGCCACATAATGATAATCAGGAATCAGCGGGTCGGCATATCCGATCTCAAACTTGGGAGATATACACGGAATACATTGGGCAAAATATTCATATTCTCTGTAGCAGGCGAGTCCCAGGCCGGGAAGAGTTAATCCTATTCTAGATCTAGATAGTTTTTCTTGGTAGTCTTGATACATTTTTTGAATAATAATATCTGCATAAACCAAGCCCTCAATACCTTTTGTTAAACCAAAAGGAACTGAACATAGACCAATATAAGACATCGGAGGAAAATATTTTTCAAGTAATCTGCAACTCTCTGAGCGTACCATACCAGTATCTCTATTTGTTCTATCTGTTCCAGTGAATATTAAGTTTATATCTTTGTCAAAATTAGAAATCCAATTTTCACATGGCTTTGTTTTCCATCTTCCATATTCCCAGGCGTGTCCAACCCATGGTACAACCTTATGTCTACAGCCTCCTAAAGTTTTACTTTTTTCATCATTGTCAATTCCTATACCTTTGTTATTATAAAAGCCTTCTTTCTCTCTATACGCATATTTAACAATAAACCAAGCATCAAAGTCATTTATAGCCGGAGTAATATAAGAAGTCTCTCTTTCATCTATTACAATAGGTTTACATCCCTCTATTCTGATAATAGTATAATGTTGACCGTGTGGATTCCCAAATTGTTCTTTTACGCATGGTCTGGAGTTGAGAGAGATTTTCCAGTCTAGTTTTGACTCTAGTTCTTTAAAAAGTATACGGTACATCCAATCTACATAAGGGAAAAAAGTATTCTCTGCTGATCCCCTCATTGCTTGAATAGTAACGTTCATTTAGTAATCTCCTTCAGAATACCAGTTTTATAGTATTCTCTAATAGCTTGGGCATAATCAGCCTTAGGAGGATCTCCTCCTTTATAATATTTATTTCTTAGGTCAATGGGGTGCCATTGATGATAAAGGTCTGTGTCTGTTTCTCGAAACACTTTTAATCCATTTTTAATACAATTGTAAAGGAATATAGTATCTTCTCCACCCCAACAATTCATAGAAATCCAAGGTGGCAACTTCAATAGATCTTTATGCCTAATCCATAAGTTACCCACACTCTCTAAAACCTTATGTCCATTCAACCCATCTTCTGCCAAAAAATATGGAGCAAAAAACCCGACAGCATTGTCCGTGTTAAATCTAGCCTCTATACGCTCAATAAAAGACTTTGTTACTATCACATCAACATCTAAATAGACTAAAAAGTCATCTTCAGTAAACAAATCACGAGAATAATTTAGACCCTCCCCCTTATCAAAAAATTCCGAATTTGTTTGAATTATCTCATAGTCTAGTTTGTCTTTTAATTTATTGGGCATCCAGTCGTATAAAGGATAGTCGTCAGAATGAAAATCATAAACATAAAGCTTATAATTAAATGAAGAGCTTGAGATAGCATTTATTATAGAATCTATACAATTAGGATAAAGATACAGCGTTTGCTGCCCATCTATTATCTTAGATCTATTTTTAATAACTTGAAATATATTAATAGTCTGTGTCATAAATTACCAATTATAACGAACCCAACTACCAAGAAAATCTGAGGTTTTATTTTTGATACTTTCAATTTCATTTAATAGCGTTGATTCTACTCTTTCAATCTTTAATATCTTTTCTACTAATTCGCCATTCTGTGTTTCTAGTCTCATTATGACCTGAAAACACAAAGAAAGCATCCTTTGGATTTCAGCATCCTGTTCTGTA
>Ga0164293_10000021_pt1 | contig 106217 bp, 131 predicted proteins | sample GEODES118metaG_FD_111487 | JGI IMG/M metagenome (GOLD analysis project Ga0164293, IMG submission 111487) | Eutrophic lake water microbial communities from Lake Mendota, Wisconsin, USA - GEODES118 metaG | ecosystem: Environmental > Aquatic > Freshwater > Lake | place: USA: Lake Mendota...
AGGCGCAGGGTGGTAACGATCCACCACTAACCGGCTTATGAGACCAGTAGGAACACCTGTTCCTGCGCCAAAGTATGGAGCGGGTGGCCGGTAACGCTCCGGTCCTGTCTAGCTTGGAAGGCTAGCGCACATCTATCTATACCACACCCGCAAAATGTACTGGTGTATTTTACTTAGCCCAACCAGTAGGCTCTCCCCTCAATGCTGTTCGTATTAACATTTTCCGGTCTGTTAATACCTACTGGGCACGGGAACTAAATTAGCTGAGCCTCACGTCATTGGCTCGTATGTCGTCTGGAATTCTCAATAAACGACGTGCGCTATGCGCTTCGTATCCAGATCAAACTCTGTGTATATGTAAACTTACCAATTAGAAATTTCTTGGTTGGGTTCTTAGAATGTAAAAGACCTACGATCTTATGTAGGTTCTTACGAGTCTTTGATTTTGGTAAAAATGCAAATTCCGAATCCCAGTCTCCATAGTATCGGTCGCGAATCTCATAATCCTCACCCATATAAACCGATCTTTGACCGCGAGGCCTAAGCATATAAATTGGGCCGGAGTATCTCACTGCATCATGATATCTCATCTTCTGCAGAATTTTCCTGACCTTGATTTGAGTCATACGATCAATTTGCAACATAACAATCTCCATAAAAGTATCAAAAACCAGGGCCCTGGAACCCATAGGTGGATTTATCGGTTTTACCAGCAGTCAGCTTGAGGTCGGGTTCCCTATTTACACCGACTAGTCTTTGAACTTGGTAGGCGACCCGAGTTTCGATCTCGGTCTAGAACAGTCATCTACTGCTAAAGGGTTTATAAGTCCCTCTCGTGTCCCAACACCGTCGCCTAAAACTTGGTGCCTCTTTCCGGAATCGAACCGAATTCTGAGCATTACAAGTGCCCTGCATCGCCATTTATGCTTAAGAGGCATAGTGGTACTTCCGGTTGGTAACGATCCAACTACCTCTCGCTTATCAAGCAAGCGCTCTACCATTGAGCTACGGAAGCATGAAATTGGCTGGGCAGACAGGACTCGAACCTGTAACCGTCCGGTTAACAGCCGGATGCTCTACCATTGAGCTACTACCCAAGAAATTGGAAGATCCACCCGGAATTGAACCGGGGTAACAGGATTTGCAGTCCCGTGCCTAAGCCATTCGACCATGGATCTAAAATTGGTGGGATGGGGGAATTTCGAAATCCCGACCCGCTGGTTAAGAGCCAGCCGCTCTGCCTCTGAGCTACCATCCCATAAACTTATTTATCATCCGCTCTATGAGATCATATTACCATATTTGAGGTTCTATGTCAACCAAAGAGTTAGTAACCTAGAAGATTGGAGGACCCTCTGGGGATCGAACCCAGGACGTACCGATTAAAAGTCGGTTGTTCTACCACTGAACTAAGGGTCCGCAATGGTGACCCCATCGGGGATCGAACCCGATTCTCCGGTTTGAGAGACCGGGATTCTAACCAAATAAACTATGGGGTCGTGATAATTTGTAATCTACTATGGCTTTAACCTTTCCAGTGAAAGCCGGTGATAGGGCTAAAGTAGCCAATCTCTCGGCCGTCAGGCTGGAGAAGTATTGCCTCAAAACAAGCACGCTTCATATGATTAGTAGCCGCATCCACAGATTGGAAAGACTTGGTATAAGCAAAGTTTGTAAAGCTTACCAGGTACATTGTCTGATTCCCTCTGTTGATATGACCATTATAACCGGTCTAGGTCACTTTGTCAACGGTAGATTTGTTAACTTTTTGTAACCTAGACCGTATACAAGATACCATATTCAATTGTCAAAGAGCAAGAACTCAGACTTCCTTAATTCCGTTACAGGAGGCTTTCAGACTCAGAAGAAAGGACGAGTCAGCCTTGAAGAGAGCATGGTCGATAGCATCATTCTCAGTGTATGCAGTAACCTCGACCAGGAAGAGACCGATAAACTTACCGGATTGACGGTCAGAGATAGCAATCTCAACTTCGAAGTTTCGCATCTCGTCGTATCCCTCTGTTGATATGACCATTATACCAGGATTGTAGGAGGCTGTCAACGGTAGTTTTATTACAAATTTGTAATCTAAGATACTGTATACAAAGCGGCGAAGGTGGTAGGAGTCGAACCTTCGCCTGCGGTTTTGGAGACCGCCGTGCTACCGTAACACTTCACCGACGCAAACTATGCCTTATTTAGGCATAGCGCTCATGCATGATAGTCTTCATCATAACACCCGTTGGAGTCATATCTTCCATGTCTCCTGAGAGCACGGACTTCAAGATCGAAGGGCTAAAGCCGGAGACCAAAGCAACTCCACGCTCATTGAACTTCACCGGCACATTGCTAGCTGCCATGATGTTCCAGAACACAATATTCGGAACAGTATAGCCAGCAGTTTCGTACTTACGGCGAATCATCTGCATTGCAGTATCATCAAAGCGAGTGCACTGGTCAAACTGCATGTCAGACATGATCAGCAGAGTAGCAGGCATCTCGGACTGAGGTACATCACCCTTGATTGCAACGTCAAGAATCTTCTCAAACGCAGCATGAAGATTGGTATTCATCTCCCACTTCGAAGTTACCATCTGCTGCACCTTCTGCAGGATATCACCCTTCAGATGCAAAAGCTGAGGGGAAGAAGAGAAGGTCAGGAATGTATCCTTGAACTTGCCCTTGTTCTTATCAGCACAGTACAGACCAAGGCTGACAGCTACGTCCATTGCGGTAGTCTTACCACCTGCAACACCAGCACCCATTGAGCCAGAGACGTCAACAAGAGCCAACACGTTAGCATCACCAACGTAGTTAGGCAGAGCATCCCACTGAGCCTTAACGACATCAAGTTCAGTCTTGTTATAGTCTGAACGCCAAGCGTAGTTGCTGACACCCTTCAGGACGTCATACGGATAAACTGCACCAGCGTTAACCTTTACAGTCTTGTCGCCCTTGACCAGCTTATCAACCCACTCCTTATACTTCGGAGTGTGGCGGTTGAAGGCCTTCTTATAACGGCTAGCCGCTACAGACGGAACATGAGAGAAGTTGATCTCATCCCAGTTCTTGGCACACATCTGAGTCTCAACAACCTTAGATGCAGTGACAAGGGTCTTGCGGTACTGCTTAGGGCTCATGCCGAGCTTATTGCGCAGCTTGACAGCCATAGCACCCTTACGCGGGGTCCACTTGGCACACAGACCATCATTGGCCATCAGTGCACGGCCGATCTTGGATGCAACAACATTCTGAATGTCTTCATCTACATCGTCCTCAAGCAGAACCAGAAGGTCATCCCAACGGCCGAGCTCAGGAGTCTTGTCAATGAGTCGAGTCAGCTCATGACCCATCAGATTCTTTGCTGCATGACGAAGAACCTTACGGTAGATCTCACGCTCACCTGCACCATTGCGGGCATCACGAGCCCAGAGTGCAATACGAGTGGCAATCTCGGCATCCTCAACAAATGCCGCCGTAAACGCAGGAATAGGATCCTGTCCACGCAGAGCGCCAATCTTGAAGAAGAGGTCTACGCATGCAGACGCGGTAGAAGCACGAGCCTTCATACCATTCTGAGTTCTGGAATCTTGGTTGATAACGGCATTTACGAACGTATTCATCATAATCTCCATAATGTTTAACAGGTTGGACTTGGTTGCTATATCAAAGCTTTAGATGCTGAACCCAACCTAGGGTTATAACAGGATCGTTTTTTGCCCCCTCGGGCAGCTGCCAGGTCTTGGTTGGCAATGTTGGAGTCGAACCAACTAAAAGGTTTTGCTGAACCGATCCTAGAACTAATAAAGTAACAGAGTGGCTCCTACTTCTTTTTTAGCCTTGAGAAATCGAAGAACAAGGTTGTTGGTTTTGCCGAAGCTCCCCAACTGTTCTGGATGCGCTTGTAGGCGCGACGGTGTTGCTGTAACCACTCTAATATTAGACAGGAAGCCTATAGTGCGGATTTGAACCGCTCCTATCGCGTTGAAGGCGATTGCTCTACCATTGAGTTAGATATGGTTTGCTGCAAGCTTCCTAAAACTTGTCGGGATCGTTTTGGTCCGCTAAGACTTACAGGGTTTAGCGTTTTTTGTTTGCTGAACCGATCCTAATAGTCGGGAATGAGGCTTAGTGAGTGTCTCATTCAATTTATAGGTTGACTATATATCAAATTCCTTGATTTGTCAACCCACTTTTTACATCTGGAGCAGCTTTTTATGGTATAAAGCGCAAAAATTGGTACCCGCTACGGGACTCGAACCCGTCCTGTAAAGATTTTAAGTCTTTTGCCTCTGCCGGTGGGCTAAGCGGGCTTGGTAGTCACGGTCGGATTCGAACCGACACTTAACAGATTTTGAATCTGCCGCCTCTGCCAGTTGGGCTACGCGACCATATTTCCTTATAGAGTATTTATATCATATATGTAGTTGTCTGTCAACTCATTTTCGCAAAAAAGTTTGGCACCGTTAGTAAGATGGAACTTACGAGCCATGGCAGTCTTAGGGCTGAGAGTACAGGCTACTTTAGTATACGGTCTTGTTGCTTTGATGTGCCGCAGTGTCTTGTTTAAGACTTCGCGTCCAGCTCCTGAAACATTGCTCCAGACCGTGTAAAAGCATGCTACATTTTGACGCGAGACGTCTACAAAGAGATCATCTTCAATTGTAGGAATATCATCTAGATAAGCAACGCATGTAACTGCACGCACAAAATAATTTTCGCTGAGCAAAAAGTACTCACGATTATGAGCCACTCTTTGCCATGCTGGGATATGAGGTCTGACAGGATCACCTATCAAACACCCTTCCCAGCAAGATCTAAAGTCACGTACTACAGTCAGTTGATGCATTGGCGGTTTCCGTTCTAAACACATTCTCTGATGTATCTATCGGTTCTCCACCAAAGAACTTAATGACTATACGAAGTGCACTGGCATAATTCTCATAATGAGTAATAGTGTCGATGTGATGCTGTGCATCCTCACAGCTCTTATCCATTACAGCAATGGACTCAAATTCTAGAACTGACGTACAGGCATCGAGTGCTGCCTGACAATGCTTGACTACAATTTCGTCAAGTTGCTCATCATCTACCTTTACGTAGAGGTTTCCATTAATTTCCATTATTCATTCTTTCCTAGAATGTCAATACGCTTACATTCAAGACATGCAGCATAGCCACACGACCTGAGGAAGTCTTCAAACTTACCAATCACATCATAAACAGATAGATCGGCGCCTTGCATTTGAATATTAACACGGTCTACAATAGGAATGCCGGACTCCGATATACTAGTCGGAGCATACATCTCAAAGGTAAAGTGCTGTTGCATTATATCACTCCTCGTTCTTCAGTAGCCAGCGATTACTAATAATCTTGAAGCTAGTGTCATTAGCCATATTCTTGTACACCATTCCTTCGCGAGGCGGCTTCTTACCAATTAGAGACTGGCCATCGGCCGATGCAATTAGTGCATTAACGTCAGAAGTGCCAGTCGTTCCGGTAGCAAGCACAGGAACATGATTGAAGGCAAAGGCCTTGCAAAACTTACGGCGCTCATCGGGAGTCAGGTAGCAAGACTTGTTGATATCCCAGACATCAAAGACAAAGAAGTCGGTGGCATCAAGACCATACTTATTGCCCTGAATACCAGGGCCAATCAGCTCGCCCTGCAGAGCAAAACCTGCAGGAAGGCGCTGGTCGATATCTTCACGACGAACAGCCTGCCAGAATGCATTGCCTTCGGTCTCTTCCAGATCATAGTTACGAGAGCAGACACCGGTCACATCATTGTGCCGATAAACCGTCATCGAAGAGCCATCAAGCTTCTCGGTAACTTCCCACCGAGCGCCTTCCTCTTCCCAACGACGGATGTCCTTAGTAAGATTCTGAACGCGTTCCTGATCAGTCTTGCGCAGGAAGCTAGGGAAATTACCCTTGACTACACCGGCAAGAGAACCATGAATGGGCTTTTCGTACTTCTGAATCTGAAGATACTCGGTCAGATCATCACCCTCTACAAGATAGTCAATATCACAAATGTACGAGTTGGAATCCCGTTCATCAAATGTGGCTACAGCAGACACCGGGAGCAGAAGTCCCTGGCTGATCTGCTTACAAAGCTTAATTGTTCGCAGACGTTCACCCTCAACTCCGTTGTACGTACGGCCACGGTTCAGGAAAGGCGCAATAGCCTTTGGAATCCAAGAGTCAATCTCAAAGTACACAGCCAGATCACCGACCTGGAAGTCGCCCTTCTTGACTACAACCTTCCATCCGTCAACCGTAGCTACGTCAATAGCATCAGCATCAGGGATGGGCTGAATGTCCGCAACGCGACGGACGGTAGCAAGCTTACGATCAGACATATCAATTCCTTTCCTTATAGCCTCATTATACCAGGCTGGTAGGCGGCTGTCAACGGTAGTTTTATTACAAATTTGTAATCCGTTAACAGCCTATACCAACTTACCTGACAGCCCGCGGTTGCATCTGCTGCTGGATCTGCTGAGTCTGCTGCTGGATCCAAGTTTGAAGAAGATTAATGGACGGATCAACTACATCCTGTACACGCTGGTGAGTCATGACTCGTTCGCCAATTTCAGAAGCGGCAATTAGCAGCACGGTCTGACGGTTTGGAATTAGTGAAGTGGTAATACCTACAATTGTCATAGCAGCAAAAAATGCACATGAAAGCTTAAATGCCGCTACCTTTCGCTTTCGCCGAAGTGTTAGAATCGGTTCACTGAGTGGCCTAAAATCAGGCTGTTCATCCATATGGACAAAAGCAACAATAACAGCACCAATTGTTGCAATAGCAAAGAGAATCGTTATAAAAACCAGAAAGCCTGAAAGACTTTCTGCAACATTAGCGGCATAAATCAGCCAAGAAAGCGAATTCATTTAGCGAGTCCCCGGAAGGTTAATGAATGGCACACCATTTGTAGCAGCGGGCAGCTGTCCGTTCCACTTCTGCGCAGCCATGTACTGAACAAGCTCAGGTGTAATGCTCAGCGCAATGATGCGGTTAGCTGCAGCCTGTCCATCAGCCTCAATCCGCTGGCGCTCGGCTTCCTGACGTGCAGTCTCTACCTGCTGTCGGCGCTGTTCAGTTTCCTGACTTGCAGTGATACGGCGATTGATAGCTGCTTCGGTTTCTGCTGCCAGTCGGAATCGGCCCACAGCATATACGTTGTCGACAATAATGCCGTGTGGGGCCATACGCTCCTTAACCGTCTTGAGTACTTCATCCATAAATGCATTCTTACCTTCACCAATCAGATCCTCGATGCGGCGAGTACTAGCGGCACTGGTAAGTGCATCACGGACTTCATTGCGAAGAGTCTGTCGAGTAATCTCGATTGCACCCATACGATATCGGGCAAAGATGTCCGGAATACGATCTCGCTGAAAGCTATATTGAATGCCAAAGTCGCTGTTGATATTAGCACCCTCGCGGCTCTGAAAGTCAATGGCTTCGTCGGTAGGACTCTGCGGAGTGATTGCCTTTGTCCATACATAGTTTTGCACGAACGTGGGGAATGTGTAGAGCCGCTCAGTGAAACCAATCCAGTGACGACCAGGCTCAAGCAGAGCACGCTGCACACCTCGCTCACCACCAGCAGTAGTGACCTTAACACCTACGGTGCCAGGCTCAATATAGTCACATGCTGCAGTGGTCGACAGAACCAGAGCACTAATAGCAAAGGTCTTAGCAATCTTATTCATATCAATTCTTCTCCATGATGCGGTTGATATACTTTATGAGGGAAGCAAGCTGCGCATAGAGCGTCAGGGTTACAAAAAGGATAGCAAAAGGCAATGCTATAAAGACAAGTTCACTCTCAAGTGAAAATACCTTTGGAACATACACCATAACTAGGATGGCAGTCACACAGATGCCTGTAATTCGCGTTACAAAATTGGCAACTGTACTAAACTTTGGAGTCATTCTTATTCCTCTTCTGCAATAAGTCGGATAATGTGACGGCACTTGTTAAACTTTCGTAATCCGGTATACACTATTCTTCGTTTTTGGAACTGAAATTTTCAAACATGTTTTCAATGGCTTCGTACGTATGCTCTTCAAGCACACCCGGAGCTACACCCTTGTTGATATAGTAGCTAATCAAAAGCTCGAGCTCGATAACAAAGGACTGTTCCAGAGTAGCTTCCATGTTCATACCTTTCCCTTTTGATGATGTCATTATAACAAATTCAGGGGGGGCTGTCAACTGGAGTTTTATTACAAATTTGTAATCTTAGGCAAGGCTCAGAGCATGTCAAGCAGGCGGCCATGACCGTCAACTGCCCGAATCCGGTGGTTCGGGAACTGCCGTTGGGCATTCTGCAGTGCCATGTTCATGCTGAAGCCATCGTTGGCAATGCCGGTATAAACGCCTGCAGGAAACCAGGTTCCACCATGTGGCGACTGAGCTTGGATGTTTACGATGCGGCTCTTATGGTCATTGTCTGCATTTGCATTGGCTGCATGATTGGCCGCCAAGCTATTAACAAAGGCGTTACCAAAGATCTTCAGAAAATCCATGTCATGGATCCTTTTTGGTTGACTTAGTAGTAATGTCGACGGGTGTCGTCGGTGTCAATAAAATTGCACCGGTATTTGGCCAAATACCGGAAGCCACGGTAGTTCCCAGTGGAATGCAGGACATCACACAAAATGGCATTCATAGCTTCCCGACCTTCCCGGCCGCAAGTGCTGGTGGCCAGTGCCTTGTTGACCGTGTCCCTCAGATAGTCCACCGAAACCGTCTTCCGAGCCATGGCTTTGGCATCCTCTGTTGATAGTTTCTTTATATCACAATCAGCTATTAAAGTCACCAAGAGTTTTGTATCAGTTTGTAACAGGGATCCGTTCGGCTTTCAGCTCACACCTAACCGTGTGCCGACACTTGCGGTGGAACTGCCACCCAGTACAAGTGCAAGACCAGACTCGAGTCTGACCATTGAGATGGACGGTATACACTTCACCGGTCTTAGACGAAGTCACATTGTATACTCTATCCTTAGCCTTGACCTTAGACTTGAGTGGCGCATCATTGACTGACAGAATCCGATGCTCAGGAATGTAGTTGAGAACTTTGGACTCTGAGTTAAGAAGACAGAAGTGAGGGCCCTTGAGCCAGGCAGGCGCCACGACCACAGTACCACGGAGTACATCAGACTTTCGGGCCCTATGCAGGGAGTCATAGGCAAAGTACTGCAGCGTATGGCTCATGTCAATAGTAACCTCTACCATGGATCCTACCGGATAATCCATCATAGTATCCTTATTTGTCACTACCTATTATATACGGCTCCGAGCCAAAAGTCACCACTAGTTTTGTAACAGATTGTAACCGTCATTCCAGGTCCATAGGGCTAGAGAACGGTAAAGAATAAAAACTTAATTAGATCAATGGTTTAGCCAAACTCATCGCTATAGTAAAACCTAATTAAATCAATGGTTTAGTCAAGAAGTTCAGCTACCAACGATCTAAGTTGCTCTAATGGTAAGTAAACCCACTAAGGTTGCTTAGATCGCTGGTAGCTGATTGCAAAAAAGTTCAAAAAGTTTGTCCAATAAGCTCAATGTGTTAGATCTAAGTTGTTGATCTAATTGGGTTGACAAACATCCTAGGATCGGTTATAATCCACTCATCAACCAAGGGATTGCCCACATGACCCGAGCCCGCCTGGATCTTTCCCGGAACCTCACGGAAAAGCGGGTTCCCGCTGAACTCCAAGGTCATGCGGCTTACCGTCTGGTCATCTGGGTAGTCGATCAGGATACGGGCTCTAAGTCTGTATACGATATCTATGAAGGGGTCGGCAAGTTTGCCATCTACCTGTTCAACCGCCAGCGGACCTCTTGGGCCAATGACAGCCTCCTGGTTGATCTGGAGCCTGCCGTCTACGTCTAACTTTGCTATTGACTTTCATTCCTAGTTTGGTTATAGTGTACCTTCCAAAAGGAGAGATAAAGTGACCCTTACGGCATACAAGAACGGAAAGCTGGCCTTCGTCTGGGGCCTGGACAACAAGGCCTCGGCCATGCGGGAGGCCCTTCGCTGGCTCCGCATGGGTCGTGGCCGGGCAGCCGAGATCAGCATCGGTGACGCGGTCATCTGGTACCGAGGCTGATCGGATTACAAATTTGTAATAAAACTCCAGTTGACTTGACCTGGTGGATCGGTTATAATCCACTCATCAAAAGGAAAGGGTACAAACATGGAACTTTTTGTGGTTGACCACGGTGACTCCTACGAACGGTATACCATCGGTGTCGCTCGCTCGCTGGATGAAGCTCGGGACATGGCTCGGGCCTACCTGGCTGCTCTGCGCCATCCCGCTTCGTCGATTGACTTTTTCGGTGTGACCCGCTTCGAAGCGGGTGTGGCGGGTGATTCTGATCATGAAGCACTCACCCTGGGTTAACGATTTGTAATAAATATCTGGTTGACAGCTCGCCCCAGATAGGTTATAATCCACTCATCAACCAAGGGATGACCTACATGACTAACATCATCAAGCAGACCACCCGCGAAGGTCTCTATGTTTCGGATATCATCGGCGCCCGCTATCAGGTCCTTGAGTCCGATGTTTTCCACGGGTCATACTTTGTATACGATCTGGTCAAGGACGATCTACTCCGCTCTCGGGATGGCAGCTGCAAGTACTTTGATGATGTGGCATCGGCCATGGCGGTGGCCGATGGTGCGGCACCTGCCGAGGTTTCCAAGACTTCGAAGGCGCTGAAGGCTCCCAAGGGTTCGAAGGAACCGAAGGAACCGAAGGTGGCCGAGCCCAAGTCGACCGAACCGAAGGTCAAGAAGCCGTCGGCCAACTCGATGATCATCGACCTCATCAAGACCACCAAGCTCTCCGATGACGAGATCTCGGCGGAAATTGTGAAGCTCTTCCCCGACTGCAAGACCTGCAAGCCCTACGACGTGAAGTACCGCCGCCGTAAGGTTGACGCGGGTGAGATCTAAGACTAAGTCTTAACTCAACTAACGGGAGGTTGATATGCTTATTGTTTCTACCAGCATGTTCGATTACGACCGTAAGACCAAGACTTTTTATACGGATGCATCCACACTTGAGGCCAACAACCGCCCGCGCCCCCTTGACTTGGAAGGCGGTCGGTGGTGCATGCGTCTCCGGTCGCATAAGACCGGAATTGTTGTGAAATTTGTTCATACCAACGAAATTAGAGATAGTGAAGGTGAACTTATGGCAGTTGTTTTTAAGGGTACTGATAGCCACAGCGATCTAAGTCTAAGTATTTTGAATGACTAATGCTTATAACCTTAGTAGACGTTCCGAGTAAATTTGATACGTGTGAGCTATTCAACGCCATAGTTTTTTATGGCGAAAAGCTCATGAGCAAGCGTATGCTTGCTGGAATAGATTTAAACATTGTATTTGTACCCAGACTTGAAAAGGACTATATTATAGTTGCTGATTGCGAGTGGGCAGATGATAGTGTTCGCCCACGCGAATTCGCAGTACGTCTTGATGCCGACATGGGCAAGAGGAAAATGCTTATTGCACTTGCTCACGAAATGGTTCATATCAAGCAGTATGCTAAAGGTGAAATGCGCGATATGATGAAGCAGAACCACACTAAATGGTTTCGCGAAACGATAGATACAGATAAAGCTGACTACTGGGATTTGCCGTGGGAAATAGAAGCATATGGCCGAGAAACAGGTCTCTATATAAGATTTAAACGTTATTGGTGGAAGGATGCAAAAAATGCAAAAGCAGCCTACAAAGCGCAACCCGATTGCGCGGGCTCTTCGCACACCTTTATTCTCAAAAAGGGTTGTGAAGAGCAAAAAGACTTATAACCGAAAACAAAAGAGGTCAGATCCACTAAGGACTGACCTCTTTCAGTATGTAGTCTAAGGCGCATCTACCATTAGGTATTGCGCTTTTTTGTTTATCTGGTGATTATTGGCCTCGAGTACAGCGCGAGCTTTTTCCAGCTGTAAGACACACTTACGAATGGTATCCCTCACAACTGCATCATTAGTATCGTCTTCCAGGTCAAGTAAAGCCGCTTGTAAATTTGCATCAACTGATTTATCTATAATCATAGTAAGCCCGTCCATTTCCTTTTCTTCCGGTTCCGGAAATAGAAGTTCTGTAACTTCTTGTAGAGCCGAATCTCTAAGTATTACAGGCTTTGGATAAAATTTATTCATAATATATTGTTTAATCACTGGTCTAGCTTCTTCTTTCCTATGGTGTACTTGGATTCTAGAATCCATTCCTTCTTTTCTTTAAAGGGAATGATCTTAATGCTGGAAATTTTAGCCTTAGGCTCTTGATACTTATCAGCTGATACTATAAGCAGCAGTCCCCATTCCTCTAGAAGATGAGCAATGGCATTGCGCCTACTCATATCTTCCTCGGTAAAGTCGGACTGCTTGCCATCTAGCAAGAAAAGCTCTTTAAAGTGTACTAGGTAGTACTTTCCACGCTTGTGTAGAATATGACAGGATTGGTATAGCTTCTTTTCTTTTCTAGAAGCTATACCAATCCGTGTCAAGGTTTCCTTCACCTTGAGGAAGTCCTCATTATTGGTTAGTTGTATCTCTAAGAAGGTGTCGGTCAAGCTCATGGTAGTACCCATATTGTTTTTACTTATTTATTTTTTAGCATTCTTTGTGTCGGGGTATACATAGCGCTCAAGAAAGTCTTTCTTTTGATCATCAGACAGGACAGACCAGAATTGCTTGGTCCTCTTTAGATTAAACTGTGTAACTCCTGCCACATCTTTAAGAGTCTTAAGTTCCTTCTTTTCAGATTCAGACCGCTTAAGCCATCCTCCCTGCTTCCATCGCTTACGTTTTTTCACGCTATAAAACAAATAGTCGTGCTGCATACGCTTATCTAGATGATAGTTCATATTCAAGAACTCACCCGCCACAAACGTATCAGTAAAAATTGTCATGGCACGATTGAGTGTGTAAGGATCATATTCGGAAGCAGTATCATCAGCATAGAGATACTGCTTACCAAAGTTAATATCATTTACATAGTCAAAGACATTAAACTTCTTTTCTACTTCGACATCAACTGTAACCGCCTTCACCCTACCAAAGAGGGTGGAGACAGCACCAGTATCAGCAACAACTTCCTTCTTTGGAATTACCTTCTTTTTCACTTTTCCCACTCACAGCGCATCATCACCTCCACAAAGAAAGCAATGAGATTGATCTCATGATCAGCCACAAAGGCCGCCTTGTATTGATAGTCAGCAATGATTACCACAAGTTCCGGGATGGACTTCTTGTCAACAAGTTCAAATGCCCCTTCGTAGATCGATCGGAATACGTTGACCTGCTCTTGATCCGAATTGTCATGCACCCACTTCCGGATGGCATCAAAGTCCTTCTTCTTACATGCCTCAAGCACCTGACGGACAGTAAGATCCTGGAAGTTGGTAAGAATACCAGAGTCGATTGCACCACTGGCGCTATAGCGCTGAAGCTCATTAAGAACTCGACGCCAGTCAGGGAAGTGCTTCTGGATAACAGTACCGACAACAGTACGGTCGTACTTGACCTGTTCCTTCTCTAGAATAGTCTCGGTGCGCTTGAAGAACTGAGAGGCAAGCTTGGGCTTGCAACCCTTAGGAACCACAAAGTCGATTACAGAGCACCGAGAGTGAAGCGGCTTGATGATACGATTCTTGTAATTGCAAGTCAGAATGAAGCCGCAGTTCTTAGAAAACTCTTCCATAAAGTTACGAAGAGCCGGCTGGGTAGAATTCTGATTGAGGTAATCGGCCTCGTCAAGAATTACATACTTGCGGCCACCCTGAAGAGAGACCGACGATGCAAAGGTGAGAATCTCATTTCGAAGGGTATCGATGTTACCATTCATTGAGCCGTTGATCACAATGTAGTCACAGTCAAGCTCTTCAAGCATGGCACGTGCCACAGTTGTCTTGCCGACACCCGCACTACCAGACAGCAGCAAGTTAGGAATATTCTTTTGATCGACAAACGTCTGGAAAATTGTCTTAAGTTCAACAGGCAGAATAGTATCACTAATATTCTTAGGGCGATATTTTTCACACCACAAAAATTGCTCGAGCATGTTCAGCCCTCAATCTTAATGATACGGTGGCACTGAAGAACGGTAGTACCATAAGGCTCTACTGGCAGAGTTACGGTTTCGTCATATTCATACGATGCCTCAACCGGCATATATTTCCTCGTTTCATAGTCATACTTCTGATGCATATAAGTGTAAGTCAGCTTATTGCCAGTAAGTTCGGTCTTAGTATCCTCCATAATGCCCTGAACTCGAGTTAGCACAACGTCACCCTTCTCATTCTTGTAAACACCATCAAACCAGCCCTTGCCCATATGGACACTCCAGCCGTGAGTGATGTATGCAACTCGGTCACCGGGATTGATGGTCTGACCGATCGAGTTGGTAAACGGCGCGGCCACAAACGTATTGATAGTCTTACCCATGTCACATATCTCCATTATAAAGAAGGGGAAGTAGTATCATTATACCACCTCCCCTCGATGTTTGTCAACTAATAAAACTTTAAAAAGTAGAAGAGGCTTCAACAGCCACAAAATAGGTAGCCTCAACACCAACAAATTGAGAGATACCCTTCGAAGAGATTCTGACCTGATAGTCGCCATCAATCAGCTTGATGTTCTCTGCTCGGAATACAGCACGGAAGGTCCGATCAGTATCACCAAGTCCGACGCTGAATGCATCCGCCGAAGGATTCTTCACATCAATAGCCTGAATGGTAAGTTCAGTGCCGTCACCAACAATAGCAAGTTCCGGAAGTCCCAGAACACTCATGGCCTTCAGCACATCCTGAAAAGCCTTGTTGGTAATCAAACATTCCACCTCAACAGAAGGAAGCTTGATATCCTTCTCGGGAGGCGCCAAGATAATGGCAGGATCGCTGTAGTGATAGGTAATGGCAGACTTACCACCGCGGATTACAGCAGCACCATCACCAAACTCAACGTCAGGATCCTGGAAGAGAGACAGAGCGCTAAGGAATCGGTTTAGCGCATAGATAGGCACCTGTCGATCAAATGTGTCGGGCACTGTAGCCTTAGCAAGTACAGTCTTGTTTGCCGCAATCGAAGCCAGGACATTACCTGGCTTGATCACGATGGACGGATTGATAGTAGAAAAATTCTTCAGAATTTGAATAGTCTTAGGGGAAAGCTTCAAGTCAAATCTCCATCATATAGGGTGCGTACAAGGCCATTATATACTACTTCTTCGGCTTCCTCAACATAGAAGCGTCGGCCGTAGCAGGAGCTCCGATCTGAGCAAGATCAACAAGAGAGCCACCAAAGATATAAGCGCCAACGTGCTGCAGCTTCATCCAAGGGCAGTAATAAATCTTTCTATCAATTTCCTGTAGCTTCTGGCAGAACCAGTAGTCTTCCGACAAATAGCGCTTCGACTTCGGATCAATCTCAGCCTGGAAGTATTGCATAATCTCACGGCTACCGTCAAAGTGCTCAGTACGAACATGATCCGGCTTATAGCTATACTGAGGATATGCCTCATTGAACTTCTCAAATGCGGAACGTCTAGTCATCATGAAGCCCGTGCCGACTTCGGAGACTTCAACCGGCTGATCAATTCGAATTGATCCGGCGCCAGCCTTAGGATTGAAGACGTAGTCGCCAACATAGCGCTCAAGGACATTGGGATCTTCATCCGCCATACCCTTGTCAACTGCCATCTTGATCTTTTCCCACGAAATGCACTTCTTAGGATAAGGACCGGCAAGGACGTCATATTCAGACTCATCGGACTGTAGAGCCAACATTGCCAGCACGTCACGAGGATCAAAGCCAATGTCTGAGTCGATGAACATAAGATGATCGGCATCTGACCGCATAAACTCGTCAACAATATAGTTTCGAGCACGCGTGATCAAACTCTCGTTAAACAAAAAGTAAGAACGCATGTTGATGCCGTGGTTGGTACACATGGCGGTCAAGTCAGCTACAGACTTAGTGAACATACCAGCACACTGCCCACCGTACATGGGCACGCCAAGAAATAGCTTACGCTTACGCAGTTCTTCAATTGAGATAGAAATTTCCATTACTTATCCTTTTCATAATGTGTGTTGTGGTAGTTTAAAGCAAGTACAGTATAGTGAAGGACCTTCATTAGATCATCCTTACTATGACCATTCTTTTTACCATATCTTGATGCATACTTGATGATATTGCCCATGTAGAATCCTTCTCCATGCCCTGACGAGACTATAAGGTCTTGTGCTTGGACACGGTCACCGTAGTGACTACCATAGGACTTTTTGATATATGCATGAAGTTCGTCTAGGATATTACCCTCATTGTACTTGAATGGGGTGTCCTTCAACTGTGGATATTTATCACTCAAATCCATCGGTATCCTTTCCAAAGGTATTGCTAAATGTAACTTTTTGCTCTAATTCACGAGCATCCTTCTTGTAGAGCTTCCTATACTTGTTGTTGGAGCTAATGACTTCCTTCAACACAGTCATATCTACACCAAGACCATCTGCAAAGTGAGCCAAAGCAGATGTATCCTTAGGGAAACAAGCACCACCATAGCCTCGCCTACCATCAAAGCCAGGAACTGTTGTGTGAGAACGACCAACACGACTATCAGCCGTAATAGCACCTACGACTTTACCGAAATTAGATCCATGCTTGTTGACCACATCATAAAACTGATTGAACCACAGGACCTTACTAGCAAGATAGCTGTTAATGCCATACTTAACAAAACTTGCTTCTACTGCGGTCATATGATATGTCGGGCAAGGCTTACAGATGCTATAGAACTTATATAGATGTTCTACTTTTTCCGTAGCTGTAGGATTGCCACCAAGAATATGCATGAAAGGATTGACAAAATCCTCATTTGCACTCTTTTCGGTAAGGAACTCTGGATTATACACCATCCGATCAGATGAGTCAACCATATTAAGTAGATTTTCGATGATATCCGGAGTCACAGTTGACTTGATAATGATTGTTACACTCGGATGAAGCTTGAGCTTCTCAATAACATTGTTGATGATTGATGCATCAATCTTTCCGTCTGCTCCCATAGGAGTAGGAACACAGACAAAAGCATAAGAAATATCTAGAGTCAGAAGATCATCAACTGAATTTCCATACTTCGGATCAATGATGATCTTCTGACACATATTATCAGGGAAGCCATAATCTACAGCCTTCCCAACAAATCCATGCCCGATAATTGCAATTTGCATTAGTTCACTCCATAATAATGCTTATACCACTCAGCAAATTTAGCCACACCTGCAGGAATAGAAGTTGTAGGCTTCCACCCGAGTGACTGAAGCTTACTGGTGTCAGACCAGGTCTCTAAAGTATCTGCCGGATGTTGGGGTATCAAGTTCTTCTTAATCTCACGACCAAAGTTCTTTTCAATCTCAGAGATAAAGTCCATGAGATTAACCTGACGACCGCGGCCGATGTTGTAGATCTCATTCATAGGTACTTCGAGCGCTACAATCCGATTGACAACTAGATTTATGCCTGAGACAATATCATCCACATAAGTGAAGTCACGTTTCATGTTTCCGAAGTTGAAAACATCGATGGTCTTGTCATTCACAGCAGCATCTGCAAACTGAAAGAGCGCCATATCAGGTCGACCATACGGACCATAAACTGTAAAGAATCGAAGTCCGATGGTGTTCTGAAGACCCGAAGTCATGAACTGGCATTCGTTCATGCGCTTAGTATAGCCATACGGATTGAGTTGATGACCGGTAGGCATATCTTCAACCCATGGCAAAGGATTGCCAGCCATAACACATGAAGTAGAAGCATAGATGACCTTCTTGATCTTCTTTGCCTTACAGAATTCAATAAGGTTCTGCGTGCCCACTACATTGTTGTCGATGTATTCCATTGCATTATCATACGAGTGTCGAACACCTACTGATGCCGCAAGATGAATCACCAAATCAAATTCCATGAGCTTGAAGTACTCTTCAAGCCTATTCTTGTCTCTAAGATCCTTCTTTACTACCGGAACACCATAGGACTCGTCAAGGATTCCCGCTCGTGTCTTCTTGAGATCCACATCATAGTAGTCACTAAAGTTGTCCAACCCGAACACGGTGTGCTCAGGATTATCGGACAGGCGCTTGCAAAGATGAAAGCCAATGAAGCCAGCGGCTCCAGTAACAAGGATCCTAGTCATCAGTAATTCTTTCGTCCCTGCGGATATACAAGTTCAGAGTAATCAACATCCTCATGTGCTTGATCGGTGTTCCACTCACGGATCAGCTTCATGCCATAGTTATCAGTCTTGTTCAAAATCTTCACGTCCTTCTTAAGGATCAACGGATTCAGTCGGGCTGGCTGACCGTTCTTATTCACGATGGCTTCAAGGTCAACGTGATGATGTATTCTACCATACCTTTCCTGCAAAGTCACCACATCAGGATGCATTTCGACAAGCATTTGTGACTTACGAAGTGATGCATCAGCTTCATAGTTGTTATAGACTTCAGATGTGTTGCCGCCCTTAACAGTACCAGTCCTAGCCTTACCACACAGGAAAGAATAGAAAAGCATCGTACAGAGGCCTTCCTTGAGCACTCGGATAGACAAGTCAACGTCTTCGTTGTAGCGACCACGCCACTTGTGTGGGCAATTATTATCAATCAAGAAGCATGACATGATACGCGTATTCAAGATGTAAGGAGGATACGGATAGTCGTCGACACAGAAGAACTTATACTGAAGACCTGCCAGTGCTACATTCTCGAAGCGATCTACAAAATCTTCAGTCGAGCGGAAGCAAGCAGAGCCTTGTTCAACACGATACCGCTTGTTTTGGTGAAAGCGCCAGAACTCAAAGATGTTATCATCCATAAGCCAATGTCGATCATAACCGTGAGCTTGAGAATGTTCCCAACACCAGTTACGAGCAGGACCAGAACCCTTTCCGTGATTACTGAATGGAAGAGTCAGGACCTTCTTGGGATCAATAACCGCTGCATAGTTATCGTACTCTTGTGGCTCGACTGCAATCATGTAGTCGACACCCATACGATCTAGAGCTTTACTAGTATACCTAGTATCCCAGCGGCCCTTCGAAATGATATAGATCGGATAGCGCTGAGTGGTAGGATGAAAGATCTTATCAGACATCTTCAACAATCCTATTCATATTGTTCTTCTCACGGCCCTTGTCGGGAAACCAAATCACTGCGGTCTTTTCAGTCAGCTGCATGTTGACTAGTTCAGCAAATGCTTGCCGATCTTCCATAGTCTTAAACTTGAGCTTGATCTGTTTATATGGAGATAAGTCACCGGTGACAAACGAAGGCATACCTGCCGCATACCACTGCATGTATGGATTGCGCCAGTTGTCTTGCAACTCTTGCGCCGATCTAGCAATAAGTTTCATTATATAGCCCTTAGAAAAAATTAAGGAGTCCGTTATCTTTTTCCTTAGAAAAGATAACTGTATTGGTCTTGGGCCCAGGTACTTCATCAATGAGCTTCATAAACTCGATGAAGTCCTTCTCGGAGCGAAAGTTCACATAGAGATTTTGCCAGTCCTCAGGGAAGTCTGGATCAACGGGCTTCGGTTTAATGTGCAGCTTGTGTTCTGCTTGCTCACCAAGAAACAGAGACAGGTCCGTTGGGATCGTCTCCTTGGCTTTATAACCTACTAAGTCTTCATAGTCAATGGAAGTATCACGAACTTCTGTCACAGATTGTCTCCAAGTAGAAATTGTATCCTAGTTTATTTAGACGGTATGGATTAGGATACAATTTCTCGATGTTTATGTTGTCAACCGAAAACCGCGGCCTTGGTGTCAGGCGGTGTCCAACCATCGGGCTTCAAGATCTTACCATCGGCACGACGGATGACCTTGCCATCAACAAGCTTTGCCATATTAGACCGATGGACTTCATCAAATACCCGATTAAGCGGGATGCCATAGGATACTGCAGTGCCACAAGCAATGTAAATGATATCTGCCAGAGCATCGGCAATCTCTACAATATCATCCTCACTTTCGGCTTGCATATACTCGTTATATTCCTCGGTGAGAAGTCGGCGCCGCAAGTCACGCTCATTCTCATCAGGGAGCTTTGGTTCAGTTCCGACATTCAGCTCGCAAGCAATCTGGAACTTCTTAACATCGTTGTACATATCAGTCATGCAAAATAACTCCGTTCATTACACAAGCACCGGCATTGAGGCAAGATAAACAGAACTAAAAATCCTTTAAAAATTGAATGTTCTAACTGCTATAAAATGTATGACCCTGGTAACTTTAAAAGGCATCTTACGCGTTTAGCCATGGCGGAGGATCCCGCCTAGTATAAGCGTGAAGTTTCTTCTTACCAAGCTTGTAATAGTTTCTGTAGTTGGTAAGAGGATCAGTGCTAATAACATACTGATCATCCATAGCAGATGGAATCTTAGTCATCTCATAAGCACGAAGATTGAGAGGCGGCGATGCCAGCATATATGCCATCTCACCATGAAAGCACTTATGGATTTTGTTATAGCGATGGGTATATTCTTGGCCAAGAGCATGAAAATGCTCATACAGCCAGTTATAATTCTTGACCGCAGTACGAGCCCAGACGGCCGAAGGATGGTTAACATGCGTTGCCACATAGATAACACCGTTACGAGCATCTGGCAGTTCAAAGCGCTTAACATTGCGCCCAGTTGCCGTCTTACCGGTAAACATACGGCCGTCAAGGACACGATGTGCGGTAGAAAGCAACTGAGCGGATTCTAGAATCATCTTTACTACATGCTTGTCAACCATCCACTTAGCTGCTTGGTGTGGATCACGATCGATGTAGAAGATATTCACGGTGGTCTCCGTTGGTTACAGATTGACTATACCATAGAAGTCTTGAACTGTAAACCCTTAAATTTCTTCTTCCACTTCCTCAGTGCCTGCTCTCGGTGAAAAAAGTTAGCCTTCGTGTAGAAAGGCTCACCCGAGAGAATGTCCATACAATGCTGGAAAGTCCTAGCAGTAAGGCCTTCAAATACATCAGTCCTAGTCTCACCATTAGGAGTCATAAAGCGAACCCTGATGGTCTTAGGACGCTTAATCTTTACAATGAGACCTGGATAAGAGAGTGAAGTCTCTTCAAGGACTATCTGTTCATCACTCTTAAAGACAATTCGTGGATTGAAACAGACAAAGTTCTCTGGGGCTCCACGCATAGCAAATGCCTGAACATCAACCCCAACTTGAGGTGCTGCTAGACAAATACCACCTGCATCGTACATGGTCTTTACCAGACTTTGAGCAAATTCAATAGGCTCAAACGGCGGATTTAGAAAATTGAATGGCGCTCCAGCGCCTAACTCTGCACCAAAATTCACAGCTCGCCTCATAATATCCATATTCATTATTCCTTTCTCCCACCTTCATACAAGAACACAGCAACCGGAAAGCGGGGAATGCCATCGGGCGTCAAACGAAAATAGCGAATGGTAGCTTCAGAGCTATTGCCAATGTACTTGTGCTTCTCTTCCAGAAGCTTACGGGAATAGTCATGTGAACCCTTAATGCCGGCACCAAAGATTCTACCATCCTCCTTCTTCAGAGTGACGCGACCAGCAATGCCACCACGATTGCCCTTGCCTTCAACAATGTCAACGATCTCATACTCTTCGTCAATAAACTCCTTGCGCTTCAGCAGCGTATTGCAGCGCTTATTGTGATAGGTATCGTTGATGCGAACAATTTCACCTTCGTAGTTAGCTTCAAGATACTGCTCGTAGTTAGCATCAATCTCTTCAAGACTGGTAACTTCATCAGTACGAACATACTGAATGATGCCACATTCACTACTTACCCGAGCGGTGGCAATAAAGCGCTCAGCAAAGGTTTGTTCGGTATCACTGGTAATGTCGTAGATATGAAACTGAAGCATTTTGCGAGACTTGGCAAGATCTTCCTCAGTAGGCTTGGTACGACGAGCAATGCTCATGAGCTCATCAAAGTCTTCATGCAGCTCGTGATTATAAAGCTCTCCGTCATACACGCGAGAGTCATCAACATCCCAATAGCCATTGGCAAGCATATATTCATGGATATGAGGTGCAGACAGCACTCGCTTACCTGCCCGAGAAAACATGCCAGACAATGTCACTACACACCGCATGCCATCCAGCTTGGGCTGGGACCAAGTCCTAGTCTTGAAGTTGATCTTCTTAACTCGGTCATTGTACTTAGCGGCAAGCATGGGCTTGAAGTAGATGTCATTGTCTACATCCTCAAGCCGCTCGAAGTAGTCAAGCTCGAGCTTCTTCTTGTACTTAGCCTTCACTTCAAGAACGGCCTGCTCTTCGGCAGTTGTTCCGTTCTTCTTGCCCGTATTCTTCGGCTGACACTTATGCCAACCAGAAGTTACCTTCAGTCCATCAATCTGGCCAGACACAGTACGCCAGGAATCACCTTCAACTTCCTGGTGCCAGACTTGGATAGCACCGGTGGAAGTCCGCTTGTAAAGCGTAGGGAAAATCATGATATATCCTCTTCGTGTGAGCTCATGGTACTACATTACAGTGTGTTTGTCAACCGCTATTGATCACTTTTTGAGAAATTTTGATGCTTGACGAACTTGATGACATTTTCAAACTTGTCATGTAGGTTCTCTCGGTGAGAGATGATGAAAACGTTAGATTCACGACTGATGGCCTGAAGTATTTTTAGCAAGTCGTCGGCTGCGGTTTGATCCAAACTTGAGTCAAATACTTCATCCAGAATCAATAGATTCGTGTTCAATGAATTTCTGAGTTTAGCAACTGCTCTCCAAGTAAACAACAGGGCCAGGTCGATCTTTTGCTTCTCACCCTCACTGAATGATGCATAGGAAAATTCGTCTCGGTGTCTAGACTTTATGACTTCGTTGAATTGTTCATCTAGATTAAATTGTACAAACAGATCAAATTCACTCAAGTACTTGTTAATTAGCTTGTTGATGATCGGAATGTATTGATTGACTATCTTAGTCTTAATACCGCCATCCTTGAGCATCATAGTTGCGGCGGCAAGAACTTGTTTGTCTTCTTGCAACTCATTATACTTGATCGTAAGTTCATGCAGAGAAGATTCAAAGTCCGCTACCTTGGACTCACCGGTAAAGTTAGTCTCACTCTCGGCCTCTTCAATCTCCTTATTAATAGATTGAATCTGATCCCTGTACATCTTGATTCGTAGAGTCTCGTGAGAGATATCAGTCATCAAGTTATTATATTGTGTGTCAAGATCAATCAGTTCCGCTAGCTGTGCATGAACCGCAAGGTATCTCTCTCCTAATTGTCTTAATCCATCCTCAATCTGACTGATTTCGGTGGTTCTGTGGTCGATTATCTCACAGCTGAACTTTTTATCAATACCTTGTTTGCATGTAGGACAATTGGAGTTGGTCTTGAAAAATTCCATTTCTTTTTCAAGTGTGGTAGATTTAGATTCCATCTGAACCTTAATGGACTTCATCTTGTCTAGCTTGGACTGTAGTCCAGTTATACCTATAGTCTTCTCAATTAAAGAATCGGCCTGAGTTTTAAGTGCCGATCTACTTTCAATAATTTCCTTGACTTTAGACTCTAGATCTTGAACAGTGGTCAACTTTTCTCTGATGAATTGCTCACTTTTGGACTTTATTTCCGTCAGGTGAGCTCTCAGTAGCTTTATCTTTTCATTGATAAGCCTCTGTTCATTACTACATTCAACTATCTTATCTACATTTTCTTGAATCTGAGACTTGAGCAACGTATTCATCACTGTAAAGACTTGTAAGTCTAGAAGGTCTTCAATGATGGCTCGTCTTTGTCCGGCAGGCAACTGCATGAATGGAACAAATGATGCAGACCCAAGAACAACTACCTGACAGAATGACTTGTAGTTTGTCTTTAAGATCTTTCGTTCAAGTAACTCTTGATAGTCCTTCATCTCAGCATCTTGGTTGAGAAGGACATCATTACAGTAGACTTCAAAGATATTAGGCTTCATGCCTCTGCTGATTACATATGAGTTCTTACCGATTCTGAACTCTAGTTCAACAAGCATATCACGGTTAGTAATGCTATTGATGAGCTGAGGCTTGTTGATATTACGGAAAGGCTTACCGAATAGGGCAAATGTCAGAGCATCAAGAACTGTAGACTTACCTGCGCCGTTTTCACCAACTATAAGAGTAGTCCCAGGAACACTCAGATCAAGTTCCGTGAACGAGTTACCAGTAGAAAGCAGATTTTTCCATCTGATCTTACCGAAGAATATTGCCATTAGGTTTCTACTGTAATAGCTTGATTATACAAATCCGTGATCAAGAGTTCCAACTTACCTTTGATCTGAGTAGGGACTTGAACTAGTCCGATATGCTTCCTAAACACATCTAGAGTACTTTCTGCTTCAATTGCCATTGTTTCATCATCCTCAAGATTCAAATTCAAATGGTCCTCAACAATCTGCATACCGAGAGGGCCACTTTTATCTAGCCTATCACAAAACATATCAAACCAATATGGATTGGTTTTGTTCTGCACAATTAGCTTGACATACTTACCGTGGACAGAAGCTTCATCAAGTTGCAGTACTTGATCTAATTCCTTGCCCTTATCATCATACCACACCTTTTTGAACATGGTATATGGATTAGGGATGAACTCTAATTCTTGTGTCTTGAGATCAAGAATGTGAAACCCGCGGGGATCATCATAATCAGACCAAGTAAACTCGCCGTGAGAACCAACGTAAGTAATACTACCATCACTAGAACGATGATGGAAGTGACCAGACAGTGTAGTATTAAACTTGTCAAATAAGTCCCGATTTTCACCATGAGATGATATGCTGCCTCTATACATTTCAAAGCCTGAAATTTCAAGGTGACCCATGCAGACATTGGTTTTACTTTCCTTCAGTAGCTTCATACTCTTTTCACGGTTTTCGTCACATATCCATGGTAGAAAAAGAGTATTATAGCCACAAAGATTAACCTCTTCAGGATCAATGTAGCAGTTGATGTTAGGATAGTTTCCATCAACTAGTTCTGTAAGTGCATTGACTCTATTTGTGTTCTTATAATAGCAGTCATGGTTACCTGCTATTATATGTGTGTTGTACTTACCAAACTGTAGCTTGTCCAGGAAGTCTGCTCTGAGTCGATTAGCAGTAAGGTAACTTATATGCTTTCGGCGATCAACCAAATCGCCTAAGTGCACAACGTCATGGATGGATTTAGATTTAAGGGTATGAAAGAACACGTCCGCCATAAACTTCTGTGCCATGTCCATGAAGGGCACAGAATCGCCTCTAACACCCCAGTGAGTATCTGCTATAATTGCTACTTTTGTCAACTGTTAGACCTCGACAAATTTCTCTATACCTACTATCTTATCCTTCTTTTTTGACTTTGTCAACTTATTTTCGAAGTTTGCAATGATATCATTGGACAAGTCGTTACTTTTGATTTGCATACCACCGCCTGTATCACCGTATGATGCTTCATCCATTTCACCTGACAAATACGAGTACTGTACATTTTTATGCTTGATGTACTGCTCTCGCTTCTCATTACTAATTCTACGAATGAAGGCATTCCATGCAATCTGTGTAAAGTAAGCAAAAGGATTGTTTGTCCTATTGGGATCAAACAGAAGTACTGCCTTGATGCAATTTTCAATGCCATCAGAGATCATTTCATCCCTGAACGAGTAACCAACGAAGTTCGGCTTTGTGGAGAGCCGCTCGCAAATTTTGAAGATACACATACCGATGTACTCTGAAATCCTTGCGAGCGGTTCCTTCTCCACCTTGGCCCGATAGTCGACGATGGCCTGGTAGAAGTCCTTGTTGTTCACGTAGTGCCGCTTTGCTGCCATTGTAGTTGACTTTCTATGATGTTTATGGTATAAGAGAGCTATGCATCAAATAAACTATATGTCTATGTTATAGACTTTATACCTGAATTTTTCACTATTGTAAATCTTTATCCTTGCCACAAAGTGGAGAAGTGTATGATTTTTGGATGACTTCCACGATAAGTCATCAGCAATATCGTATAGAGTGGCAGTAGACTTTGTATCCGAAGTACGAAGCCCTCTACCGATAGACTGTAGATTCCGAATCCTGGACTTTGACGGACTGGCAAATACTACATTTGAGAGATTCTTGATGTTGATACCTGTCGAGCTAGTACCGTATGATGCCACAATGATAGCATCTGTTTCGGACTCGATGATGTGTCTAATCTCTTCTCTCTTGTTGCCATCCACTTCACCAGAGATGAAGAATACCCTGCGTTCGATAGCATCTTTAGCTATCATGTCGTGAAGTACTTTCCCGTGCTTTTCTACATACTGAAAGAGCAGTAGCGTATTGCCTTTGAGAGATAGAGCAAGGTTCTTGATGAACTTATTCCTAGCTTCAGATCTAACAAGAAAGTCCATCTCAGCTTGGTATTCAGCCTTGCACATGGTTTTTCTTGTGACTTCTGGATACTTCAAGAGTAGCGCTTTGATTGTAAGTTCTGCTAAGTGCTTTTGTTCCATCAAGTCGGCGGTGGTAGTTACCTTCTTGACTGCACCGAATAGACCTTCTAGAACAAGCTTATGGGTTTGAGTACCATCAAGAGTTCCAGTAAATCCAAATCTATGCTTACAAGTATCCATTGCAGATAGGATGGAAGTAAGTGACTTTGCTTTGAATAAGTGGGCTTCGTCACCTATGACTAAGTTGAATTGTTGGAACCACTTCTTCGGAAGCTTATAGATGGATTGCCATGTTGACACGACAAACGGCTTGTCGGTATCTTTTTCTTCACCTGACATGATCTTATGAACCATACCTTTTGGTAGTCCGTAATCTTCAAAGTCAGAAGCCATCTGATGTACAAGTGAAGTTGTAGGAACAATGACGAGAGTCTTTGTTCTGTAATAGCAAGCAAGCAGATAGATGATGAGTGACTTACCGGATCCTGTAGGTGAGAGTAGAAGTGACCTACGATTTCGGACCGCATGCACAAATGCATCTATCTGATAGTCTCTTGGATAGTGCTTTGGGGCCAATTTCTTTATAAAGGCTTCGGCCTCTATTCTGGAAAATTCTGTTGCACCAAAGTCTCCATCTAGTATCAGTTCATATTCTCTGCTAGCACAGAATTGTTCTAGATGGGGTAACAAACCGGTGTATAGTAGTCTAGTCAGCTGATTGGCTAGACGTATCTTTCCATCCCATACTCTATTCTTATAAGCAGGAGAGAACTTTGCGCCTGGTACATCAAACGTAAAAAAAGTAGAAATTTCCATCATTAAACTTGGTTCACAGTCAAGTTTCATATAAACTTCATTGTGTTTTCTTATAATTATTCTTTCCATCACACCCCTGACAAATACTTTATAAAGTCGATTGCGTTTTTAATCAAGAAGTTCCTATTGTGTAGAGACTTAATGATGGACTCTAGAAATTCTACCTTCTCTCCTTGCATCCCGATCTTGAGTGATAAGTCGATGATGTCATTATCACTCTCAATATACATGGGTATGTCTGCTTTAAGGATAATTCCTCGTGGTGGTAGTTCCCAGCCGAGTTTTTTGGTTTCCTCAGTATGACCTTGACTGTAAAATTCATACTTGGAAAGTCTAAGCTGCTTCATCTGAGCATCTAGCTTCTTGAGAGAAGCCTTTTCGGACACTAACATCATATAATACTTATGATGTAGCCTAGGGATCTTTAGACTTTCATTGCCGAGATCAGTCTTGTCAATCTCACTGTCGGTCTTCCATTCGTCAAAGATATCTTCAAACTTCACAACTAGTCCTTTACCACCAAAATATATGACATAATATCATACATTCTGACAGTTGTAAATTGCTAAATGACTTTAGTTATATCATAAGTGACATACCTAAATGTAGCTGAAGCCTGGACATAGTCGACATCTGATGATGTTACGTCAAAGTTTATGCCGGATAGCTTTATAGGAAAGGCATCTTTGAATGTAACTGAATAGTTTGCATTCCTATTGCTTGTCAGTACTGTAAGAGTCATATCAGAGCGGATACCTTCACCAGTTGTACTGATTTTCTGTGTGAGAGTTTTATATTCGTCATATGACCTCTTACCTAAAGCTCGGAGCCATTCATGAATCTCCATGTAATTCTTTAGGTCTTCATCGACTTTAAAAGACAAATCAAGCTCATCGTAGAGCAGATGATCACCCGGATATGGAACTCTGATTAGAGGATTGCTTACATCAATGTCAGGCAATGAAAGTCCAGGTAGATTTACTCCCTGAACAAAGAAATTCACGTGAGGTGCTCTCTTTATAGCAAACTTGAAGTTGATAGGTGAGAGAAAGTTCTTGTTAGTTATACCTGTCATGACAAACTCCTTTGATCAATATTTATTCTCAACAAAAAGGGAGCTAACTGCTCCCTTTAAAGTTGGATCCAGTTAGCCGGCACATAAGGCCTCTGGACTTCTTATTGATTGTATTTATATAGCTTTTCTTTTGACCCATGCTGCTTTTCTGGATTCAGCTTGTCTAGCTCTAAACTCCGGGTCTGACCATATCTGTTTAAACCGCTCGGAGTTTTGTTGCTTCCATTCATCCGTATGAGGCTTCTTTTTAATACCAGTCAGTGCAGCTTTATGTTCATCACTCATGCCACCGCGTTCGGCAAACTTCTTTTTCTTTGCTTCAGAGATAGCTGCAGCCTTTTCAGGTGTGCAAGGGATAGACTTGCCTTTCTTAGCCGCTGAAATTTTTTCACCAACAGTTTTGCTAGAATCAATATCAGACCACCATTGATTTTGTGTTCCGAGCTTAATGTTATAATATCGTACATTTGTTCTAGATTCGGCAGTAGTATTTCTTGGTGTTGTCTTATTTGGATCAATCATAGACAACCAGCGCTCTTCTTCTATAAGAAGATCTTTTCTATTTGTATAGATCCTCTTGACTATTCTACGTTTAAAGTCATCAGATCTTCGATTATATGATTGTCTCATCATCCGAGATGAGCAAACATAACCATCATTTTCATTACCCCAATGAGAACCTACGTAGTATCTTTTGTACTTTTTATCAAACCAAACATAGATAAAGCCATATTTTTCAGACATAAAAAAACTCCTAAAGTTTCCCCTAGGAGTATTTTATACTAATTCTATGATAGGAGATATGACAAAATAGTATATCTCCTATCTAGAAAAGTGATACCTCACATAAGGTTATTAACGATTACGCGGCGGTAGTACTTGTTGGTATTGATTGTCAGTGCGCCCGAACCGACGTCGATGCCCTGAGCAAATGGGTTAGCAACCATGCCGTACCTGGTCTTGAAACCAATCTTAGGCTGGAATGTGCCCTGATCAACCGCACGTACCATCTGTAGAGGAACGTATGGGCAGTAGAAGATACCAGCGTCGAATGCGCTAGAACCCTTATAACCAACAGTCAGGTAGTTACCACCGATTGCATATGGATCGATGTAGACCTTCAGACGGCCATTCAGAACACCGGCAAAGGTATTACCTGTATCGTCAACCTGTAGGTTGTTGGAGTTTAGAGCAGGAGCGTAGTCAAGTACACCTGCCATCTGCAGAGCGGATGCTACGTCAGAAGAGCAGATAACAATGTTACCCTTACCACGACGAGTCTGCTTAGCAATCTGGTTAGCTTCACGCTCTAGCTGGAACATAAGGCCCTTGAACTTCTCAACTGACCAACGGCCGTTAGAGTCTGTATCAAGGTCGAATACACCTGCAGTTGTTACGTTGTCCTGTGCACCTGGGACAGCGGTGATGTTGATTGTACGAACAACTTCACGGTTGATTTCAGCAAGGATTTCAGCAGACAGAATGTTTGAAAGTTCTGTTTCTGCATCAAGGCCGTGGATTGCCTTCAGGTCCTGTGCCAGTTCCATGGTATATTCTGCCTTGAGCGCACGTGACTTTGCGGTCACTGTAACCTTCTCAATTGAGAATGCCATTGAAGCAAACATTGTATTGCTGTCAGCACCTAGAGCTTCTGCCTGAGCTGTGCTCATGCCTGTACCGGTGTTATAGGTATTAACCGCAGAGAGACCGCTGGTGTTGCTGTCGCCTGGGATTGATCCAACAAACTTCTGACCGAAAGTATTTGCGCCAGATACAACAGATGAGAATGAAGTATTAACTTCGTTGAAGAATGTCTCACCACCTGCCAGAGCATTAGCAGTTGTTGCATTAGCAGCATAACGTGAGCGCATAGCAAAGATAAGGCCTGTAGGACCAGTCATTGGCTGTGTGCCGCAAACATCATAAGCAATCAGATTAGGCATTGACCTACGAACCAGGCTGATCAGTACTGGATCAAACGTGTCGATAGCACCCGAACCAGCAGTTGAGCTTGAACCACCCATGTTGTTCAGAGGTACGTTGGATACAGTTTCCATAATAGTCTGGAACTGGCCGTGTGCAGCAGACTCACGGAGAGCCCTTTCTGTGTTCTCTAAGAGAACAGCGGTAACTGAACGCCTGTGAGCATCCTTGATTGGCGCCAAATCAGCGTGCTCAAGAATAGGAGCCCACTTCTTTTGAATTTCTTCCTGTAGATACATAATTTTTCCTTTCTGTAAGGTTTGTTTTATTTATAAACTTTTACTTCTTGACAGTTCTAGAGATGGCCTGTACATACCTGTTAACCGATGGGTCAGCAAATACGGTAGGAGCTGATGTGTCACCCTCAAAGGTCTCTTCTTCAAGGTTGGTCTTTGCTGTTGACTTCACAAAGTAATTCTCCTTTACCATTGAGAGCTTCTTTGTATAAGTTTCCAAGTCACCGTCAAATTCAAGACCTTCGGCTAGGGCAAAGAACTTTTCGGTCTGGTTCATTGTCAGACCTTCGGCAACATTTGAAATAGCATCCTGCTTCATTGACTCAGATACAAGGCCCTTAAGCTCTGCATTCTCTTCAATTGCTTCAGACAGACTTGTTTCAAGCTCTTCAACCTTGGTGGCCATAGCTTCAAGTACGTCTACCTTATCCTCAGGTACATCAATATAGTGTTCTGCAAAGAGGCCCTTGAGTCCGTCAATGAACCCTTCCATGATCTCGTTGCGTAGAGCAGATTCAACGGCAACTTCATTTGAATCCATCCACTTTTCTACTACATAACTCAAATATGAGTCTAGTGCTGTCTCGATTGAATCAACTGCGGTTGCAATTTCTTCATTGAGCTTCTGTTCAAACTCTTCTTCAAGCTTGACAAGCTCTACTGTAACCTTGGCATTAACCGCGGCTTCAAATAGAGTTGTAGCCTTATCCTTGAACTCTTCTGAAAGTTCTTCACCTACAAACATTTCCTCAACATCTTCACGAACATTGAGCTTAGGCATTGCGTCGCGAGTCTTAGGACCCTTGCCGCCCCTCATATCTACAGTCGACTGATTAGCATCAGATGATGCGCCAGCTGGTAGTGATGATGCTTCCTTACCAATCAAAGCCATTGCCTGCGTATACCACTTAGTAAGATCGTCCTTACGCATGGAGTGCATAGCACCAATAACTGAAGTCATTGCTTCAATCTTAGACTTTGGATTAGTATCTGGACGTGATCCAGCCTTTAGAGTATCGGAAGCAATTGATTCATCAATCTGCTCCAAATCTGAATTAATAGTATCTTCTGGATTCATTATAGATCTCCCTTCTTAGATTTTTAATATTTATACTATATTTTTCTTTGACGAGAGACCATTAATAAAGCTCTCGAAAATATCAAGCTTGCTTTTCTCAATTTCATTTGTGGTCATCTTGTGCATTTGCTTACGAGCTTCATGCAGTCTTTCTTGATACCAAGAATCATTGGAAGCATCATAAACCCAGTCTACATTCTCCATAACACCCTTTACAAAAGCATTAGGAGCAGAAGGATCTGCTACAATATCGGCCGCAGTGGCAAGATGAAAATCACCTTGAACTTCCATAATACCTTCTTTATTAGGCTTTAGTGTGCCCATACCACGAGAAGATACACCCAGATTAGCGCCAGACTTGAGTAGACCTCTAGCAATATTACCCATTGGTGTATCGGTCAACTTAGCCTTACCAATGAAGTTATTACCATCTTTCTTAATCTCTGAAATAATATGTGAAACACGATCAAGATTGATTTGTGGGCCTGATGGATGCCCAAGCTCACCATATGCACGCTTATTCTTGATATGAGATTCAATATACTTATTTACCGCAGCTTCCATTACAGGGAGCTTGTAAATTCTACCATTCTTATTTGGTACTTCAGCTTGCATAAAGATGCCGCGGATATAATGGTCCTTGGTACCATCTTCCCTAGCTTCAGTAATATACTCGATTTCTTCGGTAAGTTCTGTGATGAGCTTCATCTTATCCTCTATAACCAGCTGGTGTTACTAGAACAGCAACATTTGCAGTCATCAGATCAGTTGGCGCTTTGGATACAAAAATATACTGATTAGCTGGTATTACAAACGATGCATATTGGGTTGCAGCATTACTATATAGATTGACTTGTGCAGCTGTTGTAGCAGCAACATAGACTATAGCAGAACCATTTATTGTATTCTGTGTTGTAAGTGATATAGAATTGCCCGTAGGCTTAATGATGTTCATACATTCCTACCTGTGTTAACATCTGCTGAGAAGTTAGGATACGTATTTCTTGGGGCACCCGACATATCAATGCCGCCAACATACGGTGCGGTTTGTTCTGCTTCTGGCTTTTTACCATTGCCATAAACCATGTAATCATGGACTGCCGAAACATTATCCTTAGCAACAGCAATCTTTGCTTGCACCCATGGCTCTACAATTTGATCATCTGACAACTGCATGACAAGATGAAGTGCTTTATTAGCAAGTGCACGTAGCTGAGTCTTTGCCATTTCAGCAGACTCATCGTCATCACCGCCAATCAATGGAACTGCTAGACTTTCATCTACGCTAGGTACCTTAGGTGCTTCAGTGCCGGCAACCTTGCCGCCCCACTTCTTCTTTAGTGCAAGTTCCCTACCAGACTTACGCTTATCATCATCCTTGGTCTTGCTTAGGTATGTATTAACCATACCAGTTGAAATTTCATCAACCTGCTCAACTTCTTCATTGCGCTGCTTAGCATAATATGCTGCTAGAGCCATCTGCTTGCGCTTCTCAGGAGACTTACCTGCAAACTTTTCATTATCAGACTTCTGGAAGTCCTTAATCACTTTACCAGCAGAGGTCTGCTTTGTGATAACTTCCTTGAGTGACTTCTTATTGCTTGAGTCACATGAAGACATTTCATGGACGGGACAATGAGTTCCTTCTGCAGTCATATTGCACGAAGCTGCTTCATTGACTTTCTTATCGTCCGGATTCTTATATCCGTGCTTAGCATCTTTAATTTGAGCATGCTTAACATTGGTGGCCTGGTAAATGTCATCACCATTACCTACACGATCTGCATGCTTCTCAGTCTTATGCTTCTTAACAAAATCCTGTTCTGCAGGCGCCTTAGGAGCATAATCTACACCAGGCTCATCGCCGGTTGAACCAGGAACTACCGTTGACTTCTTTACACCAGCTAGAATATCTTTAAGCGACCTTGCCATCTCATTCTTCCTCTGTTTCTATTTCTGTATCTTCATTGTCGGAATCAAAAGACGGGTTAAACATTCGTTGGGCGACCTCAATCTTCTTTGTGTTGATAGCGGTATCAACCCTTGAAGTAATAATATCATTAAATGCGTCGACAAACTCTATAGGCTTTTGATCAGAACTGAACTTAATCAAGTCTGCAAGTGTGTGCTGTATTTCTGCCATGGTCATCATCCTAAATGCTCAAATTATCTGTAATCTGTTTATTTTTTGAAAGCAACATTATTGCCGATCTATATTTAGACTCATCTTGAATAGATCGGTTTTCTGAGCCCTTCTCTTCCATTTGCTTCTTCACTAGCATGGCTTGCTTAAGTGCTTTAATCTTATCGTTGTCATTGTCATCAGGGGTTATTTGATCGGTGGTTTGATCGTCTTGAACCGGTTGATCACCATCACTCATACCACCAGCCCCTGGCAATTCCGGAGGTGCCCATTTAGGATCATTCTGTTCTTCTTCGATTGCTTTATCTTGTTCTTCAATGTCCTCATCGGACTGCCTCAAGATCTGCCTTCTAGCCCACTGATGTGAATAATACTTTCCTATTAGGCCACCTTGCTCAATAGTCATCATCAACTGTGCTCTATTCTGCATGATTTCTGCATCCTTGAGCTCGGTAAAGTAGTTATCACGAGCAAAATCATACTTGACTTCATTAACTATCTGCTGCCATTCCTCAATAGACATGATGCCCTTGAGGACCAACTGCTTCTCGAGAACTTGATTGAATAGAGCTGAAAACCTACCACGTATTCTAGTGATAAACTTGTAGAACTTTAGTTCATCTCTAGTGACTTCGGTAGCTCTACCGATTGAGAATAGCGCATCGGAATTCAATCTATTTACAGGAACATTCAACGTCTGATAAAGCTTTTTCTGAAAGTATAAGACATCGTCCATTTCACCAAGAGTCTGACCACCCGGGAGAGTAGTTACTTCAGTTCCACGGCCGCCTTCTCTCCTTGGGAGCCAGTAATCTTCAAGCATGGTCATAAACTTTCTATCGTCTCTGACCTCACCGGTAGAGGCATCATAGATCAATCTATTCTTATGCTTGACCATAATGTCACGTACGTATTGCTCTGCCTTCATCTTAGGTAGATTACCAACATCGATATACCAGATGCGCCTTTCTGGTGCTCTAGCTAGTCGATAGATGATAAGTGAATCTTCAAGAGTTCTGAGCTGATTAAGAGGCTTAATAGCCTTATGAAGATATGAAAGTACCATTGTGCCTTGTGTATCTGTTAGTCCAGATGTTACATGCACAATAGAATCTTTAGCAATCTTCATACCTGCAGTGGATGGACCAACTACTTTATTGCCGTAATTAAAACCCTTATCATTGTATACATAGTATTCATTTTGAGTCTTAGGAATTACTGCTTCGCTGCCATCGGCACCACCTGGGGCTCTTTTCTTGCCAATTTCACGGACCTTTCTGATCTTACGTGGATCAACATATCGTAGCTCTAATAGACCGTCTTGCGGTGAATCTTTGCTTATAATAGCATGATAGTAAAGTCTACCGTCAATGTACCAGCGTCTATAAATTTCGTACCCACGCATGTTGAAGTCAAGAAGTTTTAATACAATATTAAATTCTTCTTGAATGGCTTTCTTTACTCTATTGGGAATATTTACATTATCAAGGTTAATATTTACTATATCTTCCTCGTCAATAGAGATTGATTCATTAATAATCTCGTCTACAGCCATATCTATTTCAGGCTGTAGTGACATCTCTCTATACTTAGTCACCAGTTCGGCTTCGGTCCTTACGGTACCGTCCAAGTCGATGTAAGTGCCGTATGCGCCGCCGGCCGCGACGACTAAGGCTCCGTCATCGGCCTCTTTCGGGGCAAATGACGGAGCCGGATCAAGTTGATCTTGTCTTTTAAACTCAAAACCAAACAATTTCATAATATTTACAGTCTATAATTCAATTGGATTAAAGTTCTACTGGGATCTGTGGATTATTTACTAGCGAATTAGCCTCAGCAATAGGTTCCCACCAATCGTAAGCAAATGTTACACCAAACGTCTGGATAGTATTAGTAGCTTCCCAATCAAGACCCATTTCATCCACATTTACTGGAAAGATGTTAACAAATCTATACGCCTTAATTACAACACCATTCTTTCCAAATTGCTGGACAACTGCTTCACCTTTATAACCTCCAGCAGCAGCGCTTTCATCTTTAACATTATCTGCTCTTCTATTTGAGACAATGGAATTAATTCCATTGTGCCAAGCTTCAAAAGCATTTCGTACTGTATAATCTTCATCATTCATAACGGTTACAGACCAATCTGAAAAAGTACGATCGCCTGCAACCTTTACTGTTCTACCAAAGTAAGGAACTGGTATTGAAGCTATGGATGATGCAGGAATTGAAGAAGCTCTGCAAACAAATCGGAATCGTCCAATTGCTTCGTCGGTCAGACCTGAAACATCAGGGAATGTCATACTAACATCAAAGAGGGTGGGGCGAGCCCCACCAAACTTTAAACCACTGGTTACAAAATCATTGATATTAAAAGCCATCAAAGTGACTCCTTATTTCTCTATTTTCTATTTATTAGAATCTACCAATGACGGTAGAGAATTCCACACCTGTTCTGACAGCCACAAAGTTGAGCTGAATGAAGTTAATCGAGCGAGCCGGCTTGATATAAATATCGCCCCAGAATTCGTTACGGTCAACTCTCTCAGGTGTGTTGTTGGTCGAGTCACAAACAACCAAGAAGTCTGTAATTCCTCTTCTGCCCTTTACTTCTCTGAGGAATGGAGTCACCAGATTCACAAACTGTGACCTTGTAAACTCGTCATTAAACTCAAAGAGTGAGAACTTAGCAGCTTGAGAGATGGACTTTTCTAGTGTGATGAAGAGTCTACGAACATTGATTCGATCAAATGCAGATGACTTCAATGTTGCTGTCTTATCCCCATAGAGAATAGTGCCCTGACCCGGAAATGAAACAACCGGGTTGATAGAATTCTTGTAGAGTAGATCTCTATCAGCCTGTGCTGGGTTAAACCTAAGCTTGATAATATTCTTGATCTGCCCGCGGTTGAAACCAGCAGGTGAGAACCATGAATCGTTTGTATTGTCAGTCCTTGCTGCAAGTCCTGCAATGTCTCCGTTCAATGGCACATAGCGGTACAAGTCATTGTACTTATCATACATGTACTTATAACCTGTATCAAGAACAGCATAACTAGAATCACGCACGCTAGATTTCCAAGTTACAAGAGCTGAAGCTTCATTGCCTGCATTACCCTGTACAATACCATCATCAGGCGAGATGAAGACAACGCAGTCCTTTCTGACATCAGCAATATTGTCAATCAAGTAGTTACCGAGCTGTGTATTAGAAGTTCCACCACGTGGCTTGCCAGCAAGTACCAATGAGATGTCAACCGCTTCTTTGGACTTAAACAAATCATAAGCGCTAGCAAGTGTTGCAACCGGTACTGCAGCTTCACCTAGGCCGTTGTCACCACCAACCAAATCAAGTGTTAGAGGCTTGACATTTGAAGAGCTAGTAATATTAGCAGCAGTATTGGATGCTGCAGCTGCTCTATCATTTGCCCACCAAACATACTTAGAGCCTTGATTGATTGCAGTCTTGTAATATAGTGTAGCACCTTCTGCGGTCTTGGCGTCAGTTCCTCTAGATAGACTCTGGAATATTTCCAGAGGGGAACCAGCAATGCCGCTGAACTTACCGTCTTGGTCAATAACTACAACGTGCAATGTATCTACAGCTGATGTATTGCCACCATATGTAGCTTGCCATGCAGAAATTCCAGGGGCAGCTCCTACAACATCAGAGTATTCCCAACTTCTTGTAATATTAGCTACAGTGGTATTACCATTGGTTGTATTACTTACAATGTAGTTGCTTGAAAGCTTGTTGATATCCGTAAATACTACGTTTACAGAAGCAACAGAGTTTGCAGTAACAGCTGGTGTACCGATAGAACTAATCTTAAGATTCTGAGTACCTATAGTCGAGTTACCAATGGTGATGATGTCACCTACTGATAGCTGAGCTACTACCGTATTTGCATACGTATTTGCCGCAGTATTACCTACCGCAGTTCCGTTATCCGAAGTAAATACAAATGATGCAGTATTGGATCCAATATTAACTGTCAAAGCGCCAATTACTGTATTTGAATCTTGTGTACCGATGATATCAATTGTAGACTGATATGCAGTGACACTATCACAGATACTTACACGAAGTGAATTACCGATATCACCTGGGTACTTTGCAATGTACAGAGATCCGGATGCAAATGATGCCTTTGAATCATAATCATCCCTATTCTTGACTACAAGAGTCTGTAAGTCAACTGCACTTGTATTTGCAACAGCAGAAAGAGTGCCTGTTGTAGAAACACCGGCTCTAGCAACAATGCTAGTGACAATATTATTACCCGATGAAGGAAAACCACCAGTTGAATTAGCTACAAAGATATTATCAGTAGATACAGGCTGATTTGCCTTGAATCCAGTGCCGGCACTTGTAATGGTAAAGCTTACAAATCCACCTGAAGCATTGGTAACAAAAGATGCAGTTGCATTTGTTCCACCTGCAGGTGGAACAAATAAGAGGATATCGGTGTTATTATAACCAGTTGAAGTTGTACCTGTAACTGTTACGGAAGTTACCGTGCTCTGAGCATTTGTTGTATTAGCAGCTCTTGCTACCATCAGCGCATTACCATAACCAAAGAAATTAGCAGCGGTGAGGAAAGTCTCTGCATTGTAGTTTGTAGGGGTGCCGAATGTCTCTACCAACTTTGTTTCGGAGTCAACAAGAACTCTTTCACCTACAGGACCCCAACCGAACAAACCAGCAAAAGCACCAACAGAAGTTGATACCGCTGGAACCGTGGTTGTTAGATCTACCTCGGTAACATTTACACCTGGGCTTAATTGAAATGCCATTTTTATCTCCTTTCAAAGAGGACTATGTAAGTTCTCTTTATTTATTTAGAAAGAGTCCTCAGCGCTCGCCATCCAATTGCTCCCTCTAGGAAGCTCAAGTACTTCATCTACAGGCATGCCATCGTCCATAAATCCAAACGGCAACATGTCTTGCGCGATCTCTTCATCAGTCTTTTCTCGTAGTTTTGCTAGAGTATTTATAGAAGTTAATTCTTTGAAGTACATCTGATCTGAGAGCCATGCAAAGAGAACCAGACCCATGACTAAATCATCATGCTTCCCTGATTCTGCCTCGTACGATATACCTTTCCGCGAGAATGTAGAGAGTTCACTTATTGTTTCAAAGTCATAAAGAATCAGCTGATTCTGCTCTATCAATAGCTTTAGGATTGAACAACCAACTGACTTGACTGATTTGGTTGTTCTGATACCTTTATCAATATTTGTTCCAAAGCCAGATGTGATTCTCTTACCTGCTCTGCCGGCAGATTCAGTTGATAGAATGTTTTCATACTCAAAATCATAATGCAGAGACGATGAAACTTGTTCACCTATGTCATTAATTTCTACAAGAACGGATGCATTATTATAGGACTTGCACACTCTATGCAGAATATCAGCATAGTCAACCGGTGTCACTAAGTTGTTTCGAAATGTGCATACTTGACGATAAGGCATTTCTGTAACATCTATTACACTGAATGCTGAATAGTCAAGCCCTTTACCTCTTGATACGTCAGCTATACATGCATATGCTCGATCTCTTCTAGGCTCTTCATACTTTGACAAGCCTTCCTTGGAATAAAGCGGGACTTTATGAACCAGCTCTTTAAGCTTCCAACCGGAAATGAGTGTACCGGATGAACCTTGGAATTCTACACAATTATGATTTACTATTGATCCAGTTAGATACTCATGCTTTTCTCCAACATTAATAGGATCATATACATATACTTCTTCGTCAATTACTCTTTCAATAAATTTAGTTTGGTTGGCTTGAATAAAGGACCCCAAAATTTTTATTTTGTGATCTTCCGTGCATCTGATTATTTGGCCGTCTATGTTAAGAAGAACGGTTTTTGTTACCTTTTTTCTAGAGATGCCAGTAAATTGTTTAAATCCATCAGGTGTTAAAATTTTTATACCGGTGCGGTTTCGAGCAATTTCGACCATAACTTACTTTTTCCTGTAATAATATTTCGGATCATTGTTGCATGAAAAAGAAAAGATCTTCAATTGCTATTTCTGAAATGGTACCGTCGTTGGTCTGAATAGTTACTTTTGTATCACCTGTAATACAAAACTCCTGGGCAAACTTTTCCAAGTCAAAGTTCAAACCAGATAGAGTATTTTGTCTCCACTGTTCATCTCTGCCCGGGACTCTATCCCACTTAACCATGATGTTCTTGTAGCTGTTACGTTTCTCTACGGCATTTTGCCATATGGCATAAAAGTGATTCAATCCATTTGGTGTAGATACCAAGACCACTTTGGTGCTCTTACCGGAAGAAACTGTAGGATAAACTGATGTGAAGAATTCATCCCAGTTGTCAATGAAGGCAGCCTCGTCGATGAACAACAAGTTAATAGAGAAGCCTCGAATGTTGTCGGATGAAGTAGCGGTTGCCAGGACTCGGCTATTATTTTCTAGAACAAATGATCCCTTGTTCCACTCGTTGACACCGTGCTGCAACCACTTTGGCAAGTGCTGATATGCTAGCTGGACCTTACCAAGAATTTCACGGGCAGTCTCAGCTTTATTTGCAAGAAGAGCAACGTTCTTGTCGCTATTAAAGAGGATATACCAAAGGATGAAAGCACAAGTAACGGTTGACTTTCCGGCCTGACGGCTTGTAGCAAAGATGCAGTATCGTTCCTCCTGCATCGAGTGAAGCATTTCAATCTGGTAGTCGTATGGTTCAAACGCAATCAATCCGCGGTCTACGTTCACAATTTTCATGTAGCGCTTTACAAAGTAAACTACATCCTCCGAACACTTCACCCATTCTTGAACCATCTCTGGGGTCCAATTGACTTGTACTCCGGATCGCTTGAGGTTAGGATTGCCGTTGTAGAACTTTAAATTGTTGATGGGAGATTGTTCTGTCATGATATACCTATTGACTTTGTGGTTGAGTGGTGGTATAATGCTCTATGAGTCAATAAAGATGATACCTTATGACTCATTTCTAAGTTGAGCAATTACCTTAGCCAACTCTGTGGTACTACCCACATAGAGGTTGTTTGTCACTTGTGACTTGCCTTCATCACTAGTTGGTGTGTTAGGCTTGTCTATTTGACGGATATCCTTCTGTATTTCCATCAGATGTTTACTTGCGCTTACAGCCGAATCCATCAACTTGGCAAGTACTTCAAATGCCCTAGGATTCTGTGACTGATCGGCTATAACCGAAAGCTTTGCAATAGCATCATTGGCATTTTCAACCACTTCACGGATATTTGCTCGAGCAAAAGTGAAGTCTTCTTTTGCAGAGTCATCATGTACTTTAGCAAGTATGGTGGCCACCGCCGTTGATTGATGCATAGAACTAAGTCCTAATGCTCTATCAATCGGGCTATTACTGTCATCATCTATCATTGTTGTGGATCCTTGGGATCGTCAATTGTCACTACAAAGCCGAAGTCGTCTGTAGCAAGAATCTCGTCGACTGGTATTGATAGGCTAGAATTTGAAGTAGGAGAGCCATTAGCGAGTAGTCCAGGCTGTATAGTAATGCTAGCAACTGGGTCTGCTGTTCGATCGATTTGATCATACAGATTTGTTATAGAGTACTTAATGATCTTTGTTGACTTGACAGGGCCATACATGTAGCCTTTGAGCGTGAAGTCTAGTGTCCACACCATAGTTCTTCGTTGTGTGAAGTCACCTTCATACACATCGTCAAGATCAACTCTGTCAAGTATTACTGGGATATCGTGCTTTACATCCATCTCTGGAATGAGTAGAGCTGTAACTGTCCAGTCAGGAGTGAAGTATGGTAGAATCTGCTCGACTATCCTAGTACCATCTTCTGCATTCTTTGTTAGGATGCTTAGCTTGAATCCTATGTTGTATGGTACTGGAACATACTGATACTTTCTTTTGTTATCGTTAGTCGTGTCATTATAAGAAAATTTGGTGACAGATGATAACTTCCTAGATCCATCGTAGTCAAACTTAGTCATTTCGAACGTCATCATAGGCAAAGGATATGTAGCAGTAGGTCTGTCAATATCCGGATCTTGGAATACCCTAGTAAGTGCCTTATCTTTAGGTCCGTATGTAATAGGAACGCGAAGTCTCAGCACTTCATTGCCGTCTTTGTCTTGCTTAGTGATGTAGATGTTATTGAATAGTGTTCCAAATGTAATAATATACTTTCGAATCAAATCAAAATAGAACGGATTAGTATTGAACATTCTAATAATTGTCCTCTGCAAACGGATTCTTTTCAGTAAAGTCAATGAAGTCGTTTGACCCTAGAGGGAAGTTTTCCGAGCCGTCTTGGATTACATCATTGTCGGCTGCTGGATTAAGTTGAGATAGATTGTAATTTTCTGCAATTATTATGTTACCGCTCTCATCTGTGATGATCTGATCTGTTTCATCTCTGAGTGCATAGTCAAGTACATTGAGTGAGAAGTTAGTTTGTAATTTATCAATCTCGCCAACACCAGTACTAAATTTCTCATTGGCATATTCAAAGAGCTCTACTGTAATTTCCCATGTTGGCAAAGTACCTAATGGATAAAAGAATTCTTGCTTCTTGATATACATGATCTTGAAGCATTTGTCATTGAGTGGGAAGTAAATCAAGTCACCTTCATTAGGTCTAGTCTGGCCAGTCAAAGCTGCAATCTCTGCAGAGAATACTCTTTGTGATATGGAGAATACAGCCTGGTCTCTAATCTGTAGTCCAAACTTTGACATGAAGTTACCATCACCAGTGAAGCCGTCCACTGACTTGATGTAAAGTTCTACTAGTATAGCTCGATTGTATTCTGAGATAGCATCCTCACCATAGATGCTATCATATCTCTTAAGCTCCCTGGGGACATAGTACATGTTTTCACCATATATACGGATTGACTCTATGACTAAGTCATGTAATAAATCTTGCTCACTAGTTGCTTGATAATTATTAAAATAGAAATTTGTAGTAATGTTAGCCTCCCGTCTTTTCTCTACGAGAAGCCCACCAGAGCTTCATTCTTTCTGAATGTAATTCACTATAATTATCAGGTCTTTTAGCTAAACTTATCTTGCCTGCTATACTTGCATTTTCTTTACTCTTAGGATTTAGTAATTTTGCATTTGACATCTTTTGTCTAGTAATTTCTGTATGCTTAGTATTTTTTCTGACAGCAACTATTGCTGCAGTATGCTCTGGTGAGTTCCTTGATCTTCTTCTGCCTTCATGAAGTTTGTGAGCATGTTCAGGCGATATCTTTCTACCTTTACCTGCTTTTCCTATATTTTTCTTGTGCTCTTCCGTCATGGTATCACTAGACCATCCATCAAAGTAAAGACCGTCATTATTATGCTTATTATAGAACTGCTCATCATTTTTAGCGTTGACTGACTTGAGAATAGCACCTTCAAACTTTCTCATATCAGAGTGCAGACCTTCAGCCACTATCTGTCTAGAAAAATCTGTAGGTCTTTCCTTGTATTCTTTTAACATATGCTTGCTGGAACAAATATAACCGTCATCCGTAGATCCCTTATGTGATCCTACGTATAGCTTGTTTGTTGCTCTATCCACCCAGCAGTAGACAAATGCTTCTGATATTGTTGCCATTAGTTATCATACTTCTTCATATGACCGACCATGAACTCCGGTGGGACTGATTTCTTGAAACGAATTTCGGTTCCACTGTAGTATACATGTCCTGGCTTTCCGGGATTGGCTTTGCGCCATCTCTCGTGTTCACTCTTGTTGGTCATTCTGACACGGGCATCTTTCAGATCATTGGTCTTATCATCCGCACCGATATTACCACTCATGTTGTGGTCCATATGTTCCTTTGCCCACGACATAGGAATCTTCATCTTGACCACAGCTCTTTCGTTGTGTGGTGTAGTGGTTACCTTTTGGCCTGCTTGTCTGAATCCTGCTTCACCACCATGACCTGACATTGCAGCATATGCATGTGCGGTATTGGGGTCGTGAGTGACAGAGATCATTCCGGTCTTTGGATCTGGTCTATTTAGACCGTCCTTCATCATGTTAGGAATATTGCGTTCGTGAGTGCCATGATACACAATCATATGATCGCCATCTTGGTGCCAACCCGGATCTGCCTTCTTATCGAAAGATAGTTTCTTTTCGGCAACAGAGGCTGCTTCGGTAATGAATCTTGAGAATGAAAGCATGTATATAATCTAGCCTATCATATCAGTTACTGGGAGTGAGTAAGAAGAGATCATTTCCTGCTCAAGTTCCTTACGTTCTGCGGTAGCTTCATCATAGATTTGCTGGCCGTTGAATGTGATACCGCCTGGCATCTGCATACCGCCAAACTTCTTTAGGTTATTGCCCCACTGTTGCTTGATTAAGCAAGTAGAGTAGCGCAATAGCCATCTATCTTTCCATACATCTGCATATACAGTAGGATCAACAACTTGATAGGCTTCAGCTACAATGTAGTCACCGACGTTGATTATGCTCCAATCCATATCAATGTAGAGTCTATTGACATGCCTGTTGTATCGCAACGGCTGTTGACCTACTAGCATCTGCTCGAGGAACTGAACATGTGTCAGTGCCATATAATAAGGAACCATTGACACTGATGTCAATGTGTACAAGTCATTCAGTGCAATCTGATAACGAATGTTGAACAGATTGTTGGTGTTCAATCCTTGTCCGATTGGGAACAAGTTGACAACCCCGATTACATTCTCAGGAACAGGAACATATCTGTCTATCTTTGTTTGTGCTACTACTGGATAACGATAGAAGATCTTCTCGGTACCATCAAAGTGATAGTCCCAGTAGTAGCTCAGAGCTTCATCCACACGATCATCAACCTGATCATCATCTACATTGATCTCAATAACAGGCTTACCGAGTGTGCGGAGACAGTACTCTTTGAATGAAGCCTTATCTGTAGGTAGAGCCATATCTTTTTATCCGTTACTTTTGTATATTTATTACGGGCTATTATGATCTACTGTATCCATGGAAGAGGTAATACTACTTCCTGTGGTGGTTGCATAAGAGCTATCAATTGTTCATTGAGCATAGCATCAATTGCTGCAACATCTACTATAGTTTCTAGCCAAGATGTTACTTGTTGTTCAGTAAGTTGATTATATGGAGTAAATGATGATGGTTGTGGTTCACTTACTGATGATCTACCAGATGATAGTACTGTGTATTGACCATCGGTTAGAATGCGGGACCAGCTTACTTCACGTACTACGTCTGTTAATCCATCCAGGCTCTTAGCACATAGTAATTGGTCAATGCTCCAGCTATATTCAAGCATGATTAGAGTTCCTTTACTTAATAGTTAAGATGCCAGAATGTAATACTATTACAGTAGATGCTGTAGTTATGCCAATAGTGCTGTTAGCTAAACCAATATCTGTACCTAAGGGCATAAAGCCAAATTTAAAGTAATGGGTAGTGCTAAAGTTAGTTTCAGTAAAACCTAATGGGCCTGTACTAGTTCTGGCTGAGATGCCGCCGGCAGTAGTAGTATATTGCGCCAATAAGATAGCTGCACTGTTATTTGTTAATATAGTTCCATCTATAGTTTGGCTTGATACAGTAGTGCCTGAAGCTGTTGAACTACTACTGAATGTTGTTGGTGTGTATGCATACGATGCATACGTAAATGAGGGTCTAAAGATTATTAATATTTTTGTTGTAGCACCACCACCTAAACCTGCCATGCCGATTATGCTAGTTCCAGATTCACTTCCATTAAGTAACTTAAAATACATAGAAGATCTAAGAGAAGTTGTTGCAGTTGTTACGGCTGTAGTAACAAGTTGAGTAAAACCGGTTGGTGTAACATCAGTTGGAGCAGTATTGGCAGTAGTACTGGTAGCTCTGTCAGATATTATTGCAATATCGCCATTTCGTATAACTCCGCCGGTTGGATATGCTATAACGGAAGTGCTAGAAATAGTACTAGTCGGGCCATTTCTAGCTAAAATACGAACACCAGGTTGACAACCTACTAATGAATTAACTATGCCTACCATGTTAAAACAATCCACTACCAGTGATAACAAATGTATTAGCTGCTACACACACTACTGTAGCAAGGCCTCGTTGACTTAATGTTCTATTACCGGTAGTAGCTGTACCGGCAAGATACATTGTTACACCTGTGCCAGAAGTTATAGTAAGAGTTGATGCAGAATTATTGAAAATAGTAGCAGTAAATCCAGATGCAAGTACTGCGCCATTGACTACAATACCGCCGGTTGTAGTAGAGATACATTGTCCTGAATCATTAGACGTTAATTGATAGCCAATGGCTCTTAACAAAATTGGTACATCCCTCATCCTTCCAGCTATATCTGTCATGAATACAGCGGCAAGAGTATTAGATACTTTATTGAAGGTAAAGAAAGCGGATGCGTTAACTACATCAGAATCATTAAATTGAACTTGAGTATTGGATCCAGCAACACTACCACCAGATACAGTCGACCAATAAACGCCAGTACTATTTGATGTGAGTACTTGACCAGACGTGCCAAAAGTACCATTTGCTTCGATGCCGGCACCGTTAGCAATTATCAATTCTGAAGTAGCAGCTATAGTTAGGTTGGCGTTAAACGTATGCGTATTGGTCCAGCTATACTGTTCTGCAGTATTAACCGAGCCGCCACCACCGCCCGATACCGTAGACCAATATATTCCGGCACCATTTGATGTTAGTACTTGTCCTGCAGTACCATTTGAACCATTAGCTGATAATGCTATGGTTGTAGGTATTGTAACAAGTGTGCTATTAACAGTCAATGCAGATGTTGTATTACCGACATAGATGTTGGTAAGATTAGATCCTAGTTCAAATACAACACTGCTGTTTGCACTGAATAGCTTCTTATCAGCTAGATTAATACCTAGTTCACCTACAGATAGGTCTCCTGTGGTTGGAACAACTCCACTGACAGAGCTTCTTTTATGCTGAAACCTGTTATTCGCCATATGACCACTCTTGCTCTTGATTTACTTGCTTTTTATTCCCCTTTTTCTTTGGGGGAAGACTCTTTTCATCTGTATTGCATTTATTAAGCTGAGCCAATACAAGATCATAGTTCTCTTTTAGAGAAGCATGATCATTGGATAAAGTATTAAGAACAGATGTTTGTGAACTCAACTTGGTCCTATCAATTATACAATTGTTAAGCGCTTTTTCTATGACTTGCACTTTATCATTGAGTGCATTTCTTTCAATTGTTACTGCTGCTAAACCGTTAATTGTTTGATCCAAAGTAGTCTTACATGTTTCATATTGTTCTTTGGACTCTTCTGCTTTTTTATTTGCTTCTTGTACTGCAGACTCTAACATGACTATTTTAGTCTCTGCCTGCAGTAATCTTCTGACAAACTCTACAACCAGATTTTCCTGTTTTGATAGATATGTGTCAATTGCTCGATCATTCATGATATATAAATCCTAAGTTAGTTAGAACGAACCACCATCTAATGTATCATATACTATAGCAGTACCATTAGACTGTAGCACATATCCAGAGGTACCCAAGGTCAATTCGTTATAACCGTTTGTAGAGTTACCAACAAGCAATGCATTATTAGTTGTAGTTGTTCTACCGGTACCACCGCTAGTTCCTGCAAGAGCAGAAGAGAGTGTTAGAGTATTAGCTATAATTGCTACATTGACTGTTGAATTTGCTGTTATTGTTACAGCAGTTGAATTGGTTGTAAGACCGCCAGAGCTTAAGTAAGCTTGTAGAGTTGATGTTGTATAGCCTACACCCGCAGTATTGACTAGATTTGTTGGTGAATCTTGTAGACCACTAAAGAGCTTATACAAACCGCCGTCAGAAGCATCTCTGAATAGACCAGTGTGTTCATGTGGTGCTGAACCTGTATCATTATAGCTACCATAGAAACCAATATCCAATAGATCGGATACTGTATTATTTGCAGCTAACTGAATTAGCGAGTCATCAACAATTAAGTTATTAGCACTGGTTGTAAATGTAGTACCAAGTACCGATAAGTTACCGCCAATCTGTACCGAACCATCAAAGTAGCCAGTATTTGAATGTACATTTGCTGCATGGATTTCACTCCAACGCAAGCTATTATTGCCAAGCAAAAATGTAGCATTTACCGATGGCATAATATTTGTATTAACAGATCCGTTTATTGAAACTAGATCTGTAATTGCATCGCCAAGTGCTACATTGCCAGTGGCAGTAATCTTATTGAATGTAACATCGCTAGTTGTTTCTACGGCTTGACCGATATGCACGCCGGTAGCATTAACCGTGACTCCGGTACCAGGATTGACAAAGACTCCAGTAGTGTTAGCTATTATGCCGCTATTTGCCAATACAGACAAAGTGCCGCTACTAGTGATCGGACCGCCAGTCAGACCGCTTCCTGTGCCAACAGAAGTAACAGTACCGCCGCCACCAGATGAAACAGTAGACCAGTAAACGCCAGTAGAATTAGTTGTCAGTACTTGTCCTGCAGTGCCGAAACTGCCATTTGCATAGATTGCACCTACGTTAGCCGTACCTGCTCTAATCTCATTGATACCGCTAGTAGAGTTTGCAACAAGAGCTTGATTAGCAGTTAGAGTTCCAGGGAATCTTGCTCCGCCGATTCCTACGATCGAGCCGTTTGGGCTGCCAACATAAAGAACATCACCGTTCGAGGTAAATGCAAGCTCACCATTAGCTAGTGATGCAGGAACTGCTGCACTAGCACTTCTCTTGATTTGAATTAGATTATTGGCCATTTAGAAAGTTCCCCCGTCGACGTCTAACTGCTTAACTACGTATTTATTATTTGCGGTACTGTATACTAAAGTGCTATCATTAGTGATAGGTGCGGTAATGACTACGTCCGTCAATGAAGAAAGAGTCAAATTAGCTAGGTTTGCCGACAGTTGAGACGTGTTAACAAAGTTCTGATTTGTAACGTAATTGACTGCATTTGCATAAGTTGTGGCATCATTTGCCAACATCTGCCCGGTATTTGAATACGGTACTAAGTCAACAGACGAGCTTCTAATAAGTGTCGGTTGACTCTTAGGTGACGCCACATATGCAAAGTTTACATTTGCAAGCTTTATTGCATTAGGATTCTTGACTAATTTGAGTTTTATGCTGTTTGACATAAGTCTTTACCTAGTTACCTGTGGTGTTACAGTAACTATTCCTTCAACTAGTCTCGAGATAACATTGTTTGTATCAGTTACCTCTAAATCATACACATACCTGCCGGCAGTGATAGATGAAGTATTGGCTGCATTCATGGATAAACTGACGATGCCAGTATTACCTAACCCAACAGTGAACGTATGGTAAGTCGATGATGAATACGACTTACGCATTTGCGCTACACTTGTGTAGGTGCTGAAGTTAATAGGATCTCCGTTATCATCTGTGAACTCATACGTGACACTAAAGGTAGTGCCCTGGTCCATGACAATATTGACCTTCTGAGCCATTCTTGTTACTCCTTTATGGAGTATTTATAGTTTAAGTAATAGTTCAAGCGGTATTTGAAGACACAGAATTACTTACTGGCTCTGGCCATGGTGTAATCTCAAGTTCTCCCGGAAGATCTGCAATAATTTGCAATAGCATCTTATTCACCGGCGCGGGATCACTTGCTCTGGCATTATAGACGGTGTCTGTCAATACAGGATAACCATCTTCAAAATCTAGATCAATGATACACTCATATGAGTCATCGGGTCTTCTAATAATCGACTTGACTTGAATGATCTTAGACATTATGCTACCCTCTGATAAAGACTGATATAATAAGGGGTTCCAGGCGTTGGAGGCTCATCTCCGCCACCGGTACTTGCATTTACAATGGATCCTCGAAGACGCCAAGTACCGGTCAATGATGATCTTGAACTTCCGGTTATATAATCGCGATAATTAGTTGCCACCGCGAACGGTGATGCACCACCATTCACCGTATAGTAAATTGTTCGCGATGAATTCATTGTATATAATGCATCGCCCGAATCAATTAACAGTGTAGTACCGATTGGGAAATCAGTATTTTCTGCTGTTGAACCTGTATATACAGGTATACTCAAAGGGGATCCAGCAACCGTGGGGGTTGTTGCAAAGTCGATATCGCCATTGGCTGCAATAACAACTCTGTTAACACTATTGCTGAATAGGACTAGCGGAGTTGCTGTATCAGTACCTAGCGCTGCAGTAGTAGTACCGGAACCGGTTACCCAGAACTGTGCAGTACCACCACCACATATCGCCTTAAGGCCAGAAAATGCACTAGTGCCGGTATTTGCATTATGCGACAACACCAATGCATGACTGTTATTACCATCATTACGGATTTCAAACCGGGTACCGGGTGTTGAAGTACCAATGCCTAAATTTGCATTAACGATAACGTTTGCGCTGTGTGTACGTACGCCTGTGATCGTATACGCGCCTGATGTGTTTGTATAGCTAGCTGCAGCTACACCTCCTAGGAACGACGCGTTGTTTGCTGATAGTGTAGCAACGTTAGCTAGTAGTCCTGCTGTAGTCTGATAACTAGCGGCCGAAGCGCCGCCAAGGAACAGTGCATTATTAGAAGTGCCACTATAAACAGTAGAGTTAATAGTTGCATTTACAGTAGAATTACCTACTCTAATCTGAAGTGGTGTTATTACTACATTAGTACCTACTGAAAGTCTAGTAGATACGTTGGCTTCGGCAGTATCCGTTCTACCTGCCACGGTTAAGCTACCAAGCTGAGAATTACCGGTAATATACGTATTAGCTACCGGTACGTTGTAGTCATATACGGTAGTAAGATCAAGACCTGCTAGATACACTTTTGAAGTATCTGGCTTGAAGTACAATGCAGTTGGTCGACCTTCTCCGCTAGTAGATGATACATTAACTGTACTAAATCCGATATATTGAACGCTCGCTAGACTCCATGGTGTTGATAGTCTAAATGTATCAATCTTGTCTAACTGATTTCCTAAAACAAACATCATTACCCCACTGTCGGTAAATGTAATACCGGTCGGTGAGTTCTGATAACCTTCAGTTAAGAATGAGTTTCCACTGTATGCAGCGGTAGTAATATCCCAAGCAGTTGCTAGTTCATAACGATGTACAGTGGCCGCTGAATTTATATCTGTTGTAACAAAGAAGTACTTACCGTCAGGGCTGAATGCAATATCTTGTGCACCGGCCGATGTAGCATTTACATCTGAAGTTGTAGAAATATTCAGTGATACAGTATCATATGTAAATGAGTTGCCCCATGCTTCATTAAGACTATATTGAAATACTGTGGTTGGGCTAATGGCAGATACCACATAAGCCTTTAAACCATCTGGCTTGATGTATATGCCTCGTGGTTCAGTTGTCTGCAATGAAATGCTACTATTAGATACGTACGATGAACCAGACAAAGTCCATGGATCTGTAACATTGTAAGTATAGATTCTTGTGGTTCCTCTACTCGAGGTATAGAACCTAGTGCCATCAGGTTTAAAGAACAAACCATATGTGGTTGTTGATTGTGATATATTATACGATTGTGCTCCGTATGTGAAGCCTGTGGCATTAATTGTAGGTGTAATAACTGTATTACCGTGTACCATCAAGTCACTATTAAGTCTAGAAGTGCTCTCTACAATCAATGCACCATCTGTAAAGATCTGAGTAGCAGAGATACTCGAGTTTACAGTAGAATTTCCTGTATTGATGGTGCTTGTTGTTAAGTTTACATTTGCCCCAACATTTACAGCTGTAGTTATATTAGCTGTAGCTGGTAATCTATCAGTAACTAGAGTACCTGTGGTAATATTAGTGGCATTTACAGTGGTGATGAAATTGCCATTGCCGACAATAAAACCAGAAGAACCAACGGTTACATTACCTGCAATATTTGCAGTACCGGTAACAGATACGTTACCACCAAAGCTAGACACAGTATTAGATATAACTACGTTTGTAGTACCAGTGCCAAGTCTAAGTGATGTTAGATCTAGAACAGAAGCAGCAGTAGAATTAGCAAGACGAATCGCAGCATTTGATAGCTGCGTATTGACTGTGGTATTTCCTACTACAACATTAACTTGATATGTGTGTACACCAGTTATAGTATAGGTCCCTGACGTATTCACATATGATGCTGCAGCCACACCGCCCAGGTTATTAGCATTGTTAGCACTGCCACTGTAAACTGTCGAGTTGATTGTTGCCGCGCCTATACTGATCTGATTGTTCAATATAGTGACGTTGGATGTTGCGCTAATAACTTTCAGATTTGTAGAGGTAACTTCTGCATTTACTGTAGAGTTGCCAACTATAAGGCCTGTGGTGCTAAGAGCAACGTTGGATCCAATTGCCGCTGCGCTGGAATTGACTGTAACTGAAGATGCAGCAGTAGTAACGTTAATGCTTGAACTGTTAATTGTTGAGTTTACAGTAGTATTACCAACCTTCATATTTGCAGCTGTAAGGGCAACATTGGCGCCTACTGCTACTTGACTGCTGGTGGTAATCACATTCACTGTGGAATTGCCTACTGTAACAGCTGTTGTATTAGCTATTACATTTGCCCCAACTTGTACCTGACTTCCTACTGTAACTGTATTAGTGGTATTGTTGAAAGTAAGTGCAGCACTCCCGCCGAATGCACCTGAATTGTTGTACTGTATATTTGTATTTGCGCCGCTTGGTGGTGTTCCACCAGAAGCAGCAATTGATGCCGCATAATCATAAACGGTCTTTACAGAATTAGCAGTAGCCGCTAATACCACTGATGTACACGCGGTACTATCAATCAACTGTACCACACCTGCTTGTGTGGTACTAGAAGTCGGCAATCTAGCTACAGCTACAGTACCGGTAGTAAGGTTGGTTGCATTTGCTGCAATTGCAATTGCATTTGTGTAAGCAGTAGCGGCATTTGATGTGATCATGGTGTTAACATTCACACCATTGATTGCCAAGTTACTGGATGAAAAAGTAAGATTTGATGTAGAGTTGCCTACCTGCAATGATGTAGAATTGATAGTAGTAAGGCCAACTTTTACTGCAGATGTGTTAAGGCTTACATCTGCACCCACACTGACATTACTTGTCAAGCCGATTGAAGTAGCGTTGATGGCCGCGGCATTTACTACGGTACTGTTAGCAGTAAACGTTCCGTTTACAACCAGCCCATTCTTTACCACAAACTTGAAGTTATTGGTGGTCATCTTGGTTCCTTTCTATCCCCAAGTTTCTACAATGATCAAATAGCTATTCCAGTTCGTGTGAACTTGACTATCACATTGTTTGATATCGGTGTGTATCTTAGATTGAGAACGCCAACGGATATAGCAGCATTGAATATGCCCATAGCAGCATTGGTTGTAATTGTGGCATACTCTGTGATGAATGCAGTTGTTGCATCTTGCACCAGTAAAAGCTTTGTAATCTGATGACTATTGGCAGGAGCAGTTGTATCCGAAGTCTGAATTAAGTATTCTACAGTTCTAAAACCGGTGGTAGAAAATGAATCAATTGTTGCCATAGTATTACTATTGGTAAATGTATAAGATCCTGTACCTCTAGTGCTAAGTGAGCTAGTACCTTGTACTATTTGATTAGCAACTATGAGTGAACTGCTAGTAGTCAAATTGCCGGTAAAGATACCAGTATTACTGAATGTGGCATTGCCTGTGATAGTTATAGAATTAGAGAATGTGGCATTACCGGTAACAGTCAGTGTTCTAGCAACTGTAGCTGTATTCAGAGTAGCTACATTATTTACAAATAGGTTAGCACTATAAGTTGTGAGCCAATAAAGTGTTGGGCTACCTAGACTGTACGTAACATTTGCTGTAGGAAGTATATCACCAGTAGAACTTCCTGCATATACTAGACTTCCGGTTACTTGAAGATCCCCACCCACCTTAAGTGTACCTGCTACATTAGCACCACCTACAGTGTATAGACTGCCTACATTTGCTTCATTTGTTACTGATATTCTGTTACTAAATGTGGCATTACCGGCTACACTTATATTTCCGCCTACCGTTACATTACCTGCTAAGTTAGCTAGTCCCGATGTAACATTTAACGTTGCCGTGTTAACCGCCCCGGATATAACTGCTGCAGCAGCATTGACTATTAAAGCTACATTAATTGAGTTACTAAATGTGGCATTACCTACAACTCCCAGAGTACTAGACAAATTAGCAGCACCGGTAACTCCAATAGTTGATAGTAGATTTGCAGCACCAGATACACGTATTGTCGACAACAAATTAGCTGAACCAGTTAATACAGTAGAATTAGCAACACTTAGTGTATTGCTCAGTGTTACATTACCAGTTACCGATAAGGTATTGCTCAGTGTTACATTACCAGTTACCGATAAGGTATTGCTCAGTGTTACATTACCAGTTACCGATAAGGTATTGCTCAGTGTTACATTACCTGTAACTGTCAGATTGTTAGTAAGAGCAACGTTGCCAACAATAGTTGTATTAGCAGTATTAGCAATGATCACCGGACCAGATGCAGAATTGGTAATACTAATGGCATTGAATGATGAGTTTGATCTGAAAACAATATTAGCGCTAGTAGTGAGTACATCATTTGCAGTTAGAGCCACAGTATTTGATGCAACATTTACTGCAAGAGAATTTACAGTAAGAGCGGCACCGCCAATTTGCACATTTTCATTAGTCTGAATGCTTACGGTATTAGTCTGAACCGAAAGAGCTGTAGCTGTTGAATTGGATTGGATGGTAACAAGATTGGAGGTGCTATATCTAAATGCAGTGTTGGAAAGTACGTACAGAGTGCCGTTAGTAGATACATTACCACCTACTAAGCCTTCAGATGCATAGAGATAGTTTACTCCAAAATAGCCGTTTACATATGCGTTACCTGTTGTTAACGACCCACCGGCAGTTGTATCAACTGTTACTGCATTGGCCGAGATTATTCTGGCCAGAATATTTGTTGTAGTTAACCAAGACAAAAATGTCTGATTACTTTGTACATTTGCTACACTGATCGTCATGAGCCTAAGCGCTCCAATAGCTGTTTAAGTAGTGATTTGATCTCAAGCATATCAGACTCTATTGTCTCTTGCCTCTCTAACAAAGAGCGCATCCTGAACTTCTCGTCTCTAATTTGCTTGTATTTATTTAATTCAGTTTGGTTCGTGTTGAGCACAGCTTTACTGTTTCTTGCACGAACCAAATCCGGATTGTCTTTTACTTTTAAGAACTCTGGTTTCATATCAGATTTGTAGAGCCAGAGTTCGCATATCAGCAACTCGAGGAATTATTTGAGTAGAGTCTGATGTTAGAACTATCTTTATTGCAAATGTCTTATAGCTATCAAATGTACTATCACTCGATCTACAAACATACCTAACAATACCATTGTTCAAGTTGTTCCGGAATGCATTACACTGAGCCATCATTTCTGGCATATAACCAATTGCAGCATTTGCCGATACGAATGTCAAGTTAGAAGCCGCAATGAGTGCTGTAGTATTTGGCACCTCAACAATCCTTCTTACAGCAAATGTCTTAGTTGTGGTATCGGACACGTATACAAACATACCTGGTGTGAATGATTCTGTGGTCTTGGAATTGGTAAAGTTTATGATAGCACTAGTAGTATTAATAGAGATATTTGAAGTATGGACTGCTACAGTCTGAGGTAATTCAAACTTTAGTTCCACGTAGTCGTCTTTGTTAACAAGACTACTGAATAGAGTCTCCGTTGTATTAATCATAGGAGTCCATGACTTATCATCGAATGGATCACTGTCCGCTGCATTCAACAACTTACCGTAAACCTCAATATCAGTACCAGGCGGTCTGTACGCGGTCAAGAACGCCACCATATCTTCGGAGTCCTGACCTTCTGCTAGTATTACTGTCTTTGACACATATCTAGATGGCATTTTAGAACCATTACCAAGAGCTTCATTGAATACTTTGACTGCAGTTACATTTGCCGTAATACCGCCTTCTCCAGTTACTATACTAGTTGCATTTGTATTGAACTGAGCTAGCAAACTACTATTACTTCCAGATATATTATATACAGTGATAAAGCTGCTATTGGAGAATAATACTTTACCAACTGTATTTGAAGTTGCATTTGCTTGCCATACCGTAGTATCTACATTAAATTTGCCATTGGCATTTTCTATATTCAAATAGTAACCAGTTAGATTATCAGTAGATAGTATCTTATTTGATGTAACAATAGCATTTGTTCTGATCAAGTCAATATACGGTGAAAATTTTGAAGTAGAGGATGATAGATTTGTTTGCACCACTAGCGTATTGTTGCCATTGAAAGGAGACAATACTTCTGCACTCTTAGAATAAATGAATCTTTCATTGTCAATGAATTCATATGGTACTTCATTGATTATGTTACTATAGTTTGAATCAGATATACCGCTATTACTATAGCCTTTAAAGCTAAAAGCTATAGTTGAATCCTTTGAGTCTATAGCAGATATTTGAGATGTTATTGAATCATAGTATATGCTGGCAAGACTGGTCATATTTGCTGTAGTACCAGAGTCTACACCTATCAGAATTTGATTTGCCGAACTTGCAAAGTTTTGAGTAGTATTAGCATTTGAACCATGCAAACCTATAAATGCAAAATTCTTAGATCTTATATCAAATGATAGAAGACCAAAAAGATTACCATCGGACTTGATTCTTCCATGCACAGCATCAGATTCGGTATAGCTTATATTTCTGTCTAATGTAACTTCTCTATTAGTAGTATTAACACCTACTACTTTAGCCACTTGTACATTTGACCAAGTCGACTTTCCAACATAGATAAAGTTACCTACAGTAAAATCAGAGTCAGGAGTAGTTGTCGCCGCAACTGTAATGATACTATTACCGGATGATGTAACTACATTTGTAAATGCTGCGGTTGGATTTGCAGTTGTAAATGCCGAAGTCAGTCCCTTGAGTCCGCTACCTGTAGTAGAGAACTTTTGTGTTCCGCCGACATCCTTTAAACGTACCGCTGTTGTATTTGCAAAGTACACAGTACCGTATGATGTTGCAGATACAATATTTGTAGCAGTATTAGGCTGTACAACAATTTCACCAACTGTAAATGGAGTACCCATTGCTGAAACCGACATTGAAGCAAGCCTCAAGTAGTTATTAGAGACCATTACTCTTTCGTTAGTAGCAAAACCACCGGTTGGTATAGACGTATTAAAGAATTCTAGATCTGCAGATTGGAATACAGCTGTGCCACTTGAACTATTAAAGCTAGCAGTGACTAATGAAAACTTCAAGCACTCATTCTGAATAGGCGTATAGCTCAAATCATTTGAAGGAGCATATAAGTTACCTACATTATTTGGAAATACCACAAGTGAGCCTGCAGTTGAAGGTGTAACATCTATCCCATCTCTCTTTGCAGTCCATAGCGAGTACTCAGGAGAGCCGCCGGCTGAAATCACGGCAATTGCCACAAGTTCATTAGTTCGAACCAATACAGGAGTATCAAATGTAAATCTAGTAGCAGTTGATCCGTCCGAGCTTACACTGATTGCTGATGCTGGCAATCTCTTGGATGCATAAGGAAGTTGCTTGGATAGCGGAACACCATTTAAAGTTTCTCTTATTTGAACTTCAACTCCCATAGTAGTTATCGAAGACTTTGCCCTAAAATACAGATCAATAGCGGTCACAAAAACCGCTTCTGATCCTGTATTTGGTTCATTTATCAAGAAAGTCTGTGCTAATGGTCTCATATAAATCTTCTACCTCTTAAAGTAAATTTACTATAGTATGTATTATGCATCACCCATGCCATTTCCGCTTCCGTCGTCTCCGCCATTATCAGATCCCGGATCTGAAGAAGTACCACCATCACCAATACCTTCACCTGCTGCGGCGCCGCCTGCAACACCGTCACTAGCACTAGCAGGATCCGCCCCAATGCCTTCACCTACTGCAGCGCCGCCGGACGGTGTGCCCGGGTCAAAACTATCAGGATTAAAGGATCCGTAGTCATTACTTGTATCAGTATATTCACCAGTGTTTGAATTTGAATCAGAGCCGCTTGGCGACCATGGTGGTTCCGAATTAATTGGTGGAAGTATAACTGATGGCTGTTGGACTACGTTCTGGTTATTAGTTATATTATTTACAATGGTCTGCTGTATATTTGTTATCTCTGTAATTTCTTGTGTAATATTGACTACTGGTCTGATCTGCAGTTCAATCTTCTGCTTCTGAACAGATAGTGCGGTACCGTAAAATATTGCGGATGCTTGAGTAGATGCACCAGTCAATGTCAAAGTTGGAGTATCAATTAGCTTAAATTCTAGTTCCGCCGCCTTAAAGATTCTTGGTGGAATTCGAATGACTCCATAAGCATCACCATTTGTATCTGCAGTTATTGCTGAGCCCCAAGTTGTACCGTCATAATCATATTCATATACGTTTCCATATGGATCTCTTGTAAGAGGATTGCCGCTTGCATCGGAGATATGAGTACCATTAATTAGTGTCCATGGGGCGGGACCACCACCTGTCGCGACAAATATCTTAAGAGGCATACAGATTGCGCTTACATCAGAGTCAGCAAAGAATGGATATAATCTAGCAAAAGGCTTCATGCCACTTGCTCTAAAGTATATGAACTGTGACTTCAGATAAGGAGCAATTGATACGTTAGTAACATATTCACCTACATTTATATTTGTATCAGTAGGTTGTGTAGTCAACTGAGAACTAATTAATTGGGTCTGATTGTCTATAGTTGTAGTAGTTTGTGAGTTAAGAGCTTCGGTTGTTAGTGAGCTAGGACCTGTTCCTAAATCGACTGCAGTCCATGCGCCCCACTGAGAATTCCAAGCCCTATCAAGATTTACCCAATTTGAATATAGATCCACATTATTCAATACGTCCGGATTAATGCCGTAGTCAGGAGCTGTAGCACCAGCAGGACTTAGTACAACACGGCCTCTATATCCGTATACGTTACCAACTGTTAGACTTTGAGTTGATGATGCATATTTCTGAACTTGTGTAACGTTATTGTTATAAGTTAGTGTAAGCAAAGATCCGGTTACAGCAATATTTGAACTTGAATCGGCGTTAAATACCATCGGTATCTTTGAGACCGCAAATGCAGGTCTTAGTTCATTCTTGTTTGCGTCTACTGCTATATTATATTCTTTATCAAGTGTATTTCCGATGGTGTGATCTCTGAATGGATCAACAAGGAATCCATTCTTAAATCTATTTTCACCAGTAGAACCACTTCTTACAAGAAGGTTTGTAGCTGCTTGTTCAAGTAATGATAGTGAAGTATAATATTCTAGATTATCAATTCTCTTTGCTAGAGTACCAATATCAGACATCGTATAACGCTTGGTCTGCTGAGAATTTACCTGTACAGCATAATCATATCGGTTGCTTCTTCTAGCGGTTCTGATATCAAGAGATGGATATGGTGACATATCAACTGTTCCAATGGTCATGGTACCAGCTGGTTCACCTGGCAGAACAGGACTTGTTGATGATCCACCCTCGGTTATCAGAATATCACCACTAGTGGATAGAGAAATTCTATCTTTTCTTGGTAGATAGTACTGAATTGACGATGCTTCATATGATGAATCTGGTGTAGGGATAAACGACCCTGCAGACCCATAAGAAAATAAAGTCAACGTGGTTGTCGGATTTATAGTTGCAGATCCAACAGTGGTAGTCGAGACCGCAGTATTTTCAGCCAATGACCTAAAATCGACTGCATCTCTTAAATCAATATATTGCTTTGATGATCTAGAGATATATGTCGGTATTTGATAAGTCTGTATAGCATTTGTATTTGCAGTATTTGCATCATCAATAGGGTACGACTTAGCAGTAAAGAAGCCAACACCTGCCGAGGTATTAAATGTAAAGTGGTCAAGATCAACAAGGAACGAAGTACTAGTACTGAATAGCCTATTTGATGTAAGATATGCTAGATCATAGTAAGCATCCTTCTGACCATTGTCAAGTGTAAAGAATGAAACAAGATCTGGATTTGTATTACTGTATGACCCTGTAGCACCAACGTATACGTGGTTAATTCTAAAGACGTCAGGTAGGCCTAAACACCATGGACCTGTTGCCCCTGCAGCATTATTTGCTAGATTAATCTTTATAAGAGCATTTCGAATTATAGTCTTACCAATAGGCGCTGTAGTATCTCTATTGACATTAAAGTAGAATGTAGAAGAAAAAGCTGGGCTAACTGACTGCCCCAACGATACAGCAGCAATGGTAGAATTTGCTACAATTGTTCTAGTTGAAGGTGCCAAATTAATAGGCACACCTGCAGGGAAAGTCTTTTTGTGTACTATCTGTGCGGCTGTATTGTTGTTGAACGCGGCATCCACATTCATATTTGTGTTATTAACTATACTAACAATTCTACGGGTTTCGTTGTTAGCAAAGATATAATCACCTACAACATAATCGGTTGTAAAGGTGGCAGTAGCATTTCCTACTACAAGTGTATTGGAGCTGTACGCGGTAATACCCCCATTCAGCGCGGTAGAGAAACCGTTGACATTTGGTACTACTATAAAGTCTCTTTTTGATGTAGCAGAATATGTACCGGTTGGAATTATTGAATCTGTACCACTTCCTGCAGAAGTACCTAGTCCTACTGATGCATTACCTGATGTAGTAAAGTCTGTAGTAAACTTATTTCTATAAGTAAATTGCTGTTCCGTAATTCCGTCAGCCTTAATAGCTTTCTGACCGAATGGAAATACCATTAGTTCACTTGTTGATTCTTGAATTCTTGCAACGTCAGCACCTACAGCGGCATCATATGTGAGTACAATGTCGGCCACAGCCTTAACAGTTGAATTGTAAAGTATTAGGCTTCTGGCATTAGATATGCTGAAACCTGGATCCATTCTTAAATTAAAGATGTAAATTAGATATGTAGCATCAGCACCTGGGATTCCAGAGTCATATGATACTCCTCGTACGTACGCAGTTCCTATCTTTGTAGAAGTAGAGTACGAGGAATCAAGAAATGTTCTTGCAGTTATAGCGGTCTTTGCAACACTGTGAATTTCTATCTGTGCAATCTGATCGTTATTGAAGTCGCCGCAGTATTCTTTTACCTCAAAGTAGTATCCGAAGTTAGTTGATACTACTTGATTTAATACAGTATTGTAATCAAGCCCCTTGCGAAGAGGTACAGTATTATTGTTGATAAACTCTATTCTATTACCCTTGATATAACCTACACCAGGTGAAACTACTAAGTTTAGATGAGTGGTATTTGCTTCTTTATCGGAAGCCGACATAAAGAAAGGACTGACCACATAATCACCACTGGTTTCATAAGTCCTTCTTGCTTGCTCTCTACCCAATGCTGCATATTGAGGGTCGTTCTTTATTGAGACAGGGAGACCATTTTGAAAGTCACAGACCGAAAAAAATGATGCCGTATTTGTAGAGCTAGTAACTCGAGTAATTAATGAAGGGATTAGCTTAAGTCTATGTGCACCAGGTGCTTCATAGTTTGGAGAACCGGCCGCATTATCCAGAAGTGATGTATCTATCTCCGGAGTGATGATCTCTTCTAGAGCATCAAAACCAACTGATACATTGTTCGGTTGATTATTGTACTTGGTAACAATGAGTGTCTGAGGCTCTACTCTGATGAAAAAGCCTTTCTTAAAGATCACACCTTCCGTAGTGGTAAAAGCATAACCCTTACCTGTGGAATTTGCAACTGTTGCCACCACCGCGTTTGATACAGCAACGTTTGCAGTTGTGAATACTTGTAGTATTTCACCATTAGCAAATACAGATTGAATTGATCCATTAGGATATGTAGCAGATTTCAGATACTTGATATACAGCGTATTGAGATCTGGATTCTGAGATTGGAAACCCTCTACTGTATTGATGACCAGAGCTTCAAGACCATTTGCATTTCGCACAAGCTTATCATTAAGATCTACAACATTACTAATGGCAAAGTTGTTGGCGTAGTTGTCTTCTATCTTTACATAGTCATAATTGATATCAAAAGTAAATGCACATCCTTCAACTACAGATCCATCTTTGAATATATGTCTACCGAACTTGTTGATCTGATCTTGTAGAATCGACTGCGTCTGATTGAGTTCGCGAGCCTGCACCGCGGCCGCAGGTCGGAATAGGACCTCATGAAAATTCTTATCTTCACTGAAGTCGTCAAAGTACGGCTTACGTGAAAGGTCTGTCTCTAATGTCATTTAGCTGCCGGGCCCCTTAAAACTTTATAACCAATCTAACTTCTTCTTTACTAGTCTCAGATCTGGTAACTGGCTGTACGTTGTCTATGTAAATTACTTTACCAGTATCTCTAATCAGTTCAGGATACTGTATCAGTGCATAAGCATTGCAAGTACCAGTGGCGCCAGATGTTTGACCCACTATAGAATCAGAACCAGCCTGAAATCTATTTGGACCATCCACATGATTCAGCAATAGAACAGGTACTACACTGCCAATTGTAGCGGTAGATCCTAACCCATTATTTATGGTATGTCCAGCAACAAAACTAGCGCTTTGTGTAACTCCAGTCAATTTCAAGTATGTATTATTTGCAAATGTTGTAAAGCCATATGCACCTGTAGTTGTGTCTGTAATCTTTTGCCCAGTTGAAAATGAACCGGTAGTTATAGTCATCTGAAGATCAAGTTCGTCGACACCAGATACGACAACAGCTGTTGCATTGCTGATATCTTGGACCACAGCCTCACCGTTAGTATATGCACCGGTATTTGCAGTGATAGTAAGTCTCATTGTCTGGTTAAACTTATTACCAAACGAAGATGTTACATCTCTTGATCCATTTGCAGTTGATATTGAATTGACTACTGCATATGCATTTACAGATGAATCATATATGGTATCGCCAGTTACAAACTTACCAACCACATTGCTCAATACAATAGATGTATTGGTTAGAAGTTGTGTAACTTCACCACTAGCACCAGAACCAACCTGTGATAAGATCTCTGCAAGACTATCAGAAGTTACTTGGAATCTGATTATCTCTTGTGAACTTACATTGGCAGTAGTATTGCTATAGTAACTGATTATTTGAGCATTGCTTGCACCAAATTCGCCAAGCACACTCTTTACTTGCAATGTCGTATTATTACCGCTTACTACAACACCTGCGGCTTTTGTAGACGGTTGTACAACTACTTCACCTGGATACCAGGTTGTTACACCTGCTGGTGGGCTAGTTGTTGCTTTATTATTGATAACTAAATTTACTCTATCAAATGACTGCAATGTTACCCTTACATCGGCAAATTCTGGATTCTCTATGATTCCTATCTTTCGGAAGCTTCCATATGTAGGATAGAAGAAACCTTCATTGATACCGGTATCAAAGGTAGAAGTAACACCAACATATCTACTACCTAACTCAGATACAGCATCTTTACCGTGACCACCTACAGGAGCTATTACAGCATTTGCACTAGCCCCAAGTCCAAAGCTTGTATTAGAGTAGATCGTTACATTGGCATGTGTATATCCCTGGCCAGGAGCAATTACTTCCACTCCGACAATATCATTAACTGAACCAAATGCATTATTGACAATTGCAATTGCTTTAGCATCAGTTCCATCTCCGGAAATTTCAACTGTAGGCGCTATCTGATATTCGGTTTGATCATTAGGTAGAGTTGTAACAGCAATAATAATAGCATTTCCAGTATAGCCGGCAGCTGCTGCATTGAGCTTAAAGTTCATTGGGAAGCCAAGAACAAACTCACCAGTAGGATCACTTATTGTTAGATTAGGATTGCTGTCAATTGATACTATTTCACTCTTCTGTAGGGTTGAAGATCCAAGAGCAAATAAGCCTGCAATCCATGGTCCGCCTACAGCCGACAAGTAAACAGTTGAACTATTGGCAAATGCCACAATTGCGTTGGCGCCGGCGGCGGTATTTGCTGAAGTTACTTGAGTTACCTGTTCACCGATTTTAAACGATACCCCTGCAAGGGTTGAATTACTTATGGTCAACTTCAAAGAGTTTAAGTTTATATCTGAAACAATACCAGATCCACCTTGATTAGCTGTAATAGAGAATGGCTCTGCGGCAATCGGAACAAAGTAATGAACATTTGCTACCAACGTATTTGCAAAAGTAGATACAACTCTCAATGATGTGTTGCTGATAACTTGTGTTACTCTTCTGATTTGATTGTTGGCATTTGATCCGACTCTAATATAACTACCTACGGTATAACCATTTGCTGTATCGGCAAACTGTGTTGAAACGCCTGTAACGGTATTTGCTCCAGCAGTAACACTTACTGTTCCTGGCTTGAGAGTACCGCTTTGACTTACATCTCTTATAGGTAAAGTATTCTCAAATAAAGCTGCAGGATTTTCTTTCTGTATTCTTAGTGCAGAAGCATTTGCAGAGAGTATGGTTCCGTGTGTGGCTGTATCGGACTGAACTACAGTCGATCCAGTGGTAAACGCTTGGTTATTTGAGATATACAAGTACTGAATAACATCGTATTTCTGTTCGGCGTAATAACCAACTGCAACTGTGCCGGATGGTACTGCAGTAAAGTCCAATCTTGAGTATACGTCAAATGCATCTGCAGTAGCTACTCTGATCTGCTTATTTGCGCCGTTGTAGCTAGAAATTTCTCTTACTTGACCGGCACCAAAACCAGACTTTAGATATATTGATGATCTAGCATAATGATTGTTATTTGACGATGATGTTGATGGTAGCTGCAGTGTGGTCTTATTGATGAACTTGTATAGGAATCCACTCTCGTAGATTGAATAGTTATTACCACCATCTGTTATAATATAAGCATCAATGCTACCCGAAACTGCATTTCCTGATACATTATTATCGGTTGCAACCGGTATGTAAGTTGTCGTGGTGAACTTAGTATTAGCCTGCGGATCTACAGTATACATGTACTTCCATACATAACCATCAGCGGTATTAAATGTGCTGTAGCTAGTTGTCAGTCTAGGTTCAACGGTTGATTTAGCACCGCGGTTATTACTAATGCACTTGTAGACCTGATACTGATCATTCATCACATAGAATTGCTTAGAGTATAGATCTCCATCATACTGATCGTATGCAGTATATGCAGTATTGGTAGTCCAATCATACCTAGGGATCAATGTGTATACGTCACTATTGGCCAATAGCTTACCAAATAGCATATCGGCGTATACAGTAAGTCCTATTTGCTCAACCGATCCGTTTGCCGCCGGCGGTGATGCTTCATTTGTCCATGGAGTGGCCTTACCTGCAAATACGTAGTAAGAATTCCTAGTGTCCTTTACATCTTGTATAAAAGAGTTAGCAAGGTCGATGTGATAATTGATAGTTAATTCTGCCATTGCTTTTGCTCTATTTCCTTACTTTAGGCCCAAGTGCGCTCAGGAGTTTCTGGATTACAACGCGTAAACTGTGAGAGCTGTTCAGGAGTTAGCTCTACTACAGCTCTCACATTAAAGTGCCAGCCTGGTATATTTTTGAGTGCCATATATTTATTACCTTCAGAATCAACGATCTCCTCATCAGACACTTTAGAGATGGTACCAATGACATCGATGTTGATTAGATGATTGGGAATTAACTCACCGTTAGCAGATTCAATGATACCGGCTAATGCAAGCTGTGTTAGCATTTGGGCCCTGTTTTTTGATTTAAAGCAGTAGTCATAATAATACATTAATAAGTTCCTCAAATTGGAAGTGCAGCAACAGCTGCTAGTAAAGCACTATCAGTAATTGCATACGGTAGAATTTGTACGGTTTTAATTTGACCAAACAGTGCCATAGAATCCGCTCCAGAGAATGATGTCCAACTTGATCCAATTCTTGCGGTAATTAAAGTTGGATCCGGTCTCCATGGTATAGTAATTACAGAACCTCCATTTACACACCCTCTAACTGTGGCTGTAGCCGAAGATACTACAAACCCAGCCCTAACAACTTGACCTCTAAAATCTGTACTAGACAACTCTGTTGAAGTAGCACCACTAACACTATTGCGTGCCGCAAGATTCATCCTACCTGATCCGACCAATCCTAGGGCGCCGGCGCTATTAAATTCATCGCGTCTTAAATTAATTAATGGTGCCGCTGTACTTGTAGGATATGTTGTAGGCATTAGTCCGGATACCAATACTGTACAATCACTATCGATGTTAATACCATAATTTGTCAAAGGAACGGTCAAAAGATCGGCATCTCTTGTACTTGCAGCCAATGTACCAATTGGCGGTAGTATTGGCGAGGATGGCATGCCGCCAAGTTCAAGTTGGGGCCACGCAAGATCATAAGTGAAATCATAGGTAACACCAACTACGCCTTCAAATCGCATTGTGTAGCGGGCATTATTGGTGCTTACTCCCGTGATCGTGCGGGTCGCAAACGCTCGAGACCAGCCGGCTTCCAGGGCTATGGCCGCCATGGTGATGGAACCGGTAGAGGTACCCGTGTATTCACGCACCTCTACCTGTAGATTGAATCCTGCCTGTGACCCGGATACAAGACGATGAAAGACGGATGATGTTACCTGTTGAGCTAGGGAACATGACACTTGGTACGAGCTGGTCAGCCGAGTGGTGACGCCAGTCGATGTACCGAATAGGCGCAAGCGGACAAACTGCAGTCCGTCAGCAACACCAGTCCCGATAACCTCCATCGCAAGGCCGCTGGGCGTGCCGCTGGACCCGCTAAGGCCCCAATTGGTTGGTCCGGACCCGCCTGATCCCAGAATCCCCGGGAACGTTCCCTCGCCACGGGGATTGCCGAATGAATTGGTTCTAGCACTTTCAAATAATAGTCCGCCATATGTAGCTATACCGGTATAGTTATATCTAGGTATATTTACTCCAGCCGTATCATACTGACTGACAATGTTAAGGAACGAAGCATTAGATGCACGTGTAAATGTTGCAGTATTAGCAACAAAGTTAGTATCGACAACCGTGTATATTATTGTGTTAGATTGAGATGAGCTGCTGTTTGAAAGTAGAGAAACATCATCAAACAGCAGCTCGGATGATCTATATCTACCAAATAATTTATGTCCAGCTGGATGTATTAGATCTTTTACAAGACCTTCATACGTATCTAGCATTCTCTTTACAACAACTTCGTATGAGTAGATCTGATAATAGTCACTATCCTGGATATTGATGATATCACTTAAGAATCCTCTTGAATTCTTCCAATAACCTAGGCCTCTACCATCTGAACTTACCACTGCTACGCCAGAAATAGTTACACCGGCATTATCACTAGTGATAATAACTTTTTCTCCGGGTACATATCCAAAGCCTGAGTCATAAACTTCGACTGCCGTAACAACACCTTGTTCACTACTCACCTTTGCATCAACAACTGCATTGTGTCCTTTTACACCGCCAGTATCATCAGCTATTTCCATTAATGCAACATCGGTTTCAATTATATCAACATACGGTGGACTTGAATAACCGGATCCTGGATTGATATTCTTTAGATACGCAATAGTACCAACTTCAAGATCGTAGATATCCAGGACTTCTTCTATCTTTCGGTCCAAGTTTGCCGGAGATGTTGAAGGGAATATCCAGTCAGTCAGACTTTCTTGTGAAGTAATGTTGGCATTAGATGTAGGATTGCCAATATCCACTACAGTAGCTGTAGGCACAAAGTACATGTGATCACCCAATGTATTGGCCACAATTGCTGAACTGTTTGCAGTAAATATTGAACCGTTTCCTATAACGGTTTCTTTCCCCAAGTAAGTATCAAGATTCAATTCACATAATGATGTATTTCCAATTAGTACAATACCTGGTACAAGATTGGCATTAGTCAAGTCCGATTCGGATCCGGTAACTTTTACTATCTTGCTGTCAGTAAAGTACACGTATAGATTTGCAATTCCAAGTGTACTATTTGAAAGCTTTTCATATAAGAGGGCGGTGTTAGGTGTTGTATAGGTTACTTGTAAAGTACCAGCATTTGCACTTGATCGTACTTGATTACCTACTGTAAACGCACCAGTTGGAGAGTTTATGTATATCCGAACTTGTGTCTCTATCTTTGTTGATACATATGAACTGATTTTATCAGTATTGATCCGTAAAATTTCTTTATCAACCAAACCACCGATATCAAAAGTAGCACCAGAGCCACCACCACCGAACGTATCCACAATAGTTGCCGTAGCGGTTCCATCACTGATGGTATCACCGGTGTTAAAACTCAGACCTGCGCTGAAGTTAATAAGAGTAAGATAACTAGAATTGGCAAATACCACATTGCCGTTTGCTGATGTTGCAGTACTATATGCATTGCTACCTACAGTAAAGCTACCTGTTGTATCAGATATTAATATATTAATTGTTGTAGCTACAGTTACAGTAGCATCTAGAGAATATCCAGAACCACCGTTAATGAGATTGAATTGTACCTTACCGTTTTCATTTCGTACTGCGGCTACTCTAGCCTTACCTTCAGAGCCAGAACCGGTTATACTAAGGATCTCACCTACACTGAATCCAGAACCTCCATTATCTACCGGGATGGCCGTCAACGATCCGATGATTATTGGAGCGCTATCAATCTGAATGACACCATCACATATAATTTTCTCTCCATATTCAAACTGACCTTGAACCGAGCTCAAGTATAGAATGTTTACGGTCTTACCAGTTATAACTTTTCTGGAATAAGTTTCAACAACTGCTCTTGAAGTTCTATCAGAGTTGGTTATTGTCTTCCCTGACAGCAAATAAAGATTTGGGTGCGATGTAATTTCGATATAGTGAGACTTGTACCACTCACCATCAGAAGGTCTTAGTAGATAATCCCCTGGTATAAAGACTTCAATATCTTCATTGAATAGTATTCTGAAGAGAAGCTCTATAGATCTTTTAGATCCTTTGGTTCTATACAGCTCAAGTATATGCTTAAGCAGTAATCTATTATCAGTTGCAATGCCCTTTGGTATAGCGGACATATATGTCTTTTTAAAATATTCAATGAACTCAGCTTCAGTTTTGTCTATATCAGAATACTCTAACAGAGACCTTGATCTATTCAAGGCCTTACCGGTGGACTCTAACCACTCATAGTATGCTCTGACAAATGCTACAAAATTCTTTCCATCAGCTCTATAAAAAGCAGGAAATTGTTGAGTTATGAAAGGTGAGATGTTCTTTTCTAATGTAGTCATGCCAATTAGGCCTTTCTCACTTTGACCGATATCCCTCTTGCAGTGTCTATAGTTATGATATCATTCAGTGCAGCACTGACATCTGACATAACCGGCTTTACAATCACTTCAAGTCCTAAAGAATCACCAAAGCTTGTTATTGTTACTGGATCCATAGTGACGATACCGGCCATATAATCTACGGTACCTGCCTTATTGTACGTAGCTGCTGTAGGGCTGGTTACATCGACCAAATATAAATCAGTCGATGTATTTGTCACGACGGTCTTTTCACCATCAAACTTTACATCAAGTGTATCATTATTTGGATTAAAGTCAACATATTGATAAATTCTGCCAACTGATGTAAACTTACTAGTTGTTATTGATCCGGGAACAATTGAGTTTCTAAATTCGAACAGTGGGTATGACTTCTTATTAAGTTCCGGCTGATAGAGCTTTCTGAGAGTAAGCTCAGTTTGATTTGTAACAATAGATGTATCCGCATCATTAATAGCAGTCTCAAGTCTGGAAAGACTAAGCTCTGAATTAAATTCAGACAATTGATTGGTATTGAAATTTTGTATGGCTACTTTTACAGCGGATTCAATATCCGAAGCTGACAAATTTGTAATATTAGCTTCATATTTTACGGTTGTATACACATTGACATATAGATAATTCGGATCAATAACCTTAGGTGTTACACCAAGTGCGGTTCGAACTTTCAAATATTGTTCTATGTCTATCTTTTCTACGTCCGATAGTAAGTTACCGGTAAATGTGGTAGGTACAATATAAACCGTACCATATCTTGGATAATCCGTTACTTGCTCACCACCATATACGTATACACTTTTTACAGTCTGAAACTCTTGTGTAATTAAAGTTTTAAAATCATTTATGGTTATTGCTCTATCTTGTGTCTGATATGCTCGAGGCGCTCGATATCTTATTTCTTCAATTGTTTCGGCTTCTGCTCCACTGTATCCTGTTTCAACTACAGTTATGGTTGGAGTTATACTTGAGCCGTAACCATTAACAGCACCTAGATTGTCTGACAAAGAAAAGTTAGTGGCTTTATTGCCGTTTGGTCCTGCTGTTACTCTATATGTTATTGCTATAGTGCTACTATCCGTAGGTCTAGAACCAAATGTCCCATCACCAAATACAATCTCGTATGTCTGATCTTCAGATGCTTGCACAAAGTAAGACTTGCTTGTAGAATCTAGCCCGATTAAGCTATTAGCCTTACTATACGTAGTCGGTACAACTGCGTTCGATTCAGTTACCGATACTTCAATGGAATCTGTATCTATAGATGCATTTGACAATATAAATCTTTGATTCTCTACGGCATAGTTCATGATGAAAGCATCAGTTGTTTGAGTGCCTTCATATACCGTAACATCATTAGCAGTAAATTTTCCGTCCGATGGATATAGCACTAGTGATTCAATAGTGACAAACTGAAATGTGCCTACAGAGTTCTTTCCTGAAAACCGAGTACCCTTGGGAATAGTAAATACTGTGAGGCCTGATTGTGGAAACTGTAAGTTCAACCTAGCCCTAGCAGACTTAGCCGATCTGGGTGTATAATTCAGTGACTTAGCTATAGATATAACAGAGTTCCGAAGCTGTGCGGAATCCAAGAACATCTCAGATGCTACCATGTTTAAGTAGAATACATTGAGATGTGTATTGTAAGTCAAGATGTCCAGAAGTACAGACATATTGGAACCGTCAAAGTCATAGTCAGAAAACTGAGCTTGACCGTTCAGGTATGTCTTTAACTGAGCCTTGAGGGTGTCAAAGTCCAGATTGACTAGACTTATGGAGTTATTGGCCATTATCGTACTCTTCTTAAGATGACATCAAGGCTTTGGGGTTGCATATTATTTATGATTGAAAACACGATGTTTACTGATATAGTATTGGTATCACTAGTTGGTATAACAGTCACGTTTATCAAATACACTCTAGGTTCGTTGGATTGAATTGTGGTTCTAATGCTTGTTTCTATATCGTCCGTTAAGAACCCATCATTAGGTTCAAATAATGATCTATTTACACTTGACCCTATATTCGGCTGAAAAGGTCTTTCACCGTAATTTGTAAGGACTAAGTTCTTGATCGACTGTTTTATTGACTGATCGTTCTTAAGCCGAACCAAATCTTTTGAGATAGGATGTGGTGTTAGATCACTCAAGAAGTCTCCGAATATGTCGGGAATTTTATCAAGCTGTGTATATCTATCTGCTCTGGTGCTCATTGGTAAGTTCCTATCCGCAAGTTACGTTCGGTGAGCCTTGAATTGCTAAATCACCACCGCTGTCAGCATCACCAACTCTACACACCTTCTTTCCATTGACAAACACTGTGGCCGATCCTGTAATCATTAAATCTCCGTCTGTTACTGGAGAATCAACTGTTATAACATTTAGTGAGTTTACAAATACGTCGGTTGTCAATGCTTGCATATCTGCCATGGTTACCGATACTTTATCTCCATTTCTACTTACAGCAGGCATTAGTCATTCAACCTTATCTGGGTACCCTTGACAAATACCTGCCCGGCAGATGTAATTGTTATAGGACCTGCTGTAGTGGTAATTGTTACACTATCAGTAGCATTGATAGTCATGTTCTTACATGCTACTCTGAAGTCACCTTCCAAGTTGAACTCTATATTCTTTCCTGTAAGTGACCAATCATCACTCAAGATCTCTGCTTTTGTTCCACCGTAGTTGATGACGGTTTCCCCGCCGATTGATTCATATTTGTTATTTGTTAAACCTAAGATATAGTCACCGTTTACTGATTCAATTCTGTCTTTCTCGGTATGTACTTGTCTTACACCACCTACACCATCTATCAAATCACCACCAACACCTGTAGTCTTGTCTAGAGCTACAGCCTCAAGTGATGACTTATCCACATTGAAACAATATGTACCACCGATCTTTATGTCAGCATGAGAATCAATTGTCTGAGAGAATGTATCCTTGAAGTAATTGTAGACCTTTTCTACTACAGTATGTACCCAGCGGCCGGTCTTCTCTATTTCTACATACGTACCAGTTGTATGAGCAACTTTCAGACTTTCATTATCGGGAGCATCATTGATATGAAACTCATGACCACTTCTAGTGACGGTTGCTTGGTTATATGGATACTCAGTTGCAAACGTTGATTCTGGGTGTCTACGGTTAGTTGGATCTGTTGTTCCTGACATATTATAAACTCCTGAACGCGTTTTCCATTTGCGCCCTTCTCACTGCCAATAGAGATTGGGCTTGTGTAAATCTATCTACTGATCTTTGTATTGCTTGAGTATTAGGAAGCACTGAGATTGATAGTCTAGCATTGAACAAACCGGTTACAGAAGAATATATTCTAGGAGCTAGAACTGCAGTTGCAGCAAGGATCTGAAGTGGATTTCCACCTCCAATGACTCGGGTTAGAGCAGATATTTGACCTATACCGGTTGCTCTAACTAAAGTATCTTGTAAACTTGATGTATTCAATCGTCCTGTGGTTATTAATCCATACAGACTGGCTTGAGTTGCTCTACTTACATCATAGCTACTATGTTGAGTTGCTGATGTGTAGTTAGGTTGGCCGTTCCTAAGAGTAAACACCGGATCTCTAGTACCCGATGCATCTGTCCATCTTATATATCCAGGATATGGATCACTATCATATGAGTAATAGTTTTGCGTATAGCCTGCAGGTGCATCGACTACCAACGATATAGGCTTGAACAATACAGTCGGTGCTCTAGAAAGTATCTCTTGCTTAGCATAACCTAGTCTATTTCTGATTGTTTGTACAGAGTCAGCACCGCGAGAAATAGCAGTCTGGATATTTGCAACTGATCTTGCAAGAGCCTGTGTACCGGTCGCCATTGAATTCAATGCCGCTGGAGCGGCGCAGATTCCACCGGTCAAGATTGCATCAAGAGCTGCCTTGAAGTTGGCCAATGCAGCTGCAGCTAAACTGATAGCTCTGAGTACCGCATTGATACCAAGAAGTTCCATAAGATCAAGTAGTACTCTTATAAGAGCGTCTACTATCATATTGATAAATCCTGCAGCAATAGATCCCAAGTCGATTGTGAGGCTTATTGTTGTTGCAGCAGGAACAAAACACTTGAGGGACGATATCGTACCATTTGGATCTACTTGCTTTATTATGGATAAAACATCTGACTCATTAGCACTTGCTGATGCGGTGGTTGCTGCATTTGCAAACTGCATCCCATTCTCAACTTCAGTTGTAATAACAGCACCGGTATTTGCAGTTACAATGTCAATATTAAGTGTGCCTGAATCTATTGAATTGATTGTCAGTCTGTCTGCATTAAGACTTGTGTAAGCATTAAAAACACTGTTTTGTGTAGCACCAGGAATACTACCTGCAGCTGTATTTATTGCAGGTGCACCACCTTCAGTCTGGCCCGAGATTGGAATTCCAGCTCTACCGACCGACCCCATAACAATAGGGTATTGTTGATCACGGTCGAGCCAATATCCCATAACACGAGAACCGACTACAAGTCCTACAGGTGCGGTACCAATTCGACCTCTAGCGGCAGAAGTAACCGGTTGAATTACTTGTGCCCATGGTAGATCTGAATCTGGTATGTTAACAGTATCATCATGGCGCCCAAGTACTCGGAGCTGCACCCTACCAGATTGGTGAGGGTCCATCACGTTAGTTACAGTGCCGATCCAGATGCTTACATTAGATCCAAAGTTTGTTTCAGTCATCAGAAAGAATCCTCATAACGACCCTTAACGCCTTCTACAACACACGTGTATCTAGGCCTATCCGAAGCCAATCCTATCTTGTGATGCAGTCGTGTAATGAGTACTTTACCAGAAATAAGTGGATCTTCAGCAGTTTGGCCAGTAAATGAACTTCTGTTGGGTAACTCACAGTTGATTGTGACACCTGCAGTTAGTACTGTATCACCTATAACTCTAATCTTGATCGAGTTCTGCATCATAAGAGCAATCAATGCTTGAGTATCGGGTGTTGATTCGGGAATAAATGTTTCAGGTCTTTGTGATATATCAACTGGAATCATCGATTGTTGTGGTAAGTCGGATCGGAAGTACTTATTTCTGAATGCCGTTGAATTCATAGTACCTGAACCACCAACTGCAGTAAAGGCCGAATCGTTTGTGTCTATATTTTGTGCTTGATAGTCCCACGTAGTAAAATTAAATGTGGAGACTCTTCGTGGACCGCCGTATGTTATTCTGTCTATAGAGCTGAACTGATTTGGAACTTTGAATGCTATAATGTTGTCATCGCCTCTAGCATAGATTGTAGTATTAATAGCATCCGACATCTGAAAGTCTTTAATAGGATCTGATGCAAATAGCTTCTCTATGGTTACAAAGTTAAATGTTTGCTCTTCATTCTTTCTGTTCTCAAAGTATACATAAAATGAAGATCTTTGCTCAGCAGACACAGATCTTTTCTTGATCAAGTTTATTGCTTCATATGGATTCCTATTTGGAATCAGAATCTTTTGGGATGCTTTAGTATTTTCCAATTCTAAAGGCTTGGAACTTTTTAGATAGTTGGTGTGGATATCCTGGACCATCTCTGAACAAAGTTGATTATAGCTCTTCTGAACAAAGTTGGTCTTTGCATACATGGCTTCTTCAGATACACACTTTAGTGTATATGACTTACCCTTTTGGGATCCAACATTTTCCAATTCGGATAGCTCGTGTAGAGCAAATTGATATTGAGCTCTTTGAGAGCCCATCACATAGATCTCAAATACAACCGTTTCATCACCGACTAGTGTGACTTGTCCAAGCAGATCATTCATGTCGATCACTTGGATGTCACACACCATTCCAGGAGTAAATATGCTTTCGTATATTGAAGCGCCGTTGAACGAAGATGCCAGATCTATAGTTCCTCGATCTGAAGATATAGTCAAGTTGACTACTTCAACATCACCCGGTCTGTAATTATTTCTTGTCATATTATTTCAATAGATCTTTCAACTGTCTAGCTACCTTAGGCGCAAATTGACTCTTAAGTACTGTGATAGACTTATTTTGTTCGTTCACCGAATTTTCATGATCATAGTATGTTACAGGACTCCAATAAGATGACTCTATAGATGGTATATTGGTTGCAACCGTATTGGCTGTTGTGAACACAGTATTTGTATTGCTTTCTCTACCGTATAGGTAGCTTGAGCCTGAAATAGTTCCTGTAGTCACAATACCACTTAGGCTCTGCAATATGACTGTAGTGGTATTTGCAAATGCTACTTGACCGGTACCAGTCTGAGTCGGACCGAACGTTATATTGACTACTTCGTCAGTTGCAAATCCAGCGCCGTTAGCAACAGAGTATTTCGAAATAGCATTTGTCTTTACTTTCCATTCAGTCCTTTGTCTAGTATATTCTCTAGGTGAGGCCGTAATCATACCATTGATAGGAACGGGCTCATAGAATTTCTGTAGACTGTAGTTCAGAACATTATAAGCATCGGCGGAAATAGACGGACTTGGATCTGAATACCAGTTGTTGGTGTAGTGTTTAATTTTGGTCATTGCAACTGCTAGAGAGCCATACTTTTTTACTATGAATTCATTGAAGGTAGTTTGATCCAAATACCAATCATAGTAAGGATCAACTACTTTATTTGCCATGTATAAAGTCCAAGCCATATACTGATCGCTGTAGTACCTATTAGCAATCATATCCGGGCGTTCACCGGGAGCTACATCGTATGGATAGTAGAACAAGGGATTGTTATACACAGAAGTAAGAAATACGGTCCGCTGAGTAATATTCTTAGCAATCGTATTTGCATACTGTATAGTTTGAAACTTTTCGAAATATCTTTCTACCATTTAATCAGAATCCGTTATAGGTTACTGTTGCGGTCTTGAAGTTTCAAAATCTGCTTTAGTCCAGATTTCAATTTCTTGTACTTTAATAGTAAATTGTACTGCAGTTGGAGCTAGTGATGTTCTATAAAACGAAGGCTGATTTGGCGCAAAATTGACTGTTATGCTATCGACCACACAGGGTTTAAACTTATATAGATATGTATCAGTTGGTCTAAAGTTTATCTCTAGTATTTCTGGATATGAAAAGAATACACCACCCAAATTTGATATACCAGGCAAAGAGTGATATCTAAATGTTTGCACAATATTGTTTATGACTTCAGATTCGGCCCGAGATTTTGGTATAAAGATCCAACTAAATTGGTGACTTCTAAAATTTGGTGACTTAAAGAGAACTGCTTGGAAAGGATTGGTAGTAATACCGGTAAGTACCGATACACCACGAGTAACTTCAGATATAGCACCTTCAATTGTACCAACAGGAATTCCTGCCGCGCCTGCAATTACACCTGCTATAGCACCTGGAGCTGCTCCAGCTCCTACTCCAGCCGCAGCAATTAGAGGAGCACGTGCAATATTTGCAACAGTACCTGTTCCGGCCGCACCTATTGCTTCAACAATCGATCCCATAACGGATCCTAAATTTTCATTTGCATATTGAATATCAGTTTGTTCAACTAAATTTGAAGGTATGGGTAGATTAATCTTCATCACTTCATTATAGAAAGGTCGATCATATATTGACCTTCTGGTATATTCTTTGAACTGCATACTGATATATGGTACGTCTGACTTTAAGTCACTAGGAAACTTTAAATTTTGCTGAAAAGCCCCCGCTAAAGTTGCTTGTTCGTCAAAAAGTGCAACGGCATCACCAACGGCAGCTAAACTTGCAATTGCAGGAGCTGCTCTTAAAGCATTACCTAGAAAACGTCTAACACTCATTTGAACTCTCTATAAATACTATTGCTTGAGTCTATTTATCCATGGAACCTAAGATGCCGAAGTACAATCAGGGCTTCTTTAAACCAAAGAACCCGACCAAATATAAGGGCGATCCTACAAGTATAGTCTATAGATCCGGTTGGGAACTCAGACTAATGTCTCATTTCGACATGCATTCAGATGTAATTTGGTGGTCGTCAGAAGAGAAGATCATCCCCTATAGATCCCCTGCTGACAACAAAATACACAGATACTTCCCTGACTTTCTTATACATATAAAGACCAAAGAAGGTAAGAACGAAACCGTATTGGTTGAAGTCAAGCCCAAGGCTCAAACTCAGCCACCGAAGCAGAAAGAAAGAAGCAAGAGGTATTTGACTGAGGTAGTAACTTGGGGAGTCAATCAAGCAAAATGGAAAGCGGCCGAAGAGTTCTGTAAGGATCGTGGATGGCAATTTAAAATTCTCACAGAAGATCACATCTATGGTCCAAAGAATAAATAACTAATAAAGAGAGAAAGAACTTTGGCTAGCTATATTTTTCAGAAAATTGCAAAGTTTGGTCGAGCTGACGGTATAGACCAGACAGTTAGGCAAAGAGATGCACGAACTTGGTTTCGTGAAAAAGCAAGTGCAGTTAGGTCCGTCAACCGCAACCGATTGATGCAAGATCCGGATGCGGATAATCTTGAGACTAAGATTGATCAAGAGTCAATCGGCAACATGTACTCTTTCTTTTATGACCCAAAGAACAAAAAGACCCTGCCATACTACGATATGTTTCCACTTGTCTTTATAATTGGGCCAAAGCCTGGTGGGTTTTTGGGTATCAATCTACATTACTTGCCACCGGTACTTCGAGCAAAGCTCATGGATCAACTTTATGCAATCACCAATAATAAGAAATATGACAATAGTACTAAGTTGATTGTGAGCTATAAGTTATTGAGTGGTGCTGCTAGGTATCGCTATTTTGAACCTTGTGTGAAGCACTACCTATTTCCACACGTGCAGTCAAAATTTCTTAAGATAGAACCTAAATTCTGGGATACCGCATTGATGTTGCCAACAGAGAAGTTTGCCAAGGCAGATACAGATAGGGTATGGAATGACTCAAGGAGCAGAGTAATCTAATGGCATTCAATATACAAGAATTTGCTAGTAATATAAGTGACCATGGTGTTATTCAAACAAACAAATTTATAGTTACTATTCAAAATCAAAATTTTCCTAATAATTTATTTAATGACACACTTGGAGAACAAGCATGGACTTTTAGAAATATATTTGGTATTCTTTTAGATAGAATAGAATCTGTAAAATTACCAGGATTACTTATTGATACAGTTGCTTCTGCTAGATATGGTATAGGGCCTAATATTAGTTCAGGAACTAATGTTAGATTTGATCCACTTTCTATTACAATATTATCAGATAAAGAAATGAGTATACACAAATTTTTTATTGCTTGGTTCAATTATGTTTTTAATGGAATGAGTGGTAGTAGAGGTAGTTCAACTAGTACCTTTTTGAGTAATTATAAACAAGAATATGCAACTGATATAACAGTTGAAGTTTATAAGAATATCAGCCAGGCCAGCGCTAGTTATAGATTTTTTGATGCATTCCCTATATCAATATCAGAGCCTACTTTAAGTTGGAACTCTAATAATACTTTATATAGATTTGATGTAAATTTTCTTTATACAAATTGGATAGAAGAATTGCAAGATCGAAATGTAAAGTTAACAAACAGCTAAATTTAATGGAGTGAATATATTATGCCGCTACCTAAAGTAAAGCATCCTATTTTTGAGTTTACAGTACCATCTACAGGAAAGAAAGAATCTTTTAGGCCGTTCCTTGTTAGAGAAGAAAAGATACTTCTTATGGGAAAGGCATCGGAAGATCCTGCTGATTCTTTGAGGGCTGTAAAGCAAGTTGTTAACAACTGCTATCTTGGTGGTGGGCTTGATATTGATAAGCTTTCCATCTTTGATCTTGAGTATTTGTTCTTGCAGATTAGGGCTGTGTCCGTAAGTGACATTGTTACAGTCTCCTATAGAGACAATGAAGATCAACAGGTTTATAACTTTGATATCAACCTAAAAGAAATAAAGGTAAAGTTCCCCGACAAGATTGATCCAGTTATTAAAATAACTGATACTCTTTGCCTAGTGATGAGATGGCCAAGTGCATCTGTTTTGGATGATAAGACGTACTTTAAGGTAAGTGAGGATTCTTACTATGAACTAATCCTCCGATGCTTGGACAAGATCTATGATGGAGATGAAATTTATGATCCTTCAGAGTATACACTCAAAGAGTTAGAAGAATTTTTGGATGACTGTGGCATATCCGTGCTAGAAAAGATCCAAGACTTCATGGCGCAGACTCCAAGACTTTATCATAAGCTCACATATACAAATAAGAACGGCAAGGAAAGAGTGATTGAACTCACCAGCCTAACTGATTTTTTTACATTGCGCTGAGTCATAATACGCTAGAGAACTACTATCTTACTCTCTTTGCACTGATTCAGCACCACAAGTACTCTATCAAAGAAGTAGAGGGACTTATACCATTTGAACGCGATATCTTTGTCCAGATGCTTCTGAGATTTTTAGAAGAGTTAAAGGAACAAAGAGAGCGGTAAATGGCGGTTGATGATAAGACACCTAAAAAGTCTGATGATGAAAATTGGATCAGATCATATTGGAGACCTGCCATGGGCTGGCTCTATATGCTTATCTGCTTCATGGACTTTGTATTCTTTCCTTTGCTAGCAATGTTTATTCCGGCAATATTAAAGAATCTAGGTGTAGTTGATGGTGCATATGCACCATGGGTCAGTTTGACACTTTCAAATGGTGGAATGATACATATGGCTTTTGGCGCCATCCTTGGTGTAACTGCTTGGACTAGAGGCATGGAAAAAATCCGCGCCGCTGATAGGAGAGACTAATGGCTGCATTACCAAGAGCAACTGAGTATTCAAGAGCAGAAAGTACTAGGGCTGCAGCTAGGCAAAAGCCAGATCGTAATACTGATGATCTTCTCAATAAGATTATGTCCATTGGGACAGAAACCGATCCTCTAACTAGTTACATTAAACTTCAAACTGAGAAGTCTGAGTTTAAGCAACAAGAAATTGCAGATAAAATAGACTCATCATTGAACAGCTCTACTGGTTTGGCGATGGAGCAGAATCAACTACTACGCCAGATTATTGATGAAATAAAGAAACTAAAACCATCAAGTACAAGCGGTGGTGGTAATGGTCGTAATAGACCCGGTAATAGAGGTAGATATGGTGCTAAGGGTAGAGAAAGACTTGAAAGAAGACAAGCAGCTAAACAAACCGCCACAAGGCCACCATCTCAACCTACAATAACAACAGAAGCTAGACCTGCTCAAACGGTAGCAAGACCAGGAGTTACTTCTGGCGTCGGAAGAGCTGTTGGAACTAGTGCAGTATTAGGTGCTGCTATTGGCCAAGCTACTGGTCAAGACGCATTACAAGCCGGTGCACAAGCGGCACAGTCAGCAGTTGCTACAGTTGTAATAAGTCAAGCAGCAGAACAAACTATTAAGGAAGTTGCATCTAGATTTATAGGCAGAACCGTATTATCAAAGATACCTCTTGCAGGTCTTCTTGCTAGTCTGTGGTTTGCTAAAAAAAGAGTTGATAACGGAGATTGGGTTGGAGCTGGACTTGAAGTCTCTTCTGGTGCTGCCGGCACTTTAGGTGCTGTAACATTTGGTCTAGGTACTGCAACGTCGGTAGCAATAGATACAGCCCAGCTTACAAGAGATGTATATAAAGCTCTTTATGGAAAGTTCCCAGAAGAAGAGGAAAATGAGCAAGTTAGAAATGCTAATCTAGCAGCTATAGGGCCTGCAATTACCAGAGCTTTAAATGAGCTTATCAATAGAGCGCCCAGACCAATACCTCCACAAATTAATGACGAAACTAGAGCTAGATTGCTTGAAATTTATAACCTAGCAACGGAAAGTGAGGAAGCAAATAGTATCATAGGTGAAGATACTAGAGCAGGTATTGGCCAATTCTTGCGGTCAAATTTGTCATCTGGTAGTGGTAAACAAGCAGAAAGAGCTAGACAAGCAATTGCCAGTATTATGGCAAGACTCGAGCCATTGGTAACGTCAAGATCTTCATCAAGTAGAGTCTCAACCTCACAGTCAAATATGGAACCTAGTAGTTTAGCAACACCATCCGGAAGTCAAACAACAGTAGCTCCAGCTCCGATGACACCTAGAGGATCAATTACTGGTAGCAGAACTTTTGCAAACTTAAGTGCTTATACGTCAAGTACACAAAGTAAAGCGGACCCTGCGAGTCAACAAACACCGGCAACAGGTTCTCGTATCACAGGATCCTCAGGTAGAATTATGGCAGGAACTGCGGCTGCTAGTTCAAGTCCATCAGTAACTACACCAGTGGCACGGCCAGCGGCTACAACTACAGGAGGATCAACTGTAACTGGAAGCTCACAACAAAATGCAGGAGTTACAGGTGATTTTGCCACAGAGCTCAATAGAGTCTCTAGCAAGTTCAATATCAATCCTGCTGATTTGCTAGCAGTTATGAGATCTGAGTCAGGTCTGAATCCTCAGGCGGTCAATCGTGATCCTCGCACTGGCCGTGGCACCGGTGCCACGGGTCTAATTCAGTTTATGCCTGCCACTGCTAGATCTTTAGGCACTACGGTGGAAGAACTGCGGGGAATGACTGCAGCTCAACAGATGCAGTATGTAGAGAAATACTTTGATAGTGTCAGACTCCCTTCTGGTTCCAGTGCTGGTAGACTTTATGCATACGTATTCCTCCCAGGTAGAGCCAATAGAGAAGTTCTGACTTCACAAGGTGAAGCATATTATGATGCCAACAGAGGTCTTGACATGGACAGAGACGGTAATATAACCATTACGGACCTGGATGTTAGAATGGCCAGATACGGAGCATCTTTGTCTAGTGCTAGTTCTGGTATGGCAGCTGCTGATCAAGCACAATTAATAGGTACGGGACAACGACCAGTTGTTTTACCTGCAGGTGGAAGTGGTGCTGCCGCATCATCAACCGGTAATGCAATAAGAGCTAATCCAACAGGTGAAGTTCCATTAAATAGAAGACTAGAAAAGCAGGTGGCGTGATGTCTGGCTACTTAAAAAAGATGCTAAAGAAAAATAAAAAGCCGGCATTGGCTGATCAGCCTAAACCAGAAAGCAAGCAAAATTCCTCGAGATCTATATTTTCTAAGAAAGGCGATGAGATCTTCAGGAATACTTTTCCTATATTGTCAATTATAGTTGATAAGCTTGAGTCAAATGAGAAAGATGACTCGGTTGATAGAACTCGACAGAGTATTGCCAGAGAGAATTCCATCCGCAAATCGGATGCAATAGCTATTAATTTAGCAAGTTTAACAATCGAGCAAGGAAAAATAGTAACTCTACTTAAAGAACTACTCGATGTTGTTAAAGACTTAAATTCGGGCAAAGATGCTAAGCCAACTGGTAATAGCGGTCTAAATGGGGGATTAGGTGGGCTAGGATCTAAGTTAGCAGCTGGTGCAGCAGCGGCCACCTTAGGGGGAGCTCTTTATAATACACAGAATAATGAAGCTAATAGAAGAGATCAACCTGCAGGATCTACTAATCCCCAGCAAGGTAATGCACCAGCAACAAATCAACCCGCAGTCACTAGAGAAACTCAAGAAAGAACTGTTGCTAATTTTAGTCTTGCTAGATTTAGAGAAAATGATCCTGAAGGTGCAAGAGAATATGAAGCTAAGCTGCGTGATAGAAGAAAAGAACTAATTGATGAGTCAATTAGAAGAACTCCTGCATATCAATCTGGTAGTCCAGCCACAAGATCTCTTTATATGCAAGGATTTGAATCAAGTGCAGAATCAAGAGCAATGGCTGAGTTACTACCTCAATATGCTGAGAGAATTACAGCAGCTAGAGCAGGAACTATTCAACATGTTCAGACACCTAGCGCTTCACCATTATCAACCGCACCAGCAGTTTCACTCCCCTCAGTACCAGCCGAACAAAATACTACACAGACACCGAGAATAAGCTCAGGGACACAACCTAGAATAACCAGACCACCGGCAGCTACTGAGCAACCGGTACCAGAAAGCGCAACTCGGATTAGATCAAATGATCGCTTTGTTGGTTATATGCCTACCGTAACATCTACAGATAGTGCTAGAGCTCAAGTTACAAGATCTAGTCAGGCTAGACCGGTCTCTACACAAGCATCTCCCTCTCCTGATGCGCCCGGGCTTAATCCTTTAGCTACTCTTGCATCAATGCCTGCACCAGCAGGAGCCGCTTCATCTACAAGATTACTTACACCAACATCAGGAAGAATAACATCACCGTTTGGCATGCGTTCTATGGGTAATCACGAAGGTATTGATTATGGGGTTCCTGTTGGTACTCCGATCGTTGCAGCACATGGTGGAACAGTTGTTGAAGTGCGCGAGTCCTCTTCATACGGAAATATGATCCGTATCCGCGGAGATAATGGCACTGATACGTTATACGCGCATCTATCTTCATTTGGAGTACAGGAAGGTCAACAAGTCACAGCTGGTCAACAGATAGCGCTATCGGGCAATACCGGTAGATCCACAGGTCCTCATTTACACTTTGAAGCAATACGTAATGGTACCAAGATTGATCCCGCCCCACTGCTTGGTTTATCTGGATCACAATCTACACAATCTGCACAAAGCCAAACACCAGAACCTGCCCCATCATCATCTGATGCATCACCCATATCATCTACTCCTGCTACTGCGGCTGCAAGCATTGCTTCACCAGCCGAACAATCTGCCGCATCTACTCCTGCTGCTTCTGCACCTACAACCGGTGCAGCTGTGGTTAATGCATCACAAGCAAATGCAGTAGCTGAAAGAATACCTGCTCCAGCTACTGCAATATATTCTGAATCTGCACCTGCAGGCCAAGCATCCGCCGGTGCATCAGTACCAGGTACATTTAGTAGTCCTACCGAACCTGGAAATGTAGAACCTGTAGATTCAGCGGAACGATATGCCAGACTTTTCAATATGGCAGCTTAAACTAAAAGAGGAGCCAAACGGCTCCCCAATTAAGTTGTTCTTAATTACTCGGCAAGTTTACGGAAGAACTCAAGGTCCTCATCGTCATCGTGAATCTCACCTCGAGAAGGTGCTGCACGCTGAGGCTTAGGATCCTGCCATGGAGCGGTGTCCTCAGTCGGAGTAGGCTTACGAGCAGCCGCGGCCTGTCTAGCAGCAGATGGTGAAGTTCCACCATTGCTTTCAAGACCAAGAACCTTGCTCAAGCGAGCCTTGAGTTCATCGTAGCTCTTGAAGTTCTCCGGAGCCAGGAACGGCTGCAGCAGGTGCTCAGACTTCCAAACTGCCTCAAGCTTCTTGTCATCCTCAAACAAGGGCTCAGGGCTAGCAAACTCAGACTTATCGTAGTTGCGATAGCCCTCAACAGTCCTAATCTTCAACTTGAAGTTAGCACCATCCCAGAGGTCGAAAGGATTCATCGGCTTCTCATCTGCAAACTGCGGATTCATAGCCTCATTCAGCTTGTCAAAGATCTTCTTACCAATCTTGAACAGCTTGACCTTACCGTTATTCTCCGGATTGGCCTGGTCCTGCACGATGTAGATGTTGCAGACGTAGTTAAGCTTGCGCTTCTGGGCACGAGCCTGCTTACGGCCAGGCGATTCGTCGTCGGTCGACTCATTCCAGAGCTTAGAGTTAAGCTCGCCAACAGGGTCCTGCTTGCCAACAGTAGTCAGAGAGTTCTCAATATACCACAGCCCAGTCGGGCCCTTGAAGCCGTGCTCAAACATCCGAATGAAAGGAAGTTCCTCTTCACCAGGAGCAGGAAGGAAACGGATTACAGCGTAACCATTACCGGCCTTATCGACGGCAGGATACCAGAACCTATCGTCTGAATTCTTACCATCACCTTGAGTGTTGAGCTTTGAAAGCTCCTGCGTGAGCGATTCGAGAGAGCTCTTGCCGCTGCGGTTCTTAAGAGAAGAAAAATCTACCATGTATATCTCCGTATATTTCGTATGTTAAGGTCGTATGTATCGTATGTTTTGTATGTATAAGATCCGGCCACCGTTGCCATGGCATTGCGCAATGCCAATAAGTTATTGGCGGAGGGTACTATCACAGCCGGTCAGTTACCCTGATACTATATATATCACTTTCTATAGAGAAGTCAACTGTTAGTTCGGTAAGAAAACCACATCAAGTATGTTTAGCTGCTTGACATTTTTGTATCCTATGCTTTTCATCTTATCTATAACTCGTGCATGATACTCTATATTCTCTTCCTCATAGTTGTTACCACACTCAAGAATGATCATGGGCTTGTGCTTCTTGATGGTTTCCAAAGCGCCATCAATAGCCTTGATTTCGTTGCCCTCAAGATCCAACTGGATAAGTTTCAAGTCAAAATACTCTAGACTGTCAAGAGCCATAGCTGGAATAATATCTTGAGTGACACCAGAGGATGACTCATTAACTGCAACTGTCTTGTTCATGCCTCTATTGCCCGGAGCAATTTCTTGCATTACAATATTTTCTCCTCTATCAGATAGAGCAGCATTGAACTTTACTATACCAGGTAGCTGACAGTTATGAACCAAACAAAAGAAGCTTAGTGGATCGGGCTCGAAGGTAATTACATTCTTGAAAAACTCAGTGTAGAGTAGCGGATATACACCACAATTGCCTCCAGCCTGAATTATTGTTCCTGCCCGACCTGAGCCACCAAAATTCTCTTCTAGAAAGGGTCGGATAGTTTGCAACCAATCTTGTACAATAATGCCAAAGGTGCTGTTATCTGACTTGGGCCAGATCCACTGCTCGACATTACCTATCTGATATTGCAGTGTCCCACAACTTTGCACTAACGGATTTAAGTTCATTCATCATTCTCCAAAGTATTCTATGAGTACTTTCTTTATCTTTGCTCTATCATACTTCAGAAATGGGATATACTTTGAATATCCGATTCTAGTATCCTGCCACATGATATCGTCAGCAAGATTCTTGTCCCAGTACTTAAAGCAACCAGTAACATCCACAACAATAGTGAATGTCTCTCTAGTAATATCACCACCCAAGTACAGTTGAAGGCACTTAGGGTGATAGTTGTCCTTGACTATAAAGTTGCTATTGAACTCAGAGTTAAAGTGACTCAAGTCGTTCCGCACCGTATTGGCCAGAGCCTGAGTCTTCTTGAGCCAATCCAAATAAGTCTGCTCACATTCCTGAGAGTAAGCTAAATCTCTTGCCCAGACTTTTGGATTAGCCACAAAGTTAGCAAGCATGAGACCGTGAGGATCTCTATGCTTAGCCAACTTCTCGAAGAACATTCGGTCTTTTCTAGTCTGGAAAGACTCTGCATTTGCTTTGGTCTTTCCATTATACTTGATGTAATCATACCATTCGGTGGTGAAGTGATTCTTGAGAGCAAGATAGTCTACATACACCTCAAATGGTGTCATATAGGCAGCCTAGCAGTCTTCTTCAAGTAATTAAGACTCTCCGCATCAAGCTGAATCTCACAAAGTAGATTGGGATCCCGCTTGATAAGAGATGCCGCAAGTTCAACATCCACCATATTCACATCACACCAATGAACTACAGCATCAATGTAGTTCATGTCCTTCTCCTTGATAAGCTTATACACATCGGAAGAGAATCGTGCAGGCTTAGAAAGACTTTCCATTACTTGGCCTTATTACGCTGATCGGCGCTATAGAGGCCAGATGCATAGAGAGACTGGGTATCAACCCCCTTCTCAATCATAGAGTTCTTCATTCGCATATCTGTATTCCTTCATTATGTCCAAAGTGATTCGTAGTATTTTGCAAAGAGACGGCGGCCATTCTGCATTCTCTCGCGATGCTTCTTAATACCTTCCGAGTCAGATTCGAAGGTATGATTTGGTCCTGTTACAAGTATAGGGCCCGAAGAGTCTTCACTCTTTACAAGCGACCAATCGACTTCACCACTATAATATTGCTCTTCCCATCCATCGTTGCTATGTTGCTTGAAGGTCCAGATCATTTCATCAAGCACCCATTCCCAACGCTTAAACCAATTATCGTCGGTATGGCCGCAATTCTTTTGCTCCTCGGTCAGTGCAGGAGCAGCAGTACTTCGAAGATTTTCGGGTACATCCTCGTCATCAACCGAAGGTCCGCTGACTACACTTTCCCGGAGCTTTTCAAGCATGGGCACAACAATCAGTGCAAGTGTATTGTCCATTGACCACACATCAGTGTAGTCAATCCTAATGCTTATTTTACGTTTCTTTTTGCTATCGACCCAACGACAGAATTTAGTAAGCGCTGAATCTTTCCCTTTGCGATTCTTAGCCAACCAATCGCCAAGTCGATCAATAGCGTCGTCATCGTCATCATATTTGTCTTTCCAGAAAAGAATCTTTTCGGCAATCTGATATGGGCCAAACCAATTTACGTAGGGCCCAATGTAGACTTTCATGGTTACCGCTCTACACAACGAGTAGAATATTCGATAACACCCATGCTACGGAATACAGTCTCAACGGCAAGAGATTCAACCCTACAAGACTCTGCAGAGATGCTATTCAAATTCAGACGCGTCTGAGGCTGGCTAGCCAGAGCAAACACGATCATGAGAGTAAACATTTAGATTAATCTTTCCTTATTAAAGAGACAGCAAACTGTCTGTCTATTATAGATTAGAAAATTGGCCAAAGAGCCCCGCCGTCAGGGCCCTTCACTCGCCGGGCCCAAGCCGCTCGAATGGCATCATGGGTTATAGCAGGCAGCGGGATGTATTCAAGCCGGGATGCTGCATCACTACCGTTCTTGAAAGCCCAGTCAAAGAAGCGCATAGCATTGCGACTGCCTGCCACCTTGTCGGCCGTTGGATTGGTCGGCAGCAGGATATAGGTGGGGGAGGTGACCGGCCATACATCCGCGCCGGCTAGATCAATCGTGTCGGCCGCAAAGTTCGGCACGTTCCAGTCTGCCGTTGCCGCCGTAGCATTAAAGGCAGAAGGCGCTGGTGTCATGAAGTTGCCGGCCTTGTTGCGGATCTGCGTCGTCGGCATGCGGTTCACGACCGCGTAGGCGTTCTCAATGTAACCGATGGTGCCGGGGCTGTTGCGGATGATGTTGGAAACACCCTCATTGCCGCGAGCGCCGTTGCCGACCGGCCAGCGAACTGACGTACCCGCCCCTATGCCATTCTTCCACTCGGTGGAGATGCGCGACAGATAGGTCGTCCAAACCCAGGTCGTGCCCGAGCCATCGGCGCGGTAGCCAACGGAAAGCGGCAGGTTCGGGATGGTCAGGCCGCGGTTCAGCTCGACGATCCGCGGATCGCGCCAGCGGGTGATCTTGCCGAGGAAGATGTCGGCAATCACTTCCGGCGTCAGCTTCAGCGCATTGTCGGCGACGCCGGGCAGATTAGCGCTGAGCACCACGGAGCCCATGACGGTCGGGAACTGCAGCAGGCTGCGCTCGGCCAGCTGCTCGGTCGTCAGCGGCGCGTCGGAAGCGCCGAAATCGACGGTGCGTGCGGTGATCTGGTTGATGCCGCCGCCGGAACCGATGGACTGGTAGTTCAGCTGGACCGCGCCGGCATCGCGCGCCTGGGCCGACCAGCGTTCATAAAGCGGGCGGGGGAAGGTCGCGCCAGCGCCGGTCACAGTCGGAACCTGGGCCATAGCCATAGTTGAAAATGGCATGCTGACTGCAGCTAACATCAGCGTTCGCTTAGTAATGTTCATAGAGTATTCTTGGCCTTTTCATTGTATGTGTTTTTGATAAGCTCAATCAGTGTCGGATCACGGTATGCAAAGTCATCTGAGATGTCAAGCTGGATGATCTTAGGTGCACTATCAAGAATGCCGATATTTTTGATTAGATTTTGTACAATCTCGGTGTGGTTGGTTTCCATGGTGACAATCTCATCAGCCCAATGGATATACACGCTCTCAATCGGAATAAGCCCATATTCCCGAGAGATGCCAACGGCACGCGTATTAAAGTTAAATGGGTCCTGAGATAGGACCAGTGCTGCAGTTGGAGAGCGCAGCAAGCCTGCAGAGCAAACGCAAAGGACACGCTTGTATTGTCCTTGAAAGCGATTACCAGCATTAGCGATACGATTCATAGTGCTCATGATGTTCTCCATAATATAAGTGGTGGTAGAGGGTAGAGGTTATGCTCCCCTGCCTTAACAGTTATGAGCTGCCCGTGCTAACTATTACACCAACCCTCCGTTGAGCTACAGGTCCCTGTTTGCTTCAAACGTAGTTTCTAAATCAACAAGGCACAGAGTCAATGCATGTGCCATTGCAAAGGATATGGCATACTCTGAACCAGAGCCAAAAACAAAAAATACACCGACTACTGCTACAGTCATACCATAGATCCAGTGGAGTAGTCGAGTTACCATATCCTCGAAAGTATCGGATACAGTCAAATAATATCTTACTATCGTTAGAGCAGATTGGTATCCAATGTACCCCAAACCTACACCGAAAAGAAACGATAGCATGAATACCCCTGTAAAATTTTGGAGGCCGTGGAGGGATTCGAACCCCCATCGTAGAGTTTAGAAGACTCCTGACTTATCCAGTTAGACCACACGGCCGTATATGTTGATTATATATGGAACTTAGATATTTGTCAACCTAAAAGTGCTGAACGTGACACCTGGATTAGAAGCTGGCCGATAAGCATGGGCATACCTTTCTTTCTCTCCGTGAAGAGAAGAGACAGCCATGATGGTGCAAACTTCATGCTTACCCCACGGAGTCATGACACGCTTACGATAGCCATAGGATGGTGCAACTCCTTTGCCTGGCTGTCCGATAAGCTCCGGGAGCTTAACTTTCTGGCCATCAATGATGGTAATGTTATCATCAATATAACCGCTGCGCTTGCTCATATCTATTCTGCCCTCAGAAGGATGGTGTTTTCATTGATACGATGTTGGAGTGTAGCAGTCTTCAGCTCTTCAAGCATTTTACTTACAGCACGCTTAGCACCCTTAAGTGCTGTAGCAACATGTTGTTCGGTCTTTCTACCAACTCGATAGGTCTTGGACTTAACTTCGTCATAGTTAATCATTGTCGTACCCTTGACATCAAGGGTAGAGTGCTCGGCTGCATTGAATACAGTCAGTGTTCGATACTTGGTATTGAAGGCCCACAGCTCAGTTGCCCCAATGATCCTTTCGGGCTTAATAGAAACCAGCTTGTATTCCTTAGACTCTTGCTGGAACTTTAAACCCTTGAGCTTTTTCTCAACAGGCACAACCTTCTTACGACGAGGTGTCTTTTGCTTCTTAGCAACATCAGAGAAGCGTTCACAATTATCAATCAACTTAGCATAAAATGCTGCACGCTGCTTTTGCTGGATCTTGGTAAGGTTCTTGTAGCCTTCCATCAGTTGAGAGTTCGGCTTATTAGCAATCAACTCTACAGCTTCATCAGCAATAGGCTTGAAAAAGTCACGGATCTTACGTGCAGTTACTGGTGTGACTTGCTTCTTTGTCAGCCAATCATAAACATCAATCGACCAACCATTCTTATCAATGAATTCGTCAAGTTCACCGATAGTATCGGAAGCCTTATCCGCAATGCGATCTTGAATGCTCGGCTTGGGCTTTTCAACAGGCTTCTCTGCAGTCTTCTTTACCTCAGAAGCTTCTTCAGCACTAACCCCGGCCTTATCCAGGGTTTCGCGCAAACGCAGTTCAAATGAACTTTCCCAACCCAAGCCACCGCGTGTTATAATGCGCGCCGTCCATCCGGCTTGCAGATTAATCCACACATCTGGCACATTCTTAAGTGCACGCAGCTCGTTAGTGCGGCCCTTAGACTTGAGGTAAGTCTCAATATACTGACGAGCATCAGAACGCGAACACATGTAATTATACCAATTCAGAAGCTTGAGTATATCAAGCTCTGAACGGTTCTTGCCATTAACCTCCGGTTCGGCGCCCATGTACTTGATATCAGCCAGTTGCTGAGCAACTTTGCCGGTACGAACCTTCTTAGTCTTAAGGCCCTTAGCAGCTGTAAGCATGGTACGACGAGCCACAGATTTATTCCTTTGCAATCATTCGTTCTGTGTAATTATATCACACACCGACGATTTGTCAATACATCAAACAGGCTTAAAGTAGCTACCCCACTTAGTATCGTGGTTGGGATGATAGCTAGAATTACCCCAATCGTCGTGAGATCGCATCGTAATAGTAATAGAATTCTGGTTGGGCTCAATTGCGATCATCGGAATGATCGCCTTATACGTAGTTTGACTAGTCTTATATGTAATATTCAGCTCAGTAACGCCTTCAATTGAGCGCAGCTTATTGAGACCCGTAATAGAAATGTAAGAGCTCCAATTACTATGTCTGACATTATTACCAGTAAGATAGATGCCATGCTTATTAGCGACTGTCTTAACAACACGCTCGACAAGCGTAGGTTGCTGTACAGCTTCAGCCTTAAAAACATCACCATAAGACAGCCATGCAGCCTTTGCAGCATTAAGCTCACGCTCTACCCATGCATTGAACTCTGCTAGAGTAAAGTGCTCAGCGGGGAATTCCAGGTCAAAAGTAATAATCTTGTTCATTTTCATAATCTCTTTTAGCCGCAAATCTTCTTGCGGTCATCAATGGTATTAGCAGCAGCAAGAAGCATAGCAAGTACTACAAAATAGATAAAAATTGTAGCAATAGGGCCTAAACCAAGCAAATTAGCAATATACTCAGCCAAAACTAGTGGACTAAGTGCAACTACCATTAGAGCAGAAAAACCTATTGCTATAATTGCAGTGTACATGGAAAATACACCGATACACTTAAGAAAACACTTCATTACGCAGCCTTTGTAACAGGTTGATATTCAATCTTAACAATTTCAACTGGTGCTACTTCACAGCATTCAATCATATCAGCGTCATATTGAAACGGCGACTCATCTTGAGATTCAGTGAGGCCGCGGCTATAGGTGGTCATATAGAACGTGTTATCATAGCTAAAAACCAACTCGTGATGTGAAGACCACCTAGTCGTATCGAACTGTTCATCCAATACAATCTCAGCAGTCTTGCCGTTAATTTCTAGCTCATCACTCATGAGCAGTTCAATCAGATCTTCCTTATTAAAGAGCATTACGAATTCTCCGCCATTTCTAGAGCAGTTTCAAGAGCCTTAGTCTTGAGCATCTTGTTCGAACCATACCAAGAGCTCTGGAGTCGAGTATCGGCAGTCCTGCCGGCAAGGTGGTCACAGTAGTAGGTGACACAGTTAAAGAGCTGCCAGAAGCTACCCTCGGCAAACTCAGCACCAGGCTGCGAATCCACAATGGTCAATGCAGTCTTGGCAGACTTGCTGATCTCCTTCTTGGCATTGACCGGGCCCGAGACCGGAAACACGGTCTTGAAGTAGTCAACCATAGACTCGGCGGTATACCGCTTAGCGCCGAGGAAAGAGGCCATTTCCTTGTACTTAGAGAGCTTCTCCTGAGCAACCCCCAGCATCAGCTTCACATTGTCACCGTCAAACTCACGGCGATGGCTGATCTTGACCATCCGCTCGACCTTGGTATTCAAGGAAAGGGTCAGCGTGTTGTTACAGACCACCCGGATCGGAGTGAACCGAACATCGGTCGAGCAGCCATACTTATGGAAGTTGGTGAAGTGAAGGTAGGAATCCACCCGGTCACCACCGAATAGCTCGAACGAGTCCTTGACCTTGGCGAGTGCCCACACGATCTGCCCACCACGGAGAGAGCCAGCGGTATGCATCTCCATGTCGCCCTCGGCGATGAAGTCGTTGAAAAACTCGAAAGCCTCTTCGTTCTGAACCGGATTCCAGTCGTCGGAGACCACGTCCAGGACCTTGTCATCCTCGGACCGCACCAGAGCCGACCAGCCAACCGAGGTCTTCTTGCCAGCAATGGTGGCATATGCCGGGACCTTATCCACCGTCCAGTTAAGGCCGGCCTCGTCCAGGACCTGGGCAGGAGTCAGGTCCGCAGAAACCTGCTTACCCAAGCCGTGCCAGGGAGTCTCGCCGACAAAAACCATTCGGGCGGTACCATCAGCATTCATTTCAAGTTCGTGAGCCATTGTCATTCCTTCTGTTTGATAAGTGGATCATATCATGTTTTGGGGAAGTTGTCAATAAAAAAGTTTAGCTATAGCGCCAGTACTTGCCCCCGCGACGGTAGTGGCGGGCATTCGGATTGTTCTTGCCGAGACGTCCCTTTACCGCAAGGCGGCATCGCGGCCGCGATCCATTAGCTCCGAGCTGAGAATTGACCTTGCTGATCGTTGTTAACAACACCGACAAAGCTAGTAGAATTGCGAGTCGTCATGTGTTCTGTTTCCCTCTTGATGAGACCATTATACCAGGATAGACGTATCGAGTCAACAGAAGTTTTATTACAATTACATAATCCGGTATACCTTAAACCTGCTTCCGCAGGTAGATATAAAGGGTCGGCCGGGAATCTGGCATGCAGCTAACATCGATTCGCAACTGCACGTCCTCTTCCAGAGCTTCAGCATGCAACTGGTCTCGAAACTCATTCACATTACAAAAGTCAACTACAGTCTTGTATCGTCCGGTCTCGGCAAGAGAAGTCCAAACATCATCGGTATCAATTTCTGCAACATCGTTAGGAATTCCACAAATAGTCATGCGTTTATTCTCCTTCCGGGTTATAGATGGTGTCGATTGCTGCTTCACGATCTGGTGTATTTGCAGCATACCAGTCCTGAGCAGCCTTGATGGTCTTGAATGGACCAACCGTCTTGGTAAACCCACCGTCGATGGTCTGAGTCTTCTCATAGACCAGGCAGTAGGTCATCTTCATACCAACTATTCCCTTCCTTATAGACTGGATTATACCAGGATAGCGGACCTGAGTCAACACTAGTTTTATTAAAAATTTGTAATCTTAACTCTTTATGAAGCGCTTGACTATTGCCAGTTCGGACTCAGTCAGTGGAGCCTCGAAGATGACACCCTGGTGAGCCACACGCTCGGCCAGTCGAGAAAACATGTTGGCCTCTGCATCGATGCGAGAGGTAGTAGCCGCCGAATGGATCTTGGCAAGAAGAGTGGGCATATCCATCATGATCATGGTTCCTTATTTCTCACTACCTATTATACACACTTCCGAGATCAAAGTCAACCCTTACTTGGGGTCCTCCTCAAACATTTGTTCCCCAGCTTGTTGCATGATTTCTTCCGCCTGGCCAGGCGCCATGCCTTTGCTGATGTATTGGCTGATCAGCAGTTCAAGATCCGCAGTAAAAGCTTGGTCCAAAGTGAGTTCCATGGGGTGGTCTCCGATTTGATAGGTGCATTATACCATGGATAGCTATTAAAGTCAACTGGTGACAAATCAATGGGTTAGCACTAACTTATTGATCTACAACAAACTTTCTACCTTAGGTTCTTACAATTTTTTCTAATTTTTTTGGATTCAACAACATCAATAGGTTAGCCGAAGCCTCACTACCAGCGATCTAAAGCACCTTAGTGGGTTTACCCATCGTTGCTGTGGCTTAGATCGCTGGTGGCTGAACTTTCTGGCTAAACCATTGATCTAATTTACTTTTGGTGCTATCCTATATCCAAGTTAAACCATTGATCTAATTGACTTTTGATGAAAATAGCTACATGTAGGCGCCAAATCCAGCGCCTCAGCTGACCTAGCCCTGTTACAATCTGTTACAAAACTCTTGGTGACTTTAATAGCGGTTTGTGGTATAAAGCACCTACCAACACGGAGGCTACCATGGCTTACACCCAGATTGCGGATCGGATCATCGACCTGACCACCGACCTAGGCTATGGGATCGACATCGACTTCACGGGCCGCAAGCCCATCTCGATCAAGCCTCTCCGCGGTCCTTCCAAGAAGTTCTCCAAGATGGAAGATGCTCTCCAGTACCTTGAGACCCAGAAGTCTAAGATTACAAATTTTTAATAAAACTTCTGTTGACTTAGGTCTGCTATCCTGGTATAATGCACCTATCAAAACGGAAGGAATGATCATATGCCGAGAGGTGTTTATGCTCGCAAGCCCAAGACCGACAAGTTCCGGGGTAAGCTCGACAGGCTCCTGAACGTGCAGCCGGCTCCGGCAGTCATCGAGACCGACGAAGAGATCGAAGCCAAGCTGGTTGAACGCTTCGAAGTTCTGGCTGACATGACGCAGGGCGCGATCGAAGGCGACATTCGCGCCATGATCGTCTCCGGTCCCGGTGGTCTCGGTAAGTCGTATACGGTCGACAAGACCCTCGCGGCTTGGGATCCGGAAGCCACCGACTACACGGTCGTCAAGGGTTACGTCAAGACCCCGAGCCTCTACAAGCTTCTCTACAACCATCGTGCTCCTGGCCAGGTGCTGGTGCTCGACGACGCTGACTCGATCTTCAACGACGACACGTCGATCAACCTGCTCAAGGCAGCATGCGACTCCAGCGAGCGCCGGATGCTCAGCTATATGTCTGAGTATATCCTGATCGATGACGAGACGGCCGAGCGGCTGCCCAAGACGTTCCAGTTCGAGGGCACCATCATTTTCATTACGAACATGGACTTCGACGTGATGATCGACCGTGGCCACAGGCTGGCTCCGCATCTGGAGGCTCTTGTCTCTCGTGCCCACTATATCGACATGGCCATGAAGACTCAGCGTGACTATCTGGTTCAGATTCGCCTGAAGGTCAAGGCTGGCCTTCTCGAGAACATCGGTCTCGATGCCGCTGCTCAGGCTGACGTGGTCGAGTTCATCGAGAAGAACTACACCAAGCTCCGTGAGCTCAGCCTCCGGATGGCCCTGAAGATCGGTTCCAGCCGTCGTCGTAACCGTGCTAACTGGCAGCGCCAGGTCAGAGTTACTTGCATGCGCTAATATCTCTAAGCTCGAGAAGAAGCGTGGCTTCTTTGTTAAGATGATCAAGAAATTTGCGGAGGCTCTATGAAGATACAGTTTCAAGACTTAAATGGCAACATAACGGAGATTGAAGTGAACGAACCCGAACTTCCTGCAGTTGAGACTGTTGATCCACTAAAGACTAATATGTATACCGTACAAATGCATTATGGAGCTACCGGTGAAGGTGCTACATATGCAGTGATGTATACGCGCGGTTATGGACCAAATACAGATCCTAAGAAAAATGCGCTTGAAGAATTTGCTCGCGTGTTTGGATCATATTATGCTATAGGGGCTGTTGTACATAACGGTATGGTATTTGATTTTTATGGTAGCCATTTGCTAGTATCTGAAAGCCTTAAGACCATGCTGATTGATTATGTGCGTAATGCAGGCGGACTAGAGTATCACGCTTCTATTCACTATAATTTTTCATGAGGTCGGCATGCAACTGACACGACAGGATCTTGAAGACATTTGGGAGAATAAGCCGTACGGCTATTTTTCTAAGATGCTGAGTACCCGCAAGGGTAAAAAGAAGTATCGTGTCATTACAGAACTTCGAAAGACTTCCGTAATTGATACGGATGAACAAGAAGTGTGGGCTAAGGATGCAACTGCTGCGCAAAGTTTGGTTCATCAATCAGCAACCCTTAGACTTCGTAATAAGCATGGGCTTACCCAATGGGATGGCTTTGTAAACTACACTTCCAAGGTGGTTTCTGTTTGACAACATAAACTTACTATGGTATAATGACCCTAGTAAAGGAGATAGACTATGAAGCTCATTCTGTGCGAGAAGTGTAGTGATATAGTTGCTTTAAAGACTGGCATTGATCGCAGCTGTGCTTGTGATCAGTCTGGTGGCCGCTATGTTGATGAGCTAAATGCTGAGGTTTGGGGCCCTTGCTTTAAGCTTGGCTTTGCTAACTCTTCGCTTATAGCAGCACTTCGAGCACAGAAGTTTGAAGGCGACTCTAAAGAGACTATGATCTACGGTTATAAGAGAGTCACAAAGGGCCGCGACTTTCAAGCATTTATTATTCCCGAAAGTGCTGACACGATGAAGAGGATTGATAAGCCTAATGTATAAGTTCTACAAGCCATGATGGGACTCATTAAGCATGACAGAATCAGTTAAGATTAAATCTTGGGAGTCTATTGATACAGCGCCGATAGACGGTAGTGCCGTCTTGTTGTGGCCATATCAATACGGTAATGTTTGGCAAGGCCAGGCCAATAAAGAGGTCGTGCTAGGATATTTTGATGATCGGCGCGAAGAGTGGTTCAATCCAGAAGCTAAAGATTGGTTCGAGCCGACTCATTGGACACCTCTTCCAACTCCGCCAGAGTAAAAAATGATCGAGGCTAGGTAGTTGATATGTGGCGCCAAAATGGTCTTATTTGCTATCAGGTTGCAAAGGGAGCTTATTAATGATTATCGAAACCAAGTTTAATGTTGGCGATATTGTTTGGGTTGCTCGTTCTTATCCAGAAAGTCATCTTGACTCCATAGTTGTAGATGGAAAGACCTACTGGGCTTCTCATAAGGAGACTACGTATACATTTAATCCTGTTGCTAAGCAAAAGATTATTACTGAATTTGAGATTAAAATGACCGCGAATGGCATTGATGAAGTTTATTGGGGTCGCAATATTAATTCAGATGATCCTGTAGATTATATTATTTTTTCAACTGGGAGTAACCTCATAGTGTTTGATACTGAAGAAGAGGCATATGCTTTTGCTGCAGAGAAGGCTGCTAACGGAGAATCTTTCTATGGCTGAAGAAATTATCAATGCTCAGATCGAAGATACCATGCTTGGTAATGAAGACCACGGCATTCTTACTTTCTATCTGTTTTTGAAGTTTGACGGATCCGGTCAGGGGTTTGGTGGCTATGCCTTGTCTACGTATGACAAGGAAAAGAAGCGCCGAGTTGGTCATGCCTTTGGTACTGACTGTATCTTGCAAATTCTAGATGTCCTCAAGGCTCGCAAGTGGGAAGAACTTAGGGGCAAGTATGTACGTGTTAAGCGTGATGCTGGTTGGAGTGGAAAGATTCGTGCTATTGGACATATTGTAGAAGATAAGTGGTTTAATATCGAAGATCTGGCAAAGGAGCATTTTCCAAATGACTAGGATTTATATAGTTCAGGCTCGTAGCTTTGAGTATAATGACGAGACGTATGATTCCTCTGATGGAGGAAATGTTGTTCATGCTTATTCTTCCATAGCAGCAGCTGAAACTGCTAAGATTAATGAAACTTTGAATAGCCTTCGAAATGGGTGTCTTAGCTATCTTGCAGAGCAATATGATGTTCTCGAGGATGCGGCTTATGAGATGCTTGAGAAGTATGGCCTGGAGCCAAAGGCCGAATGGCTTGGCTATTATGAAGCCGAGGATATCTCTGAGGCAATTAAGAGCGGCAAGATTACAAATGATGATCTGCGTATTCTAGCTACGGGTCTTAAGCCCGGCCGCGAACTTTACTTTATTGAAGAAGTTGAAATTGATTAAGGAGTAAGTGTCATTAAGCCGATGGTCCATGCGCGGATTAGCGCTAAGCGCTGGGGTGGAACACCTGAATGCTATCTTGCAATCCACGATTTTCTTGATTGCACCAAGATGGCATTGCCTGACATTCGTCATCGCATGATGCTGCATAACTCTGTTGGTTGTTTTATTACAGAGCGTGTGTTTGGTCATACCATTACCAACTCAGAGAATAAGACTGTTCACGTTCGTGATGTGGCCGAAGCTCATATTATTGAGGACCTTGGCTTTATTCCGACTCTAGAGAAGTGTTTTAGTAGCATGGCTATTGAAGCATGGATGGGTGGTAAGGTCTCTAAGTATAAAGAAGAGTCTAAGCCTCAGCCTGTAGAGGAAGCGCCGCAACTTCTTACAGAGAAGCAAGAGACTTATAATGAAAGACATGATCGCCTCTCGCGTGAAATTAACAAGGATAACAAGGGACCATGGGCATTTCAGCCATGAAGTTCCATCCGGATGGTTCACTTCCATCTAATGGTGAGATATTTGTCTTTGGCTCTAATTTAGCTGGCCGTCATGGTGCTGGTGCTGCTAAAATAGCACAGAGTATGTTTGGTGCTAAGTACGGGTTTGGCCGAGGAATTATGGCAAGTTCTTGGGCTATTCCAACTAAGTCTAAAGATTTGCGCACTCTGCCCCTTAGTGAGATTAAGGGTTATGTTAGTGATTTTGTAAATTACACTCGACATGCTGATATTAAATTCTTTGTAACTCGAGTTGGCTGTGGTCTGGCCGGTTATAAAGACCATCAAATCGCACCTATGTTTAAGGGTGCTAAGAATTGTTCATTTGCCGAAGAATGGCAACCATATCTAGAGGAGATTTAATATGAGTGAGTTTGAAAAGGCTACCGGTGAGGTTAATAAGGTCCTTACTGATTATGAAGATATGATGAAGAAGGTGCAAGAAACTTTGCAGGAGAAGATGAAGGATATCTTTGCTGCATTCTTTAATACGCATCCTGAAGTTAAGACCATTCATTGGACGCAGTATAGTCCACATTTTAATGATGGCGAAGAGTGTATTTTTAGTGTGAATGAACCGTACTTTACGACTCTTGAATATGATGAATTGACTGAACGCTCAGATGCATGGGGCGAGGATGAAGGTGTAATTGAAACTGATAAGTGGGATAATGAGAAGCGTGAATACGTAGATAATAATATTGCACCCGCTCTTATTGCAGATATGAATACGCTAACTAATATTCTACAGTCAGATGCCAATGAGGGTGTTATGCGTGCTATGTTTGATACTAGCGTCTGGGTAAAGGCTCATCGCGGTGGCTTTGATGTGGACGACTTTGACCACGACTGATATTGTATACCGGATTACAAATTTGTAATAAAAAGGCCGTTGACAGTCGACCTCAAGCCGGTTATAATGGCAACATACAGAGGATAAGGAAACACTCCTATGGCAGTCAATTATGACTTTCCGTGTATTGCGTACTGGCATACCGTTGCCAAGCACTTTGAGGACAATGAGAACTTTGTTATTGTTGACAAGGGTGAGTACTTTGTAGTCAACTATGTGCGGATGGGCAAGGACACTCATCCGCTGGTTGAATACGGTACTGACTATGCTCGGGCTACGGTGCTGCGTGAAGCCCGTGGCTTAATCTTCTGTTCGAAGACCGGCGAGCTGCTGTCTCGTCCGTTCCACAAGTTCTTTAACTTGGGTGAACGTGAGGATACCATGGAGATTGATCTCTCCAAGCCTCATGTCATCATGGAGAAGCTGGACGGCTCGATGATTCGCCCTATCCGTCTTGCATCTGGCATTCGCTGGGGCACTAAGATGGGTGTGACCGATGTAGCTATGCAAGCCGAGGAGTTTGTGGCTAAGAACCCGCAGTACCAGAAGTTTGCTGATGCTGCGCTAGAGGCCGGCTGGACTCCAATCTTTGAGTGGTGCTCTCGTCAGCAGCGGATTGTGATTGACTACCCAGAAGATAAGCTGGTGCTTCTGGCTATGCGTGAGAACTTTACCGGTAGGTATATGGATCGCAAGGGTCTTGTGGCTCTCGGTAAGCTGTGGATCACGGGCACCGTCATCCCGGTTGTTAACGTGCTCGACATGACTGATCCAGTGCCTTCTCAGGAAGAGCTGGTTGAGATGATCCGTGGCATGTCTGACATGGAAGGTGTGGTAGTTCAGTTTGCAAATGGCCACATGGTGAAGATCAAGGCCGACCAGTACGTGGCACTGCACCGTGCTAAGTCGTTGCTTGAGAATGAGCGTGATGTGGTTGGTCTGGTTCTCGATGAGAAGACCGATGACCTTATGCCACTTCTACCAGTCTCGGATCGTGCGCGTCTTCGTAATTTTGACGTCGATGTGTGGACTGATATTTTACACTTTCAAACTGTAGTTAATGCCCTGCTGCGTAGCACCGAGGGTCTTGCACGTAAGGAGTTTGCTATGGCAACTGAAACCATGGATCCTCTACTCCGTGGTTCTGTCTTTAAGCACTGGGATAATCGTTCTTGCTCTGCTGACTATGTCGTAGAGCTAGTGCGTAAGCATCTTGGTTCTAAGGCGGCTTACGACAAGGTCAAGCCTATTCTTAAGACTGCTTCCTGGAATGAGAATAAGACCAATGAATGAATGTGACGACTGTGACCGGATGGATTGTCGCATGCGCGGCTGTATTCGCCCGCTCCATAGTGATGAAAGGAATCATGATATGAGTATTACGATTAAGCGTCCAATTGAGGTGGTGCCTGCTATTATGCATGTTCATCTTAAGGTGCGCGATGAGTTTAGCTTTAAGCTTATGGATACCCACGGCCAAGTGATTGCACAACAAGAAGAGGGCTATGTGCCTGATTTCTTTCCCGGTACATATGGTGACTACGTCGAGCTTCAGATTGATGTTCGAACCGGGCAAATCGTTAACTGGGACGAACATTTTTCTGTGTCTCGACTTCAAATGTTTATCAATGAGAAGGAAAATGATGACTGATGAGCAACATTTGGTTTACAGCTGATACACATTTCGGACATAAGACAATTATCCGCTTTAGTAATCGCCCATTCTCTTCTGTAGAGGACATGGATGAGACGTTGATCCAGCGCTGGAATGAGCGTGTGAAGCAGAATGATGTTGTTTGGCATCTGGGCGACTTTGCTTTCCACAAGACGGCTACACAGCTTGAAGAGCTGTTTAACCGACTTAATGGTACCAAGTGTCTGATCACGGGCAATCACGATCACACTGATACTCGGCAACTAGCTTGGTCTAATACCAAGGCACTGACTACGCTCAATCTCGATAAGGTGCCGGTTGTGCTATGTCACTATGGCATGCGTGTGTGGGATCGCTCTCACCATGGGTCGCTGCATCTGTATGGTCATAGCCACAATACTCTGCCTGGTAACAACCAAAGCCTTGATGTGGGTGTTGATTGTTGGGACTATCGTCCTATCAACATCGATGAGATTCGTGAGCGCATGAAGACATTACCAATTAGACCTAAGGAGTTTTAGTCATGAGCGAAATGGGTGATATGAAGTTTACTACGGCCGGTGATATGACCCGGCCTATTTTTATGATGTTGACCGGTGTTCCCGGTTCTGGAAAGTCGACCTGGCTTAAGGATAATGGGTTTATGGATCGTATTGACTGCATGATCCTGTCAACCGACAACTATATCCAGCAGATTGCAAATGAAATGGGAAAGACCTACTCGGAAGTCTTCCGTGATACAATTAAGGATGCTGAAAATAATCTTTATAAGAGTTTAAACGTTGCGCTTGATTATGAACTAGATATTATCTGGGATCAAACCAATCTGACTCGTAAGATACGTATGAATAAGCTTAAGCATATCCCATTGAACTATCATAGGATGGCTATGGTATTTCCAACGCCCGAGCCTAAGACTCATACTGCTTGGCTTAATTCTGAAGCTCGTGTAGGTAAGACTATTCCGGATGCTATTATTTATTCTATGATTGAAAACTTTGAGCATCCTGCTATGAGTGAGGGATTTAACTCAATTCAAAATATAGTGAGGTAATAGCCTATGCCAACATACTATTTGTTAGACGAAAATGAAAAGAACGTGGTCTTCAAGATGCGAGAAGGTATACAACCTCTCACTCCTGAGGACCACGAAAAGCTTTATGAAGAAGCATATATGCTATTCAATCAATGGCAAAGAAGAATTCGTGGTCAGGTAGTCATGCCACAAGATGGTCTAGACTATTGGATGGCAGTAGCTACTAGGCAGTATATCTTACAGCAACTAGGGATCAAGGATGATTAACAAAAAGGGAGCCGTTTGGCTCCCTTTTTTTATGCAAAGATTTCAAGGACTCTATCTACGTATTGATTTCTATCCTTGATGAATACCAATGATTGCTCATCATCTACACTCATAATGATAACGATTTGTGGGAACTTTAACTCGGTCCGTTCCTCGGCCATCATACTATAAGCTGTGGCTTGCAAGAAGTAACCTTCAATATCCTCTTCCTTCTTAACTCTCTTTGAAGTCTTGAAGTCAATTACAGAATTAATTCCTCTAAAGCCAGCCAATAGGTCGCACGTACCAGCAGTCTTTAGCCTTGCACTGTAAAGTGGAATCTCAATACCGTAGATTGATCCAACGTTCAAATCTAGAATAGGTCTGATGCGTGAGAACATATCAAGGTTAACGGGCATAGCTCCCTTCTTCCAGTTTGGCTCATTCATCAAGTAAGCTTCTGCTAGGTTATGAATAGCAGTACCTCGCCGCGAGGCTTGGGTTGATACCTTAGCTGCCTCTTCTTCACCTACACGTTCTTTCCATGCATGTAAACCGGACTTATCGAGCTTCTCGCCAAGAATGGTAGTGACCGACTTAAAAGTGCCGACCGGTGTTTCATAGTATCTAATACCATCTATCTCTACTCGAGGTGATGGTTCAATATGGACTAGATTATGTACAAACTTCTTAGTTCTAGTCACATTAAAGTTCATTGCCAAGGTCCTTTTAATATTACAAATTTACCATCATAAGTTTCTGCTATAGCGGTACAAGATTCAGTCCAGTCACCACAATTGATATATGTGAATTTGTCTTTTTCTAATATATTAGCCATGTGGATATGACCACATATAACACCGCTATAGCCTTTTTGCTTTATAGCATCACACATAGTTGTTTCAAAGGTATTAATAACATTTGTTGCAGACTTGGCCCTCAACTTAACATAATGAGATAGAGACCAATAGCCCATCTTGAGTTTACGTCTTAAAAAAGAAAGTGCTGAATTTAGAACAACAAGGCTGTCATATGCAAATGATCCTATCTTGGCCAAAAGATTATTTTGAATAAGAAAATTGTCATATTGATCGCCATGTATCACTAAAAACTTTCTACCATCTACTGTTGTGTAATCCACACTATCAGAGACTTCTATATCTCCAAACTTAAATCCTGTAGGTAAAGAGCGAAAAATTTCATCATGGTTACCTAGAACATAATGAACGTTTACACCCTTTCTAGACATTCTAAGAATCTTTTGAACTACAGTGTTATGCTCAGGCTTCCAAACAAATCCTTTGCCTAACTTCCAGATATCAATGATATCCCCTACCAAATAAAGATTTTCGGGAAAATTTGATTCCAAACTTTTTAGAAATTCAAGTAGCTCATTGTGCTTGCAAGAAACAGTACCTAGATGAATGTCTGAAATGAATATAGATTTATATTTCATTATGTAAGAACTTTTATAGTAGTAATCATAGCACCAACATTTCCACTTTTGCTTCTCTTGCCATAATAAGACTTCTTTGAAAGCTCTCGGACCATTTCTCATTGGCTTCACCGGAGCAAAACATAATTCGTTTAATACCAGATTGAATCATACCTCTGGTGCAGTCAGCACAAGGAAGTAAGTTGCTTACGTAAGCAGTGCATCCTTCAAGAGGAATCCCATTCCTAGCCGCATTGTATATAGCATTTCGTTCGGCATGCTCAACCCAGAAGTATTTCTCTGGTCGGTCGTGCCGTTCATCTATATCGTCGTTGATACCACGACAAAAGCCATTATAGCCTGTAGTCCTGACTTCATGATTTGGTCCGACAATCACGCACCCTACTTTGGTGCTTCTGTCTTTACTTTTCTTTGAGACTAAAGTTGCCATCTCAATGAAGTACTGATCCCATTCCATCAGCTGGTCATTCCTTTCCACGGTCCATTCATCATAGGCATCCAATGTGTTGGAGCATCACCTTCAACTTGTGCATATTGTGTTCGTTCATTTGTGGCTGAATAGTACCAGCGATTTAGACCCGGATATTTAAATCCAAACCTAATCCATTGCTTATCAATATGAGAGACAATCACCTGCTGCCACTGTAATGTGGTGCCGACGATTGTCTTCTCATATGTTTCTATAGGTTGCCACTCACAGTGGAGTGACGAGTCCTCTATCTTCAAGGTCTTCTCTTGCAATAATGTATGATTTCACAATGTCACTTCTAACAATATCGTCTCGAGTAAACTCAATAACATCAAAGGCATGCATCCTATCAATCACTTTGAAGAAGTCTCTAAAGCCAGATTCTTCCTTGCGAGGATTTAGATCGTTCTGCTTGATGTCACCGGCAAAGATAACCTTGCAGTTCCTACCGATACGAGTAAACACCGAGTGTAGTTCGCTCGGTGTCATATTTTGAAACTCATCAACAAAAATTACAGAATCGTTGATGGTAATACCTCTAACAAATGAGGTGGTCATGAACTCAACGACGCCCTTGTTCTTTAGGTAGTCATATGCATCGCCTCTCCCGAAAAGCTCAGAGAATATAGCATAGTAAGGTGCTTCATAGACTTTTGATTTCTCCTTGTTAGAACCAGGAAGAAAGCCCATATCTCTAGTCGGTACTACCGACCTTACAATGGCTAACTTTGTTTGTTCTTTGCCATAGAGAATATTCTTCATACCCAAATATGCGGATAGGAATGATTTACCGGTACCTGCTGAACCTATCAGCAGTAGGTTTTTGCCACTATCCCATGCATCAAATGTTCGTTCTTGGTTGACTGTCAGCGGATCAACATCTTTAAGATTAAAATTTAACTTTTCACTTGTTGCTGCAGTAGTCTCGTCGCCACCTTTGCGCGAAACTTGCTTATGGGTTCTACGTTCTTTTCTGGAGAGTCTCTTAGTTGCTGGCATGAAGTTCCTTTAGAAAGTATTAACCGTCGATTTCGTTAACCCCTTCGAATGCGCCTTCTTGATTTCTTTCAAACGATCACGGAACCCATTGTCAGGCTTTTTCAAGCCAAGTCTGATAGAATCGCCAAGTGATGGAGCGCTGACGATCTGTTGTTGAATATGGGGATTGGACGCTAAGTATTCCTCCCTTTCTGCTATGGACATAATCTCGGTGAGTTGTTCACCGGTATTTGTATTTAAAAAAGTGTATGTCGGCACTAGCGATTCCTTAGTTCGGAAGGAGAAGATACCCAATTGTAATCCGGTTCATCATCATCCATATCAAGGATGCGATCAACATTCTTGGAGCGGATCAAATTCTTCATCCGCTTCTCCCTTCGCTTTTCCTTATTGCTCTTATAGTCAGAGCTGTAATCTTCCTCATAGTCATCCCACTTATTGCGGCGGGAAGGCTTACTCTTACTCATGTCGGGATAAGTCCTGGAAA